>Ga0082207_1000307_pt1 | contig 28749 bp, 21 predicted proteins | sample LakMenEpi10Aug09_FD_71540 | JGI IMG/M metagenome (GOLD analysis project Ga0082207, IMG submission 71540)
GCTACGGTTACGCATCATCGGCTTTGCAATTGATTGCCGGCGTCAACGTCGTAGCCAACGGCGGTACCTACGTAGCGCCAAGAATCGTCGCTGGAACAATTGATAAAGACGGCATCAGTCATCCTGCCGCTGCGTCGGCAACGCACCCAGTGATCAAACCTGAAACTGCTGCGAAGATGCGCACGTTGATGAGTGAAGTTGTGTGCTTTGGTACTGCAAAGTTGGCAAAGATTAACGGGCTAACTGCTGCAGGCAAAACGGGAACTGGATACAAGCGTCAAGACAATGGCACGTATCTCAAGGACGATGGTTCGCGTGCCTATTTTGCATCGTTCGTGGGCTTCCTGCCCGCAGATGAGCCCCGCTTTACGGTGCTTGTTTCTATTGACGAACCAGATCCGGCCTCGCGGGATCGTTTCGGTGGTACTGCAGCTGCTCCGGTTTTCGCAAACATTGCTCAGGTGTTAATCAACGAATTGGACATTCGTCCATCGGCGACCGATGCAGGCTGTCCTGCAAATCGTCCGGCCGAACTTGGGCCATCGCACTAGTAGCAATGAAAAACGAACGCAGCACTTCTCTTGGTGCCGTGCTGCATGCCGCTAATCATCGTAAAAATTTTCACTACGAGATAATCGGTGACGCCGATACGGCGATCACCGATGTCACGCACTCGACCGCGTCGGTCACACCTGGGGCTTTGTTCGTCTGCATAATGGGTGAACACGTCGATGGCCATGAACTCGCGCAGGAAGCGATAGACGCTGGTGCTGTTGCGTTACTCGTAGAGCGCAAATTGCCACTGACTATTCCTCAAATATTGGTTTCCGATACACGCCAAACACAGGGGAACGTTGCGGCAGCTTTCTGGGGCTTTCCATCCGATGATCTTCTGCTTGTGGCGGTAACGGGTACCAATGGGAAGACAACCACGGCCCATTTGCTCGGCTCCATCCTTCGTCAGCATGGTTTGCAGACCGAGGTGATGGGAACCCTTAGCGGAAACCGAACTACAGCCGAGTCAACCGATCTTCAGCGACAGTTGGCCCAGTTTGTCCAGCGCAAGGTTCAAGCGGTAGTCATGGAAGTGACATCACACGCAATGGTGTTGCACCGAGTCGAAGGTACACATTTCGCGCTCTCAATTTTTACCAACCTCACGCCAGAGCATTTGGATTTTCATGGAACGATGGAGCGATACTTTGCTGCGAAAGCATCATTGTTTACTTCGGCATTTACTTCGAAGGGCGTAGTCAACTACGACGATGTGCATGGCCGACTGATTGCGGATACACACGAGATTGAGTGCATTCCATTTTCGGTTCATGATGTGCAGAATGTCTCGGCAGATGCATCCAGCCACGAATTTTCCTGGAGAACGCATCACATCAAAGTAAACATCGGCGGAAAGCTCAATATCTCAAATTCGCTTGCCGCTGTCACCGCGGCAGTTCAGCTTGGTGTCTCGGAAACAGACATCGTTACAGGGTTGGCTGCCGCGGAGACAGTTCCGGGCCGTTTCGAACAAGTCCGTTCGGTCGATGGTTTCGATGTTGTTGTCGACTATGCGCACACGCCAGATGCACTTCAGCGGGTGTTGCTGGCGGCGAGAGATGTTGTCGGAACTCAGCAACAAGTTGTCGTTGTTTTCGGATGCGGAGGGGATCGGGACACCGAAAAGCGTCCGCTCATGGGGGCAATCGCAGCGAAGTTTGCGGATCACGTTGTGGTGACTTCGGACAATCCACGATCGGAATCACCTGCCACAATTGCACAAAACATCATTGACGGCATCGGTACGCACAGTGCGAATACAATCGTGTCCACCGAAATTGACCGCCGTCTAGCCATCCAATTAGCACTGAAATCCGCGCGGAGCGGAGACATTGTGGTTATCGCTGGCAAAGGTCACGAAAAATACCAAACGATTGGAAATGACGTGCTGCCCTTCGATGATGTTGCAACGGTGAGAGAAATCCTCGGAGTCGGTGCATGATTGCTGTACTCATAGCTGGAGCAGTGGGGATGCTGGTCAGTTTGGCTGGTACACGAGGGCTCATTTCGTTTTTCGTTCGCCTTGGTAAAGGTCAGCCCATTTTGGGAGCAGAAGATCACGGGCCCGTGCATCAAATGGGCAAGCAAGGAACACCCACCATGGGTGGTATCGCCATCATCCTTGCAGCCGCTACTGGATGGGTTGCCGCCCACCTTCGTGGTGGCCTTGCTTTTTCCGACCAAGCAGCAATTATTTGGCTAACCGTATTCGTGTTGGCGGCGATTGGTTTTCTTGATGACTATCTCAAGGTTAAGCGTCAACACAATCGCGGAATATTTTGGAAGAAGAAGGGTTGGATTACGTTTGGTATCACCGTTTTGTTGCTATGGCTGCTTGCATCAACAACTGGTGTTGCAGAAACCATTTCCTTCACTCGGGCGCTAAGCCCTGGATGGTCAATTCCTGGCCCGTTCTTCGTGTTGTGGACGGCATTGATGGTGTGGAGTACGACGAATGCGGTCAACGTTACGGATGGCCTCGACGGCCTAGCCGCGGGTTCTGCGCTATTCGGCTTCTTGGCGTTCACGATTATTGCCTACTGGGCATTTCGTAATCCAAAGATCTACGACATCGTGAACCCGTTGGATCTTGCGGTGCTTTCGGCGGCCTTTGCAGGGGCATGTGGTGGATTCCTGTGGTGGAATGCCGCGCCCGCAAAGATCTTTATGGGCGACGTTGGCGCGCTTGGTATTGGTGCTGCACTCGGGATGCTCGCGGTCACTACAAACACCCACCTAATGCTTCCAATTATCTGTGGCATCAATGTCATTGAGGCCGGCAGCGTGGCAGTGCAGATGGGCGTGTTTAAAGCATCAGGCCGTAAGAAGCGATTACTGAAAATGTCGCCTATCCATCACCATTTCGAACTCAGTGGATGGCCCGAGACGACTGTGATTATTCGGTTCTGGATTATTTCAGGGATTTGTGTTGCGACTGCAGTTGCAATCTTCATCGCCGACTTCACGGATCAAGTGAGACGATGACAGTTGGACGGGAAGTAACCCTTGTTTTTGGTCTTGCGGTAGCCGGCCAAGCAGTTGCTCGCGAGTTAGTGAAACGCGGTGAGAGCGTGGTGTTAGCTGACGACAACGAGTCCGAACTGCACCGAGTATTTGCTGAAGAGATCGGCATGCCGATCGTGGCCTTAAATCATTCATCGGAAATCAATCAATTACTCAAGTCGGTGACGCGGTTGGCTCCGGCGCCAGGAATTCCAGAAGGGCATCCCGTCATCGTCGCGGCTCGCGAATTGGGCGTAGAGATTTGTTCAGAGTTGGAACTTGCATACCGGTTCGAGCAACGTCGGGGCATTGGGCCGCGCCCAATGGTGGGGATAACGGGAACAGACGGCAAAACAACGACAACACTGATGGCCGCTGCGATTATTGAATCGGCAGGTCTGCGCACGTTGGCGGTTGGTAACACCGACTTACCGTTAATCTCTGCGCTTGATACCGATGCGCAAGCATTTGCGGTTGAATGCTCCAGCTTTCGACTTGCCCACATTCAGCAATTTCGCATGAGCGCATCGGCTTGGCTTAATTTCGCGCCCGATCATTTGGACTGGCATTCAAACCTGAACGACTATTTCTCAGCCAAAGCAAAGATGTGGGCTCATTGCATCGAAGGCGATATTGCAGTGGCGCCATTTGACAACCAACAAATAGTCGATATCGCTCAAGCGAGTAAAGCTCGTGTGGTCACGTTCGGTATTGCAGACGGCGACTATCACGTAAACGAAGGTTGGCTTTGCGGTCCAATGGGCCGCATCATGTCAATCTCCGATATGGGGCGTTCGCTTCCTCACGATGTAACCAATGCATTAGCTGCAGCTGCAGTGTGTTTGGAATCTGGCCTTGCAACTGTGGCTGACGCAGCGATTGCCTTACAGAAATTTAAAAACGCGCCGCATCGCATTCAATTCGTCGGCGAAAAGGGTGGGGTTCGTTGGTTTAACGACTCCAAAGCAACAAGCCCTCATGCGGTAAGTGTCGCTTTGAAGTCCTTCGAGAGCATCGTGCTAATTGCGGGTGGAAAAAATAAGGGTCTTGACTTATCCGCCCTGGCCAAACAGCCGAGTCGGATGAGAGCCGTAGTTGCAATTGGAGATGCTTCGGACGAAGTTGCTCGTGCTTTCAACGGAGTGTGTGAGGTGAGAAGCGCAACGACCATGCAGGAGGCTGTAAACACGGCCGGCAGCATTGCTCAACAGGGCGACGTCGTTCTGCTCTCGCCAGGATGCACCAGTTATGACTGGTATGCGAACTACGGTCAACGTGGCGATGATTTCATGAAGTGTGTCGGCAAGTTGTTATCGAATAAGGAATAGGAGCGTTATGGCATCGATAGTCGGTTCGGCTGGCCCATCGGCTGCGCAGCGTCGTCGCGCAACACTCGATCGAAAGGGCTATAGCGAAAAGCGCCGTTTGGCCACGGAAGCCCCAAACAATATTTTTTACGGCATCTTGGTTGTTTCGTCCATGTTGATTGTCTTTGGGCTGATCATGGTGTTGTCCTCGTCATCGATCGTTGCGATCAACACAGGTGGGTCGCCTTGGAATATGTTTCGCAAGCAAGCAACCTGGGCAACTTTTGGTTTGTTTGCCTTGTTCTCCACGTATCGCATGCCGTATCACACCTGGCATAAGTTGACGAAGCCAGTTTTGGCTTTTGCTTTCGGTTTGATGGCCCTTCCGTTTGTGCCAGGAGTTGGAATCACTACGAACGGCGCGCGCGCATGGGCTCAACTAGGGCCAATCCGCTTTCAACCGTCCGAGGTATTGAAGGTCGCCGTACTGTTGTATTGCGCCAGCGTTCTCGGAAGGCGTCGTGCAGAAATTTCGGATGTGCGACGCACATTTAGGCCGGTGATGTTCGTCTGGGCGGCTGCCGCAGTGGCATGTCTCTTGCAAAAAGACTTTGGTGCAGCCATCGTCTTTACATGCATCATTCTTGCAACATTGTTTATTGCGGGTACTCCGCTTCGTCTCATCGCGGCTGTGCTCTCGGTGACATTGCTCGGATCAACAGCACTCATTGCGTCAAGTACCAGAATGCAAAACCGATTTCTTTCGTTCATGGATATCGAAGGCAACAAGGGCCACTACGCCTATCAAGTGTGGCAGTCCATCTTGAGCATTGCCAACGGTGGAGTAGCCGGCGTCGGCGCAGGTCAAGGAACAGGGAAGTGGGGCTACGTGCCGCTAGCGCACAGCGACTTCATTTTTGCAATTGTTGCTGAAGAGTTCGGACTCATTGGCGCACTGTCGGTCATCGGCGGTTTTCTTGTATTGGCTTATCTTGGCATTCAGGCTGCGCTCGGTGCACGGGATCCATTCGGAGCGCTACTAGCTGGTGGTATCACCACATGGCTTTGTATTCAAGCCTGTATCAATATCGGTGGTGTCATCGGGGCGATGCCTGTCACTGGTCTTACGTTGCCGCTCATTTCTTATGGAGGCTCGTCGCTGTTTATGACGATGGCTGCAGTAGGACTGCTGCTTAACGTTGCGCGTAATATGAAGTAGAGCCATGTCTGTTCCCCCGAATTCAGTTTTTGCCGTCATTACGGGGGGCGGAACCAGTGGTCATGTGCTTCCAGCGTTGGCGATTGCCGAACTATTGAAGGAATCAGGACATCCTTTTCATTCCCTTCACTATGTTGGCTCGTCACGTGGAATAGAAACGAGTTTGCTGCCACCAACGGGAATCCCGAGCACATTTCTTCGTGTGGACGGTTTGCAACGCAGTCTGAAAGTGCGCGCATTGATCCGTAACGCAAGGGCGCCATTTGTACTTGCCGTCGCCCGGCTCGAAGCGAAGCGCCTGTTGCGGCGCCTGAAGCCCAGGGTGGTTATATCGGTTGGCGGCTTCGCAAGCGTGCCTGCATGCTCTGCTGCGCGATCTTTGGGGATACCCGTCGTCGTTGTTTCGTACGACCGCAGGCCTGGCTTGGCTTCACGTATGCAGTCCCGATATTGCGCGGTCAGTGCTGTTGCATATTTGCCGAGCACACTGCGCAATGCGCAACTTTCTGGCGCTCCTGTGAGGTCCAGCATTCGTCAGTTGAAGCGCCACGAGGGTCGTCATGCGGCATTGGCAAACTTGGGCTTCAGACATACTGATCGAGTCGTGTTAGCGATGGGTGGGTCGCTTGGCTCGCAAATGATCAACCAGCAGGTACAAGCTTTTGCGCGGCATTACCAACATGACGACGAGGTCGCGGTGTTGCATATTGCTGGTGCGCGCAACATGTCGACAGATGCAACCCCTGAAAGGATCTATCGACCCGATGGTTCGCTGCAATATCAACGGGTTGCATACTGCGACGACATGGCAGGTGCATACAGCGCCGCGTCAATTGTGGTCTGTCGGGCGGGGGCTAGCACCATCGCCGAGATTTCGGCAGCGGGCATTGCAGCAGTGATTATCCCTTGGAGGGACGCCGCAGAAGATCATCAAATGACAAACGCGCGATGGCTCACGGATGCTGGAGCAGCGGTTTTGCTGGACGAGATTTCGTTAAATGCATCAACCTTTGTTGAAGTCGTGGGTGCATTGCTGGCAGATTCTTTGGCGATCTCTCAATTAGAAACCAAGTCATTTGCGATGGGCGAGGTGCATCGCAACTGCCGAATTGCAACACTCGTAGAGTCGGTGGCGCGATGATCATTGGCGACACTATTGATTTAAGTAGTACACGCCGTATTCATGTTGTTGGTATTGGTGGCCCAGGTATGAGCGCCATTGCGCAAGTGTTGTTGGAGATGGGCCATGCCGTTTCAGGCAGCGACATAGTCAGGTCCGCTGCAACAGATCGCTTGACGCGCATGGGCGTAAATGTCTCAATCGGGCATGACGCGGCATTAGTGGCGGGTTGCGATGCTGTCACGTTCTCTAGTGCAATACCGCGGTCCAATATCGAAGTGGCTGCAGCGCTCGAGGAGCCCACAATTGCGCTCCTCACCAGGGCTCAGATACTGGCGGCTATCTGTGATCAGCGGCCAACAGTTGCTGTCGCCGGAACACATGGAAAAACTACAACCACCTCGTTGCTGACGCATGTTTTAGAACGAGCGGGTCGTAAACCAAGCTTTGTCATTGGGGGCGATGTTCGGTCGCTCGAGACAGGTGCTGGTTGGCAAGACGGCGACTTGTTTATCGTTGAAGCTGACGAGAGTGATGGAACGCATCTTGCTCTACCCATTCATGCAACGATCTTGACCAATATAGATGTCGACCATTTGGATCGTTACACGTCGTTCGAGAACATTGTGTCCAGTTTCGAAGAGTATGTAATGAAAATTGATGGGCCAAAGGTGTTGTGCTCGGATGACATTGCGGTCGCAAATCTTGCCCAGAAATATGCTGCGACCACGTACGGCATTGTTTCTGAAGCCGATTTCCGTGCTTCTCAAATTTCGTTTGCTCATGGTGCATCGTCGTTTATGGTGCAGCATCGAATCGATGGTGCTTACGTTTCGCTTGGCAAGGTCTCAGTTCCGCTGAGGGGACAACATAACGTCTTGAATGCCCTCGCTGCCATCGCCATGGCCATGCAGTGCGGGGTCACTTTTGATGAGTGCAGCAGGGCGCTTTCTTCTTTTGGTGGTGTTGCGCGTCGCTACGAAAAGCGTGGGGAGGACGGCGGTGTCACGTTTATTGACGACTACGCGCATCTTCCTACCGAGATTGCAGCGGTGCTAAAAGCTTCGCGCGACGAGACCGACAACTGGAAACGAGTAGTGGCAGTGTTTCAGCCCAATCGGTTTAACCGGATGAATGTGCTGTCACCACAGTATGCAAATGCTTTTGTTGGTGCAGACCTTGTAGTGGTCACCGAGATTTATGCGTCGGGTACCACGCCGATAGAGGGCGTGACTGGGCATCTTGTCGTGGATGCGGTGCAACAAGCGCATCCCACCGCAACAGTTGTGTGGCAACCAATGCGCAAAGGTCTTATCGATTTTCTTGCTAACGAATTAACAGCAGGCGACCTGTGCATTTCGATGGGTTGTGGAGATATCGAATCGCTACCAGACGAGGTAATTGCGCGCCGCACAGCCCAGCGGGGTGAATTGTGAGTACGCCACGGGCAGCAAAACGACCCATCACAACCGAAGACGTAGAGCGCGCTTCACAGATTTTGGGTGATCGAGCACGTCGCGATGTTTCGCTGGCTCCGTTCACGACTTACCGAGTAGGCGGAGCGGCCGCATTGCATGTTCATGTTTCGTCAATGGACGATCTGTATCAAGTGAGTGAAGCGCTTACCGAAGTTGATATGGATGTGCTTGTAATCGGACGAGGTAGCAACATGCTCATCTCCGATACAGGGTTCTCAGGGATTGCTCTTACTTTTGGTGCGTTTGCGGATTACATCGACTTGCCACAAAGAGACGACTATCCGGGTGCCGCGCCGCTGGCATTATTCGGTGGCTCAGTGACACTTCCCGTTGCAGCTCGGCAAAGTGTGAAGCGCGGTTTAACTGGTCTGGAATGGGGTGTGGGGGTACCTGGCTCTATAGGCGGTGCCGTTCGAATGAATGCAGGCGGCCATGGTTCCGATATGGCGTCTTCTCTCGAATCAGTTCGGGTGTTTCACTTGCGCAAGGGCAGGGAGTTCGAGCTTGAAACAGACGATCTTGGTCTGCGCTTTAGGGGCTCGGCATTAACAGATCATCATGTTGTGTTGAGTGCGACTTTACGTTTGGGCTGGCTGTCGGAGGACGATTCGGGGGAGGACAGACTCACCGAAATAGTTCGCTGGCGTCGAGAGAATCAACCCGGTGGGCAGAATGCGGGTTCGGTTTTTGTCAACCCAATTCCGGGCGAAATTTCGGCCGGGGCACTAATTGATGAGTGCGGTTTGCGTGGTTTTCGTATTGGAACTGCGCAGGTTTCGGAGAAGCACGCAAACTTCATTCAAGCCGATGAGGGGGGTTCTTCGCACGATGTGGTTGCAGTGATGGCCGAAGTTCGTAGGCGCGTGTACGAGCAACATGGTCATCAATTGCGAAGCGAGATCCGATTAGTTGGTTTCGATGCGGAAGCCAACCCACAGTTCGCCGACGTGTTGTCGAGCGAATCCGACACCAGTGTTGCAACAATTCGTCTGGAACAAATCATTGAGAGGATCGCTAGTAGCGAGTCTCGGCCGGACGCCTCAATCCCACTGTCGGTATTGAGCGGCTCGCAACTTCCGGCACAAGATGCCGACCTTTCGCCCGAAGTGTTGAACGAACTGCGTGAGGCATTTGCTAAAGACCCAACTGGAGGCATTGCGCAACCGGAGACCTCGCGTGTCGTCATTGTTGACCCATCGATCGTGGATATCGAACCGTTGGGGGACGTGGATGTAACCGTTGGAGCGACGGAGTCATCATCAACCAGGGTTGTCATCGTCGATGAAGATCTTCGCCAATCGACCGATGACGATTTCCCGGCCGACACCCAATCGCAAACAGTGCATCATGCTCCGACGAGCACAAGAGTGCGGATCTTTGATGAAGATGGTGTTGATGTCTCGCTCGCCGAGATAGTTGATCCAGGACACTGGGGAACTCCGGGTTCAATTCGAAATCGATTAACGAAATTGTTTAGGCGTGGTGCAGCACAGCCTAAAAATAGGCGCAAACAATTGCTCGTTGCGATTGCGTCCGTGGTCGGATTGCTTTCCCTTCTGATAGTCCTTCTTGCGTCGCCCATTTTCTCGGTGCGTAACGTGAAAGTTGAGGGAGTTCGATACGCCAATTCCGAGTTAATAGAAAGTGTGATCGCTTCATTGAAGGGCGAATCGGTGTTGACGGTAGATACCAACGTGTTGCAGGACCGGCTAGAAAGCGACCCGTGGATCGAATCCTCGCGAATCAAGACATTTTTGCCAAGTACTGCAATTATCGAGATAAATGAAAGGCTTCCTGCGGCGTGGTTTGTTGGCGTAGATAATCGTGCGCGCGTCATCGATGTTGACGGTCTTGTGTTGGCGGTGCTTGATGGAAGGCCAACTGAGTACATGCTGATCGATGGTGTTGGACCAAATCTCATTGCTGGTGCTACGACGGCACCCGAGTATCGGGCTGCGGCGCAACTAGCGCAGTCGCTTCCTGCTGAGCTTCAGCCGCTGGTCAAAAACCTTGGGGTTGGAGGCGCCGACTCTGTCACGATGACTCTGACCACGGGGACTCTGGTGAAATTCGGCGAGCCAGTGGATATGCGTAACAAACTGGTCAATGTGGTCGTCCTTCTCCGTCGGCAAGACCCCAATGGAATCCTCGAAATCGATGTTTCTGGAGGGACTCCGGTCGTTAAATCCTCGTAAGTGCGGGGGTTTTTGGCCGGATTCGTGGTGGTATCGCTCGGGGCAACCCTCGGTTTATGTAAGGCTGAAGGACGAGTTAAAAAAGTACATACGGTTTTTTCGATGCTTCCCATCGATCCCAGGAGGAAAATTACAATGGCTGGTGCACCACAGAACTATCTCGCAGTGATCAAAGTGATCGGTGTTGGTGGTGGCGGCGTAAATGCCATTAACCGCATGATCGACGCAGGCCTACGAGGTGTCGAGTTCGTGGCGGTGAATACCGATGCTCAGGCACTGTTGATGAGTGATGCCGATTTCAAAATTGATATTGGTCGCGAGCTCACTCGTGGTCTAGGCGCCGGAAGCGATCCAGAAATTGGTCGTGAGGCTGCAGAAACATCCCGCGCCGATATTGAAGAATTGGTGAGCGGTGCAGACATGGTGTTCATTACTGCAGGCGAAGGTGGTGGCACCGGTACGGGTGCTGCGCCGATCATCGCCGAGATCGCCCGCGCTGCTGGCGCGCTAACTGTCGGAATCGTCACGCGCCCATTTGGTTTCGAAGGTCGACGTCGTTCGCTTCAGGCCGAATCTGGAATCAACAAATTGAAAGACAAAGTAGACACGTTGATCATCATTCCGAACGAGCGGTTGCTCTCTGTTGCCACCGACAAGACAAGCCTGCTCGACGCCTTCCGCAAAGCAGACGATGTTCTCTTGCAGGGTGTTGCTGGAATTACCAACTTGATCACAACGCCTGGTCTTATCAACACAGACTTTGCCGACGTCAAGATGATTTTGACAAACGCTGGTAGCGCATTGATGGGTACTGGCAAGGCAACTGGCGATAATCGAGCGATCAATGCCGCAAACGCAGCGATCAACTCACCATTGCTCGAATCCTCAATTGAGGGCGCCCGAGGTATTTTGCTCAATATCACCGGCCCGTCGGATATGGGCTTGTTCGAGTTGAACTCGGCCGCCGAAATCGTTCATGGCGTAGCGCATCAGGACGCCAACATCATTTTCGGAACGGTCATTGACGACGAACTCGAAGATGAGGTGCGCGTGACAGTTATCGCCGCAGGCTTCGATCGAACCGAGACATCCGGCTCGCGTGCCGCTGCTCGTGATCAACGAACAGTTGATAACCGCCCTGCCGACAACAAGGGAAGTCGGTTGAAAGAGTTGTTTGGTTCGGGCGAAGATCCATTGCGTGATGACAGCGATGGCCTCGACGTTCCTTCATTCTTGAAATAAACGTTTTCAAACAGGCGTGAACGCCGCAGAGGTAGCAGAACGAGTAGCGGTTGTACGCCAGCGCATAGTTGAGGCTGGTGGTACAAACGTCGAGCTTGTCGCTGTAACGAAGACGTTTGACGAAACTTCCTGGTTCGCCGCACGGGAGGCTGGCGTCGACGGAGTAGGTGAAAACTACGCGCAGGAACTTGCCGCCAAGGCCCAACAAGTCCCCATCGAGATTCGTCCAACCGTGCACTTCATCGGACAATTGCAAAGCAACAAAGTGAAGATGATCAGCGAAATCGTCGACGTTTGGCAGTCGGTTGATCGGATATCGATAATTGATGAGATTCTTCGCCGCACCCCTGACAAGCCGCCCCGGGTATATGTGCAGGTAAACACCACGAACGAAGTGGGCAAGGGCGGGTGCGAGCCAGAAACAGTGGAGGCCGTTGTAGCCCACGCGGTACGCAGTGGGGCAGTCGTTGAAGGGCTGATGACGGTGGGCCCAACCGACGGCGATATGGCCAAAACCCGGGTTGCATTTCGTCTGCTGCGATCAATTGCTCATGATCTTGGGCTTCGCGGATTGAGTATGGGAATGACCAACGATCTAGAAATCGCCGTAGAGGAGGGCTCGACGCTGGTTCGCGTTGGTTCGGCCATTTTTGGCAACCGCTCTGCTCTGTAGGAACCCCTATAACACCCACGAATACGCCTATTGGGCTATTCTTTGAGGGATGTCAATGTTCCGAAAAGCAATGGATTATCTAGGTCTTGGGCCAGATGATGCATATGACGATTACGACGCTTCGGTTGCACAAGTTCGACCAGAGCGTCAGCGCCAAGTTCGTTCTACGCAGGCTCGTCCTTCACGTCAAGTTGTTCAGGAATACGACGACTACGAAGAAGAGTACGACGAGCCGATGCCAGAGCCGCGCGGAGTGCGCGCAAGACAGCCACAAGTTCGTGATGACTCCAGCGTGCAATTGCGCCCATCTACAAATCGTTCGGTGCCAACTGTCCGTCCACTTTCGGTTTCAACTGCAGAAGCAGTTACTGTTCGACCAACTCGCTACGACCAAGCCAAAGACATTGCTGATTTATTGAAGTCTGGTCAGCCAGTTGTCATGAACATCTCTGGCGCTGACGAAGAAACTGCACGACGCTTGATCGATTTTGTATCGGGTCTTGTCTATGGTCTCGAGGGCCAAATCGAAAAAGTATCACCAGGCGCATTTTTGATTAAGCCTTCCGGAGTTCGCGTCTCACGCGGTTAACGAATCGACAACACTGATGATTAGAGAACTGCTCTGCCAACTCGTCAGTTTGTACGTTTTGCTCATCATTATTCGCGTCATTAGCTCTTGGTTTCCTGCCAACCCCAATGGCCCATTCGGACAAATCATTCGTTTGGTTTTTCGTGCAACCGACCCAGTGTTGTTGCCGGTGCGGCGTGCGGTGCCTTTTGCTGGCCCACTCGATTTGTCGCCGATCATTGTTGTGCTATTCCTCAATATCGTCGTTCAACAGTTCATTCTCGGCTGCTAATTTCTGCACCCAGAGTGCCCAAGCCGTACACTGACGCACCGTGACGTATCCATCGGTAGAGCCGCAGCCGCAGTTTCCGGCGCTTGAAAATGAGACGCTCGCGTATTGGGCAAGTGACAAAACATTCGAAGCGTCCATTGCTCAACATGAAGCTGGCGCGAATGGCGAAAATGAGTATGTCTTTTACGACGGACCACCCTTCGCCAACGGTTTGCCACACTACGGACACTTGCTCACGGGTTTTGTTAAGGATGCAGTGCCTCGCTATCAGACCATGCGGGGAAAGCGCGTCGAGCGTCGTTTCGGTTGGGATTGCCATGGATTGCCGGCAGAGGCAGAAGCCGAACGGCAGTTAGGAATTTCTGGAACACAAGCCATTACCGATTTCGGGATTGAGAAATTCAACGACTACTGCAAAGTTTCGGTGTTGCAGTACACCAGCGACTGGGAGCGTTATGTAACGCGGCAGGCTCGTTGGGTTGATTTTGCAAATGACTACAAAACGCTTGATATGCCGTATATGGAAAGCGTGATGTGGGCATTCAAGGCTCTTTGGGACAAAGGGCTTATTTATGAGGGCTTCCGTGTTTTGCCTTATTCGTGGGCGCTTGAAACTCCGCTCTCAAATACTGAAACGCGCATGGACGATGCCTACAAACAGGTGCAAGACCCAGCCCTCACGGTCGGTTTTACCCTAGAAAATGGTGACTCGCTGCTGGCTTGGACAACCACGCCGTGGACATTGCCGAGCAACTTGGCTTTGGCGGTTTCGCCCGATGTTGAATACGTTCGCGTGTCGCATGAAGGCAAGGTGTATGTCCTCGCACAGGCCCGACTGGATGCGTACGCCAAAGAGCTCGAGGGTGCGGTTGTTCTTGAGACGGTGATGGGTTCCACGCTTGTGGGCATGCGCTACACACCGCTGTTTCCTTACTTTGCAGACCACTCCGATGCGTTTCGAGTGCTGTCTGGCGATTTTGTTACAACCGAAGATGGAACGGGCGTTGTGCACATGGCGCCTGGTTTCGGTGAGGACGACCAAAGAGTATGTAAGGACAACGGCATTGAACTCGTAGTTCCAGTTGACAGCAGGGGACAGTTCACCAGTGAGGTTCCTGACTTTCAGGGTCAATTGGTGTTTGATGCAAACCCATTGATCATTCGTGCACTAAAAGACCGCGGTGTGGTGTTGCGCCACGAAACGTACGACCACGCATACCCGCATTGTTGGCGCACAGGTAAGCCCCTTATATATAAGGCCGTGAGTTCTTGGTTTGTCAACGTGACATTGATCAAGGATCGAATGGTCGAACTAAACAACACCATTACTTGGGTGCCCGACCATTTGCAGCAGGGAAGTTTTGGCAAGTGGCTTGAGAATGCTCGCGATTGGACAATCAGCCGCAATCGTTTTTGGGGTTCGCCTATTCCGGTTTGGCGAAGTGATGATCCGATGTATCCCCGCATTGATGTGTACGGAAGCGTTGCCGAACTAGAGCGCGACTTTGGAGTCAAAGTTGCCGATCTGCACCGTCCAATCGTTGATGATCTGGTTCGACCAAACCCAGATGATCCAACCGGCAAATCGATGATGCGTCGAGTGCCTGAAGTGTTGGACTGCTGGTTTGAAAGTGGTTCTATGCCATTTGCTCAGGTGCATTACCCATTTGAGAACCAAGAATGGTTTGAGAAGCACAATCCAGGTGATTTCATCGTGGAATACATCGGCCAAACTCGTGGCTGGTTCTACACGTTGCATGTTTTGGCTACGGCGTTGTTCGATCGTCCGGCATTTTCAACCTGTGTTAGCCATGGCATTGTCCTCGGCGCGGACGGAGCCAAGATGTCCAAGAGTCTGCGCAACTATCCAGACCCAATGAATGTCTTTGATACTTACGGAGCCGACGCAATGCGTTGGTATCTCTTGTCTTCTTCCATTTTGCGCGGTTCCGACTTTGCCGTTACCGAGGAAGGCATTCGTGACACCGTTCGACAGGTGATGCTGCCGCTTTGGAACAGTTGGTATTTTCTTTCGCTCTATGCGAATGCGGAGGCGAAAACAGGATCGATCAATTATTCGTCAACAAATGTCCTGGATGTGTACATCTTTTCCAAACTGCACAAGCTTGTTGCAGAGGCAACTAAGTTGATGGACTCGTACGACTTGTTTGAAGCGTGTCAGCAAGTGCGGGGGTTTTTGGATGCGCTGACCAACTGGTACATCCGTCGCAGCCGTGATCGCTTTTGGGCGGGTGACCAAGACGCAATCAATACTTTGCATACAACTCTTCACGTTTTGACACGAGTGATTGCGCCACTGTTGCCACTTACGAGCGAAAAAATCTTTCGTGGTCTGACCGGCGAGCGAAGCGTTCATTTGCAAACGTGGCCGTCACCCGGCGAGATTCCTTGCAATAATGATTTGGTTACCGTGATGGACCAGGTGCGCGATGTTTGCAGCAGCACACTTTCGCTACGTAAGGTTCACGCGCGACGAGTTCGTCTCCCGCTTGCAAAGTTGACGGTTGCCTCCCCGTTGGCCGAAGGTTTGCGTCCATTTATTTCGATTATCACCGACGAAGTGAATGTTCAAGAAGTCGTACTTTCTACCGATGTCGCTGGCGTTGCGCGGCACGAATTGCAAGTTATACCGGCTGCGCTTGGGCCCAGATTGGGTTCGAACACGCAGAAGGTGATTGTCGCTGTTAAGAAGGGCGATTGGAAGCAGACAGGGGAAACCATTGTTGCCGGTGGTGTTGAATTGCAACCCCACGAATTTCAGTTGAAACTGATGGCCGCAGTCGGTGACGCAGACTCTCTCGCGAGCGCAGCTTTGCAAGATGGCCAAGGCATTGTTCTGTTGGATATCCAACTCACGCCGGCGCTACTTGCCGAAGGTGCCGCCCGTGACGTAGTGCGAGCGGTGCAGCAAGCACGCCGCGAGGCCAAGCTTTTGGTCTCCGACAGAATCACCCTCACCTTGGGCCTCCCCGAGGATCTAGCCCAGCAGATTGCCCCATTCATGTCGTATATCGCCGCAGAGACGCTTGCAGAGCTCACAACGATGGACCCGAACGCGGTACGGGCAACCGATTTAGACGGAACTCCCATCTATGTTGGGGTGGAGCGACTACGGTAAAGCGCCAAGTCAGGGAGACAGTGATGCCTACATCAAAAAAGAAGATCGCCAAGAAGAAGCCAGTAGCCAAGAAGAAGCCGGCGCCAAAGAATGCCCAGGCTGCCAAAAAGAAGGCTGACGCCCTGAAGGCCGCGGCAAAAAAGAAGGCCGATTTGGCAAAGAAACTGGCTGCCAAAAAGAAGGCTGACGCCCTGAAAGCAGCGGCAAAGAAGAAGGCGGAGTTGGCAAAGAAACTGGCTGCCAAGAAGAAGGCTGATGCCCTGAAGGCTGCGGCAAAAAAGAAGGCCGAGTTGGCAAAGAAACTGGCTGCCAAGAAGAAGGCTGATGCCCTGAAGGCTGCGGCAAAAAAGAAGGCCGAATTGGCGAAGAAGGAAGCTGCCAAGAAGAAGCTTGAGGCGCAGAAAGCTATTGCAATCAAAAAGGCCGCCGAAGCCGCCAAGAAAAAGGCGAAGCGCGAAGCCGAGCTCGCAAAAAAGAAACTTGCTGCTGAGAAAAAGAAGCAGCAGATCATCGCTCAGAAAGAGAAGCTCCTTGCCGCGAAGGAGAAGGCTAAAGAGAAAGCTCGCATTGAAGCCGAACGTCTGGCCGCGAAGGCTGCTCTTGAAGCAGAGCGCATTGCAGCACGCGAAGCCAAAGAGGCAGCGCGATTGTTGGCCTTGGCCGAAAAAGAAGCGGCTCGAGAGGCAGCGCTTCGCGCAAAGAGGAAACCAGAGCCGCCACCACGTCCACCGATTATCAAAACCGAGTTTGTGGATGGCCTGCAAGGAACAAAGGAATTTGATATCAAGTTCCTTACATCCCAGCGTGAAATGTTGTTGGAAAAGCGCGGGCTTCTTACGCGCCAGGCTGTGCGCCTAGAAGACGAAGCTCATGCATTGATTGAAGACGTCGAAATGGGAGACGTGCAGTTTGACGAAGAGGGTGGCGAAGGCGACACCATGGTTGTGGAGCGTGAGCGTGACTTAATGTTGTCGGCGCAAGCACGGCAGGAAGTGGAAGAGATTGATGCTGCGATCGAGCGTTTGAAAACAGGCGAGTACGGATACTCGGTACACAGCGGCTTGCCTATTCCCCGCGAGCGTTTGAAGGCAATTCCATGGACGACCGAATCGGTGCAAGAGCGCGTCGGTGGCATTGGGCGTTAATGACCGATAATCGGCGAATTCGTCGATTGAGCATTTCCATCGCAGTATTTGTGGCGGTGCTTGATCAGTTGACAAAGCATTGGGCGTTAAACAAATACAACGATGGATCATTCACCGATCTCGTCGGGTCGTTGCGTTTCAAACTCACGTACAACCAGGGCATGGCGTTTTCGCGTGGCACTGGGATTGGGCCTGTTATCGGCGTTTTGGCTCTCATCATCATCGTGGTCATGTTGTTGTCACTGAAGCGTGCCGACACTCGATCTACTCGGATTGCAGCCGGCCTGATAATCGGTGGCGCGGTAGGCAATGTTTTGGACAGAGCGTTCAGAGGCTTGGGATGGATGCGGGGCGCGGTCATCGATTTCATCGACCTTCAATGGTGGCCTGTGTTCAATGTCGCCGATGTAGCCATCGTTTCGGGTGCGATACTGATGATGCTCTCGCTGTTCAAAGAAAAGCGTGAACCATCCGCAGTACAAGCAGAGGCAAAACATGTTGATTGAACTTATTCCAGCGGCGTTACACGAGCAGCGATTAGATCGCGTGGTTTCGTTGATTTCCGATATCAGTCGTGCATCAACAGCGACTCTCATTTCGGTTGGCGGAGTTGTAGTCGATGGCGAAGTGGCAACGGCGGGCAAGGTCAAGGTTCGCGAAGGTCAGCAAGTGTCAATTGATACTTCGCTCCTGCCGCGCAAAGAGTTGCCTCAACCGGATCCAAATGTTTTGCTTGACATTGTGTATCAAGATTCTGATGTAGCCGTTATCAACAAGGCACCGGGAATGGTGGTGCATCCTGGTGCGGGCAATCCTTCTGGCACGATGGTTAATGGTGCGCTTGCACTGTTCCCAGAAATGGCATCTGTTGGAGACACGCTGCGACCGGGAGTTGTGCATCGTCTGGATGCAGGGACAACCGGGTTGATGGTGATGGCTCGAACACAGAAGGCTTACGAGTCCTTGGTGGATGCTCTTTCTCGTCGTGACGTGACGCGCAAGTATGTTGCCTTGGTGTGGGGTCATCCAAGCGTGCAAGAAGGCATCATTGATGCGCCAATCGGTCGCGACCACAGAGATCCGACGAAGATGGCGGTGATGGTGGATGGCAAGACTGCGAGGACCAAGTTTGATGTGGTGCGTACATTTAATTTGCCGCAGCCATGCGCCCTTATCGAATGCCAATTAGAAACAGGACGGACTCATCAGATTCGTGTCCACTTGGATTCCATCGGCCATCCTGTTGTGGGCGACGCGACCTATGGCGGCGCCCGAAGCTCGCTGTCGTGTTCTCGGCCAATGTTGCATGCAACTGCGCTGCGTTTTACTCATCCGTCTTCTGGTGAAGAAATGGGCTTCGAAGTGCCGATCCCCGATGATATGAATCAGATTGTTGGACGTTGCTCGTAAAAAGTTAGTGATGTAGTTCTGGCCACGGGTCGGAGCCCTGCGCAGCCCGTGCAATTTTCGCCAACGTGTAGTCGGCAAGGTGATGTCGCATGTGTTCACCAGCCACATTCCAAATTGCTAGCAAAACGCAATGACCTTCGTGGTCGCACGAGCCATCCTGGTGTGGTTGTCCGAAGTCGCCCAATGTGATTGGCCCATCCGCGGCCGCAATAATTTCGGAGAGCAAGATCTCCTCGGGAGGGCGGGCAAGCACATAGCCGCCGCCAACTCCTCGCTTCGATTTCACTAGGCCTGCGCCTTTGAGGACGAGCAAAATTTGTTCTAGATACGGTTGGGGTAGAGCAGTGCGTGTGGCGATGTCGCGAACAGACGTTGGTCCGGTTTCGTCCGCATGTAGAGCCAACGACAGCAAGGCTCGACACGCATAATCGCCTCTAGTAGAAACACGCACAGATGTAGTGTAGAACAATGGTTCAACCAAGGCTTCCTCTCTACGCAGGGGGCAACGTTTCGGCAATCATTCCTGCTCTCCTTGGTCCGCAAGGCACTCGTGTGATTCCCTCATGGATGCCAGCGCCAGTTGAATCCGCACGGAATGTGGTGCTTCTCGTAGTCGATGGGTTGGGGTGGCATCAACTACAGGCACACAAACAGTTCATGCCCACACTGTCAACAATGGTTGGTGCAGCCATAACAACCGTTGCTCCTACAACCACAGTGACCGCACTCACGTCGATCACCACAGGTTTGGCACCGGGTGAGCACGGAATGATGGGCTATCGGATGGACATGGGCCGACAGGTTGTGCAAATGCTGAGATGGGGGGACGACAAAGGTGATTTACGATCGTTGTACCCACCAGAGATCGTTCAGCCGACTCCACCGTTTATGGGCTCGTCTGTTCCAGTGGTGAGCAAGGCCGAGTTTGACTCCACTGCGTTCACGGCTGCACATTTGCGCGGAACCCGTTCGTACGGTTGGCGAGCCGCGTCGAGCATTGCAGTTACTGTCGGATCATTGCTCCGTGGAGGGCAACAATTCGTTTACGCCTATTACGACGGTGTCGACAAGATCGCGCATGAACGTGGTTTTGGCGAGTTCTACGAGGCAGAGCTGCGGACTGTGGATCGATTGATTGGTGATATCGCCGAACAGCTCACACCGGATTCGGTGTTGCTTGTTACGGCAGATCATGGCCAGGTTCATGTGGGGACCAACACCATCGTTCCGCACGCAGATGTTGTTGCGGGGGTTGCTTATCAATCCGGCGAAGGTCGCTTCAGGTGGTTACATACCAAGGGAGGCGCCACCGAAGATGTGTTGGCAGCGGCGAAATCTCACTACGCCGATGTTGCGTGGATTGTTTCGCGCGACGAAGCAATTGATGGGGGTTGGTTCGGTCCGCGCGTTACTGACGCGGCAAGAAAGCGATTAGGAGACGTAGCGCTCCTTCCATTCACCGACACCAGTTTTGAGGACGCCGGAGATACCGGGCCATTCCAACTCGTATGTCGCCATGGCTCACTTACCGAGGCCGAAGTTGATGTCCCGCTGTTGGCGTTCCGCAGTAACGCCTGACCGAACAGGTCACTGCTAAAGTCGGCGTTCCGCCAGCCTGAAGGAGTTTGCCTTGGGGGATTCATTCACCCATCTGCACGTACACACCGAGTTCTCCATGTTGGACGGCGCTTCACGTCTGAATGAACTTGTTGGCAAGGCGAGTGAAGAGGGTATGCCCGCGCTTGGCATCACCGACCACGGCAACATGTACGGCATTCTCGACTTCTATCGCGAATGTAATGAACATGGCATTAAGCCAATTATTGGCACCGAGGCCTACATGGCCCACGAGCATCGCACAGAGCGACCTAGTCGTCGCGGAAAGATCGACGACTCTGGTGGCGATACCGAAACGGGAGGCAAGGTCTATTACCACCTGACGCTGCTTGCCGAAAACAATGATGGTTACAAGAACTTGATCAAGTTGTCCAGCCTCGCCTTTTTGGAGGGTTACTACTACCAACCGCGAATGGACTGGGAGCTTCTTGCAAGGCACAGCAAGGGTCTCATTGCAACGAGCGGTTGCCTTGGCGGGCACGTTCTACAACGACTGCTGAAAGGCGATACGGCTGGGGCGCAGCAATATGCAGGAAGATTGCAGGAGATCTTTGGTAAGGACAATTTCTTTATTGAACTGCAAGACCACGGCATTGCCGAACAGCGGCAAACTAACCCACAACTTGTCGAACTTGCACAGAAGATCGGTGCGCCGCTATTGGCCACCAATGACACCCACTACACGCACAAGCACGATCACGAAGCCCACGATGCTTTGCTCTGTGTACAAACTGGTTGCACCATTGCAGACCCAAACCGATTCAAGTTTGAAGGTACCGAGCATTATCTGAAGTCGGCACATGAAATGCGTTATCTCTTTCGCGAACAGCCGACTGCATGCGACAACACGCTGTGGATTGCCGAACGCGCAAATGTGGAGATCGAATTTGGGAAGCCAGTTCTGCCAAACTTCGAATTACCGGCGGGGTTCGCAGACGAGACTGCCTATCTCAAACACCTCACTATGGATGGCGCATCCAAGCGATGGGGCGCATCAATTCCGCCTTCGGTCGTCGAACGATTGGGCTACGAACTAAAAGTCATTTCAGATATGGGATTCAGCTCGTACTTTCTCATCGTTTGGGACTTGATTCGTTTTGCGCGCGAACAAAACATTCGAGTGGGCCCCGGCCGAGGATCTGCCGCTGGCTGCGCCGTTGCCTACTGCTTGCAAATCACCAACTTGGATCCAATTAAATACGATTTGTTGTTCGAGCGGTTCCTTAACCCAAGCCGTGTTTCCATGCCCGACATCGATATGGACTTCGACTCGCGTTATCGCGATCAAATGATTAAGTACGCGGCCGATAAATACGGCCGTGATCACGTTGCCCAAATCATCACGTTCGGCACAATCAAGTCGCGCAACGCGGTGCGTGATGCCGCCCGTGTGTTGGGCTATCCATATGCGTTAGGCGACAAGATTGCCAAGCTCATGCCGCCAGTGGTGATGGGTCGTGATACTCCGTTGAAGTACTGCTTCGAGGAAGACAAGCTCGACAAGGAACACCGAGCCGGGTATCAAGCAGCTACCGAGCTCCGTGATCTTTGCGATGCAGATCATGACGTCAAACGGATCATGGACGTTGCTCGCGGACTAGAGGGGCTAAAGCGTTCGGTCGGAATACACGCGGCTGCGATGGTGATCACGAAAGAGCCGCTCACCGAGTACTTGCCCGTGCAACGTAAACCTGAACAGGGCCAGAAACCCGAAGATGCACCGGTGGTTACCCAATACGAAATGCACGGTGTGGAGGCGCTGGGTCTACTCAAGATGGACATCTTGGGACTGCGCAACCTGGACGTTTTGTCGGATGCTAATCAGATGATTCGTGCCACTCGAGACCCGAATTTTGACATCGACGACATCCCTATGGACGATAAGCCAACCTATGCGCTACTTTCGCGCGGCGACACCATCGGAGTGTTTCAGTTGGAATCGCCCCCGATGCGAGCGCTTCTCCGTTCGCTGATTCCGGAGCGATTCGAGGACTTGTCTGCAGTGTTGGCTCTGTATCGGCCTGGGCCGATGGGCGCCAATATGCACAACGACTTTGCGGACTTTAAAAATAAGCGCAAGAAAAACACCTACTTCCACCCCGATGCAGAAGAGACACTCGGCGACACATTTGGGCTCATGATTTATCAGGAAAGTCTCATGCGCGTTGCCCAGAAGTTTGCTGGCTACTCATTGGCAGAGGCCGACAACCTTCGCAAGGCATGCGCAAAGAAGGTTCCCAAGTTGATGGAGGAGCAGCGCGAAACATTCGAAACCGGATGTGATCGGCTTGGTTACGGTCGGAAGCTGGGCGAGGAACTCTTCGACGTCATTGTCAAGTTCGCCGACTACGCATTCGCAAAAAGTCACGCATATGGCTATGGCCTCATTTCATATCAAACGGCATACCTGAAGGCTCACTTTCCTGTCGAGTACATGGCGTGCCTGTTAACAAGTGTTAAGACCAACTACGAGAAAGCGGCAACGTATCTCTCGGACGCTCGAACGAGCAACATCACGGTGCTGACGCCCGATATCAACAAGTCCGGCATCAACTTCGAACCCGTGGTGGTTGATGGGGTAGCCAAAATTGCTTTCGGTCTTTCTGGCATTCGCAACGTTGGTGAAGCCTTGGTCGGATTGGTTGTTCAGCATCGAAACGAGCAGGGCCCATTTGAATCTTTTTATGATTTTGCCGAACGCGCTCCCGAGCAGGTGCTCAACAAGCGTGCGGTCGAATCACTGATCAAGGCTGGCGCATTCGACAACTTGGGACACCCTCGTAAAGGTTTGCTCGCTGTCTTCGAATCGGTTATTGACACAACAATGGCACGGCGACGCGAACGGGATCAGGGTGTGATGAGTTTGTTCGGCGATTTGGGCGAGACAACAGAAGGTTTTTCCGAGCGCCAGATTATTCCAGATTTGCAATTTGATAAGTCCGAGCAGTTGAAATTTGAAAAGGAAATGCTCGGCTTGTACGTTTCGGATCACCCGTTGATGGGCATCGAGGGTGCGCTGAGACGAAGGGTCGATTGTTCAATTCCAGATGCGCTCGAATCGGCTGATGGTGCATTTGTCGTCATCGGAGGAATCATCAACAACTTGAAGCGTCGCTACACGCGAAAGGGCGATCAAATGGCAACGTTTGACCTTGAAGATTTACAGGGGTCAATTGAGGTAACGGTGTTTCCAAAGACGCTCGAGAAATTCGGGCACCAATTGGTGGATGACATCATCGTTTCCGTGAAAGGTCGGCTCGATCGGCGAGACGACTCGCGGGTTGGTTTTATGGCCATGGATGTCACGGTGCTCGAGGGGCTTCGTGTTCTTCAAGAAGCTCTGCATATCAAGGTTGCCGCGCAGGCAATAACCGAGACAATGATTGACGATTTAAAGGCGACATTGAGCGAGCATCCGGGCAGTTCGCCCGTATTCCTTCACGTTGCTGGCGATAAAGCCCTTCGCCTCAGCAGCGAGTTCGATGTCAACCTGGACCGAGTTATTGGGCAATTGCGCGCAACGTTCGGAGATGCTGCGTACATCGCCTGACGCAACTGTCCGAAAGGCTTTTTTTGCTGGCAGAATAGAGGTATGTCAGTTGAGGTAGATACACGAGATTGTGCGTCCCTTACAGAAATCGAATTAGAAGAATTGGCAGCCCTCGGGGGCGCGTTCGGTTTGGCACATATCACCAAGGCAAAAGAGGACTGGGTGCTCTTTACCAGCGCTCACATCGACGGCAAATTGCATGGCTTCACATTTTCAACGCTCGAGCGCATTGGCGGCACGCCGTGTGTCTTGCTCGGCATGATGAGCATCAAACGAACTGGAAAGCGTGACTCTGTGCTCAAAGGCCTGATGTCCGAGGCCTATCACCGCGCGCTGATGGCTTTCCCTGATGAGGACGTAGTCGTTGGATCAAGGTTTGCTAGCGCCGATGCGCTCGAAGCCTTTAAGTCACTCACCGAATTGATTCCAAGGCCGGGGCACCGAGCAGTGGGCGAAGAGCGTGCGTGGGGAAAGCGATTGGCTCGCCGTTTTGGTGTCGAATCTGCTTACGATGACCAGACATTTGTTGTCAAAGCAAACGGCACCGGAGGCTTCCTCGACCACGAGTCGACAAAGCCCGAGAAAGTTCACCCAGACATTGCCGATCAATTCAAGCCAGTGCCAAAAGCAAAAGGTGGAACGTTGATCGTTCATGGTTGGACAATGGCCGAAGTGTTAGCAAAACTCGGCAAACTCGATAAGCAATAGCGAGTTACGGTGCAGTTCGCCGACGTAGTTCGAAGCCGGCGCATGACTCGGGCATTCTCCGGGCAACCCGTTGATCAATCGGTCATTTCGTCATTGGTAGATCTCGCATCGAGGGCACCTTCCGCCGGCAAGACCCAAGGTTGGCACCTCGTTGTATTGCAAGGAAATGATGTTGCGAAATTTTGGGATGACACACTGCCAGCCAGTCGCCGAGAATCGTTTCGTTTCAAAAAACTCTTGGACGCTCCGATCATTGCGTTGCCTTTCTCCGATCCAGATGCCTATGTCGAGCGCTACTCTCTTCCGGACAAGAAACAAACCGGGCTTGGGTCTGGTGTGGACGCATGGCCTACGCCGTATTGGACTATCGATACATCATTTGCGGTAATGACGCTGTTGCATGCTGCTCACGATGTGGGGTTGGGCGCATTGTTTTTCGCGGTATTCAATGGCGAAAATGAGCTCCGTTCCCGATTGGAAGTTCCCGAACACTTGCAGATGCTTGGTGCAATAGCCATTGGTTGGCCGCTAGCCGAAGAGTCTGCAGCCGGTGCAAGTGCCCAACTTCCAAGAAAGAAACCAGACGAGATAATTCACCATTCCAAGTGGTGAACGGTTACTTGAGCGCCTCGCGTAGCGCTTCAACAAACTGAGCCGGATCGCCGCTTGGAGACATGCAGGCATACTTCTTGCAGACATAGGCCAAATCTGGTTTGCGGTTTGCAAAGAGGGGAGATTCGTAGGTTTCGCCCCAGGCAATTACTGCCGTCGGAATCCATCGCTTGTTGAATTCTCGGAGTAGGTCTGATCGGTAACCCGTAATCACTACTTCGGTGACACCAACGTGTCTCAGATGAACTGCATTAAGAAGATTGCTGAATGCGGTTGGTGCGCTTGTCGAGATGCGTGAAAGAAGGCGCAAAATGCTGTCGGCGTGGTGGGCGTATTTTTCTTCGCCCGAAAGGGCACCAAGCCGGTACAGGGCATTGGCGGCTGTGGAGTTGGCCGACGGCGTGGCGTTATCCATAACGTCTTTTTGGCGGACGATCAGAGTCTCGCCAGTCTTCGGGGTTGTAAAGACTCCGCCGCGCTCGTTGTCCCAGTAATTGTCCAATAAGTTGTCGGCCGCTTCTCGGGCAAACAGCATCCACTTTGCTTGTCCGCTTGCTTCACCCAGTCGTGTGAAGGCATCCACCAAATGTGAAATGTCGGCTGCCAGCGCATGGTGGCGGGCTTTTGGAGATCCGCTGTCATGCCAGCTTCTCTTCCACTCACCGTTCTCGTCGCGCAGGTTGTTAACAAGAAACTCGCCGTTTAGTAGGGCTGCCTCGAGCCAGTCGGCACGGCCCATGAGCGATGCTGCCTCTGCAATTGTCGAGAGCATCATTGCATTCCATTCGGTTATCACTTTGTCGTCGAGGCCTGGTCTGACGCGGGTCTTTCGGCTGTCGAACAATATTCTTCGCGCTTTTTCAATATCGGCAGGGCGAGTGATGTCGCCGCGGTGATGTAGGCGGGCAGGAATGTTTGTGCCCTCGAAGTTTCCTTCTTCAGTAATTTCGTACCATTCGATTGCTTGCTTGGCTAATTCTGGGGGGAGCACATCGGTAAATTGCTGTTTGCTCCAGACATAGAAATGTCCTTCGTGACTGTGGCCATGATCGTCTAGCGAGTCGGCATCTTCAGCACTAAAGAAGCCACCTTGCGGGTGTCGAAGATCGCGGAGCACATAATCGATGATCTCTGTCGCAACATCGAGCCAGTTCTTTCGGCCAAAGACAATGCCCGCGTGCAGATAAATTCGAGCAAGAAGCGCCTGGTCGTAGAGCATTTTTTCAAAGTGTGGAACGAGCCATTTCTCATCCACGCTGTACCGAGAAAATCCTCCGCCAATGTGGTCGTACATTCCGCCAGAGGCCATTGCATCGAGCGTTGTCGCAATAATTGTTTGGATCTCATCTGACTCGCTGTTGAGCACTTCTCGAAGCAAGAGTTCGAGGCTCATCGTGCTCGGAAACTTTGGCGCCGAACCGAACCCGCCCCAATGCGGGTCAAAACTCTTACGCAGTTGAGCAACTGCACCATGAAATACATCGATACCAGGGATGTTTGTGTCTTGCTCGATCTTGGTCGTGCGCTCGAGAGATTCCATCAGTGCAAGAACGTTGCTTTCAATGTCATCGCGGCGGTCTCTCCATGCGTCATTGATTGCATTCATGAGTTGCAAAAAAGAGGGTTTTGGGAAATAGGTGCCGCCATAGAAGGGCTTGCCTTCAGGGGTCAGAAAGACGGTCATGGGCCAGCCGCCCCGGCCAGTCATTGCCTGCACTGCGTCCATGTAAATGGCGTCCACGTCTGGCCGTTCTTCGCGATCTACCTTGACGTTGACAAAAAGCTTGTTCATCAGTGTTGCGGTTTCGACGTCTTCGAAGCACTCATGTGCCATGACATGACACCAGTGGCAGGCCGAGTAACCCACAGAAAGCAATATGGGAACGTTGCGGCTCTTCGCTAGATCAAAGGCCTCCTCGCCCCACGCATACCAATCGACAGGATTGTCGCGGTGCTGGCGCAGGTACGGGCTTGTTTCATTTTCGAGACGATTAGTCATAGGCGTTTCCTTTGCGCGAAAGAAATGTTTAGTTGATTGGAAGCAACATCGTGAAGCCGAGCGCGGGGAATGGTGCTGCGGCCTTCACTGATATCTTCAGTTTGCAGCCAGTCGAGGTAGTCGATGCAACAACAACCTTTGGTTTGACTGTGCAGTTCTTGTCTAAGGACGCGATTGAGATTGTTCCCTTTGAGGCAGTCCCTATGAGTGCATTAAACGAAGTCCGTGAACCAGGTGCCACTGACGAAGTCTTGGCCCACACTCCCGATTCGACAACGGTTGTCGGAGAGAAAAATTGTCCACTTGGCAGCAGAACCGAGAAACGAAGAAATTTGCGCAATTCACGAACTGTGGTCTGATAGTTCAGGGCGACAGCGTTCTTGATTTCGACGCAATCGGCTGGCTTTTCGGTGGCCGCAGCGCCTTGGCTAACGCATCGGTACCACTGCATCTTGACATTTGCTGCTGCGGTCATAGTGCTTCCAACCGCAACATCTCCGATGTGTCCGCTTGAAACAAATGTCGGTGTCACCGACGGCGGGAAGAGCCTGAATAGTTCGGCAAATGCGGCGGGCAGATTGACTAACCCAACTCCAAACGTTGTGTCTCGGCCGGCAGTTCCCAAATCTGTTGCTGTACGCAACAAAATATCTCGAACTTGCGCCGACGTGACTGTCGGTTGCGCAGAAAAGAGGAGTGCTGCAGCACCGCTGATGTAGGCGGCAGACATGCTGGTTCCGTTGAGCGCTTTGTATCCACCGAGTGCAGTGGAGAGGATGTTCACTCCAGGCGCTGCAATGTCGATGTAGTCGCCGCGCTGAGCGAAGACTCCCACGTTGTTGTTGATGTCGGTGGATGTGACTGCGAGTGTTAGGTCGGATGCTGCGGGCCATTTTGGTGCCGCATCCGCAAAGCCGTTGCCCGATGCAGCAACCACAAGTACACCCTTGTCTACTGCGTATTGCACCGCGCTTGTAAGTGATGTGCTTTCGACCGAACCGCCGAGTGACAAATTGATAACGCGTACGCCGTTGTCGGCTGCGTAGCGGATGCCGCGCGCCACGTCTCGCGAATCGCCTGATCCTTCGGAATCAAGGACGTGAATAGGAAGAAGTCGAACCTTCGGGGCAACCCCGGCAATGCCAATGCCATTGTCTGTAACTGCGCCGATGATTCCCGCTACGTGCGTTCCGTGGCCATCTTTGAGGTCAACATCGGCGGCACCTTCGCTTTCGATGAGCGAGAAAAATGTGCGACCAACTTCCAGGTTGTTTGTGAGGTCTGGGTGTGGCCCGCTGCCACTATCAACAACCGCGACTGTTACTCCAGCGCCCTGCGAATACTGCCAAACTTGCGGAGCACCAATTGCAGTGAGCCCCCATTGTTGTGCCGCGAATGGATCAGTTGGCGATGTACTA
>Ga0082207_1000309_pt1 | contig 28747 bp, 28 predicted proteins | sample LakMenEpi10Aug09_FD_71540 | JGI IMG/M metagenome (GOLD analysis project Ga0082207, IMG submission 71540)
ATTGTTTTCTTTTTTTTAGAATTAGTTGAAAATTTGACCCCTATCTGCGGAATGTGGGGTACAAACTTAAAACTGACAACTACTAATTCAATAATTTACGTTCCTGAATAGAATCTTTATGTCACGGGAGAACGGGTTTACTATATAAATAGACAAATACAAGGTAAAACCCATGCCTAGGCCTAAAGGGTCAAGCAAAATCATCTGTTTCTATGTGACCCCTGAAACTCACAAGGCAATCAAACGAATAGCTCTTGATAGGGATACAACCCTACAGGACTTGTTATTTGGGATGGTTGAGAGGGAGATTGCGGGGACTGGAGAATATGGGAAGGTAAAGAGTAACAATTAAGCAATGCCAATACCACCAGAGATTGAGAGGTTAATCAATGAAATTAACCTAGAATTAGATGAAATTGAGGGACTAGCAACAGAAGGGTTAGCAATTGCCAACCGTTTTCTAGTTCTATTTGAAAACAACCCGATATTCCTTCAAGTTTCTTACTTTTTCAATTCGGTTTTATTCTATGTCGATAAAACCCGAAGGGATATCCAAAACACTAGAGAACAACTCTCTGAAGACATTTCCCCTTTAGTTGCATCAGCAATAATTTATGAAGTCGGAGAGTATTTATCAACTTTAAAAGGTGAGGTTTTGGAAACTAAAAGCCGAACCCTAGCTTATCGAAATCGATTGGAGAACCTACAATGACAAATTTACCAGACGAAAAAATTCTAAACGAGTTGTTAGAAATGGGTCAACAGATGTACAACGCGGCTCAAAAAATGTCCGAAACCTCAGAAGCGATGACTCAAAAAATCAAAAAACAGATTGAGGATGCCAAAGCAGCCCAAACAGTCAAATAGCGAGCGCCCATCTCCATCTAAAAAACAAACCCCCCAAAACCTTAGAGGATAGGGGTTTTATTATGGGGTGTGTCGGGATATAAGAATTTTCCGTCTCTTGCGTTATTAACAGGAGACAGCATAGATAAAGCGGCGATAGCTCCCCTGACCTGTTCCGGCTGCACTTCTAAATATTGCTGTAGTTGTTCAAGGTTGCGATGGCCGGATATTTCCTGAATGGTTCTGAGGGGAATTCCAGCGTTAGACATTTGGGTTAGGGCCGTCCGTCTCATACTATGGCTACTGGCCCCATCAATGCCAGTCTGTTCAAAAGCCTTCCTTAAAATCCGTGCGCCTGAGTCAGAGGTGATATGGTGGTTTTGGTCATCTCGAAAGGTTCCACCGGGGAACAGCCAAATTTTACCCGCCTCTGGTTTGTACTTCTCTAAATATCCCCTGAGTTCATCTAGCACCGGAATCGTGCGGGTTGCCAGTTTCCTTTTTGTATTGGATTTCCTAAAGGTTAATTCATCCCTAACCCGTCCCCTCTTGTCGTAGACATCAGCCGTGTAGAGAGTAACAGCTTCATTGATTCTAACGGCGGTGAAGAGACAGACAGCAAAAATTACCCGATCTCTGAGGTTGTGCAAACCTTCATTAAATAGGATCTGGATTTCATCATGGCTGAGTATTTTGGCTTTCCCGTGTCTGTTTACTTTCATATAAGCACCCATACCCGTTAAGAGGATTGTTAGGGCGTGGGTAGTGCCTTTGCAAGTGGCTTAAAAAATCAATATGGTTTCGTGCAAAAGTTACACACAATGAAGCTCATGATATTCATCACAGTACGTTAGTCAAATTTGACGCTATAAATTCTCTATCCCAATCACCGTAAGGGTTACGAATTATTTGCAAATAATGTGGTTTCATTTGCAGTTATTGTGGTTTGTTTGCAGTGAATGTGGTTTCATTTGCAAATAATTTGGTTTGGAGACCCCCCTTATTTGCAGTTAATGTGGTTTGAAAATTGAGTTTGAAGCGTTTATGTTTGCAGTTCGCTACAGCTAAGTAGGTGGTCATAAATAAAGTAAATAATAGAAAAGGATTGTTTAGGATAATTCTTGAGAGTTGCTAAGGGAATTAAATCGCAAGCGTTCAGAGGTACAATCATTTTCATAACGCTTTAACGTCTCCAAGTCTCTTTTTTTCATCCCTGTTTTTTCAGGATTCTGTTTTTTCTTTAAACTGGATTTTGTCCTTTTCCAGCGCCAGTCTTTTTTTTTAAGATTTTTCTAATTCTTTCTGCGCTTAATGCGATCGCTCTTTCTTGCAGAAGTTTTTCTGATAGTTGACGACTGTTATAAGTTCTCTCTTCTGACTCTATACAATTTTCTAAATATTCTATATCTTCTTCTTTCCACTTCCGTTTTCTTCCCTGACGAGGTGCATCAAATAATCCTTCTTTTTCTTGATTTATCCATCGAGCTATTGTTCTTCTCACCATCGCTTCTGAACACCTTAAAGTCTGGGCTATTTTTGATACACTCCATCCTCCATCACTAAACATTAATATATCTATCCTCTGTCTTGTCCTTTTCGGTACTTTCTCTTGCTCATACAGTGTGAGTAGCTCTTTTTTTTCTTCTTCTGTTAGTTGAATTCTTAACCGTACTGGCATGACTCTTCCTCTAATATTTCTTCATCTTCTATTTTAACTCTATTTATGACCACCTACTTAATGTCAATTTTTGTAAAAAAAAAACTTGATTCTGCCTGTACTTAGTGTACTGTGATGAACACAGTCAAGTCGAATGTAACAAATGTGGGAACTTGTGAAAATCACCCTCGAAGTTGGGTTCTAAACTCGAATCAACGTCAGCTTCTGCCGTCTGAGACAGATATCGAGTTCTACCGACAACAGGGTTGGTATATTTCCAAACCGATATTTTCCGAATCAGAAATCGATCAAGCTCGCCAAGGAATCGAACGCTTTTATCGAGGTGATCGTGAGGGTCAGTTAACCCTAACGCTACCGGATTTTGAGGATTGGACACCTAATCAGGGAAACGGTTTACGAATTAATGAGTTTCTTGTCCAGCAAAACCGACAAATTTATCAATTATCCCAGAATTCTCTAATTGGGGCTATTGCTGCTTTACTAACAGGTAGCGATCAAATTCGATTGTTCAGTAGCAGCCTGTATTATAAACCACCTCATACTCAATCGGTGGAGACCACAATCGGGTGGCATCATGATCGCGGCTATTGGAAAACCTGCACATCAGAAAATATGATTAGTGCTTGGATTCCCCTACATGATTGTGATGAAAGCATGGGAACCTTGACCATGATTGATGGCAGCCATCTTTGGTCTGACTCCAATGGAACGCCACAATGGTTTTCCCATTTTGCCAAATCCGATCGCACGGAACAAGAGGACATTTTGATGGCTCATGCTCAGGGCAGACCGATTCAGAAAGTGCCTATGAACATGAAAAAGGGACAAGTCAGTTTTCATCACTGTTTAACTTTTCATGGTAGTCCCTCTAATACTAGCAATCAACCCCGAATTGCCATTGCTTTCCATCTGCAAGATCGAGACAATCAGTATCGTATCCACCGCCAAAAAAACGGTAATGTCCATGTTCACAATAACGATCTTGTCTGCCGGAAATTAGCAGATGGAAGACCGGATTACACCGATCCTGTCTTTTGTCCTGTATTATGGGAAGGCAATCTACGACAGGGTGAAAAATAGTTATTCTTGAAAGTTTTGAATTGATCAATTCAAAACCTAGATAAACAGTAATTAATAGTTTGAAAAACACAATCTTTTCTAGCAAAATTAATTAATAATGAATAATGAATAATCCCATTTTAGCCATCGAAATTGGTGCTGCCGATCTCAATTTAATAGAAAACTGGGTCTCTCAGGGACATCTCAAAAATTTAGCAAAGTTGTTAGAAGGAGGAGCTTCAGGTAGACTCGAAAACATCGACTATTATACAACCGAAACAAAATGGACAATATTTTTAACAGGTTGTATGCCTAAAACCACTGGATATTGGGGGCCTTTAAAGTTCCAAAACGGTACCTACGAAATGGAACGTCAGCAGCAATCCTATAACTTTATTCAATATCCTCCATTTTACAGTTTAGCTGGGGACGCTCAAATTGCCGTTTTTGATATACCTCAAACCACTATATCCGAGAAAGTTCAAGGTGTACAGGTTTTAGGATGGGGGTGTCATGCTCCTTATGTACTCAATAACTCCCATCCTCCTCAATTATTAGCGGACTTGGTGAGCAAGTTTGGTGAACATCCGACATTTCGACGTGATTTTATCAATAACTGGTGGAATCCAGACATTGTTAAGAAGTTTTGTGACGATCTCAAAGTAGGCATTTCTCGCCGAGCCGATATCTGTAAGTTTTTGCTCAAGCAACAAAATTGGGACTTGTTTTTAACCGGATTTAGTGAAACTCATCCGGCTGGGCATCACTATTATCATCTCAGTCAATCCGATCATCCCTTGTATCCGTACAAAGATAAACATGGGGCGGTTGGCGATTTAATGCTTGAACTCTACGAAGCGACTGATCGGGCGATCGGAGAGCTAATCGAAACTGCTCCTCAAGATGCTCATATTCTCATTTATTCCCTACAAGGAATGACAAATAACTCAACCGATTTACCCAGTATGGTGTTTTTACCAGAGTTACTGTATCGGTTTAGTTTTCCAGGCAAAGTAGCCCTCGCAGCGGGTCAAGATAGCCCTCTTCCTCCACCCATTGTCCCTAATTTGGATAGCCAAACTTGGGCTAGCGAAGTTTGGAAGTTAAAGTCCGATCGCAATCCAATTCAACGGTTTTTAAGAGGACGAGTTTCTGACGAATTGCAAGAAGCAATCGATCAATGGTTCAGGTCAAAAACTTCACCCGATTTAAATTCTCCCTTTCAGTTATACAAAGAAAAGTCGTTGTACGCTTGGCAACCGACCATGTGGTACAAACCCTTCTGGCCAAAAATGAAAGCATTTGCACTGCCAACATTTGCCGTAGAAGGATTTGTTCGGATTAACCTAAAAGGTCGAGAACCTGAGGGCATTGTCGAACCTGACAATTATGATGAACTATGTGAAGAATTGACCCAGCATCTATACAATCTCAAAGATGCGCGAACTGGAAAATCAGTGATTAAAAAGGTTGTGCGGACTCGAGACAATGTTCTAGATCAAGATCCGGACTTACCCAATGCCGATCTCGTGGTGGTGATGGCAGACTGTCCCAGTGATGTGGTTGATAGTCCCCAGTTTGGGCGTATCGGCCCAGTTCCACATCATCGTACTGGTGGCCATCCCCCAGAAGGATTTTTAATTGCCAAAGGTTTAGGAATTACTCCGGGTTCCAAACTCCCGGAGGGTCATGTCCTAGATTTACCACCAACGATTTTAAAGTTGATGGGATTACCATACGCTGAATATTTTGAAGGTAAGTCACTCTTATGATTGAACGAGAAGTTCCGAACCTATTTGATATTTTGGTGGTTGGGAGTGGTGCTGCTGGACTTTATGCCAGCCTTTGCCTTCCCTCTCATTTGCGGGTGGGGTTAGTAACAAAAGACTCACTTAAAAGTGGTTCAAGTCCCTGGGCGCAGGGGGGAATTGCTGCCGCTATCTATCCTCCAGATACGCCAAACCAACATTTGGAAGATACATTAAAAGCTGGAGCGGGATTGTGTGATCAGGAAGCAGTACAGTTTTTAGTGGATCATGCCACTGAAGCGATCGCCTTTTTGGTGAAGCTGGGTGTTGATTTTGACCGCCAGGGGGAAGTTTTAGCCACAACACTGGAAGCAGCACATTCTTACCCCCGAGTTTTGCACTCTCGCGATACCACTGGGCGGGCAATTGTAGATGTGTTGATTGCCAAGGTATTGGAACGCCCCAATATTCAAGTTCTCTCCCAAGCAGTCAGCCTAAGTTTATGGCTGAATCCCCAAACCCGCCACTGTCAGGGAATAAATATCCTCTACCAAAACCAAATTTGGGGGATCAGAGCAAAAGCTGTGGTGTTAGCAACGGGGGGCGGTGGTCAGGTTTTTGCTAAAACCACCAACCCCGCGGTGAGTACCGGAGATGGGATCGCGATCGCTTGGCGGGCGGGGGCGATGGTTCGAGATCTTGAGTTTTTCCAATTCCATCCCACTGCATTAATGAAACCGGGGGTACCTCACTTCTTAATTAGTGAAGCAGTACGGGGAGAGGGCGCTCATTTAGTTGATCGCGAGGGGCGACGCTTTGCCTTTGATTATCACCCCTCTGGAGAATTAGCTCCTCGAGATGTGGTTAGTCGGGCGATATATCTCCACTTGGAAAAAACTGCGGAAAATCCTGCTAATGCCAATGTTTATTTGGATATGCGACCTATAGAGCCTAATAAAATTCGCTATCGGTTTCCAAATATTATTCAAGTGTGTCAGCAATGGGGAATTGATGTTTTTAACGACTTGATACCGATTGCCCCCGCTGCCCATTATTGGATGGGAGGCATTGCTTGTGACGTGATGAATCGTACCTCAATTTCTGGGTTATATGCAATTGGGGAAACGGCAAGTACGGGCGTTCACGGTGCTAATCGGTTGGCGAGTAATTCCCTGTTAGAATGCTTGGTTTTTGCTTCCCAATTGGCTAGAATTGAGAGCGATTTGGATGGGGAAATAAAGGGAAATTTCTACTCATCCCTAGAACCACTATCTCTAGAGCGAATTAAAATTAACGATAGTGTCGCTCCATCCGCCGATCGCATTGCCACCTGCCGACAGGATTTAGCGGCTTTAATGTGGCATAGTGCTGGGATTTGTCGCACCCAAACTGTTATGGAATCCGCCATCGCCACCATCAAAACTTGGCAAAATGAGTTTAAAAACTGGGAAATTAGTCAATATTTGCTCAATCTAAAGTCGCAACACACCGTTCAATTTTTATCTCCAGAAAATGCTGAATACTTAAAATCTTTAGCGGAAATATTGAACTTATTAGATATCGCCCATTTAATTCTTAAAAGTGCTGTGTTTCGCACTGAAAGTCGCGGTGGACATTACCGCTTAGACTATCCCAAAACTCACTCTGAGTGGCAAATTCATACTGTTATAAAAGGTGATTGCTGTACTTCCATTCCTACCAGAAGAGATTAAATTTATGTGTGGTATTGTTGCATTATTTGGATTGAAAGGGATAATCACAGAATCTCAGCTTAAGAGAGCAGTAGGATCACTAAAACATCGTGGGCCAGATGGGCAAAGTATCTGGATTGCTGACAATTTTCGCGTCGGTTTAGGACATACTAGACTCAGCATTATCGATCTTAATTCTGGAGATCAGCCGATTGCTAATCGCAATGGAAGTTTACGGATTATTGCCAATGGAGAATTTTATGATTTTGAGCGAATTCAGCAAGAATTAAAGCAATGGGGATATTGGCTACAAACAAAATCTGATAGTGAAATTGCCTTGCATCTTTATGATCGCTTCGGAACCCAATGTTTATCTCATCTGCGAGGGGAATTTGCCTTTGTTTTGTGGGACGAACGCAACCAAGTTTTATTCGCTGCCCGTGATCGATTTGGGATTAAACCGCTATATTACACTGTTTACCAAGGAACTCTTTACCTCGCCTCCGAAGTGAAAGCACTCTTAGCAGCCGGAGTCCCTGCGGTGTGGGATTGGGAATCATTTCATCTGCTCGACAGTGGTGTATTACCGCCCCACAATACGCTATTTTCCAATATTTATCAAGTGCCACCGGGCTATTTTATGCTTGCATCAGACTCAGGTATCCAACTGCATCGTTACTGGGATTTTGATTATCCGCAAATTGAGACAAAGAAACATCAAATTTCAGCACAAGAATATGTGGAAGAACTTCGCGACATCCTTGATGAAGCAATTCGACTTCGTTTAAGAGCTGATGTTCCTGTTGGGTGTTATCTTAGTGGTGGTTTGGATTCATCAGCTATATTAGGGATTGCATCTCGCTACGCTACCCAACCCATTCAGGCATTTACCCTCAGCTTTGATCGCACTGAATATAATGAAGAAGCCATTGCTGCCGAAACTGCCCAACACGCAGGAGCCAATCTCCAAGTTGTTCCTATTTGTCAATCCGACTTAGCTGAGAACTTTGCCGATGCAGTTTGTCAAGGTGAAATGCTTTGTTATAACGCTCACACAACCGCCAAGTATATTTTAAGTCGTGCCGCCCGAAATGCCGGATATAAAGTTGTTTTAACTGGAGAAGGTGCCGACGAAATATTGGGCGGCTATATTCATTTTTGTGTGGATATGTTGCGTCATGGAACTCAAGACTTAGAAGAATCGAGAAGGCAAGAACTTTTAGAAGTATTAAAACAAAAAAACAAAATTTCTCCCGGTCAATTTGGAGCCGTAGAAACTGAAGATTTAGAAAGCGTTTTTAAGAGCTTAGGATTCACTCCGGCTTGGATGGAGAGAAGAGTTCGCCTCAAATCTGTTCCGGTTTATTCCTCAGCATTTCGCGATCGCTTTAATAAGCGAGATGCTTATCGTTTATTTTTAAATCATATCGATGTTGCCGGACAACTTCATCAACGAGAACCCGTCAATCAATCCTTATATTTATGGTCAAAAACTCATTTACCCAATTACATTTTGAGAATGCTTGGGGATGGGGTAGAGATGGCTCATTCCTTGGAAGGACGATTACCTTTTTTGGATCATCGAGTTGTGGAATTTATTTGTCGGATACCAATTTCATTGAAAATTAATGGTTTTACCGAAAAATATATATTGCGAGAAGCCACCCGCCCTTTTATTACAGAAACCATTTACTCTCGACAAAAGCATCCTTTTCTGGTTCCACCTTCAAGTTTTCAACCCCAGAAACCCTTACATCAATTCATGCAAGATACTCTCCGCAGTTCAGCAATGGCTGCTGTTCCTTTTTATGACCATAAAGCAGTCATCCAATTACTCGATCAACTACCGAAAATGAGTGAAAGCCAGCAAGCGACAATGGATGTTACATTAATGAAAATGCTTAGTTCATGTTGTCTCCAACAACGGTTCGGACTATAGTGCTACGCTCTAGGAACTGCGATGTACTGGGAATAGAGAACACTTCGACAAGACTTCGGCGTGAGATCAGTCGAACGCTCAGTGCCTCGCAGTAAGCGGAAGATGCTAAAAATCTCCGCTCATATTTTCTTGAATCAGGGTGGTATACTCTTGACTCAGAGAATCGGGTAATTTCATCGAATGATAATCTACACCAATCTCTTTCATTCTTCTGAAGGCTTCATCTAACAGCGCTTCATTTTGCATAATAATGACCCGGATATATTGATGGCTTTCTGGATTAAAAGAGCGAATGGTTGATAATTTAATATAAGCTCGACTCAGGATATAATAATCAAATAATTCAACTGCTGTAAATCCACCTTGAGATTGTAGATGCGGTGGGACTGAGAGTAAATATTTGAACCCTGCTTCTGGACAGTCAATGGCTTCTGGCGGCCATCCCATACTTTGCCATCCAGCGATGGATTTTTGAATCAAATAGCTGACATATTCATTGATTTCGGGTTTTTGTTGTTCAGCATTAAAATTATCTAAGGCTGCTTTTGCCGCATACTGACAAACTTCTGGAATCATTACAGAAAAAGTTGAATTGTGCATCCGAATTGCATTGATCACATAATCATTTCCCGCCACCAAACCAATTCGCAGTCCCGGTAATCCAAACTCTTTACTCAGTGATAATACGGTGAGGCTACATTCTTTTGCATCTGGAATTTCTAAAATATTGATCAAATCCGTTTTTGAGTTGTGAGTGGTATACCACGAATCCATATCGTGTAAAATTAGAATTTCATGTTTTAATGCAAATTGTACTAATTGATTTAGATACTCCCGTCCAGCTACTTTTCCGGTTGGATTACAGGGAGAATTAAAATACATAAAACGGATCGATTTCTCCGGCAAATTATTGATGATACTTTCCGCTTTGATCAAATCAAAAAATCCAGATTCCCCACTCGGTAAACGGACTAATTTTGCTCCATTCCCACTGGCAATAATTGCTACTGTAGATAAAGTAAACTCTGGAATTAGCACATAACTTCCACCAAAAGACCGAGATAGGGCATCAAAAACTTGGGACGCTCCTGTTGTAATCATAATTTCTTTATGCAAATCTAGCTCGATCTTAAACTGACTTGACATAAAGTTTTGAAAAGAACTACGCAGGCTAATTAACCCATAAGAAGATGGATAATGTAATGCTTCATTGGCGTGGTTTCCTAAAGCTTGTAAAGCTTGTTGAGTCGGCTCGTATTCATGATAAAATGGGTAGGAGTAGTCCGTACCCATATCAATAAATTCAATTCCTTTTTCAATAGCATTTAAACGCAGAATTCGATTAGCGACTAGGTGCGCTCTTTCGATTTGACCTATTTTTTCAGCTTGGAGTAAGTTTAGGGAAATGCTCCCACCAAGATTCAGCCGTTTTTTTGGAGTTTTTGTGCTTTTGAACATAGAGGGCTATCTATTAAAGAACAGTTTTATAATTTCAAGGCGCTTCGGGCTACAGGTGAAAGTGTCTTAGGATATAGGATAAGGCTTTGACCGTACTACTCTATAAAAAATAGGGATAATTTAACGTCTATAAATGTGCGTTGTTTGTGAACGCCCGGTTTGAAAACCTGACTTTTTCGTGATGAACCTGCCTCGTTGCTCGAAGCGATCACTAACTTCATCTTTGGGGATGGGGTGTTAGATGAAACTATTACTCAATAGGACTCACAGGCTATTGATTGCCACCTCAGCCTTATCCTACCATATTGAAGTCAATGAACGATAAACTTTTTTTGCGGGAAATGTAAAGAGTTTCAACTCAGTTAAAATTTATATTACAAATATGAACGAAGAATCTTCACCCTTATAGGGCGGAGACTGTCAAAAAGCCGTTGGATAATCGGTATAGCCCCTAGCACCTCCGCCAAAAAATGTAGCTCGATCGTAGGGATTCAGAGGGGCATTTTGGGCAAATCTTTTAGGTAAGTCAGGGTTAGAAATAAATAGCCTACCGTAAGCAATTAGATCAGCATTTCCGGCGGCTAAAACAGCATTTCCGCGATCGCGATCATAACCTCCTGCTGAAATAATCGTTCCTTTAAAAAGGGGACGGAAGTAGCGACAGGGCAACCCAAATTCCGGTTCATTGGGGTCGTTCTCTCGTTGAACCCAGCGATTAAAAGCATCCGTATTTGACCGAGGTTCAATCAAATGTAGATAAGCCAGATCAAAACAGTTGAGAGTCTTGACCACATAACTAAACAAAGCTTGAGGATCAGAATCAGACATACTGTAGTATTGGTTGCTGGGGGAAAGACGAACGCCCACCCGATCACCGCCCCAGATTTCCACAACCGCTTCCGTGACTTCCATCAATAAGCGAGCGCGATTTTCGATAGAACCGCCATAGCGATCAATTCGTTGATTTGAGCCATCTTGAAGGAACTGATCCAGCAAATAGCCATTGGCGCTATGAATTTCCACCCCATCAAACCCAGCCGCGATTGCATTTTGGGCAGCATGACGATAATCTTGAATAATCCCAGGAATCTCCTCAGTTTCCAAAGCGCGAGGAGTAACAAACGGGCGATCTCCATCCTCTGTAGAAGCCATACCAATCGTTGCTGCAATTGCACTCGGAGCAACAGGCAGATTCCCTTGAGGTTGCAAGTCAGGATGGGAAATGCGTCCAACGTGCCACAATTGCAGAAAAATTAACCCTCCCCGCTCATGGACTGCTTTCGTGACCAGTCGCCAGCTCTCCACTTGTTCGGCTGAGTGAATACCCGGAGTCTGGGGAAACCCCACTCCCTGGGGAGAAATTTGGGACGCTTCAGCAATAATCAACCCAGCCGAAGACCGTTGCGCGTAATAGAGGGCATTGAGGGGGACACAAACATTTCCCCGTCCGGCTCGATTCCGTGTCAGAGGAGCCATCACAATTCGGTTTCGTAGGGTGTATGAACCGAGCTTGACGGGCGAAAACAAATTCACATCGGCACTCATAACGGGTATTGCTTTAAACGTTCGATCAACTCAACAGCCCGCGCAGCAGAATCTTCCGGCTTGAGGCTCCGGCAATTATATCCCAGAATTCGGTTCATAGCAGCACTCGCTTCAGAAGTAAAAATCACCTCCCCCGAAGGTTCAATCGATTGAATTCCATCGCCAATCAGTCCTTGAGCTTCGATCTGTCGGGCTGCTTCTAGGGACAGATGGCGGGGGTAAAGAATTTCAGGGCGATCGCGACTCAACCGGACATCATAGCCCCCACTATGACCCAGAGGACTGCAAACATGAGTTCGGGTGCGATCATTCCTCACTAAACGCATAATATTTTTCACCGCCGATTCTCCCGTCCGCACCGCCATGACTCGACCCTGGGGAAGTTGTTCTCCAGCCAACTTAAACAAGGTCTGGGGATTTAATTCCTGTGTTATCTCTGTTCCCTGATGAAAAACCCCGATCCAGTACGGTCGATGCTCTAAAGATTCGATTTCTGCCAAATTCCCCCAAAAATAATTACAGTGAAAATGATGGGCGACCATTTCCACCTGAATTTCCGTTATCGGAATTCCCAAGCGACGAGAGACAATATAGGCGATCGCCGCGTGCAGAAACTCCGAATTTCCCGCGCCACAGGTCGGAGCTAAATTGAGTTGATTTAAAACGGGATTAACCAGATCAGGAAGGGCAATATTCACCACTGGGGTATCGGGAACTCCCTGCTGTCTCGCTTTCATCAGGTTGAGGGTCAAAGTAAGATGAAGGGGAAGCCAAGGGCCTTGCCGTGCTTCTCGTTGTAACTGACGCTGTATTTCCGGTGAGAATGGCATCGGAACCCACCAAGCTCTTAGGGTAGTGGCATTAACAATCACATCCGGTCGGATCGTAGCCAAAGTTTCAGTGAGGCGATCGAGATTCCGTAAATCGAGGGATTGAAACTGGATGTCCAGGTTGCGATCGCGATAATAGGCGATTGTGGCGATATCCGCTACCACAGACTCAAGACGCTGAACATTTAGACTAAAAGCCCAGATGCGGGTCACTTCTGGATAGGTCGCCAGACCCCGCAGAATCGACTGACCGATATCTCCTACCCCAAAAACGGCGATCGTTACCAAGAGTTCATCTCCCGACTGAAGTTGATTCTTTATGATAATTTGAGTGAGAACGCAACTCAAAAGTAAATGAAAGTTTTCCTAACCGGAGCAACGGGGTACATTGGCAGTGCAGTAGCTGAAGCCCTACAAATAGCGGGACATCAGGTTACAGGTTTAGCCCGCTCAGAGCAAGCAACCCAACGTTTACAGGCTCTTGGCTTTAAGGTAGTGAGGGGAGACATACACCAGCCTCTGAAGTGGGTGGAGGTGCTTTCTCAGGTGGATGGGGTGATTCATCTAGCCGCCACGAAAGATGAGAAAATGCCCCATAGCGATCGCCGAGCCGTCGAAGAAATGTTGTCAGCTTTAACCGGGACGGGAAAGCCATTCATCTATACCAGTGGAACCTGGATCTTAGGCAATATTAACTCCAGCGTTAACGAACAATCTCCTCTTAATCCCATTCCCTTAATGGCTTGGCGTTTAGACATCGAACGGCAGGTTTTAGCGACTAAAGAACGGCAGGTTCGGTCTGTTGTCTTGCGTCCGGGGATGGTCTACGGTCGTGGCGGGGGACTGGTGGCGCAACTGGTCGCAGGCGGTAGACACAATGGAGTGGTGCAGTTTGTGGGGACGGGAGACAATCACTGGGCTTTAATTCATGTTGAAGATCTGGCGCGTTGCTATGTCAAAGCGATCGAGCAATCCCCTGCGGGAATGGTTTTTAATGTTGTAGACGAATGCTCCCTGGCTCTGCGAGAAATTGCTCAAGCAGCCAGTCAACCGGCGGGTGTTCCCGGTCAAATCCAATCCCAATCTCTGGAAGTAGCACGCCAGCAGATCGGACTCCTAGCAGATGGACTGGTTCTCGATCAGCAGATTTCCAACCTTCACGTCCGGCAACTTTTGGATTGGGAACCCATTGCTCCCTCACTGTTAGAAGAGCTAAAATTAGGCTCTTATTGCCAGTGCCATCCAAATTAAAGTCCTCTATCTGGCAAAATAGATAAATGTGGCGATGGTCTAGGTAGAGGAAGTTAGAGTGGTAAAAAACCAACACAAATGGGTATTTTTCCTTTTATTTGGGGTCGTATTGGCGATCGTACTGGTATTAGGGTATCAACAAAATCAGCCTGGATTTGTGAAAGCCGAAACAGATCAACGCCCTACATTAATCCTGGTTACTTCATCGGACTATCCTCCTTTTAATTATCGAGACACAGCCACAGGAAGCGATGAAATTATTGGTTTTAATATCGATCTTGCGAAGATGATTACCACTCGTCTCGGCTATGAGATTGAAATTCTCGATACAGACTTTAATGGGATCATTCCCGCCTTGCAGTCCCGTCGGGCTGATTTTTCGATCGCTAGTATGGTTCCAACTGAAGAACGACAGAAAAATGTAGACTTTTCTGATTTGTACTACGAAACCAAAAGCACAATCGTTTCTCGAAAGGGAAGTAATCTCAAAACCGACGCAGATTTGAATGGCAAAAAAGTGGGAGTTGCTTTAGCTTCTGTCCAAGAAAAAAGAGCTAAAAAAATTCCGGGTGTGAGGCTTGAAACCCGCGCAAAAATCAGCGATCTAATCGAAGAAATCAAGATCGGACGCCTAGATGCCGCCTTATTTGAAAGTACAGTTGCGCCCGGATTTGTCGCTCAAAATCCTCAATTAGAATACCATATTATTCCTAATCTTGAACCCTTGGGATATGCGATCGCTTTTCCAAAAGGTTCGCCACTCCCTAAGCGCTTTAACGTTGTTTTGAATCAACTGAAACAAAGAGGAGAAATCGATCAATTAGCTAAAAAATGGCTCAATCAACCACCGCCCAAGCCCAAGATAAATTCGACCCCTGGGATTTTTTCCTTTGCTCAAATTGTTCCCAGTCTCCCTTTTATTCTTAAAGGGATTGGAGTCACATTACAGTTTACCGCTCTATCAGCAATATTGGGATTGATTTGGGGAATCCTGCTGGCTCTATTTAAGACTTCTGAGATTAAACCCCTAATTTGGTTTTCCCGAATCTATACTTCGGTCTTTCGAGGGACTCCAATGCTGCTACAAATTGCGATCGTTTATTATGCCACACCCCAGTTAACAGGATATAATATCTCTCCCTTCTTCGCTGGAGTTGCAACTTTTACCCTCAATTCCGGTGCTTACATCTCAGAGACTATTCGTGCTGGGATTTTATCTGTAGATATTGGACAACGGGAAGCAGCTTTATCTTTGGGAATTCTTTACCCCCAGATGATGGTAGATATTATTTTCCCCCAAGCTTTAAAGAACATTTTGCCCGCCCTGGTTAACCAGGCGATCGCATTACTGAAAAGTTCAGCTTTGGTCTCTACCATTGGTGTTACCGATCTGTTTCGTCGCGCTCAGATTGTTGGGGCTGAAAAATATCTTTACTTTGAACCGCTTCTATTTGCTGGGGCGATTTATTATTTCATGGTGATGATTTTAACCTGGATTGGTCACATTTTAGAAAAGCGACTTCAACGAAGTAGCTAAAACAGCTAGAAACTGCGATCATTGAAGATTCCCCACCGAGCGAGTTTTTTGTCATTCCTGTTCAACTATCAATTCTGGACGGAATTCGCGCCAAGGGGTTGCTTGTTCGTAAGCATTTCCCACGGCCAAAACCGTCGCTTCATCAAAGGGTTTACCGATAATTTGCATCGACAACGGCAAACCCTTCTGATTAAACCCACAACAAACGGCTAGTGCTGGCAAACCTGTAACACTAAATGGCATTAACGGGTCGGAACTAATCGCCTCATCCAATTGGCGCGTTTTAACAATAGGCGGTGCTGCCCGAAATTCTGTTGCTGTTACCAAGACATCCACATTTTTTAGGGCTTGTTCCACCTCAAAACACAGTTCCCGGCGACGACGGACAGCTTGCAAATAATCAGCAGCACTGATAAAAGCTCCCATAAGCAAAAGACCGCGTAACCCTTCCCCGTACAAATGGGGTCGCTGTCGTAAGTCCTGTTCATGCAGGGTAAATGCCTCAGAGAGCATAATAATTTGACAGCAGGCGATAAATTCTGCCAAAGGAGGCAATTCCACTTCTACCAATTGCGCGCCCAACTCCCCCAGGGTCATATAAGCTTGATCGAGGGCTACACAAACTTCGGGGTCTGCTCGTCCGTCGCGATCATAGAAATGACGAACAATCCCGATCCGACGATGCTCTAACCCGGCTTCTAACTGGGCTGTGAAGTCAGGAACAGCAACGGCGGCGCTAGCCGGATCGTTGGCATCGTAACCGGCAATCGCTTGAAGCAGCAAGGCATTATCCCGCACAGTCCAGGTCATCGGGCCAGCATGGTCGAGGGAAGGAGACTGGGGAATCATTCCCGCACAACTGACGCGGCCGTAGGTGGGTTTGAATCCGACTAAACCGCAGAAAGCAGAAGGTTCTCGGATCGAGCCACTGGTATCGCTTCCCAAGGCTGCCATACACAATCCGGCTGCTACCCCAGCGCCTGAACCCGTACTGGAATCTCCGGTGACATGATCCAAATTCCAAGGATTTCGCGCTGGTGGATAGTATAAATCGAAGGAAGGGCCTCCTCCCGCAAATTCTTTCGTCGCTAATTTTCCCAGCAAAATCGCTCCCGCTTGGTACAAACGACGGACAACGGTGGCATCCTGGGTAGGAATTCGATCTTGCAGAAGTCGTGATTGGGCAGTGGTGGGAATTCCAGCCGTATCGAACACGTCCTTAACTCCAATGGGAATCCCATGCAGCGCTCCCCGATAGTTCCCCTGAGAAATCTCTGTTTCAGCCTGCATCGCGGCGGCTAGCGCCCGTTCAGGGGTAACGAGGAGAAAAGCGTGAAGTGTGTCGTTAAGTCTGTCAATTCGGTCTAAAAAAGCACGGGTTAATTCAACAGGAGAGAGTTCCTGAGTGGCAATGAGGCAAGCCGCTTCGGAGAGGCTTAAATGGTACAACTCGGTCATGGTTGGAGATCTGAATGTACCTGAAATTGATGGGCGAATGGGCTACTGTAGTTGCGGGGTTTGCGGATGAGCGTTTTCATCTGTTCTAATTTGACATAGACGCGACAGAGTGGCTCGATTTCTTCGGGTTTTAGCTGCACACCACTGCGTTGAGCGAGGAGTTGCAAGGTTTCGGCTGTGATGGAGGAAGAGTGATCGCCATCAACGATCGTTTGGCCGTTTTCAATTGACATAGATTTTAAGTTGCACTTGTTCAGGGTAACTTGATATGGAGGGAGTTGATAGCTATTTATTATCATCTAACCAACACGAAAAAAAATCATTGAGCCAATTTTCGACGAAGGTCGCATACTTAATATGGTCTTGAATTTGCTCAGACCAAGACTGACCTTTCGGTAACTTCACTTGGGTTTCTGTTTGTTGCCATCGTTCTAATGTGCTTTGAACCATTTCTGGATGAAATTGTACGCCATAGGCATTTTTTCCATAGCGAAATGCTTGGTTTTCAAAAATATCGCCCGATGCGAGTCGGACAGCGCCAGATGGGATTTCAAAGCCTTCTGAATTCCAATGATAGAAGTAGCACGCCGAATTAAAATATTGATTTCCTGCTAGGGTAGGGGTCAGAACATGATAGCCGATTTCGACTTCACCTTGAGGATGTTTCGCTACAGTCGCTCCTAATGCCCGTGCTAACAATTGAGCGCCCAAACAAATCCCCAAAAATGGCTTGTTTGAACTGAGAACTGTTGTGGAAATCCAGTCTAATTCAGCACGAATAAAGGGGTTTTTTTCGTAATCGTTTGCACTCATGGCTCCCCCAAAACTAATAGCTGCTTCATAGTCATCCATCGTTAACGGCAGTGGATCTCCTTCTCTGGGAGTTCGTTTCTCGATGTGATAACCTCTTTGGGATAAAAGTTCGGCAACTGGGCCAGGATTTGTTGTCGCTTTGTGCAGAACAAACAAGATCTTTTTCATGTTCGTTGACAGGGATAGGATGATAGAAACCAGATTTCTAAACTTTGACTGTTATCTTAGCTTTCCCATAATGTGCCATCTTTGTGAGTGACAATCCAACCATCAGAAACTTCTTTGAAAAATATATCGTCGTCAGGGTAGTATATTTCCTCATTAGGAGTTTTATGGTTAATCTGAAGTAAGACAGCGTTGGAATTCGATTTATTGATTAACTGGTGTCCATCTTCGTGTCAGGCTGGGAAACCTGCCATCATACCGGGCTTTAGGAGGTGTTCTCCAGCAGTGTCGATCAACGTCACTTCCCCCTCGATAATGTAAACAAATTCGTCTTGTTGTAAATGCCAATGTCTGAGGGTCGAGCAGCATCCTGATGGCAATGTGATTAGAGTCACGCCCAAAGTTTTCATTCCGACAGCTTTTCCTAATGCTTGCTTAATCCGACCAGCTACGAGATATTGAAACGGATCGGGATAATAGGTCTTGGTATCACCCGGTACGTTTTTGGGATCAATAATCATTTGCAAGCTCCTATTATTCGCCTGTAGACCATAAATTTCATTATATCAGAAGTTCACAATCATTAAATTTTATTAACGAGATTCTCAAACATAGGTGGGTGGAGAAATTAAGCTAGATTTTCTATCAATTGATCGATTTCCTCTAGGTCTGTAAAATAATGAACGCAGGCTCTCAAACAGTCGGGATTAGTAACTTTTCGGAGAAAAAGTCTTCGATCTTCCAACCCATAAACTAAATCTTTATAAGAGATTAGATTAGGAATTTTAAATGAAACTAGACCTGATTCGGGAGGTTGGTTTTGTAAACACAACACTTGCGATAATTCGGATAAGCGTTGCCACAAATACAGGCTTAATTCACAAATTTTTTGGTAGCGTTCCTGGGAAGTTCCCCATTCTTGATGAAGGGCAATCGAACGCTGCAAACCCGCATAAAGAGGATAAGCAGAAGTAGCCACTTCATAGCGTTGTCCGTTGGGTTGCCATTCTCCAGGATCGCCCTGTTTGTCATATAAAATACTGCGCCAACCTATAAACGTTGGTGACAATTTGGCTAAACTTTCAGGACTGACATAAAGTCCACCTAACCCTTCTGGCCCACACCACCATTTATGACCTGTGAACGCATAAAAATCAACCTCTAATTCTGCTAAATTGAGGGGTAGAAGTCCAACAGATTGAGCCGCATCAACTAAAACTCTCACGGGTTCGGGTTGTTGGCGATGACAAAGCTTCACAATCTCAGCTAATGGTAACACTTGACCCGTATTTCGGAGAATATGACTGACGAGAAGCAGACGGGTATTAGGTTGCAGGAATTGGGCAATTACCGCCACAGGATCGCCTTGATTTAAAGTCTCGACGATGGGGCAAATATCAAGTTCAAGGTGGAAGCGCCGAATCAATTCTTTAATCGTTGCGATTACACCCGGATGTTCAGCATCGGAAATTAAAATGCGATCGCCAGGTTGCCAATCCAATCCCCACAGCACAATATTACAACCAACTGTTACATTTTCAGTTAAAGTAATCGTCTCTGGAGTCACCCCTAATTCTGAAGCAATACTAGCACGAGTTGCGTCAGATAATTCTGTCAAAAAACCACTGGTATCATTATTGATCCGACGAGAAAAAGGCCCATCATCGTGTATTTTTTGATAGCACTGGTAGATAGCGTCTAAAGAAGGTAGGGGAAGAGGGCCTTGTCCCCCATAATTAAAATAAGCTTTATTCGTCAAACCGAGAAATTGCTGTCGATACGCTTTCAATGTTACGCTTTCAAGCATAAACTTAAATAGATCTATATCATTTTCAAATATATATATATTAAGCGGTAACCAGGTAGAATATGAGTCTAGAAACTCAGTTTGGTCAGTTTGCTGATCTGTATGTCGCCACGCGACCCCCTTATCCAGAGGCTCTATTTCAAGAGATCGTCAACTGCGTTCCTCTTCCTCATGATCAAGCCTTAGATTTAGGAGCCGGAATAGGTTTATCAACTTTACCCTTATGTCGTTGGTTTAAGCAAGTCCTAGCCGTCGAACCGGATGAAGGAATGGCTGTCAAGTTGCGAAACTTGTCCCCCAAAATTGAAGTTCGACCATGCAGCGCCCAAGAGTTGAATGAAACACCAGAAAGTATTGACCTGATTACGATGGGAAATACACTCTACTGGCTTGATGGATCGATGGTGGTCAAAAAAGCACTAACCTGGCTTCGCAAAGAAGGGATCTTGGCTGTGTATCGTTATGGAGTTCCCCGCCCTCCTGAACCGATACAAGCTATTTTAGAAACTGAACTCAGAGAACGTTGGCATTCATTTCGACATCCTCGGCTTTTAGATGAAAATTATTCTTATCGGGTAATTGCAGAGCAATCTGGGTTTAAATCTATTCAGGTTTTGACAGTCCCCTATTCAATTTTTTGGAAAACTCAACAACTCATCGGTTATTTTTGTAGCACATCTTATTGCTCAACCTATTTAAAAACCCTTGCAAATCCAGATCGCTACGTTGCCGATTTAGAAAGCCAAATTAATGATAGTGTAGGTTCTACTCCTTTTCCTGTGGATTTTAGCCTAGAACTCATCATTGCTCAGAAAGGGTAAAAATTTAACTTAATTGAACGAGTTTCTTTATGTATATCGATCCTGTTTATGTTACTAAAGAACAGCTTATTGTTCCCATCGCTCAGAGTTCTGAAGTCGAGAAAGTTGACATCGTTGAGGAGATTGCCAAAAAATTAGCAATCTATCAAGTTGTAATCCTTCGTTCATCTTCAGAAGATCGATTTAATTTATCCTCCCTCAAAACTCTATTAGGAGAAGAATTTCCTTATGATTCTCATTCCTCAGAAAAAGTCCATCCGAAAGCAGAAACAGACAAAAATCACTTTTTGCTAACCTACGATCCCACTGCGATTTCCTATCAGATTGCTCTCAATTCTCGCTGTTCCCTTCCTCTACATACAGATGGGACTACTTCTTCCTCTACCACGCCCGTCTTTATCGGATTTTGTCATCTTTCTCACCCGCAATCGGGAGGATTAACCCGTGTGGCTGGGGGATCCAGACTGGTGCATTTTTTGGCTCGATATTATCCCCAAGAATTTTTAGCTTTATGTCAGCCTAATTGTGTTATTTCCCAACTTGCAGATGGTAGCCGCAGCAAAGAACACACAATTTTTGAAATTCAAGAGGGTGAAATCTTCATTCATTATCGAAACGACCCGACCCGACAAATGCTTCCCCAACCCGGAAAAGATTTTGATCGAGCTCAAAAGGGTTTAGAAATCATCGATGCTTATCTCCAACAAGAAAGTAACTATATCAGACTTAATGCCTATGCCAACGAAGTTATTATCATTCCCAATCAAGCAGCCCTGCATGGACGAGATGAGTATGTCGATGGGGAGGGTCAAATCAGACGGGTTCAAGGGGTGATGTATTCAGGAAAACAGGCTGACAAGCGACTTCCTCAAGGTATTAAACCCTTACCCGGAACTCATCTGGCTTGTCTGGTCAAATGTCTATCCACCTTGCGGATAGAACAACATTCAGCATTCAATCTCGAACCCGAACAGTTTTCCGAAATTCCCCACTGGGAATCTTGGGCAAATTTAGTGTGTCGAATTCCCTATACTTGTCACTGAGAGAATCGCTATTAATACTAGGTTTTGATTGGGTTGACAATCGAGTTGAAATTGCTATAAGCTGTTCAGCATTTAAACTGCATATTTTAGAGGCTGAAACCCCTTACTGGCTTAGATAGCCTCGAAAATTTAGATAATTAACAGCTTATACAGTTTGACATTCTGGATTTATCTTTGTTCTAAAACCTGATGACCATTTACTTTTTTAAAGAAACCGACCCGATATATGGGTGCTTTTCCAACTTCTCAGATTACGGGTTTGAATTAGATGGTGTCTGGTGGCCGACATCCGAACATTACTTTCAAGCTCAAAAGTTTGCCGGAAGTCACCATGTCGAAGCTATCAGACAAGCCCCAACCCCAACGGAGGCAACCCAAATGGGACGCGATCGTAATCGTCCTCTGCGTTCTGATTGGGAAGAGGTAAAAGATTCGATCATGCAGTGTGCAACCTTAGCTAAATTTCAAGCTCATGAGGATATTCGCCAAATCCTTTTAGGCACCGGAGATGAACAGATCGTAGAAGAAGCACCTCATGAAGAATATTGGGGTTCGGGTAAGGATGGCAACGGGCTAAACCGCATGGGAGAAATTTTGATGGCTGTACGGCAGGAATTGCGTAAATCTCAGGACAGATCGGAACAATGACGCAGCTTACCCTGGTGATTGGTAATAAAAACTACTGTTCCTGGCCCCTGCGACCTTGGCTAGCAATGAAGAAGTTTGGCATCGAATTTAATGAAATTCGGATTCCGATTTGTACTCCTCAATCAGAGCAACAAATCCGACAATATTCACCGACTGGAAAAAGACCCGTTTTGATAGACGATCAACTTAAGATTTGGGATTCTTTGGCAATTTGTGACTATTTAGTCGAACGGTTTCCTCACATTCACTGGTGGCCTTCAGATCGAATCGCTCGATCAGTAGCACGCTCTATTTGTGCAGAGATGCACTCAGGCTTCTCTTATCTGCGTCAACAAATGCCGCTAAATTGTCGAGCAAAATTGCCGGGTAAAGGGATGACTCCCGAAGTCCAAAAAGATATTGATCGCATCACTACAATTTGGCGAGATTGTCGTCAAAACTTTGGTGGCAGTGGCAGAATGCTATTTGGTGAATTCACGCTCGCTGATGCAATGTTTGCTTCCGAAGTCCTGCGTTTCAACACATACGAGGTCAAACTCGATTCCGAGTCTCAAGATTATGTGGAAGCTATTTTAGCACTTCCATCTGTGCAGGAATGGCTTAAAGATGCTCAATCTGAAGTAGAAGTAGTACCTCAATTTGAGCTTTAGCAAAACTAGAGGTTTGATGGAACTGGCATTTCCGAGGTCTATCTAAAATAGGGAAAAAGTGAATGAGTGGTATTGTTATTTTTCGATCTCAAGAAAAACCAATTTTAGAGACCGATTTAAAGCGATCGTTAGATGCTTTAAGTCATCAAGGTTTAGACCGTCAAAAGATCTGGATATCTGAGAATCAAAAAGTGGGTTTGGGTTATACCAAGCTGAGTATTATAGATGATCTCAGTGGAGACCAACCGCTCTCCGATTGGGAGCGAACCCGGTATATTGTCTCCAACGGTGAGTTTTATGATTTAGCACAAGTTCAACAACAGTTGAAACAACAGGGCTATTCATTCCAAACTAACGCGAGTAGTGAAATTGTCCTGCACCTCTACGATCAATTGGGAACTCAATGTTTGGAAAAACTTCGAGGTGAATTTGCGTTTGCGATTTGGGATGAACGCAACCAGTTGTTATTTGCGGCTCGCGATCGCTTTGGCATTAAACCCCTCTACTATACTGTTTATAATCAAACAGTTTATTTAGCCTCAGAAGTTAAAGCCTTATTTGCTGCTGGTGTTCCGGCTCAATGGGATCGGGAATCTTTTTTCTTGACCGATAGTGGTGTTTTACCTCCCAATAATACGCTATTTTCTAATATCTATCAAGTTCCGGCTGGATGTTTTTTAATTGCCTCTGATTCAGGACTTCAGATTCATCGGTATTGGGATTTTAATTATCCTTTAATGGGTGATTCTTCAACTCAACTCACTCAAGAAGACTATATTCAACAACTGCGCCATACTTTAGATGAAGCGATTAAAATCCGTTTGAGAAATGATGTTTCCATCGGTTGCTATCTGAGCGGCGGAATCGATTCCTCAACAGTTTTGGGGATGGCATCAACCCATACTAGCAAACCCATTCAAGCCTTCACCATTAGTTTTGACCATGCTACCTATAACGAAGAAGCCGTCGCTCGCGAAACAGCCCAACAAATGGGGGCAGATTTTCACGTTGTTTCTATCAGCAATGCCGATCTGGCAGAACACTTTGCCGATGCGGTTTGTCAAGGGGAAATGCTTACCTATAATGCTCATACTCCTGCTAAATATCTATTGAGTCGGGCGACACAGAATGCAGGATGCAACGTGGTTTTGATTGGCGAAGGTTCCGATGAAACCTTTGGGGGATACGGTCACTTTTGCCAAGATATGTTGCGACAAATGACCGCAGGACAAGATGAACAGACAACCCGCAAGCTGTTAGAAGAGTTGAAACAAAACAGCAAACAAATTTCTCCTGGTTTATTTGTAGAAGGAGGTGCGGAAGCCTTAGAAAGTATTCGTCAAAGTCTGGGATTTATCCCCGCTTGGATGGAACGCCGGGTTCGTCTGAAAGTTGATACGATTTATTCTGATGAATTTATGGCACAATTTTCCCATCGAGATGCCTATCGGATCTTTTTAAATCACATCGATGTAATTGGACAACTGAAGGGACGAGAATCGGTTAATCAATCGATGTATTTGTGGTGTAAAACTCACTTGCCTGTCTATGTATTTCGGGTGATGGGCGAGAGTGTAATTCGATATCATGCGATCGAAGGACGCTTACCTTTCTTAGACCGCAAAGTGGTCGAATTAGCCGCCCAGATTCCTGGCTCACTAAAAATTCACAACTTTACAGGGAAATATATCTTGCGAGAAGCAGCACGACCGTTTCTAACCGATACAGTTTACGCGGGTAAAAAACATTCTTTACTCGCACCGCCTTCTACATTTGACCCCAAAGGGGCTTTTTTCCAATTGGTTCAAGATACCCTGCGCGGATCGGTGATGGCTGCCGTTCCATTCTACGATCGCACCAAAGCAATTCAGTTACTTGACCAAATTCCAGATATGGATGACAGTCAAAAAACGGCGATCGAAGTTCCCTTGATGAAAATGTTGAGTGCTTGTTTTCTGCAAGAACGGTTTGGATTGACTTAAAGGAATCTAATAATGGAACAGTTTGGCGTAAGAAATCACCATGATATGGGAGGTTTACCCTCGGTCGCCATCGAACGTTCGGAACACGATATCGCCCTGTGGGAAAAGCAAGTCGATGCTATCGAGGCACTTCTAAGCAAAATGAATCCACCCTTGGTTCGTGATGATGAATTGCGACGAGGAATTGAGAGCTTAGATGCTGATGCTTATGAAAAATTCAGCTACTATGAACGTTGGATTATTGTGATTCGTCACATTTTACTGGAGAAAAGTATATTTACAGTTGATGAGTTAGAACGCAAAATCAGGGAGATCTCGTCTCGGTTTGAGATGATGCCATGAGTCAATACTTTAGTGTCGGAGATCGGGTGATTGTCCGTGCTTTGTATCCTCTTAGTCATACTCGCACGCCTTTCTATATTCGTGGTAAAGTTGGCGTGATCGAGCGCGTTTTTGGAAAATTTCCCAATCCAGAAGCACTCGCTTACGGACAAGATGGCTTTCCATTGCGCTTTCTCTATTGCGTGGGATTTCAGCAAAGTCATGTTTGGGTTGATTATACAGGTTCTCCTGAAGATACACTCACTGTTGATATTTATGAACACTGGCTAGAGCCAGTCTGAAATGATGCAAGATCCGTCTCCTCACAACCATCACGAACACGAAACTTTCGTTGACAATCATCAGCCATTAACGGATTATCAACTTCTCACCCTCGCTATCCAGGAGCTACTCATTGAAAAAGGGATTGTTACTGCCACTGCGGTTAGAGAGACAATCGAAGCGATGGATGCCCGTAGCCCAGCGCTGGGGGCTAAAATGGTAGTACGGGCTTGGTTAGATTCAAACTACAAAGCTAGATTGCTAACAGATTGTAAGACCGCAGCTTGGGAATTAGGAATTGATATCGGCAGCAGTCGGGTTGTTGTTGTAGAGAACACCCCACAAGTTCATAATGTGATTGTCTGTACCCTATGTTCCTGCTACCCACGCATGATTTTAGGATTACCTCCAGATTGGTATAAAAATAAAGCCTATCGATCGCGAGTTGTCCGAGAACCCCGCGCTGTAATCGCAGAGTTCGGCACGATCATACCGGATCATGTAGAAATCCGCGTCCATGATAGCACCGCTGAGATGCGCTATTTGGTTTTGCCCCAGCGACCGGAAGGAACTGAGGAACTGGATGAGGAAGCCCTGGTTTCCTGGGTTACACGGGACAGCATGATTGGCGTTTCATTCCCCAAGCAACCTAATTTAAACTGACAATTATGGAACTCAAAAATCAAAATTCTAAGCCTTATAAACCTTTGCCGATAACAGGGATCTCATTGACTAACTGGATTAGATTACTTGGCGTAGAAATAGCGAAGCTGACACCAAGTGCAAAGTAGCCAGTGAAACTCCCTCAGTGTAAGGGTTTGAGCGACTGATTGATTTTTATATCAAGAAACCACTGGATCAATCAACAACCGCTCATCCAAAATCAAAGCCAAATAATCTCAATGGGGTAAAGACAAGATACGCGCAAAATTTATCACGATGTAAAGTTTTCTAAAGTAGTCATGTATTTATGTCTTTCAAATATTGCCTAGTTTGAGTTAATTTAGGCAAAGTAATCATTTGTATTTCTTATCAATTCCGCCTAAAAAATGGGTCATTTTTACAAAACTTTACCCGGCTGCACCTGATGACACCAACCTTCTATTTTCGCCAACCTCTTTTTTAACTCTACTGCGGCCAATTCCTGCTCTCGCACCTTACCCACCCGTAAACTATCCACCAAACACAATAACTCATAAAATAAAGAATCCGCCCCCACCACCTCCGGTACAGAACCATACAAAGGCGTAATTTCCTGACCCTTTACCTTTCCCGTTGCTGAAGGCCATACTAATGGATTTAGATCATCAACCATTAATAAACCCTTCAACGGTTCGGCAGAATGGGCCGTGGGTACACCCCGCACCAACGCCCCAGGATAAGCCGGAAAAACGTATTTTAAACCATGAATCAAAAACTCCTCCACAGCCCCCTTTAAAACCTTCCTTTTTTTGCTGTTATATAAATGGCACTGCTGACAACGCCTTAAAGCATCATGTACCACCGAAGAACTGGTATTCAAACTTTTCGCCAAATCATCATAAGTCCACTCCGAACCTAAACAGTGAACCTTTAACAAAATTACCATATCTTGAGGTTTTTGAGCATATTTCATGAGCATCTACTCAGTTATATTCTTTATTCGTGAATTGCGAATAAAAATATTATAACCCCAATTTTCTTACCTATCCACAATTTTAGTCAGACTACAGGAGTTCTGATAATAGGTTTCGATTTCGAGTTGGTTGAATTTAGGTTTAAGAGAAGCTATCACGCCCTATCAGATTCTTTAATCGTTGCATAGAATAACTGCTACAATGTCAACCATGTATTTTAACCTCGTAATCTGGAGTACATCAAATGAGTCAAGTAGATTATCAAATTCGATTCCCTGAAGAAAGTGTTGATTTCAGTAGAGATCAAGAATACTTTTTTGTGATTCAAAATGGGGTGGAAACCAAATACATTTTACAAAATTATGTCCAATTATATAGCCTTCCAAAATTGCACGAAGAAGTGTCATTAATGCTAAAAGTTCAATCCCCTGAGACAATTTCCATGCAGTTAATCGCTCAGTTAATTAAATCTCAAACCGATATTGAATCTTTGGTCGTTTTAGATATTGCAGCAGGAAGTGGATTAGTTGGTAAATATCTTGCTAGTTTAGGTGTTAAATCAATTGTGGGAGTTGATATTATTCCAGAAGCTGCCCAAGCGGCTCAAAGAGATTATCCTGGTATCTACGAAAAATATTATGTGGAGGATTTAACTAATATTACTCCTACGGCAAAGCAAGAATTATCTAACCGAGGATTTAACTGTTTAGTTTGTTGTTCATCTCTAAGTTGCCATTTGCCAATACAAGTTTTTATCAATTCTTTCAATCTAATTGCTCAAGATGGATGGGTGGCTTTCAATGTTAGTACATACATCCTAGATAACCCTAATAATACAGAGGCTTTTGAATCTAAAAAAGCTGTTAATTTCAGCCAACTCTATTATAAAATGGTTGAAGAAGGAATTTTAGAGATTAGCCACAAACACTATTACTTACATCGGTATATGACGAATGGAAAAGCTGTTAATTATGTTAGTGTAATAGCAAGAAAAAGAGGTAATATACCCGAAAATTGGTAGTATTCGAGTTAGTTGGATTTGGGTTTGAGAGAAGCAAGTAACGCAGAAAGAGTGTTTTTGATTCCTTGCATAGCATAGCAACAATAACGCTATCCCTGAGAATATCAAGTTTTGCTATTCTGTTATTGAGATGAGATACCGTTATCATTTTTTACTGAAGCGTCATTTCATCTAGCATTGATGCTGCTCTTTGCAATATCCCTGTGAGTAAACCCGAATCATAGGCTACTTCCAACGAGCCCTGACAAAAACGTTCTTGCCGAATTAAGGTGGTTAGCAAGCAAGCTAAGTCATGCTCTGATGCTTTAGCTAGTTCAGTCGGATTGTCCCGTAATTTTTTAGCTTCATCAGTTTTCATCCATTCTACCCAATTGATATCGCTACTTACCCAGTTATTTGCATAGGCAGCATCTACGAACTGATTGAGACTAAACTTGTCTTTTCCCTCTTTAAATGCTGATAAAAAAGTGGCGATCGCTGTTAATCTTTTTACTAATGACAATTCAGATTGACTATTCATAAATGGTATTAGAAAGAA
>Ga0082207_1000310_pt1 | contig 28727 bp, 23 predicted proteins | sample LakMenEpi10Aug09_FD_71540 | JGI IMG/M metagenome (GOLD analysis project Ga0082207, IMG submission 71540)
CTCGGTCTGCGGCCGAAGCGCAGTGCTACCTCACCGAAATAAAGCTTCTGGTAACTCCCCTCGATATCCCTGACTGCGAAATGCAAGAAGGGAGCCTGAGAGTCGATGCCAACGTCAATCTCTGGATCGATTCGGCTAGCGGTCAGATCGCCACACCGATCGTAGAGATCAAAAACATGAATAGCTTCCGAGCGGTAGAAAGGGCCATCAACTACGAAGCCGAGCGACAATATGTGGCGTGGCAAGAAACCGGAAGAACGATCAAGGACGAACCAAAAACGACACGCGGATGGGATGACGTTCGTGAGCACACTTTCATACAGCGCGAAAAGGAGGAGTCCGCTGATTATCGCTATTTCCCGGATCCAGACCTGCCACCCGTCCGCATACCTCGCGAACATGTCGAATCAATCCGAGAGACATTAGGGGAGTTACCGGCTGCCTGCCGCAAAAGACTCGAATCCGAATATCAAATTAAGCCCTACGATGCCGATGTCATCGTAAATCAAGGGCCTTCGATGATTGCCTACTTCGAATCCGTTGCTATAGCGTCTGGGGACGGACGCCGGGCGAGCAATTGGATCCAGCAGGATGTCATGCGAGCACTAAAAGAACGAGATGAAACGATCGAAACCTTTCCTTTACCAGCGATAACGCTTGGCGTTTTATTACGTCGAGTCACTAGCGGAAACCTTGACAACGCAAGGGCCCGCGAAGCATTTGCCAAGGCAATCGAGACAGGACAATCGATCGACGAAGCGGTCGATTCGATGGGAATTCGGGCCGTTGATGCGTCGGCACTCGATGACCTATGTCGACAAATTTTGAATGCAAACCCTCAGGTTCTTGAGGATTTCAAGGCAGGCAAAGTCCAAGCGATCGGGGCACTCATCGGCCAAGCAAGAAAAATAAACCCCAATGCAAATCCCCAATCAGTTCGCGAGTCTTTACTCAAGCTGCTCAATTCCCAGTGAGAGGTAACGCCCGCAACCGCTAGGCGATAACACAGCGACACTCCCACGATGCCTAAGTGACCATTAGGCACCACGCCCCTATCAGTGCCAGAAGGTAGCTCGTCCCCATCACCCCCCGACGCAAAGAGTGCCCGACGGTGGGTCGTAGACCAACCCAATGGCTCGGGAGCTCAACTCCGACCGCCCCTCCTGAATTCAAGCCCGGCTGACTCAGTTCGTCTATCCGAATCCCTAAGGATGGCTTTTTCGATCTGTAGCCCGGGAATGCAGTGCAGGACGATTTCCCCGGCATCGGCCAGATCGCGACATAGGCCAAACTTGCTAGCAAACCAGAAACTAAACAGGTATACACCTTCAAACGATGCTGGAACCGCCTGACCGGTACCGATGCGTTACTGGGGGACATGATTTCTCCTCTACGCTCCCTAGCAACATCGGGCCGTCGCATCTCACCCAAGACCGTAGCCTGATCGGCATTCAAACCCTTCCGAGCGACTCGTTGCTCGCTAACGAAACTACCGACAGAAAGACGATTTATGGTCGATGCTAACCGGAAAGACGGGGAGCCCTTGTGAGAATCAGTCGCAGCCGATTCGCGGGCCCCCTTCGTATAGTAATTTTCCGTTTCTCGCTCCCATAGGTTTTTGTAAAACTGATTACCCTGGGGCGGATGGGCAGGCCGAGCCGACTCGGCAGCCACCGACCGACTTAACGCTGAGGCAGTCGCATCGACCCTTTCGGAACCTGGTATCAACTCAAAGTGTGGAATAATCCATCCCAGTCCGAACAGGACGACCGCTGCCCCCACCACCGCCGGTTCATGCCAACGCTCTCTCAGCGCAGTCGCGGAATCGTCCAAGGCGTCGTCTCCCTTGATGTTCATTGCTCCCCGAACAATAGGCGCTAAAGATTGGCCATTTGTTACATCGGACCGAATCGGTCTTATTTGTGAAAATACTTTTCGCTGTCGTGTCGTGGGTAGATCGATGTTTCGAATAAAGATTTGTGGTATCCGAACTGAGGCTGATTTGCTTGCGGTCTCCCGTTCCGGAGCCGATGCGGTGGGTTTGAATTTTCATCCTTCGAGCGTCCGCTACCTCGCCCCTGAAGAATCGGCTCCCGTAGCAAAGGCCGCACATGGCCTGGGTCTCAAAACCATCGGTGTATTTGTCGACCAACCGGCCGAATCGATCGCCGCAACGTGCGAACGACTAAATATGTTCGCATGTCAACTTCATGGAACACAAAGCCCAGACGATGCGAACTGGCTAATCCGTCGGGGAATACGTGTCATCAAGGCCATCCGTTTGCCAACCCACGAATTAAATCCCGAAATCATCTGCCGGGCAGTCCGGAACTGGCATGAGATCGGTTGTCCACTGCTATTCGATGCCGAAGTCGGTTTAGCGGGAGGGGGCCAGGGGGCAAGGCTCGACTGGGAAGCAATCGGAGAATGGCGTCGAACCCACGAACAAGTGGCGCACATCCAAACATCGTTCTGGGGCCTTGCCGGAGGACTGAAGCCGGAGACCGTCGCTGAGGCGATCCGCTTCAGCGGGACACAAGCCGTTGACGTTGCGAGCGGTGTAGAGAGCTCCCCAGGCCGAAAGTCAGCGGAAAAAATCCTTCAATTCGCCACAGCCGCATTCACCGCCTGGGAAGTCGTCCGGTCAGAGCTTCCGCCAGAGCCTTCGAGAGACTAATCGGAAAATAAAATGTTAGGACCCATGGCTGGTTGCTGACATTGGCCCGTACGTACCATCGTCGCACCGAGAACGACTGCGCACTCTGTTTTTCGAGGAAAACGACGTGGAATCTCTTTTTTTTTAGCCAAGCTGTGTCATGATCTACCGAGGTTCTGCGGTAAAACTATACCGGATTAGAGTCGTAGTTGATTTTTATACATGCAAATATGGAGCCATCCCCCGTGTCGCAAGTAGCAGCTGATAGGTTGCCTTTTAAGGTCAAAGATATGTCTTTGGCCGCATTCGGTCGCCAAGAGATTCGGTTGGCCGAAAACGAGATGCCTGGACTCATGGCGTTGCGAGCCAAATATGGCCCGCTGAAGCCCTTGAAAGGCGCCCGCATCGCAGGCTGCCTCCATATGACGATTCAAACAGCCGTCTTGATAGAGACCCTGAAGGAACTTGGTGCCGAAGTCACTTGGAGCAGTTGCAATATTTTCAGCACTCAAGATCATGCAGCGGCGGCAATCGCTGCGACTGGGACACCAGTGTATGCTTGGAAAGGTATGACGAATGAAGAATTCGACTGGTGCATTGAGCAAACGCTCTACTTCCCATCAGGCCAGCCGTTGAACATGATCCTCGACGACGGTGGGGATCTAACCGCGATGGTCCACGACCGATTCCCGGAACTCCTGACCAATATTCGTGGAATTAGCGAGGAAACAACGGCGGGTATTCACCGCTTGACCTTGCTGGCACAGGAAGGTCGCCTGCGAGTCCCGGCAATCAACGTCAACGACTCCGCGACGAAAAGCAAATTCGACAACCTTTACGGATGTCGGGAATCACTCGCCGACGGGATCAAGAGGGCCACGGATGTAATGCTAGCCGGTAAGGTTGCCGTAGTCTGTGGCTACGGGGATGTCGGCAAAGGCTGTGCCCATAGCCTGCAGCGCTATGGCTGTAGGGTCATCGTCACCGAGATCGATCCGATCAATGCACTGCAGGCGGCCATGGAAGGTTTCCAGGTCACCACGATGGAAGAGGCATGTAGCCTTGGTAACATTTTCGTAACGACGACAGGGAACCGTGACATCATTCTCGGAGCCCACATGGAGAAGATGCCCAATGACGCCATCGTCTGCAACATTGGACACTTCGACACAGAAATAGACATCGCCTGGCTCGAAGGACAGGTCGAAGCAGGCAGGGTTTTGAAGGAATCAATCAAACCAGCAGAAATCGGTGCTGTCGACAGGTACACCTTCCCCGACAAACACTCCGTTATCGTGCTGGCACAGGGGCGTCTTGTTAATTTGGGATGTGCGACCGGGCACCCGAGTTTCGTGATGAGCACCTCGTTCACGAACCAAGTTCTTGCACAGATGGAGCTTTGGCAGAAGAGTGAACAGTTCGAGTGCAAGGTTCAAATGCTTCCTAAGCGATTGGATGAAGAAGTTGCTCGCCTACACCTCGAAAAACTCGGTGTAAAGCTAACCCGACTTACACCGGTCCAGTCCGCTTACATGAACGTTCCGATTGACGGTCCTTACAAGCCAGATCATTACCGATACTAATCGGTAAACGCTCTGCGTACACCGCCATTCTCCAGCAGTTCGTCTCAACCCTGTCCCCGACGGAATCGGCTGGCAGGGTTTTTTGATTGGGTTAATTATCTAGTTTTGCAAAACGCCATTCACCATTGGTGAACCAGCAATTTCATTGTTAGAATAAAATTGATTGGGCTTCATTGGGGGTGGGGTTCCGTCAGTCATGTCTGTTCTATTCTTCAACCCGACCGACGGCGACCCTTGGTGGATGCAGACCAACTTCTGATCGACCGAGCCTTGACAGGACACAGAGAGGCATTTGGCGAATTAGTAGTTCGCTACCAAGATCGCCTTTTCGCATCCATGCTTGGCGTAACCGGTTCGTCCGAAGAGTCTGAAGATGTCGTTCAAGAAGCCTTCGTCCGAGCTTTTCTAAAACTCGACACATTTAAGAGCAACAGCCAGTTTTTTACATGGCTCTACAGAATCGCATTTAATGTCGCCCTTAGCCGGCATCGCAAACGACGCAGCAAAGTGTCGCTGGACTTAGGTGATGATGGCAACCAGATGGACCCTATCGACAAGTCGGAGTCGCCAGATGAGCCGATGCTTAGAGACGAAAGGGTCGAAATGGTCCACATCGCCCTCGACCAGCTTAGCGAAGACCATAGGACAGTGTTGGTGCTAAGAGAACTTGAAGACGCCTCTTATGAAGACATCTCAGAGATTCTGAATATCTCGATTGGCACGGTCAGAAGCCGGATCAGTCGCGCTAGGGCTCAACTCAAAATAGCACTCGAGACGCTCGATGATCCAAATTCTAAACATCCACGAATGGCCGACTAATCTGGTGGACCATGACTAGGGTTAGCCGAACTCCGAAAGATTTTTTGAGAGCCAACAAGCAAACCCTAGGAAAACAATTGCTCGATTACCTTGCCGTTCCGGACTAATGTGATCGGCCGGCCGGTCTCCGATTGATATTCGATAGATGGATCGATGCCTAGGTTGTGATAGAAACTCGCGGCTACATCGTCCGGCGAGTAGGCCTCGTGCGCAGGCGCCGAAGCCGTCGCGTCACTTTTTCCGATGATCTGACCCCCGCGAACCCCCCCACCTGCCATGAGCATGAACATACAACGGGGATAATGATCGCGCCCTCCCTCAACGCTACGTTCATTAATCTTTGGCGTTCTGCCAAATTCGCCACTCACAAGCACTGCTGTCGAATCCAGCAACCCACGCTGGCTCAAACCTTTGAATAGCCCAGCAAGCCCCTGATCAAGTTTCGGCAACAACTGAGTACTTAACCTTGTGAAATTATCCTGATGAGTATCCCAACCTCCAAGTTGGACCGTAACGTACCTCACACCGGATTCCACCAATCGCAACGCGAGCAAACAACTTAAGCCAAACGGGTCCTGTCCAAACTGCGTAACGAACGCTGGGTCTTCCTTACCAATGTCAAATGCCTCCCTTGCGCGCTTGCTCGTGATCATCGCATACGCTTGGCTACCGAATTGATCGAGACCTTCCAGCAATTGACGATCCGATTCGATGTTCGCGAAACGGCGATCCAGCTTTGCTAAAAGGCTCTGTCGCCTCTCGATTTCGTCCAAGGTCACGCCACCTCCTAAGGTCAACCCGCGAACAGAATAATTTTGGCCGGGGAGGGGTGTCGAGTTTGTCTCCAAGGCAGCGTACTTAAGCCCTAAAAATCCTGGCCCCTGAGCGACTCTGGGGATCGCAACATTCGCAGGAATGTCCGGAGGCGTTGTCAATTCCCGAGCCACTACGGACCCATACCCGGGATAGCTGAGTGACGGGATCGGACGATTGCCTGTATTGACGTATTCCCTACCAAGTTCGTGTGCGGCGAGCGTATGGCTAACACCCCGAACAATAGCATATTTATCGGCGCAACCCGCCAGCAGCGGAAGGTGCTCAGAGATTTCGACACCCTCGACATTCGTCTTAATAGGACGAAACTTCCCCCGGATGTTGTCAGGCGCTTCAGGCTTAAGGTCGAAGGTGTCCAAATGAGACGGCCCTCCCGACAATTCGACGAATATCGCCCGCTCCGCCTTCGGCCTAGCCGCGATAGCACCGGCAGCATCCAATCGCAAATGATCAACCAAAGTTAATCCGCCGATGCCTAACAGTCCCGCTCGTAATACATCACGCCGGACCATGCCGTCACATGTTCGATTATTAGCCATCTTTCGAGACCCTTGAGTATTAAATGCCGTAATGCGAGTGAATGATAGAGAAACAAAAACCGATCCGGTGAATGGCCTGAGGTTCAGTGTGTAAGTACGAATTCCTTTGTATTGAGCAATGCCCACATGACCGCCCTCATTCCTGCAGCGGAATTCGGTGACTGTTTGATGTAGTCCCGAGCAATCGACAGCTCTTCCTCCTCCGGAAATCGACTCAGTGCTCGTAGGTAGGCACCGCGAATCACACCATTGATTTCAGAATCTCCTACATCGGGTTTCGCCGCGCCGGTACTTTCGACACTAGCTTCAGCGGCAATACCTGCTTCCCGATCGAGTGAATCAGGATCGATAGTTTCATCTTCGAACTTAGATCCTCGAAGGTTTTGTCGGGCTTCGCCGATCAGATCTGCAAAACGCAATGGCTCCAAATCATCCTTCGCGCGACGCGAATTAATCTGGCGTAACTCTTCTACTAAACGAGGCCTTATTTGACTTTTTCGATTCTCTGGCATTCTCAGGAACTGCTCGATACGCTGGAGCATTTGCTTACGGCCTCGCGCCGCAAGAACAGCGGTCGACCTGCCAACGTCTTCGGAACCCGCTCCACCCCAATTGGAAGTCACGGTATCTAGCCACCCACCCTTCGATGACAGCGCTTTGTGGATATCTATATCGTTCCTAAGGTATAGTGATTGCAGCAAATTTGATTGATCCGAGCGGTCACAATCGCAATTGCTCTCACGAGTCGATTGGCCAAAAACCTGCAATGCGAAATCGCCTCTCACACCCCGTCCAGGCTGTCCGGCGTTCGCATCGCTATTGATCGCGAGACCAGTCAATTCAGCCCTTGCACGTGATTCGGCCTCCGGACCCAATGTCGCCAACCGAACCGAGTCTCTAAGTACTTCTGCAGGCAATCGACGAGGCAGATGCCTGCTAAAATTCCGCTTATCGTGGATGTTTGTTTGGTTCGCATCGGAACCCCTCTGATAAGCATGGCTACCAATAATTTGCTTATGCAACCAATGCAAATTAAAGCCGGAGTTAACGAAACCATCGGTCAAATATTCCATCAACCTTTCGTTGCTTGGCGGATTACCAAGATTAAGGTCGTCCACAGGATCAACAATCCCAACCCCAAAATAGTTTGCCCAAACCCTGTTAACGATCGCCTTGGCAAAGTAGGGATTTTCCGGCGATCGGAGCCAAGCCATTAACGCTTCGCGTGGGTCGCCCAGAACCTCTACCGAGCCATCTTCACCAAGAATTCTGCCGCTACGAACGGGAGCAGACTTCTTCTTCTGATTCGGTCTATTCTTTTCCTGCCCGGGAAGCTTACGAGGGGACTGTAGCGAGACAACAGACAACTCTGGAAAAGGAACCACTTTCCCCTCTCTGACCGCATCCGCCAGCTTTCGCCGTAAATCTCCGCCATTGAGTTTCTGCCCGCCCGTGATTTGCTCTGTCAGATCACGCATGTCTTTCTGGGAACTAGGCGAGACCGAGTTGGGATTAGCACGCACCGGGGCAAAAAGGATCGCGAACTTGTCAAAATCATCCTTGCTCCAGCGATCAAATGGATGTTTATGACATTGCGCGCACTCGATCTTGACTCCCAGAAAGCTGTACGCAAACCCTATCGCGCGTTCTTCATTGGTGCGGAAGTTGTTCCTTGCCCAATAAATCGGCATTCCCGGACGTGATGCAAACGCCTGATAATCCTCAGCGCGGCACGCCGCAGACATCGTTTCGCAGTATTGCAAATAAGACTCTTCCGGAAGTCGCGACTGTGCCGTGACAATCCCTTCGACAATCCTGTCATACGGTAGATTCTCGGCAAACCTCTTCTTCAACCAGGCAAACCAGAACTTGCTTGCCAACCCCCTCACCGGCAAATAGTTATTCAATTGGTTTTCGTTATTGCCGGTCCAATCGGACATTCGTGTCGCCCACCACGCGGCATAGCCCGGCGCGGCCAACAATTCATCCACCAAAGACTCGCGCTTATTGGGCGACTGATCCGCCAGAAATCGCTCAACCCGCTCAGAGGATGGTAACGTCCCAGCTAAGTCCAATGAGACACGACGGATGAAGTCCGAATCGCCACACAATTGCGATGGGATAATCCCAAGCTTTTCATGCTTCTCAGCGATCAAAACATCAATGGGATGGGTTGATTCCGAAGGGCGGGGTATCCCTTCAGGAGAAACCACATTGGGCCGTATGACGGTAACCGGAATCACCGCGCTGTCGTATGCAATAACAACGTGCGTATCCCCAACACTGCCCGAGCTAATCGTCCCATCTTGTGACACCGTGGCGATCGAATCGTCGTTTGTGGTAAATCGACAAAGATCCGTTACGTCTTCGCTAATGCCGTCAGCCCACGTCGCGATAACTTTTAAACGAATCATCTGACCATCATCGTTAAAAAGAACTTCTTTAGGTTCCACCGAAACCCGTTCCAAACGCTGCACGGTACCATCGTATTCAGCCCCAGCCTCGATCCATCTTTTGAGGACGCGGTGTTGCCAACTTCCCGCGTCCATTCGTTTGCCACCCTCGTGTATTGCGGCATCCAAAGGCTTCGCCAGAATCAAACTTTCATCGATTCTGGCCAAGTCTACCCTCCCAGCCTCGGGATCGGTCAGGGCCGTATGGTCAGCGGCAAAGTCATAACCGAAGAGGGACAGCATGAACCCTCCTCGACCTTGAAAAGATCCATGGCAGGCGCGTCCGTTGCATCCTAAGTGCCCTAGCAACGGCCCGATGTGACGCTGAAAATCAGGAACCTCTGAAACATCGGCCGCGGCAAATCGGACCGCGAGCGGAGGCATGACCTCAGCAGTCACAGAAGCAGGCCCTTGGGCAAATAAAAGACCACTACCAAAAATGCCAAACAAGCAAACAGGACAAATGAGTGTCCGAAAAAGCCAATCTAATCGCGTCTGTAATCGCAACATTCAGGTTCTACCTCATTTAATTTGCTGGGCATTCTGCCCTTTTGCCTTGGGATGGTCATCTGAAGACACCCCCCCTCCCACGACATCGAAGTGCTCTGACGAGTGATCTTCGAGCTCCCGATGCGTGAGTTTATCAATCGCTAAATCAAGTTCTCTTGCCTGCTGCTTCAGTCGATCGACTGCCTGCGCAGCTTGCGTCAGTCGCTGAGATGCGATCCGTTCGCGTTGACGAACTGATTCACGCTCCAATTCCAATCGTTCCAGTTCTATTTCGCGAACGCGACTCATTTCAACAAGCAGCGAGTCCCGATCCTTTGCCGTTGGCCGAACTTTAAGCCGTGCCTTGATCAAGTCAATTTTTCCCCGCACCTGCCACTGGCGCAAAGCAACATCGAAAAATGCTTGACCACGACGGCGCTGAAGCTCCAACCTCTTCACCGCTCGATCAAGATCGAGAATTGCCTTTCGATATCGATCTGGCTCTTTGCTACGCAAGTACTCAAGCACCGGAACCAGTTCCGGAAGGTGCTGCCTAGCCAAATCCAGTCCGGACAATTCTGAAGATTCGCTTAGCGCCGCTGGTTGATTACCATTCGGGCCGGAGGCATTAGCGGCGAGCAGAGGCGTCGCCGGCGTCCCCTTGCCCATGTCCCTTAGATCTGCGGAAAAGCCCTCTGTCAAAAAACCAAAAGCGACCGAAAGGCAAAGGGATGGCCCGCATACACCAAGAACCAAACGGAGATCAATCGCGATCATCACTGCCCTCCGTCATTTGTGTCAGTGATCTCCGGTTGTGAATCCAGCTTCGACACCGCCAAAACCAACCAATCCGGAGGCGACTCCGAACCATCAGCAAAGGCCCCTTCAGGCCAGCTTTCATTTTCCTCTTCAACAGACTCCAAACTGTCTTCCATCAATGCGACCTCTCTCAACTCCAAATCGGACAAAGCGGGTTCAATTGCCAATTCGATAGCAGGAAGGGAGAGTGAAAAATCTTCTGACCACGCAACCGCCAAAGCTGCCGCTAAAGAATCGGGCATGGGACGGCAAAAAAACCACCACGAAAAACCCGACACAACCAAGGCCAAAGCGGTCGAAACCGCCCACACTGACGATCTTGATCCAATCCCGGACCAACGAGATTCTTTGACCTCAACCCGCTGGATCCCCTCGGGTCGGATCATGCCCCGCGACGGGTACTCATCATGCGAGGCATCCGCCGCTATACCAGCATATAAACCGACGACGCCCGCAAACCGATCTGCCCCCGACGCCAACGCCACAATGGATGCGGCCACAGACTCCAAACGATCAAGGTGCAAGGGGTGCGATTCAACCCATTTCTCGATCTGTTCGTCAGTCCAGACAAGGACAACACCATTTTCCTGGCACGAGGAAACACCCAGCAAATAGTCGACCAGTCTTTCGTCGCTGGGAGAAGCCGACAACGCCTCATCGCCATGCCGACGAGGGCTAATGCCCCAACTTCGTCTGAACGAATCAGCCACCCTCTCCCCCCTCGAATTCTCTTCGTAACTTCATGATCGCGCCACGAACACGGGAGAGCACCGTACCTAAAGGGATTCCCAATCGGTTGGCGATCTCCTGAAATGTTAAACCCTCTCCGAATCGAAACCGAATGACTTCCATTTGGTCGGCCGATAGCACCGCAGAAAACTGGGCCAATCGGACCTGCTCCTCATTTCGCAAAACCCTTTGCCATGGCAAGGGCTCAGGATCAACCAAGTCGTCAGGCAACCTCTCCGCCATTCCGGCGACCGACTTCCCCGATTTACGCAGCAACAAACTTGCCTCGTTCCTGGCAACGACGAGCAACCAAGCCCGCCGGGCTGCCGGCGGAACAGAGGCCCCTCGGTACCACAACTTCTCGAAAACCAAACTCAAGCAATCCTCGACGTCCGAGACACTTGTCAAACGAACACCAAGTGCCCGCCGCACCAATTCCAGGTTTTTGGACACACATTCCGAAAACTCTTCTTCATCCAACCATCCGTACGTTCCCGACCCTCCCTCCGGTCGAAACAACTGCTCCCCCGACGGCTCCCCGAACGCCCCAGCGTCGCAACTGCCCTCGGTTGTCGTATTTTCGCGCGAATAGATAGGATCCGTCACGGTATTAAAGATGCGCGTAACCCAAAAACTATTTGATCCAATCCTGCCCGATTTTACCAAATAGTTAAAAAACCTCCGAGGATCGAAGGGTGATCCTAGGAATCGGAGGACCGAATTGGAAAACGACAAGACTGTTGGGAGATTGCGGTCAGCCCTCCGTCATGCAAAATACATTTGTGGCTTGCGATGATTTTTTACCGTGAGTCGAGCTAATGAGTCACCCCAAGGAGACGCGAACCCATGCCCGACACAAGCGACCAAGGCGGTAGGATTTGGGTAGGTTTTGACCTTGGCGGAACCAAAATGTTGGCCGTCTTATACGACGACGATTTCCGCCCGGCAGGAAAAAAACGTCGGAAAACACGTGGTAACGAAGGTGCCGATAGCGGCCTCGACCGAATCGAGAGCACGATCGAAAAAGCTTGTAGCGAGGCTGGCGTATCGCTAGATCGGATCGCGGGAATTGGCATCGGCTGCCCGGGCCCGGTTGACCTGGATAAGGGCCGAATTCTGCAGGCACCCAACCTTGGTTGGGACGACGTTAACGTCTCAGAGCGGCTTGCGAAACGGTTTTCCTGCCCGGCGTATGCAATCAATGACGTCGACGCCGGCGTCTATGGCGAGTATCGATTCGGTGCCGCCGTAGGATCTCGCTGTGCGGTCGGTGTCTTCCCGGGAACAGGGATTGGCGGGGGGTGTGTCTACCAGGGCCAGATCCTACAAGGCGCAGGAATCTCCTGTATGGAAATCGGACACACCCGTATTAGCAGTTCTGCACGCACGGGAGGCTACTCATTCCCAGGCACGCTCGAAGCAGAAGCTAGCAGGCTGACCGTAGCTGCCGAAGCGATCAAAGCCGCCTATCGCGGAGATGCCCCCTACCTGATGGAACATGGCGGAACAGATTTGAAAGATATACGTAGCGGGACACTCGCACAGGCGATTTCGGCCGGAGACGTTATTGTCCATACGCTCGTCGAAGAGGCAGCCAGGACAATCGGACTTGCGGTGGTGAATATCGTCCACATACTTGCCCCAGACCGGATAATTCTGGGCGGCGGTTTGGTCGAAGCCATGGAAGAACTCTTTGTTGGCACCGTAAGGAAAACAGCAAGGAAGTATGTGATGCCTCCCTATAGGGAGCGGTTCGAGGTAGTCCCTGCCAAACTTGGTGATGACGCAACTGTCCTGGGCGCCGCGGCCTGGGCAAAGAAACTCGTCTTAGGCGATAAATGATCGAATCAGCCCATCCGGCCCTGACGAAGGCGGTACCCTTAACGTGACCGCACCCTTAGACGCCCGCAGCCTACGCACTAGCCATTCCAAAGGCGGATATAGTCCTCAACCGTATCCTTCAAATAATCATCCAATGAACGCTGGGGATTGAATAGTAAGTTTCGCCGGGCTTTCTCGGCGGAACAGATCCAAGCCGGTGCCGTCGCTTCGCGGACCTTATCGAGATTCAATATGGATGGCTTGCCCCTCAAAATACCGACCGCTTGCGAGATCAAACCTAGGCAATAACCTACCGGTCGAGGAAGATTGAAAGCCAAGACTCTGGACCCAGCAACTCGGGCAATCCTTCGACCAAAATCGCTGTATCTAACGTATTCGCTGTCATCACACGCGAAGTAAACCCCGCGACCGAGCGAAACTGAACCATGCGAATTACTTTCCAAAGATTCTCCCTGCCCGGCTGCTGCCACGATCAACCGCACAAGATCATCCACATGAATAAATGAAAGGAGGGGATCGGGAAATCCTATAGCAACATGCAACCTCCAGCGACAAATACTTTCCATGAGGGGAATCAATTTCGTATCGCCGGATCCATAAACAAATCCTGGACGCAGAACCGTAACGTCCAAAGAATCCGCCCGCTTTCTGAGTTCCTTCTCGCCCAACAGTTTACTACTTCCGTAAACCGAAATCGGCGACTCTCCATCACTTTCCATCCGCGGCCGGCCGTTAGGATCACTTGGCCCCGCGGCAGCCAAGGATGACACGTAGATCAGGCGTCTGACCCCAAAGGCTAGACAAGCGTCTGCCAATTCGCCACATGCACTGGCATTAACCCTAAACATCTCTTTCGCGCTTCGGGCATGGGTCAATCCGGCTAGGTGCATCACCGAATCACACCCTTCCAGAGATGGGGCATATGAAGCGGGGTCCGCCAAACTCCCAACAACGCGTTCCGCCTTGAGAGAATCGAGCAACCGGGTATCTGCCCCACTGCGAACAAGACAGCGAACCATTATCCCTCCACTGGCAAGATGACTCACCAGGTGTTTACCGATAAAGCCGGTCCCTCCCGTGATGAACACTCTTGTCACTGTATCAACCACTCGAGAATCGCCAGATCGACTTCATACAATAAGGTCAGCCACTCCCCGGCCAACTTAGTGCTGCGTGCTCTCTCGAAACATGGCGCTGATCGACTGATCATGATGAATCCGCTTGATCGCCTCTGCCAAAAGGGGCGCAACACTTAGCACATGCATATTCGGAAGATGCTTCTCCGGTGTCAACGGAATGCTATTGGTGATTGCGATCGAATCGATCGGAGCCTCGCGAAGCCTCTCAATCGCAGGCCCGCACAAAACAGCATGAGTACAAGCAATATGAATTTCTTCCGCACCAGCCTTTTTGACAAGTTTAGCGGCCCCGCAAATTGACCCGGCAGTACTAATCATGTCATCAAACATGACCGCTACTTTACCCTCAATCGGACCGCCAATAATGGTGCTTTGACGCACTTCCGTGGCACTGGTGCGGCGTTTGTCGACAACAGCGATGGCGCCATTTAGACGCTTCGCATGGCCGACCGCCCGCTTAATACTCCCTTCGTCAGGACTGACGACAACGATCTTATCGGCCGATAGACCTCGACGCAAAAACGACTCGTTAAGCACCGGTGCCGCATACAAGTGATCAACAGGAACATCAAAAAAACCCTGGATTTGGGGGGCGTGAAGATCCATCGCCAGCACTCGGTCAGCCCCGGCTCTGGTGATCAGGTTGGCGACCAGTTTCGCAGTAATCGGTACCCGCCCCTCGTCTTTGCGATCTTGACGGGCATACCCGTAGTACGGGATCACCGCAGTAACCCGATTCGCACTCGCGCGTTTGCAACTGTCAATCATGATTAGCAGTTCGATCAGATTGTCATTGCAGGGCGGACAAGTGGGTTGCACCAGAAAAACGTCTCTGCCGCGAACGTCGTCTTCTAGCTTGCAATAGTTTTCGCCGTCAGGAAACTTGCCAAGTGAAATTGCCGATGGCTTCAGATGCAAGTGCTGGCAGATCTCCATGCACAGATCTGGGTTGGCTCGGCCGCTAAAAATTTTCAATTCACGCATCACGCCGTCACCACCGAATAGCCCATAGATCTCATTGTCCTATCGACCAACTCAAGCTCAGCGGGATCGTTTATACTCAAAGCCTCACAAGGCTGGAGAACCGGCAACGCGATAACCGAACGTCCCAATTCGCGAAGGACGGCAGCACAATCAGTTAAATAATACTCTTTTTGTAGATTCGCATTACCGATCTGTCCGAGTGCCTCTATCAAATCTGGGGCGTCAAACAGATAGGTGCTCATATTGACCTCGCGGATCGCCCGTTGCTGATCCGTAGCATCTCGATGCTCCCTGATGCCTACAACCTCTCCAACCTCATTCCTTAGAATCCGCCCTAACCCCGTCGGATCCTCCTTGATTAGCGTGCCGAGTAGCAACGACGGCCTGCGAACCGCATATTCAGCGAGCAGACACTTCATACTAGATGACTGAAGTAGAGGTGAATCTCCGGCTACCACAACGACAGGTCCAGACCGTCCTCGTATCGAGTCGATACATTGCATCACCGCGTGCCCGGTTCCAAGTTGCTGCGACTGCAAGACAGTCTCGATGTGATCTTCTCGTCCCGCGAGTTCCTGGACAACCAACTCAGAGCGATGTCCGACCACAACGACCTTGTCTTGAACACCAGCCGCACTCAACGCGTCCAAAACGAAATGGATCATCGGGCGTCCGCATACTGGCAAAAGCACCTTCGGCAGGTCACTTTTCATGCGCGTCCCCCTACCCGCGGCTAGGACAATCGCGACAGGGGTCGATGACATTGGGTACCGTGATTTGAATCGAGTGATTGGTAACCTTGAACACAAATCTCAGGGAAGCAAAGATGAGAAAATTCCGGGAACTGACTCCGGCTAAAATGATTCTCTAACCTCCTACGAGACGGAACATATACTCGCTTTTTTAACCCGATCGGGCAAGGTAGGGTCGATTCGGTTGCTGTACTAATGCTCCGGTTCTAAACCGGAATGAACAGGCAGGACATCGACACTAACGGTAAGTGTCGTCGTTCCGCCTCCTAAAACGACCCCCCGCATCGGTGCTACATCCCGATAGTCCCGACCGATGCATATCGGGACATGGTCAGCGCCCACCAAACAGGCGTTCGTCGGGTCAAAATCGACCCACCCCACACCGTTTCCCATGTAAAGGCTTATCCACGCATGAGATTGGTCAGCGCCGATAAGCCTCGGCTTACCTGGAGGTGGCAGCGTTCTCAGGTAACCGCTTACGTAACGGGCTGCCAAACCCAGCGATCTCAAACAAGATATTTGAATATGGGCAAAATCCTGGCAAACACCCGCCCTCAATCGAAAGGCCTGCACCGAGGTCGTATCGACTTTAGTCGCATTGACATCGTACCGAAAATCTTTGTGAATCCTTCGAGTTAACTCGGTGGCAGACTCGAGAAGGGATCGCCCGCGAGTGAACGACAACTCGGCATAGCTCGCAAATACCTCATCGGACTGGGCGAGCCCTGATGGGTATCGAAAATCAGCCGCCCCGAACCAACCGTCGTCAAGGCCGGAATCAAGCAAATGACGCACGTCTTCCCAGGCGACATCGCGTGCTGAGCTTGGCAGAACGAGTGGGGTGACCTCGATATCACTGGTGACCACAACCATCAATTCGCGGTGAGCCGTCTCGATGGCGAAAGTACGTACAGGATTCCCAAAATAGTCAAGGTGAAAACAAGACTGACTCGGCTCCGGTTCGATCGAGACATCCACGTGGTGGCAGTGCACTCGCGGTAATTCGCGGGGAATCATCATCACCTGATTTTGGCAAATTGCCACCGGCTCACTGTATCGGTACTTCGTCTTGTGAGTGATCCTATATCGGCTGGATCTGAGACCTTCCTGGGAATTCAATTGCTCATACCTTTCCGGTCAAAGCCAGAGACGGAACGGTATGGATCAAATACCGCGCAGTGATCGCATCGGACAACTCCGGCAACCCCTCAGTCAATATCACCAAAAGACGGTCAAAAGACTCTCGTTTTCCGCTCGATTCGACTTTTGCAAGGATCGCCGGTTGGGCCATGCGGACGCGATGAAGTAAGTCATACGCCAACCTGCGTTCGTACGTAACACCAACTTCATCAGGTTCGATCGGTAGCGGTTCAAGAACCTCGGCGATGCGTTCAAGTTGAAAACGGACCGAACGCGGGTTCGTCTCATCAGTGACCAGTAAATCGATCGTCGCGTCCGTCTCCAGCCGCAGCAGATAACGAGAGCGGTAAGTCATGATGCTGTCTGTGGCTTCGAGAACCGCTTCAAGAACCTGCCGTTCGTCTGGCTCGACAAGGGTCGCACGTAACAACTCTGCGGTCTGGCAAGCCCTCTCGATCCTTCGACCGAGCTGAAGAAACCGCCATCCTAACGTTCGTGTCACACTCTCTTGCCCGATGCCAGCGAAAGCCAATAAACCACCAATAAGCCGCGTCAAGCGATTGATAGCGGTCCGGGCATCAGCTCGACCATGAAGTTTTAGAGGCGAGGAAATTTCCTGCTCGATCTCCTCGACGATCCGATAGGCGTCAACTGAGATACGGTCGCGTACGGCCCTAGCTTGGTCAGCCAATGCGATTACGCTAGGACGCAGGCCGCCCGGTGAGTCGGCCGCATACATCGAAGCGGGAAGTGCGTCGTCCAGGCTAGGCAGGGCACCTCGAAGTTCTTCCACCGCATAATCCGGTTCGATCTGACCGACGGCCGCCAGGGCAGAGATCAGCTTCGGCATCTCAGGGATGTCATGAACGGATTGCTCTCCGACCAATCGGAGCATAGCGGTCCTGAGTATCCTTGAAATGGACTCTGCCCGTTCGCTGTACCTTCCGAGCCAAAACAGGTTTTCCGCAACGCGACTCGGCAACTCCGCTCCACCTCGTACAAAGCGAAGTGGCACATTACCGCGAGGAAGCAAAGTACTCGTTCGATCCACCGGCCCATCAGCAACGACCCAACAATCTTGACCTAATTGCGAAGCCCCGTGGGGTACCTCAACTCCCATCGGGGTAGGGCTGACCCGAACCAGCCCGCCAGGCAAAACTTCAACAGCACCACCAACCTGGATCTGGAAAGAACGCAAGGCAACATGCCACGACTCCATCCTGCCACCCCGCCAGACCGGTGTCGTGCTCCGATCAACAAGTTCTTGCGCGACATACTCATGCGGCCGCCGTCGCAGCGCGGCCATAAAATCTTCTTTGGCCTGAGTTGACAATTGGGCAGGTCTCAGCAACCCATCACCACGGACGGCATATGCGTCACAAAACACAAATCTGTCGACTTCTACGAGCACCCTACGAAGCGAATCTTGATCTCCACACCATAACGTCTCCACATTGGGCAGTAACAATTCCTCTCCGAACAAAAAACGACTTGCGGCTGACAGAAATGGGAGCAGGGCAGGGGATTGGGCCAACTTAGATCCCAGGCAATTCGCGATCGCTACATTACCCTTTCGCACCGACTGGACCAGTCCGGTAACGCCCTCAACAGCGTTGGGGTTCAACTCCAAAGGGTCGCATTGGTCATCCGAAATATGCCTCCAAATCACATCGACCGGAATCAAACCGCCGAGGGTTTTAAGGTGCAGAAGATCTCCCCTGACCGCTAAATCACGCCCCTGCACAAGGGTATAGCCAAGATATCTGGCAAGGAAGGTATCTTCAAAATATCGGTAGCTCTTTTGGCCAGGGGTCAAAATTGCTACCCGCGGATTTTGGGTGGGACGCGGCGACAATGTTTCAAATAACTGCCGCAACCGCATAAAAAAAGAGGCCACTCGGTGAACGTTGCTGCGGTGGATCAGATCTGGATACACCCGGCTCGTAATGATGCGGTTCTCGACCAAGTATCCCAATCCCGATGGGGCGCGTGTCCGATCACCCACGACCCGCCATTTTCCATCAGGGCCACGGGCCAGATCGGTGGCGATGACGTGCAGCCTGACCCCTCCGACCGATGGTAACCCATGATAACCACGATAAAATTCGGGATTCCTCAGGATCACCTCGGCAGGAATAACCCGCTCACGAAGCAGTCGCTGCGGCCCGAGTAGATCGCCCAAGACCGCCTCAAGAACCCTGGTCCTCTGTACAAGTCCCAACTGCACTTGCTTCCAGTCCGAATCATGAAGGACCAGAGGGGTGAATGCCAATTCCCACGGGCGAGACCGCTCGCCTTCTTCTTCAAGGGCGTTGTAGGCAATCCCGCTTTCGCGAACCATGGCCGCCCCTTCCGCAACCAACCCTTCAAACGCTTCTCGCCCCAGACCATTGATGTGCTCAACCAAAGGGGCAAATGCAAGCCTTGGGACCCCCATCCCCACCATGCATTCATCGTAATGGCCAGTCTTGGGCATGTACCCGCCGAATGGGGCTGTTCCTCTAGTGTTTACCGTACTCAAGGGGGATCCATTTTAGTGTCGTTTAGACGCAACTCCGCCGACCTTAATATGGCCAATTTCTGATCGCCAGTCGTGTCATGCAGCGTAGTCAGAACAGGGCATTTCGTCAGCCGTTCGGCGTTAACAACCCGCCCGTCTCGCATCAGAGGATACCGACCTTACAGCGGTTCAGGGAAGTCAGTACTGCGGCATAAATGCCCCATTTGCAATTACCTGCTCACCGTTTGTCGACCTATGATTTTTGCTAAACTGGCCTTGGTCGGATCCGGCGGAAATCAGCCTAAGGGTACGAACGCGGCCAAAAACCCCCTACATTCCGGCATCGGTTACAGACTATCCTCAAAAGTTAATCCATAACTGCGGCAGTGACGACATGCAGCCCGGCCATCCATCCTCCGAGAACCGACCATTACCCCCGCACGAAAACGGGGCAACCTACCCAAAGGGGGACCTCTCATCGCAGCAACCTCCCGGCGCTAGCGCCGGCCCCGAGACTTCCCGATCGAACGGACTATCGGAAGACCTGTGGGCCACGATCCTCGGATTGCTGATTTTTGCGGCCAGCTTGTCCGCGACCGCAATCGCCGGAGAGCAGTTGACGGGACTCTTCGGCCAACCGGGCGGGTGGTCTGATTCACCACTTGAGGCATTGAATGGAAAAGGCAAAGTACCGGCCTGGGTATCAAGCTTCGCTGCTGTAGCAGCCATCGCCATACTAGGTATACCTGCGATCGCCTCTACCAATCGGCTCGAAAAATCAGGCCCTAAACCTCGTTTCATCCAGGCGTTCTTAATGATCGCTTTCCTGGCAATGGCCGCATTCATGATGGCAGGCCAATCGGTTGTAAAGGGGGCGGGATTCGAGTACGTCTTTTGGGCTCTGTTGCTCGGCCTGCTCATCAGCAATACGGTCGGAACCCCAAATTGGCTCCGTGGTGCGGTCCGCGGAGAATTGTTCATCAAATGGGGGCTGGTCTTGCTCGGCGCGGAAGTCTTACTAGGGAAACTGCTCGCCCTGGGACTGCCCGGCGTTCTCGTCTCATGGGTTGTTACCCCGATCGTGCTCATTTCAACGTTCATCCTGGGCGTTCATGTGCTCAAGATCCCTTCGCCATCGCTGGTGATGGTGGTCGCAGCAGATATGTCTGTTTGCGGGGTCTCCGCCGCGATCGCAACGGCCGCCGCCTGCCGTGCGAAAAAAGAAGAGCTGTCAATGGCGATCAGTTTGTCCTTGGCCTTCACCGCCGTAATGATGGTTTTAATGCCAGCAGCATTCAATTATGCAGGCGTCGATGACGTTGTCGGGGGCGCATGGATCGGAGGGACAATCGATTCGACCGGGGCAGTAGCCGCCGCAGGTGCGGCATTGGGAGACCGCGGACTGAAAGTAGCCACCACGGTCAAAATGATCCAAAATGTGTTAATCGGAGCGATCGCTTTCGCGGTTTCGATTTATTGGGCTGCAACGTACGAAAGCGATTCGGATTCGATACCAACTTCGGAGCGTCTCCCGAGAAAAGCAATAGCCAATACCCTTTTGCAGGAGATTTGGCGACGATTTCCAAAATTCGTTCTAGGCTTCTTGGCTTTATCATTGATCGCGAGCTTGATCGCTTGGTCGAGCGTAGGGGGCGAGACAATCGTCAATGACACCATCAACAATCTTACAAAGCACGTAAGGAATTGGCTTTTCTGCTTGGCGTTCGTTTGTATCGGGCTTGAGACAAACATCCGAAGCTTGTTGCCAGCACTTAGTGGGGGAAAGGCAGTTTTGCTTTACGTGCTGGGGCAGACGTTGAACATCGTACTTACAGGTATCGCCGCGTTTCTGGTTTTCGGCTGGCTGTTTCGAGATTACGTGCAAGAGTTACTGAAATGATCACGTCCGCCCCAGACAGGCGAACAAGGGACTGGGCTCTATTCGCTACATTGATCATGATCATCGCAATACTATGGGGATGGGCCCTGCCTAGAATCGCTCGCACACCGACGATTCGCGATGGCATCGAGCAGTCCCGTAGGTATGGAATCAATCCAGCCGCAATTTACTACACCGACGTTTTTACTCCCCGAACGGGCCCCTTGCCTGAGGATAAATCGCTATGAAAGTTATCGGGACGCCAGATCGCGCTGCGATGGGCGAATGGGTTGCTAAGCATGCCGCGGCCGAACTTCGAGAAGCGATCGAGGCCCGCGGGGCCGCAAGGTTGGTCATTGCTACCGGATCGAGCCAATTTGAGGTACTCGAATCCTTGGCCCACAGGGATGACGTCGACTGGTCTGTCGTCACAGGCTTCCACCTCGATGAGTACATCGGCATCTCGCCTGACCACCCAGCTTCTTTTTGCCGCTATCTCCGCGAACGTTTCGTGAGCAAGTTGCCGCTGTGCGCATTCCATTATCTTGACGGTCGAGGCGAAGTGATCGACACCATTCGCCGAATTGGTGGCCTGCTTACCGCCGCACCGATCGATGTCGCCTTGGTGGGTATCGGAGAAAATGGCCATCTAGCCTTCAACGATCCGCCCGCAGACTTCGTCTCAGAAGATCCTTACCTTATTGTTGAGCTCGATGAGCAATGCCGTGCCCAACAGGTCGGAGAAGGTTGGTTTCCCGATCTTAATGCAGTCCCGCGACAGGCAATCAGTATGTCGATTCGCCAAATCATGAAAACGCACAAGATCTTCTGCAGCGTACCGGACCGCAGGAAGGCAGCGGCGGTCAGGGCAACGCTCGAAGATCCGATTTCACCTCACATACCGGCCAGCATCCTTCGCCAACATCGAGACATTACAATCATCATCGATCGTGAAGCGGCGACCGAACTGAGCGAAACGACGCTTAGCTCCGTGGAGGAGTTATGAGCGGTACAGGGTGGATCGATATCCAAGTTAATGGCTACGCTGGCGTTGATTTCAACTCGGATCGGCTTACCGTTGATCAACTGCTAGCCGTCTGCGATCGGCTTGAAAGGGATGGTATTTCCAAGATCCTGCCAACTATCATTACGGCCCCTTTAGATTCGATGCTAAATCGAATCTCTAATCTGAGGCGATGGATCGAAGGCTATCCCATCATTGCGGCCCGATTCGCGGGTATCCATGTCGAAGGACCGTTTATCAATCCACAAACCGGATTTGTTGGAGCTCACCCTCCGATTGCCGTTTTACCAGCAAACCTAGAAGTTGCCCAACGAATCGTTGATGCGGGCATGGGCTATGTCAGACTGGTGACGTTAGCGCCGGAAGCAGATCCTGGCTTTTCGGTTACCAAATGGTTAGCAAGCAACAACATCGTCGTGGCCGGCGGCCACAGTGATGCGACCATCAGGCAACTGCGAGAGGCGATCGACGCGGGACTAAAGCTGTATACCCACCTAGGAAACGGTTGTCCAACGCTGCTACCACGCCATGACAACATCATTCAACGCGTACTGAGTGTGGCGGATGAGATCGTGATTTCGTTTATTGCCGACGGGCACCACATCCCCCCGTTTGTACTTACCAACTACCTCCGACTGGTCCCCGAGAAAAATATCGTTATTGTTTCAGACGCGATTTCTGCGGCTGGCCTTGGCCCAGGCGACTACGAACTCTTCGGACAAACTGTCCATGTCGACCATTTAGGCGCCGCGTGGTCAGCAGATCGGAAGCACTTTGCTGGCTCGGCATCAACCCTTCTGGACATGAGAAAAGTGCTTCAATCGATCGGTATCACCGACGCTCAAATACGGCAATGGTTTCAAGAAAACCCGGCCAGATTACTATCGATTTGCGACCCCTGAGATCCCGATCCGAAACGACTATCCCTAGTCATCACCGCAGCGGTAATTTCCGCGTCAGATGAGTTCTCGGAAACGACCGCAGCAAACGCGAGTATAATCGCGGTAAATCGTCTCGTCATCTTTTTAAAGATCACCGCAGATCATGAGAGCGCTTGCCAAAATCATCATCTCTCTATTGACGCTTGGCGGCTTAGGGGCGGTCGCTTATCAACCTGCCATACGAATTTGGAAAGATCGACAACAGGTCCGATGGGAGACTTCAAAGGTTATTCGGGGTGATGCCATTCGATATGTCAATTCCACCGGGACGGTCCGTCCTGTGCTTTCCGTTTCCGTTGGGTCATTCGTATCAGGACCGATTGTCGAACTTAATGTTGATTTCAATGACGAAGTCAAACGCGGCGACCTTTTGGCAAAGGTCGATCCTCGGCTTTATGAAGCGAATGTCCAACGGGATGAAGCAAATCTCGCGACTCGCGAGGCGGAAGTCGAGCGGGTGGAAGCCCAACTACAACAGGCATTGAATAATTTCAAACGAGGTCAAAAACTACGGAACCAGAATCCGGACTTCCTATCCGACCGCGAAATGGACCTACTCACATTCGAGGTAAAGTCGTTGCAGGCGCAACGAAAGCTTGCGAAAGCCGCGGTCTTACAGGCCGTCGCTTCTCTGGCAAATTCCCAGGCCAATCTTGAGTATACCCATATCACCTCGCCAATTGATGGCATCGTGATTGACCGGCTTATAGACCCCGGTCGCACATTAGCAGCACAATTCCAGACCCCTGAACTGTTTGTCTTGGCACCGGAATTACGCAAAAAGGTTCACGTCTTCGCATCTGTGGACGAAGCCGACATCGGCTTGATTCAGGATGCGAAACAGGAGGCAAAACCGGTTTCATTTACCGTTGACGCCCATCCGGATGAGCTTTTTACCGGTGAGATCGAAGAGATACGACTAAGTAGCGTTACCACAGAAAACGTGGTTACTTATCCTGTCGTAATCGCGGCAACTAATGAACAACTCAAGCTGCTTCCAGGAATGACCGCAAGCATCTCTTTTGAGGTCGAATCGAAGCAGAACGTTCTTAAGATCCCGAATGCGGCCCTTTGGTTTTATCCGAACGTCGTTGATCAAGTACGTCCAGAAGACCGTCCACTTCTTGACGGCAGCAAATGGTCGAACCCTGACGCAAGCGATCAAGAGCAAGCCGAGCAGACTGCGGTGGAAAAAATCTCGTCACGACGAGAACAGGAGAAGAGGCATGTCTGGGTCCAGGATGGACCCTGGCTACGGGCCGTCGAGATTTACACCGGCCTAGCCGATAACCAATTTACCGAGTTGCTCGAAGGAGATCTTGTCGAAGGTGTTTCGCTCGTTGTCGGCGAGAAGAAATAACCGTGAGTTGAAAAGCCAAAGGATCAAGACGGGCGCAATCACCGATTGATTATTTATGACGTTGATCGACACATTACGCATCGCGATTCGGGCCCTGTTGAAGAACAAGTTAAGGGCCTCGCTCACCGTCCTGGGTGTCGTGATTGGAATCGCTGCGGTCACCACCATGGTCTCAATCGGACAGAGCGCGGGGCGATTGGTCCAAGGCCAATTCGAAGCCCTGGGCACAAATGTCATCGTCGTATTGCCGGGCTCCAGTCGTCGAGGTGGCGTCCGCCAATCGGGTGTGCCGAGCCTCACTTCCGAAGACTCAGAGGCGATGAGCCGGGAATGCCCAGCCGTCTTGGCCTCGTCGCCAATCGTAGGGGCTGGGGGGCAGGTTATTTTCGGAAACGAAAATTGGAGTCCTAAAGAAATGCTCGGGGTCGGCGACACCTACCTGACTGTTCGGAATTGGAGGCTATCCGCTGGTGGCTTTTTTTCGCCGCAAGACATCGCCTCTGGGAATAAGGTCTGCGTGATTGGACACACACTGATCCCTAAGCTGTTTCAAACCTCTAACCCGATAGGGCAAAACGTTCGAATAAAAAATATTCCATTCCGGGTCATCGGGGTCCTTGAAAAAAAAGGAGTCAATATGGTTGGCGATGACCAAGACGATATCGTGCTGATGCCACACTCGACCGTTCGAAAACGACTTTATGGTTCCACATTCAAAAATGTGCACGCCATCATGGTATCCGCCAGATCACCGGAACAGATGTCTGACGCCTCTCGACAAATCGAATTACTTTTGCTTGATCGGCATGACATCACACCAGGCTCTTTACCCGATTTCAGGGTTCAAAATACTACCGAAATCGCCGCAACCTTAGGGATCATCACAGGCACCATGACGTTAATGCTCTCCGCGATAGCAGGCATTTCTCTCTTGGTCGGCGGGGTGGGCATTATGAATATCATGCTGGTCTCTGTAACCGAACGAACCCGCGAAATCGGTATCCGAATGGCACTTGGTGCCAGGGGCCGGGACATCCTAAGGCAATTCCTCATTGAGGCCGTTGTTCTGTCGAGCATCGGAGGGGCGATCGGGCTTATTCTTGGCGTCTGCGCGTCGGTTGGAACTACCATGCTTATCAACGCTTACAGCCCGGCAGCAGACTGGCCAATCGTAATTTCTTTGCCAGCCGCCGCGGTCGCAATGCTATTCGCAGCTGGAGTGGGGGTCTTCTTCGGTTTTTATCCGGCCCGCCGGGCCAGCCGACTCGATCCGATCGATGCCCTCCGCTACGAGTAGTCGAGATGGCATTAATCGACCTTACGGACGTACGAAGGATGTATGATCTGGGAGAGGTACAGGTTCATGCCCTTCATTCCGTTACGCTAAAAATCGAACTGGGTGAGTATGTCGCACTTATCGGACCATCTGGATCCGGCAAATCGACTCTCATGAATACGCTCGGCTGTTTGGACCGCCCGACCCACGGGAGCTACCTGCTAGCGGGCCAGGAAGTCGTGAAAATGACACGAGACGAAAGGGCGCTCATTCGCAACCGAGAATTAGGCTTTGTTTTTCAAAATTTTAATCTGCTCAATCGGACAACTGCGTTGGAGAACGTCGAGTTGCCACTTCTGTATTGCCGGGGCATCTCCAGCCGCGAACGTCGAGAGAGAGCCAAACAAATGCTCGACAAAGTCGGGCTAGGCAGTCGCTTACACCACCACCCCAGCCAGCTTTCGGGAGGCCAGCAGCAACGTGTCGCGATCGCACGCGCGCTCGTCAACGACCCATCCATCCTGATGGCGGACGAACCTACAGGCAATCTCGATTCCCGCACCAGTCGCGAGGTCATCGACCTTTTCCGCAGACTCAACGAAGAACAAAACATAACTGTCATTCTCGTAACTCATGACCAAAACGTCGCTAGAAATGCCAAGCGAACGATCGTCTTGAGAGACGGTAGGGTCGTCGAAGATACGACTGACTTCGAGCGAGCAATTTGCACCCTACACGGTGATGACCAATAGTCTTCCGCCATGGGCAGAGCAGACGTCAAAGACGTTACCGTCGCTAATCCCTAATCAACGGGAAGAACCGCCAAGAGTATTAAAAAAGTCCTAAGCGTTAGAACAGCCGTGTCGTTACCCCGATCGCGGTGGGGTGGTATCAACAGCCCTGACGATACTGGGATCCTCTGCGGAACATGTCGATCCCAATAACATGTTCAACCGCACCTCATTACCGAGACTTGCCTTATTTGGATTGCTCCTGTCAAACGTCGCAGTCCACGTCAGCGGAGGGTCAGAACCAATTCGGTTCTTGCTCCCCGAGCAACGTTCGTTTATCGTTCGCCCCCTCGAGCACTTGCCTGAGGTACTAACCCCTGCATCCCCACCACCACCCACGGTTGCTGACCCGAGATTTGACGCCCAACCCCATCACCTCTCGCTCGATAATGCGATATCGATCGCATTGCGGAACACCGAAGTTGTTCGGGTGCTAACGGGGGTAACCGCGAACACGAGCGGACGAAGCATTTTTGACCCGGCGATTACAGGCACACTGATCGATCAGGAACGATCCGCTTTCGACCCTCAATTGAGAGTTAACAATCTTTGGGACAGTAGGCGTCCTCCGGTCGCGGTCTTCGATATTTCGAATCCTGGCCAGTCGATCATTGGTGGCGTCGAGACCGATTCTCATCGATTTGATTTCGGACTTTCCCAAAAAAACTTAAGTGGTGGCACCGCGGAAATCAGCGTGAACAACGATCGAAATCGATTCCGGCCAGGACTTTTTCCGCTCAACCCCCAGAATCGCTCCTCTGTCGATCTGAGCTACACGCAACCCCTGCTAAGAGGGGCAGGAGTAAACGTCAACACCGCGCCGATCGTGCTAGCCAGGATCGATGCAGAGAGGTCATATTTTCAGTACAAGGATAGCGTCCAGCGGATGGTACAAGGCATTATTCAGTCCTATTGGGAATTGGTCTTTGCCAAAACCGATTTGTGGGCGCGCGAGCAACAGGTCGAACAAGCAACCTTTGCGAACGAACGAGCGCAGGCGCGATTGAAGGTCGGTGATGCCAACGCGGGAGAAGTTGCCCAGACATTGGTTGCACTGGAGAATTTTCGGGCCAACCTTTTGGCGTCTCAAGCTAATGTGCTGCAGCGCCAAGCCGCCCTTTTGAACATTTTAGGCCTTCCACCCTTTGAGGAAGGCCGCACTATCCCTGTTACCCCGATGCTTGATCAACGCCTCAATATCGACTGGCAAGCACTGAATGAATTCGCCCAACGTCATCGACCTGACATTATCGAACTTAAATTGATTCTTGAGGCTGACCAACAGCGACTGCTGGTCAGCAAGAATCAAGCCCTTCCTCAACTGGATGGCGTAGCACTCTATCGTTGGAATGGGCTTGAAGGCGAAGTACCTGCTGGGGATTTCATCCGCTCGGGTTCGGGGCAGTTCGATGATTGGGCACTCGCCGTTAACTTCTCTGTACCCGTGGGACTCCGAGGAGAACGCGCGATCCTCAGACAACAACAATTGATCATCCGCAGAGACCAAGCAAACCTGGAGCAAGGTTTGCACCAGATGCAGCATCTGCTCGCATTGAGTGTTCGTAATCTAGAGCAATACTTTGCCCAATACGAAAAATATCAGGCTGTTCGTCGGGCGGCAAAAACAAATCTCGACCAGCAATTAGCTCAGTACAACCAGGGCATCGTTCAATTCATCGTAGTCTTGCAGGCGATCGTGGATTGGGGAAATGCCGTCAGCAATGAAGCTCAAGCCTTATCGCTCTACAACACGGAAATCGCGACTCTCGCCTATCACACGGGAACAATTCTCGAGTCACACGGCATATGTTTCTTCGAGGAGCGATTCCGGGCTATCGGGCCACTCGGACGTCTAGCCGTTGACAAAAACTACCCAGCCGCCGTGCGTCCCACCGAAAGCAACTCCGTCTATCGCCCTGGAGACCGACCGTCTGAAGAGTCCTTCGAACTCGAAAACCCCGTACAAAATCGAGTCCTAGATTCAACTACTTCGCAAGAGCCACGAGACCTCAACGAGAGAATCGAATTCGAATCGAACGGCAACAACCCTAGTCCTCCACTCAGTGACGAGGAAATAGATAAACTCTTGAATGGTGAAAGAAATAAAAGTAACGAGCCCCAAGAGTTACCCGTTCCAAAGTCGTCTTGGCTGACACCAAAATCGCTGAAGAGGCTTTT
>Ga0082207_1000311_pt1 | contig 28667 bp, 7 predicted proteins | sample LakMenEpi10Aug09_FD_71540 | JGI IMG/M metagenome (GOLD analysis project Ga0082207, IMG submission 71540)
GCGTTTATCTCCTGGGTTATCTTCACGAGCAATCACACAAGCCGACTGTACATCTTCATTTTGGTTGAGTAAGGCTTCGATTTCTCCCAATTCAATACGGAATCCCCGAATCTTAACTTGATTATCAATGCGTCCTAAGTATTCAATATTACCATCAGGTAAATAACGGGCTAAGTCTCCCGTTTTATATAATTTTGACGGCTCATTGCCATCCTTATTAAGGGGGGTTGGGGGGATCACTTCATCCTTCTCAAAAGGATTAGGAATAAATTTTTCTTGGGTTAATTCGGGACGGTTAAGATAACCTTTAGCTAATCCCATACCACCAATATGTAATTCTCCTACTACACCAATCGGGACAGGTTGGAGATTTTTATCCAGCAAATAGATTTGGGTATTGGCAATCGCTTTACCAATGGGAATAGTTGTGGCTGTAGAAGCTACGTTTTCCACTAAATACCAGGAAGAAAACGTTGTATTTTCCGTTGGCCCATAGACATGAAGCAACCGTTGTGGCGCACCTTTTTCTAGTACCTCTTGTACCCATTTTGGTTCAACTGCTTCACCCCCAAATAGTAAGCAGCGTAAGCTACTAAAAGCTTGCGGAACTAAATTGGCTAACTGATTAAAAAGTGCTGTGGTTAAAAATAAGACACTAATCTGATTTTCCTTTAAGCTTAGTGCCAATTCTTGGGGTGAGAGCAAAACTGATTTAGCGATAATAATAATCTTAGCACCGTTAAGTAAAGCCCCCCAAATTTCAAAAGTAGCGGCATCAAAAGCAATATTAGACGCTTGCACAACCCGGTCATCAGGAGTAAACTGGATGTAATTAGTATTTAATACCAGTCGATTAACTGCTTGATGAGTGACGATAACACCCTTGGGTATTCCTGTAGAACCAGAAGTATAAATAACGTAGGCTAAATTATCCGCAGAAACTGTGCTGTTCAGATTCTCCAGACTTGCCTGATTAATTTGTTGCCAATCTTTGTCTAAACAGATAACAATAGTCTGATGATTTTGCAAGGAATTCTGTAAAGATTCGCAGGTTAATATTATTTTAACCTGGGTATCTTGGAGCATAAAACTAATGCGTTCTTGGGGATAATCTGGGTCAATAGGAACATAAGCTCCACCGACTTTAAGAATAGCCAATAATCCCACAATCATGTCTAAGGAACGCTCTAGACAAATCCCCACTAATTCATCTGGTTTTACTCCTAATTTCCGCAAATAATGGGCTAATTGATTAGCACGATCATTTAACTCAGCATAGGTTAATTGTTGATTTTCAAACACCACCGCGATCGCATCAGGGGTACGTTCTGCTTGTTCCTCAAATAACTGATAAATACACTTATACTCAGGATAATCAACTTGAGTATTGTTCCACTCAATTAATAACTGATTAGTCTCACTTTCTGTCAGTAAGGGTAATTGGGAAATCCGCGCTTGAGGATTAGCCACAATTCCCCCTAATAAGTTGAGAAAATGCCCTGATAATCGCTCAATAGTGCTACTCTCAAACAAATCAGTATTATATTCCCAGACACCTTTTAAGCCATCATCGGTGTTAACCATAGCTAAGGTTAAATCAAATTTAGCTGTAGTATTTTCCGGTGGCAAATCTGTCACCGTTAATCCCGTCATTGCAATCTCAGACTTGGGTGTATTTTGCAGGACAAAAGCGACTTGAAATAGGGGAGTATGGCTCAAATCCCGTTCCGGTTGCAACGCTTCGACTAACATTTCAAAGGGTAAGTCTTGATGCGCGTAGGCATCCATTGTCACTTCCCGAACACGGGTTAATAACTGACTAAAACTCGGATTATCTGATAAATCCGTCCGCATCACTAAAGTATTAACAAAAAAGCCGATTAAACCCTCAATTTCGCCGCGATTACGATTAGCAATGGGAGTTCCTACCAAAATATCACTTGACCCTGTATAACGATACAATAAAGTATCAAAAGCAGCCAACAGCGTCATAAATAATGTTACCCCTTGTTGGCGACTCAATTCAGTCAAAGCTTGGCTAAGTTTGGGGGAAAGGGAAAATTCTTGCTGAGTACCGACAAAGCTTTGCACCGCAGGTCGAGGGTGGTCTGTGGGAAGGGATAATAAAGCGGGGGCATCGGCTAGTTGATTTTGCCAGTAATTTAATTGAGTTTGCAGTACATCCCCTTGTAACCATTGTCTTTGCCAAATCGCAAAATCTGCATACTGAATCGGCAAGGGAGCTAAATTGGCGGGCTGATTTTGAGCATAAGCATTGTATAGGGTGGTCAGTTCGTGAATAAATACTTCTATTGACCAACCATCACTGATGATGTGGTGCATACACACTAACAAGAGGTGTTCCGTCTCAGATAGCACCACTAAAGTGATTCTGATTAAAGATTCTTTGGCTAAATCAAAGGGTTGAGTGGCTTGTTTTTGCTTTAATTGCTCTGTTTTTTCTGCTTGCTCCTGGATGGGTAAATCTTGTAAATCAACGACCGATATTGTCTCCCTTGTTGTTTGAATAATCTGAGTCGGTTGTCCATTAATGGTGACAAAATTAGTCCGTAATACCTCATGGCGATCGCAAATTGACCATAAACTTTGTTCTAAGGCTCCTTGGTTGAGGTTTCCTTGTAAACGCAATACCATCGGTATATTGTACAAGGCACTATTGGGCTGCAACTGGTCTAAAAACCATAAACGCTGTTGAGCAAAAGATAGAGGTAGTTCTGTATCCTTAGTTCTCGGTAAAATCGGGGGGACAGTTAGGGTTAGGTTTTGTTGCTGTAATGGTTCAATGAGATGGGCTAATTCCGCCACCGTCGCCGCCGCAAATAGGCTCCGCAAAGGGAGTTCTATCTTAAATAAACTACGAATACGGGACACCAATTGAGTTGCCAGTAAGGAATGTCCCCCAATTTCAAAGAAGTTATCATAAATTCCCACTTGCCCTACTTTTAGTACCTCTGTCCAAATTTGCAGCAACATCTCCTCGATCGCATTGCGGGGTGCTACATATTGATCGCGGCGATCGCCTTCTAAATTCGGTGCAGGTAAGGCGCGGCGATCGACCTTGCGATTAGTGGTCAGGGGTAAAGATTCCAGAAAAACGAAAGCTTGAGGAACCATGTACATAGGCAAATTACCAGCCAGGAACTGACGTAGTTCACTAATCATCGGTATCCGTTCATAATGAGAGGATATCACGATGTAGGCAACTAAATACTTTTGCCCTGGAAGGTCTTCACGAATAATCACACAGGATGTCTGCACATCAAGATGTTGATTGAGTATCGCCTCAATTTCTCCTAATTCGATACGGAAACCGCGAATTTTAACCTGATTGTCAATCCGTCCAAAACATTCAATGCTACCATTCGGCAGATAACGGGCTAAATCTCCCGTCTTATACAAACGATTGAAAGGTGCAGCAGCAAAGGGATTGTCAATAAATTTTTCAGCCGTCAATTCTGGACGATTCAGATAACCCCGCGCTAAACGAACACCGCAGAGATGCAGTTCTCCCTTAACTCCAATGGGTGCAGGTTGCAGATTTTGATCCAATATATAAGCCTTGGTGTTGGCAATGGGACGACCGATCAGAACGGAATTGATTTTTTCTGACTGAGAATCCAGCAAATCATGGACAATCGCGGTTACAGAGGCTTCTGTAGGGCCATAGACGTTAATACATTGAACCTGTTTTCCGACCCATTCACGCCAAATATTGACGGTTTCGGGTAAAACTGCATCTCCTCCCACTGCTACGACCCGCAGACTGGATGGCACGGTGGCAGAAGATTGTGAAACGGCGATCGCCCATTCATGCCAATAGGCGGGAGTAATATTTAAGAGAGTTAGGCTTTCTTGTTCAATAAAATCGGCAAAATCTGTCAAGGTTGGGAACATTTGCCAGGGTCTTAAGACTACCGTGCCACCTTTTAGCCAGGTGGGGAAAATTTCTTCCGCCGCCACATCAAAACCAAAGGATGCAAACTGTAAGACGCGATCGCTTTCGGTTAAACCAAATATTTCACTGATGCCCCAACTATGGTTAACCAAGGCTTCGTGGGTTAACATCACTCCTTTCGGTTTACCCGTTGAACCAGAAGTGTATAATACACAGAGTAAATTTTCTGGTACTACTTCACTGACGGGATTTTCCAGACTTTGAACTGTCAAGCTCTCGGCAGATTTATCTAATACAATTACCCCCACATCTTCGACAGGTAAAGAACTGAGCAAACTTTGTTGGGTTAGCAGTAGGGAAATTTTGGCATCTTCAGCCATGTAGGATAATCTTTGCTGAGGATAATCGGGATCTAAAGGGACATAAGCTCCCCCCGCTTTGAGAACGGCTAATAATCCGACAATTACTAACAGCGATCGCTCCAAATAAATGCCGACCAAAATCTCTGCTCCCACTCCCAGAGATTGTAAGTAATGGGCTAATTGATTGGCTTGAATATTTAACTGTTGATAGGTTAATTCCAGACCTTCAAATACCACTGCTACGGCATTCGGTGTTCGTTCTGCTTGTTCTTCAAATAAATGATGAACACATTGATGGAAAGGATAATTTTTTTCTGTGGTATTCCAATCTTTTAATAATTGTTGTGACTCTACCTCTGTTAACAAGGGTAGTTGGGAAATTTGCTGTTGAGGGTTAGCAACAATGGCTTCTAGCAATGTCACAAAATTCCCCGCCAATCTTTCAATGGTGCTACGCTCAAACAGGTCTGTATTGTACTCCCATACTCCCCTTAATCCTTTATCGGTATTTTCCATTCCCAAGGTTAAATCAAACTTAGCCGTTGCACTTTCTGTTAACAAGGGACTGGCGGTTAATCCTATTAATTCTAACTGGGATAGGGGTTCATTTTGCAGTAAAAAATCTACTTGAAAGAGGGGAGCATGGCTTAAATCTCGTTCTGGTTGTAAGACTTCTACTAACATCTCAAAAGGCAAATCTTGATGAGTATAAGCATCCATTGCCATTTCTCGAACGCGAATTAATAACTCATTAAAACTAGGATTCCCTGACAAGTCAGTTCGTAAAACTAAAGTATTGACAAAAAAGCCGATTAATCCTTCCAATTCACTGCGATTACGGTTAGTAATAGGCGTTCCAATTAATATGTCTTCCTGTTCCGTATAACGATAAAGTAAGATATCAAAAGCTGTTAACAGGGTCATAAACAAGGTGACACCCTGTTCTTGAGTCAGTTGGGTGAGTTTTTGGCTTAATTCCCAGGAAAGGGTAAAGGGAAGATGGGCACCAGCAAAACTCTGTACAGCAGGTCGAGGTCGGTCTGTGGGCAGGGATAATAACGCGGGAGCATCTGCTAACTGTTTTTGCCAGTAATCTAACTGACGTTGCAGAATATCTCCCTGTAACCACTGTTTTTGCCAAAGAGTGTAATCACCGTACTGAATCGGTAACGGCTTTAAAGATGAGGGCTGATTTTGAATGTATGCGTTATAGAGGTCGGTTAATTCCTGAAGAAAGACCCCCATTGACCAGCCGTCACTGACAATATGGTGCATACAGACTAATAAAATATGTTCTGTCTCAGATAAGATGACTAAGTTTGCTCTGATTAACGGGTCACGGGCTAAGTCAAAGGGTTGAATGGCCTGGTTTTGGGTTAACTCCTGAGAGGCAATTTCCTGTTCACTACTAGATAAGTGTTGTAAATCAACGATGTTCACTGTCCAGGGGGTTTGCGTTTGTATAACCTGAGTAGCGACACCATCAACGCTAATGAAGTTAGTCCTTAAGGCTTCATGGCGATCGCAAATTTCCTCTAAACTCTGGATCAAAACGTCTTGATTAAGGTTTCCCTCTAAATGCAAAGCTAGGGGAATATTGTAAAAAGAACTATCGGACTCAAATTGATCTAAAAACCAAAGACGAGTCTGGGCAAAAGATAAAGGTAATTCTGTATCTTTTTCCCTGGGTAAAATAGGGAGTTCCGTTCGTTCTTCCTGTTCCGAAACTCGTTTGATAACCTGAGCTAATGCGGCTACGGTCGGGGCAACAAACAACTCCCGTAAAGGCATTTCTACCTTGAAAGCTTTACGGATGCGCGAAATCAGTTGAGTTGCTAATAATGAATGTCCGCCTAACTCAAAGAAGTTATCGTGAATACCCACCTGTTCAACTTTTAGGACTTTTACCCAAATAGAGGCCAAAATCTCCTCAATGGGATTACGCGGCGCGACGTATTGTTCTTCGCTTTGGAAGTCGGGAGCAGGTAAGGCACGGCGATCCACTTTACCATTAGACGTTAGGGGTAGGGATTCCAAAATGACAAAGGCACTAGGAACCATATACTCTGGTAACTGAGCTTTCAGAAATTGCCGCAGTTCCGTAACAGCAAGCAAACCTTGCTCTTGTCGGTTAGAAATTCCCTCTTGGGGGACAATGTAGGCAACTAAACGTTTTTGCTCTGTCTCATCTTCCCTGGCAATAACAATAGCGGTTTTGACTGCGCTATGCTGACTGAGAATGGTTTCAATTTCCCCTAATTCAATGCGGAAACCTCGAATTTTTACTTGATTATCAATCCGTCCTAAATACTCAATATTGCCATCAGGTAAATAGCGACATAAATCCCCCGTTTTATATAATTTTGACGACTCATTACTTCCCTTATTAATGGGATTTGGGGGGATCAAACCCTCCTCCTCAAAAGGGTTAGGAATAAATTTTTCTTGGGTTAACTCTGGACGATTGAGATAACCTCTGGCTAACCCCGCTCCGCCAATATGTAATTCTCCAGCTACCCCCACAGGAACAGGTTGCAAGAAAGCATCAAGAATATAAACCTGAGTATTACTAAGCGGACGACCAATGGGAACATTGGTTATAGTTGGGGAAGTAAATTTGCATAAAGTCGTTATAATAGTTGCTTCCGTTGGACCATAAGCATTAAATAGTTGAGGAAGAGGGGAATAATTAACCGTATTTTGATGCCATTGCTTGACTTTTGATTGTTGAATGGCTTCCCCTCCAACCATAATTAGTTTTATATTGGTGATGATTTGGAGAGCAGTAGGAGTCAGTTCAGAGGCTAATTGATGCCAATAAGCAGTAGGAAAACCTAAAACTGTTAATTGCCATTTTTGACAACATTGCCAAAAATCCTCACTAGAGCGCAACATATCTTCTGTTCGCAGTACCAAGGTCGCACCCGATAACAAACCACAAAAGATTTCTTCAACGGAAGCATCAAAGCAGATAGAGGAAAATTGCAGAATTTGATCATCTGATGTAAAATTGCACTCTCGAATAGCAGTCAGGATATAGTTGACTATTGAGCGATGTTCAATCATTACCCCTTTGGGTTTACCCGTCGAGCCAGAAGTATAAATAATGTAGGCTAGATTGTGCTGATCAACTTCTACAATCGGGTTTACGGTACTTTGGTTTGCGATTATTGACCAGTCTTGATCTAAACAGATAGTTGTTCCTTGAAATTGAGGAAGTTGCCCAAGGAATTGAGATTGCGTCAGTAAAATATTAAGTTGAGTATCTTCAAGAAGATAGGTAATTCGCTCTTTTGGATAATTAATATCCAAGGGAAGATATGCTCCTCCTGCTTTGAGTATTCCCAAGATACCTACTATCATTTCTAGGGAACGTTCGACAAAAATTCCCACCAGTCCATCCGCTTTTACTCCCAAAGATTGTAGGTAATGCCCCAATTGATTCGCACGATTATTTAATTCTTGATAGGTTAAAAATTCATTTTCTAATCTAACGGCGATCGCATCAGGATTTAGTTTTACTTGTTGTTCAAATAATTGATGCAGACACAATTCAGGCTTGTAGTCAATTTGAGTCTGATTCCAATCAACTAATAATTGACAACGCTCACTTTCTGTCAATAGGGGTAATTGGGCAATGGATTGTTCTGGATTAGCAATAATCCCTTTTAATAAGTTAATAAAATGCCCTGACAATCGCTCAATTGTGCTTTGATTAAACAAGTCTGTATTATATTCCCAACTCGTAGTTAATCCAGCTTCTTTTATCTGTATAGATAAACTTAGATCAAATTTAGCTGTCTTAAATTCCAACGGCTGATGGGTGGCTTTTATTCCCTCTAAATCTATGGCATTTAGAACTTCATTATCTAACCCAAACATTACCTGAAATAAAGGAGTATAACTCATATTTCTTTCAGGTTGTAAGGCTTCCACTAACATTTCAAACGGCAAATCTTGATGGTCGTAAGCATCGGTTGCGGTCTCTCTTACCTGTTTTAATGTCTCGCTAAAACTTGGATTTCCTGCTAAATCTGTTCTTAAGACCAAGGTATTAACAAAAAAGCCGATCAACCCATCCAGTTCACTACGAGTACGGTTAGCAATGGGAGTCCCAACTAAAATATCCGTTTCTCCCGTGTAGCGATTGAGTAGGATATTAAAGGCAGTCAAGAGGGTCATAAATAAGGTGACACCTTTTTCACGACTCAACTTATTTAACCCTTGACTAAGTTCTGGGGAAAGGATACATCTGATTCTATCCCCCTCAAAACGTTGTTCTGGGGGGCGGGGGCGATCGCTGGGTAGATGTAATAAGGCTGGTGCGGCAGATAACTGTTTTTGCCAGTAATTTAACTGATTTTGCAGGATTTCTCCCTGTAAATACTCCCTCTGCCAGAGGGCAAAGTCGGCATACTGGATCGGTAACTCTTTTAAAAGAGGATTTAAACCTTTAGTATAGGCATTATAAAGAGTTGTCAATTCCTGAATAAATACCCCCATTGACCAACCATCAGAGACAACATGGTGCATACAAATCAGCAACAAATTTTCTGTGTCTGATAACTCAAGTAGGGTAGCCCGAATGAGGGATTCATTCGCTAAATCAAAGGGTTGATGGCTGTGAATTTCTAGCCATTGTTTGAGGGCATTCTCTTCTCGATAGTTTTTGCTTTCCTTATCATTAATAATGGTTAATTTCCAATTGCTTTCTGGTTTGATTATCTGCACAGGATTTCCGTCAAGGGTAAGGAAATTGGTGCGGAGGGATTCGTGACGCTGAATAATTTCTTGTAAACTCTTTTCTAGGACATCTATTTTGAGTGTTCCCTCTAAATGCAAGGCAAAGGGAACATTATAAAAAGAACTGTTGGGTTCTAATTGATCTAAGAACCATAAACGCTGTTGAGCATAGGATAGGGGCAATTCTTCAAAATTCATTTTCTTTTTCTTGGTAAAATAGCGGGAATGATGGGTAATTTTTCCTGTTTTAACTGTTCAATTCCTTGGGCTAATTCAGCTAGGGTTGCTGTGTTGAATAACTGACGTAGGGGAAGCTCAATTTTCAGGCGATCGCGAATCTGTGCTACTAATTGAGTCGCCAGTAAGGAATGTCCTCCAAGTTCAAAGAAGTTATCATTTATGCCCACTTTCTCTACTTTTAGAACTTCTGACCAAATATTTACCAATATCTCCTCAATAGGGGTACTAGGGGCAACATATTTGTCTGATATGTCTAAATTTGGTGGGGGTAAAGCACGACGGTCTATTTTACCATTAGTAGTAAGGGGTAAGGCTTCTAAGATAACGAAAGCATTAGGAACCATGTAATCAGGTAATTTAGCTTTCAGAAATTGGCGGATTTCGTCAATTATGATTGTTATTTCGGGCTGGGGTACGATATATGCGACAAGACGCTTATCCCCCGCCGTATCATCCCAAACTAGCACCACCGTCTCCCAAATCTGGGGATGAGATGCCAATAATGCCTCAATTTCCCCTAATTCAATACGGAATCCCCGAATCTTAACTTGATTATCAATGCGCCCTAAATATTCTAACTCTCCATTAGGCCAATAACGAGCTAAATCTCCCGTTTTATACAATTTGTTGGAATGTTCAAAGGGACTAGAAATAAACCTTTCTGTTGTTAATTCAGGACGATTGAGATAACCTTTTGCCACTCCTGCACCGCCCACATACATTTCCCCAGGCACCCCAACGGGTACGGGTTGTAAATATTGATCGAGTAAATACACCTGTAAATCGGGAAGAGGACGACCAATGACGCTGGCTGTACTATTGACATCAGCCATACTTAAGGGGCGATAGGTGACATGGACGGTAGTTTCCGTAATTCCGTACATATTAACTAATTGGGGAAGTTGGTCGCCGTGTCGGTCAAACCAAGGCTGTAAACTGTTGATTTCTAAAGATTCTCCGCCAAAAATTACCAAACGTAAACTTAAATCGGTCTCTGTGACTGAATCCTTCCCAACCTCTCTTAATAAGGGGGAAATGTCCCCTTTTACGGATTCTTCAGCTTGAATTAACTGGCGGAAAGCGGTAGGGGTTTGATTGAGAATCGTTACTTTTTCTTGACACAATAACTCATAAAATAATTCGGGAGAACGAGTCACTAAATAAGGCACGATTACCAGTCGTCCACCATAGAGTAAAGCCCCCCACATTTCCCACACGGAAAAGTCAAAAGCGTAAGAATGGAATAGAGTCCAGACATCTTGGGAATTGAAATGATACCAGGAGTCTGTTGCCGCAAACAGTCGCACGACATTAGCGTGATTGACTAAAACCCCTTTCGGTTTACCCGTAGAACCCGATGTATAGATAATATAGGTTAAATTATCGGGTTTTACTCCGCTTTCAGGGTTTGACGTGATATTTTGAGCGATTTTTTCCCAGTCCGTATCTAAACAGATAAGTTGTGCTTGATGTTGAGGAATAGACTCGACTAATTTTGCTTGAGTTACTAATACTTTCACCTGAGAGTCTTCTAACATAAAGTTTAGACGTTCCTGGGGATATTCAGGATCAAGAGGGACATAAGCCCCACCCGCTTTAAGAATGCCTAATATTCCCACGATCATCTCTAAGGAACGTTCAACACAAATTCCCACTAAAGTATCAGGTTTTACGCCTAATTCTTGTAGATAATGAGCTAATTGATTGGCACGGGTATTTAATTGCTGGTAAGTTAAAGAATTATTTTCAAATACCACCGCGACATTATGAGGAGTCCGTTCAACCTGTTCCTCAAATAGCTGATGGATACATTTATCCTGGAGATAATTTTCGTGAATATTATTCCAATCACCTAATAACTGTTGTTTTTCAAATTTTGTCAGCAGAGATAATTGGGAAACTCGCGCTTCTGGATTGGAGATAATCCCCTCTAGTAATGTTTGAAAATGCCCCAATAGACGAGTAATTGTGCCATCATCAAATCGGTTAGTATCATAGCTAATTCTCACCAGCATTTGTTGACGAGGAACAGCGACAACTGTTAGGGGATAATTAGTTCGTTCAACCCCCCGAAAATTATCTAGCTCCAAACTCTCATGGTTTGATTTAAGTCCAGTCTTCAAAGTATTACTTTCAAAGACTAGAATACTCTCAAATAAAGATGTGCCGCGAGGAATATCACTCCATCCCTGAATGTCTGCCAATGAACTATAAGAGTATTGTTCCCACTCAATTTGCTGCGCTTGTAAATCCTTTAATAAATCCAGCACTTGAGTTTCTGCTGAAACTTGAACTCGCATGGGCAATGTGTTGATAAATAGCCCCACCATTGATTCAACTCCAACCAATGATGGCGGACGACCTGAGACAGTTACACCAAAAACGACATCGTTTTCTTGGCTATAGCGAGACAGTAATAATCCCCAAGTTGCCTGCACTAAATTATTAAGGGTTAAGCGATTTTGTCGTGCGAAAGACTGGAGTGCTTCTGTTGCTGATAGGGTTAACTGAATTTGTTGCTCACCATAGTTGATATTGCTATTTTCGGTCTTAGGTAACAGTTTTTCCACTGTCAAAGGAGTTGCTGCGGTAAAACCTTGAAGTTTTTGTTTCCAGAATTTTTCAGCAAGTTCTTGATCTTGTTGCTGTAGCCAAGCGATATAATGACGATAGCTTAGAGGAGATTGATATCGAATAGTTTCTCGTTGAGAAATTGCTTCATAAAAGTTTAACAGGTCATTGAAAACCAAAGGAAGTGACCAAGCATCAAGCAATAAATGATGGGAACTAAAAACAAATTGATGGGTATTTTTATCTAATTTGATCAGATGCAGGCGCATTAAAGGAGGTTGAGATAATTGTAGGCTATGCTGTTGATCACTCTCTAAAAAAAACTTTAATTGCTCTTGCTGTTCTTGAGCAGATAACCCTTGCCAATCATCGTTTTCAACAGTAATTTTTACCTGTTTATATACCACTTGTACAGGTTTGTTCAAAGATTCCCAAATAAATGCCGTTCGGAAGATAGAATGTTTTTCTACTATTTTTTGCCAAGCTTGTTCAAAGGCTGCTACCTCCAAATTTCCCCTCAAGGTGCAAATCATCTGCTGAAAATATATCCCTGAATCTGGAGCATACAAACTATGAAATAGCATTCCCTGTTGCATGGGAGATAGGGGATAAATATCCTCAATATTTTGTTTGTTAATTTGGCTAGGTGCTGATGTCATAGATTTGCTAATAATTTATCGAGTTCTGTTTGACTAAATTCTAGTAAGGGAAAATCTGTAGGAGTATAACCTCCATTGTCAGGGGATGTACAATGAACAATTAATTCTTGTAAAACTTCCACAAAATCCTGGGCAATTTTCTCAATGGTTGTGGATTTATGGACATGGGTACTGTATTTCCAATCTATTTGCAATTGTTCGTTGATAACGATCGCGTTAATATTCAAGAGATGAGGACGTTGACCTTCCAAACTGTGGTCTAGTCCACTAGATTCACTAGCGAGTTGTATCAGGGAGTTTTGGTTGAGTACTTGACTGAATTGCCCCAGATAATTAAAGCTAATTTCTGCTTGGGAAAGTGCTGCAAGTTGGGTCACAATTTCTTGATCCCGACGTAGGTAACGTAACAAACCGTAGCCAATCCCTTTGTGGGGAATTGCGCGTAATTGTTCCTTGACAGATTTTAACGCATTTCCGAGATTTTCTTGGTCTATTGTTTCGATTTTTAATATGACTGGAAACATTGTGGTAAACCAACCGACGGTGCGGGATAAATCTACATCCTCAATAATCTCTTCTCGCCCATGACCTTCTAAGTTGAAAAGCACGGAGTCAGTGTTTGTCCATTTGCTCAAAACCAGCACTAAAGCGGTTAGTAAGACATCATTAATCTGAGTTTGATAAGCTTTGGGAACATCTTGAAGGAGTAATTGAGTTTGGGTTTCATTTAATGAGACTGATACTGTACTGATAGATTTTACTGTGTTAGTTCCTCCTGAATAATCTATCGGAATAGGGGAAATTAAGGTATGAGATGCTCTCAACCAGTAAGCTAATTCAGCCTTTAAGAGATCTGACTGGGCATATTCTATCAGATGTTGCGCCCAATCTTTGAAAGAAGTGGTTTTAGGGGGAAGTTTTATTTTTTGTCCTTGACTTAATTGCTGGTAAGCTGTTTGCAAATCTTCTAACAAAATTCGCCAGGAAACACCGTCCACCACTAAATGATGGATGATAATTAATAATCGCGCTCTTTTGTTTACTCCCAAGTCGAAAAAGGCAATTTGTACCAGATTTTTTGATAGATTTAAACTGCCCTGTAAAGATTCCACCTTAGTTGCGATCGCAGTTTTTTGCTCATTATCTGAGAGGGTTGATAAGTCTATAAAATTAACAGAGATACTATCGGTTGAAGTAGAATAAATTGCTTGCCAATTGTCGCCAGATTGAGTAAATCTTAAACGCAGTGCATCATGATGTTTAAACAATTCCTGCCATATTGGTTCCAAGTATTCCGACTGGAAATTAGATGGCACTGATAATAGATAGGACTGATTAAAGTGATGTGATTGGCATAAGTTTTGCTCAAAAAAACAGTGTTGAATAGGTGTTAAGGGCATTTCACCCGTAACGAAGCCTTGTTCTATCTGAAATTCTTTACTTGTCCCCGTCACGGCGGCTAATTCGGCAATGGTTTGATGGGCAAATAATTGTTTAACGGTTAGTTGTAGTCCAGTTTGTTTTGCTCTGGCAATAATTGAAATACTGAGGATGGAATCGCCGCCAAGTTCAAAAAAGTTATCATCAATGCCAACTTCCTTGACTCTCAAAACTTGCGCCCAAATGGTTGCTAGTGTATCTTCAATGAAAGTACGAGGAGCTACATATCTATCTGAGAGTTCGCTACTAAATTCAGGGGCAGGTAAGGCGCGATGGTCTATTTTTCCGTTTTGTGTGAGGGGTAAAGCTTCCAAGATAACAAAAGCATTGGGAATCATATAATCTGGTAGCTTGGCTTTTAGGTATTGCCGCAATTCGCTAGTTAAGGCGATTATTTGATTTGCTGGGACAATATAAGCGACTAAAGATTTACGACCTGGAATATCTTCACGAACAATCACAACAGATGCCTTTATCTGAGGATATTGGTTTAATAATGTTTCTATTTCTCCTAACTCAATACGAAAACCGCGAATTTTCACTTGATTGTCAATGCGTCCTAAAAATTCAATGTTGCCATTGGCTAAATAACGACATAAATCTCCCGTTTTATATAATTTACTTCCTTCTGCTTTGTCGAACAGGTTAGGAATGAATTTTTCTTGTGTTAATTCTGGTCTGTTAAGATAGCTTCTGGCTAACCCTGCCCCCCCAATATGCAATTCTCCTGGTACACCAATCGGAACTGGCTGTAAGTAAGAGTCTAAAATATAAATTTGAGTATTAGAGACAGGACGACCAATAGAAACTTTCTCCTCGTCCTTAGTAAATCTCGCTACAGTCGCACAAACAGTTGTTTCCGTTGGCCCGTAAGCATTAAAGAAATTTCGTCCTTTTGACCACTCAGTTATTAATTTTGCGGTACAAGCTTCACCACCGACGGTTAGAGATTGTAAATTAGGTAAGGGTGCTTGAGGTAAAACAGATAAAGCCGAAGGAGATAAAAAAGCGTGAGAAATTTGGTTCTCCGTTAAGAAATCAACCAATATTTGACTAGGTAATAGGGTTTCTTTTTGGGCTAAATACAAACTAGCACCTGCGGCTAAAGCAGTGGCAATTTCACCAATAGATAAATCGAAACTTAGGGAACCAAACTGGAGTACACGACTATTGTTTTGAATTTGAAAAACGTCACTCCAAGCCAAAGCGAGATTAACAATGCTTCTGTTTTCAATCATCACCCCTTTCGGTTTTCCTGTTGAACCAGAAGTATAAATCACATAGGCTAAACTATCAGTTTTAGTTTGAGAACTGGGATTATCTGTTAACAAGAGTGAAAAACTTTGTTCATCTAAATACAATATTTGATTAAGATTTGTTAGGTTAGTTAATAGTAATTTTTCTTTAAGAAAACCTTGAGTGAGTAACAATAATATGCCAGAATCTTCTAAGATAAACTGAAGGCGTTCTGGTGGATATTCGGGATCAAGAGGGACATAAGCCCCACCCGCTTTAAGAATGCCTAATATTCCTATTATCATTTCTAAAGAACGTTCGACACAAATTCCCACTAAAGTATCTGGTTTAATCTGATAGTTTTGACACAGATAATGGGCTAATTGATTAGCACGATTATTTAATTCCCGATAAGTTAAGGATTCATTTTCAAATACCACTGCCACATGATTAGGAGTCCGTTCTACTTGTTCCTCAAATAGCTGATGAATGCACTTTTCATCAGGATATGCTTTACCAGTATCATTCCATTCTACTAACAGTTGATGACGCTCCCTTTCTGTTAGTAAGGATAATGTCCCGATTGGTTCTTGTGGATTAGCAACAATTGCTTCTAACAAAGTCTGAAAATGACCACTCATGCGGGCAATTCTGTCTTGATCAAATAAATCTATGTTATATTGCCAAAATCCTTGGAGAGAGTTTCCTTTTTCTGTATTTATTTCCCACATTTGTAAGGCGAAATCAAACTTGGCGTTAACATTATCTAAAGATAAAGGCGAAATTTTTAACCCAGGAGTTTCTAATTCCTCCATAGCCACATTTTGTAAGACAAACATCACCTGAAACAGAGGACTATGACTAAGACTGCGCTCTATTTGCAAAGTTTCGATAATTTGTTCAAAAGGAACGTCTTGGTTAGCATAGGCATTCCTGCAAACGGAACGCACTTGTTTCAATAATTCTTCAAAACTGGGATTACCTTCTAAGCGAGTTCGCATCACTAGGGTATTAACAAAAAAGCCAATTAGCCCTTCTAATTCTTGATAGTTACGACTGGCGATCGGTGTTCCTATCAGGATATCATTCTGATCACTGTGGCGGAATAATAGAGTAACATAAGCCGCCATCAAGGTCATAAATAAAGTCGTTGCTGATTTGTGGCTGAGTTCTTTTAGGGAGGCTGTTAGTCTTTCATCTATCTGGAAAGAAAGACAACCCCCTCGAAAGGTTTGTACAGAAGGACGGGGTCTATCCGTCGGTAATTCTAGCAAAGGAGGGGCGGCTGCTAACTGTTGTTTCCAGTAATTAATTTGGTTTTGAATAGTTATAAAACCTTGGTTTTCTCCTTGTAACCATTGCCGTTGCCAAAGCGTAAAATCGGCATATTGAATGGGTAATTTGGGGAGGACAGAAGCATGACCAAGCAAAAATCCTTGATATAAACTGGACAATTCTTTGATCAATACTCCCATTGACCAGCCATCACTAATAATGTGGTGCATAGTCAATAATAAAGCTGATGATTCTGATTTAAGTTGCACGAAGGTGACTCTTAACAATATTCCCGTCGTCAGGTCAAAAGGTTGTAATTGATCTTCAGTTGCGAATAGTTGCAATTGTTCTGACTGTTCTTGTTCTGATAATCCTTGTAAGTCTATAACCGAGATTTTCAGCGTGGCGTGGGGAGCAATTACCTGTACTGGTGTTGCTTCTACTTCCTGAAAATTAGTGCGTAGAATTTCGTGGCGATCAATAATTTCGTTGAGGCTACGTTCTAAAATTTCTAGGTTGATACGCCCTTGAAGATGAACCGCTTTAAACATATTGTAAAAAGGGCTATCTGGTTCTAATTGGGCTAAAATCCATAGTCGCTGTTGAGCAAAAGAAACGGGAAAAGTCTGAGATTCAGTTGGATTTTCTCGACTAATTTGAGGAATATTATGGTTATTGTTCGGGTATTTAAAAGACTCTGCTAATTGCCAAGTTACATTGCCTAAAAAGTCACTATTGTAGTAATCTTTCCATTGATCAACTGTATCAGGATTAATGCTTTGATGTTGGTGAAATTTTACATCTCCTATCATTCTAGATTCGGCATAAATGCCATCAGTCATGCGCTGCTTTTTCTCTTTGTAGGGTTGCAGCATATCAGGATTAAATTCTACTCCTAAAAACTGGCATAAATTCTCTATTGTCTTTTGTGGCTGCTTAACTATATCTTCAAATTTAACTTGATACTGACGTTGTGGAGAAACTTGTTGTAAAAATTCAAGAATATTTTGATGGCTAATTAGCCAAACAAGTTCCGCAAGTTCTCGCCGTTTGAAGGGATGTTCATAGGGAAAAGTTTGCTCTACTCTAGCTTCTTCATAGGAGCGCATCGTTGCTAAGGGATGACGCACTAGATGAATGTAAAGCGGGTTATGGAAATTTCTTTCTGCTCGTTTGAGGGTTTCTAAATCTAGGGAATAGGATGGGGTTTTGTCTATCAAGATTTTATCTCCCAACCATTCCTGTAGAAGACGGTAAAATTGTTTGCTGGTGAGATTTTTGTCTTCTAATTCCTCCATAATGGCGATCGCTTCTTCCGCATTACACCCCTTAATTTCCATGATGGTGCGAATCGTTCCTTCCATCCAGAAGTTGTAACGCCCAGAAAATTGAGCTTTTCGTTCCCCAAGGGTATTAAACCCTAATAGTTCTAATTCTGGAGGCGCAAAAAGCTGTGGATTTCCTCCTAAGATGACGCGGAGTAAGGTGGAACCACTACGATAGGGAGAAAGGATAAAGATGGCTGGTGGATTTTTGCTATTGTCATCCCTTTCATCATCTACTGTGCTGGTAAGAGCAGGAATTAAAGAGCGCATTTGTAACACTTTAGCTTCATCAATTCGCTCTTGGGATAAATCGTTAATTTCTGTTATTGCTTTACCCAGTATTTTAGCAATGGCTTTTGGATAATGTTCTTCTAGGTAAGCGGCTAATCTCCTAACAGTTTTCTGGTCGAATAAAATAACAAAGTGAATAATTTCGCTCAATTGTGCTTGCAGTTTATTAATCAGAATTGCGCCTCGAATTGAATCCCCTCCCAGTTCAAAAAAGTCATCATCTATCCCCACTCGGTCAAGTTTAAGAACTTCTATAAATAGAGACGCGATTGCTTTTTCTAGAGGAGTACGAGGAGCCACAAACTCTCCATCTAACTGACGTTGACGCTGTTGTTGGCCAGCAATCTCTTGGAGAATGAGTTCAGGATTGTATAAATTTTGGGCAATATTTTCAAAGAATTGATAATTCAAGATTCGATAGCTTAAACTATCTGATTTAGCAGTTGTTTCTTCTAAATTTATCTTCGTCTTCTGGTTTAAACTATCTACATTAGATCGGGGACTAAAAATAGTTTCAGAGGCAATTTGAGCAGAAAACTCAAATAAAACACCATCTTTTTTTTCTTGCAGGAGTCCTTTCTCAATACCCGTTAAAAAATCACAGATCGGTTTATTTTTCGGGGTAGATTTATAAAAAAGCTCGACTTTTGCTAATCTTTTTTCTTGGGCAACCGTTCCCAAATAAGCCAACATTTGATGTTCTACACCGCGACCCAATACCCGACAACTGAGTAAAAAAGTATCTACAATTAGGGAATCTTCCTGGGCAGTAAATAATAGTAAACCCACTAAACCATAGTCCCCAAAGCGATCTTTTACCTTAACCCCCCGACAGTCCAATTCCCCTGAATTACAAAGTTGTTTAATTTGGGATTCTGAGCGTCGGATAGTTGTTAAGTTAAATTGGTTAGTCCGTTGAGTGAGTTGAGCAACTCGCGTCAATTCCTCCTTTTGTACGGGGGAAATCTCTATTTCTAAGTTAAGTTGGGCAAGAAAATCTTCAAAAGAAAGGGAATTTTCTTGCAAACGCTGACGCTGAATATTTTGTTGATAAAGATTCGTTCTTTGTTGGTCTTCTTGAGTGGTTTGAAGTTGATCAAAAGCCCAAATATGATCTAAAAATTGGGGGATTTTTTCGCTCTCTTGAGGAAGTTGTAATGTCAAAACTTCGGGACAGTTAGCCCTAACTTTAGCACACTCTATTGGGTTATCATCAATAAAGATAAAACTATCTAACCCTAGTTGCAATTCCTCGGCTAAAGACTGCAAATTTTGAGATTTTTCTTGCCAGTTAATACGCCAATTGACTAAATGATTTCGCTGAAGCAACATATCGGGATGTTGTTCAAAGACAGCAAAGACATCATCGGCTTGATTCTTACTACATAAACAGATTAACTTTCCTGTTGCTTGCTGGGCGATGATAAATTCTTGTAAAGCTCGAAATGGAGCATCAATTTTGACTCCTTTAACTCCATCTTCTCCACAAATTCCATTCCACAAAGTATTATCGCAGTCCAGGGCAATCACTTTGTAGGGAGAGCTTTTCAACGCTAAAATTTTTCTAGCTAATATTGTCCCCAAAGCTGTGAAAAAGGTTAGATTATAGGGAATATGTCCTAATTCGTCTCCGTAGGGATCATAATACTCCTGCACAGGATAGGTTCTGAGTAATTCTTGACTTTTAATTAGACAGATGCTAGGGTTTTGCTGGAGTTCTGTTTCTAATTGTTCTTGTAATTTTTCATGTAACCCATTGAACGCTTTCTCATCGGTGGGAGAGGGGGGACAAATGCAGACCAGGTAGGGATTTGGCGATCGCGTTATCGCTGTTTTTAAGGCATTGGTAAAATCTTTAACAGTTTGCTCGATTTGGGCTAGATTTTGTCCCCATTCTTGTGATAGCGGATTGTGATTTAGGTTGAGACGAGTTGCATAAATGTTAAAGAGTCCTGAACCATGAAGCATTGATTCTTCATCAACAACAAATCTAAAGCCTTTGTCTTCAAGCAAGCGCAGGACTTGTTTAAGTGTACTTCCTTCTTGGTCATGCACCTCCATAACTATTTGTTTAATCAACGACCAGTGATGGTTGTTAATTCCTTGGAGAATTGCCAATTCACTTTTTTCAGCATCTAGTTTTAGTAAATCTATTTTTTTAATCTTGTATTCTTCAATAATTTCTGAAAGAGTTCGCAGTTGAACTTGATAAGTTTCTTCCTTTAATCTGTCTTTAATAAATTCATCCGCTAGTTTTTCTAATGACTCCTCATCCAGAGAATGATCCCGTTGGAGCATATTAATAATTACTGAGCGAATCGCCTTTTCATCTTGCTCTGCATCAGCCGCAAAACTTGAAAAAACTGAGGAACGAGGATAAAAAGTAAAGGTTTCTTCTCGGCGTTCACCCCCTAATCCACAGTTAAAAAGATGGGTATTTGGGCAGTAGAGTTTGGCATTAATCTGTAATTTATCAAAGGCATGGGGGGCTGGTTCAAAGGCATAAATAGTCCCTTTTGGGGATTTTTGTTGAGCAAATAAGGTGAATAGACCAATATTCGCTCCGACATCTATAATACAGTCGTCCTCGTTTAAGACGATTCCATGTCTTAAATAGACGCGATCAACAAAAATTTCTTGATAGAGATACTCGGTTTCGTACTGGTTAAGGTGGGCGATTTCTATGTGATTTGGCAATCTATAACGTAAGCGTTGACCAAACAATTGTGTTTTGAGAGAATCATCAACGGTTAGTTGGAGACGGTTTTTAGTTCCTTGCCAGTCTTCAAACCTCACTAAAACGACATTAACTCCATTTTGATTCGTCGCTAAAAGACTCGATGGATTGAGTAATTCTTGAAAGATTTGATTGTACTGAGCGAATTCTATTGAATCAGGAAATCCCATTGCCTTGAGCCAATAGGAGAGAGAATCTTCCACTGGTTCACTGGTAAATGTGGCTGTGATAGCGATTTTCTGATTAGCAAGGTCTGGCATCGTTGGCATGGGCTAGTCTGTCGGCAGCGTCAACCGATCATTCTAGCTGATTCTATTCCCAAAAACTTTTTTTTGTCAATCTTTAAAAAGCGGCCCTAGTTAAGGATCGGGTTTGAAACCCAAATTTTCGATAAAACTGGACTAGGTATTGATTGTCAGAATAATGCGCCCGTAGTAAGATAACTGGGAGCCAAGAAGTTGTCAAACTCGAACTAGATTAAAATCTTTTCAATCTTGCCTGTTTAGCCCAATTCAAGAGCATTCAACCTAAAATTGTCCTTATTGCTGAAAATATGTCACCCCAAGTCTCTCAAGATCAAGCGACAACTAATCCTATCTCCAATGTCACCAAATTTTGGGCAAGTGTAAAGGCGATCGCAGCCCCCTATTGGTATCCGACTATAACGGGGGGAAGAGCTTTTTCCGATGTGATTAAATCTTGGGCAATGCTGATTTTATTAATCGGGATAATTCTAACCGTTGTGGGTTTAAATGCCTTGAATAGTTTTGTGAGTAATTATTTAGTTGATGTCATCATTGCCAAGGATGATTTTGATAAATTTGTCAAAACTTTGGTGGTTTTCGCGGTTGGACTGCTCTTTGTTACACTTTTGGTTGGATTGCTTAAATTTCTCAGAAAAAGAATCGCTCTGGATTGGTATGAATGGCTCAATAGCTGGATTCTAGCAAAATATTTCAGCGATCGCGCTTATTACAAAATTAATTTTAAATCCGATTTAGATAACCCAGATCAACGCCTATCCCAGGAAATTGAGCCAATTACCAGTAACGCCCTCAGTTTTTTTACGGTTTGCCTAGAAAATGTCCTAGAGATGATCACTTTTTTAGTAATTCTCTGGTTCATTTCTCCTTTTGTTGCCATTCTTTTAGTCGTTTGGACAGTCATCGGTAACGCCATTGCTATCTATCTAAACCAAGCCTTAAATAAAATTACCCAAGAAGAATTAGAACTTAAAGCTAATTACAATTATGCTCTAACTCATGTTCGGACTCATGCGGAATCAATCGCTTTCTTTGATGGAGAAACCCAAGAATTAAATATTATTCAGCGTAGATTTAATAATCTTTTGAACAGTGCTAAACATAAAATTGATTGGGAGAGAGGCACAGAAATATTTAATCGGGGCTATCAGGCAGCGATCCAAGTATTTACCTTTGTCATTCTAGGGCCTTTGTATATGAATAGTGATGGCATTAGTTTCGGACAGGTCGGGCAAGCCTGTTTAGCGGCTAATTTGTTTGCTAGTGCGCTAGGGGAATTAATCAGTGAATTTGGGACTTCGGGACGATTTAGCAGTTATGTTGAACGTCTATCGGAATTTTCTCAAGCCCTAGAAGAAGTCGTTAAACAACCCGAAAATGTAAGCACGATTAAAACCATCGAAGAAAACCATTTTGCCTTTGAAAATGTGACTTTGCAAACTCCCGATTATGAACAGGTAATTGTTGAAAACCTTTCCCTTTCTGTTCAGCCTGGGCAAGGTCTATTGATTGTCGGGCCGAGTGGTCGGGGTAAAAGTTCCTTGCTTCGGGCGATCGCTGGTTTATGGAATGCAGGAACAGGCCGATTAGTGCGCCCCCCCCTAGAAGAAGTATTATTTCTGCCCCAACGTCCCTATATAATATTAGGAACCTTGCGAGAACAGTTACTTTATCCCAATCGCAATCAAGAAAAAAGTGAGGCAGAATTAAGAGAAGTTTTACAACAAGTCAATCTCCAAAATCTGTTAAATCGAATCAATGGTTTTGATACAGAAGAGTCTTGGGAAAACGTTTTATCTCTAGGAGAGCAACAACGTTTGGCTTTTGCTAGGGTATTAATTACCCGTCCCAGTTTTACTATCCTAGATGAAGCCACCAGTGCTTTGGACTTTAAAAATGAGGGTAATTTATATCAGCAATTACAAAAAACTAACACAACTTTTATTAGTGTCGGACATCGGGAAAGTCTCTTTAACTATCATCAATGGGTTTTAGAACTTTCTGAGGATTCCCATTGGCAACTGCTGACAGTTCAGGACTATCGGCGACAAAAAGCTGAAGAAATTAGTAGTGTTCCTGGCGATAATTCCCAAGCTAGAGTCGAAAATTCACCTCATCAGCAAGCCGCAATGAAACCTCAAATTAATTCTTCCGAGGAACTCCTCCTTGAATCTCCAACGACAACAATCCTGACAGAAGAAGGACTTTCCCACGCACAAATGACGAAATTAAGCAACTATTCCGTCAGTAGTATTAGAAACCTAGCCAGTCGGGGAAAATCCATTACGGGAAATGATGGACTTACCTATCACTATGATAAAGACCCTAAAATCTTAAAATGGCTAAGAATTTAGCCGATAAGGGATGGGTAAAAACAACTTCAAACCATCACATTAATTTAGGAGCAAAAATGACTCTAACTTTAGTTAACGAAAAAGAATTATTACAGGAAATAGTTCTTTCCTCCTCAAATTGTTGAATTTTAAAATCTAAACTTTCTTGTAAAGGATTAGGTAAAGTAATCATTCTGTCAATAATTTGAAACAGCTTGATAATCTTTTCTCTCGTTAAGCCCCGATCATACAACCCTCGAATTAAAGACCACTTCCAAGTTCTACGGCGGAGAGGATGTCAACAGAAAAGTATTAATCAAGATTGGCAGTAATTTTTCCTTTAATAGCTGAAATTGCGACAGTTCTAGGGGAAGCCAAATAATTTTTAGCGGTAGGGTCGCCACTACGTCCTTTAAAATTACGATTGGTGGCATAGACTCCCGTTTCTTCCTTGTCTAATACTCCCTTTCCTGAATTAATACAAGCTCCACAACCAGATTTGAGCAGTTGCGCCCCAGATTCTTCAAAAATAGCAAGATAGCCCAATTCTTCGGCTTTTTGACGTACCTCCATTGAAGCTGGCACTACGAATAAATCTACCCCCTGGGCAACCCGACGATCTTTTAATACAGCCGCCGCTTGAGCGAGATCGTAGAGTTTTCCGCCAGTACAAGAGCCAATAAAAGCTTTGGTGATGGGAACATCTTCTAATTGACTAATGTTAACTACCTGATCTGGTTTAGGGGGACGGGCAACCTGGGGTTCCAAATGGCTCAGATCGAATTGATAAACAGCCTCATACTCGGCATCGGGGTCAGCGATGCCAAAGGCACGCTTCGCGCACGCGTCTTCAAACCCAATTGGTGTGCGACTGGTAACATAATGGTTTGTCACCTCATCCGCCGCAATTAAACCACACATAGCACCACATTCAATAGCCATATTAGCCAAGGTCAGGCGTTCATCTAAGGGCAATTGTTCAATGATAGAGCCACGAAATTCCATAACTTTACTGGTGGCTCCCCCACAGCCCAATTTGCCTAGAATAAACAAGATAATATCCTTGGCACTAATCTGAGGAGGAAGGGTTCCCGATAACTCAAACACCAGGGTTGGCGGGACTCGTATCCACATATCCCCCATTGCAAAAATATTGGCCATGTCTGTGGTTCCTACCCCTGTGGAAAAGGCTCCTAAAGCTCCATAGGTACAGGTATGGGAGTCCGTTCCTGCAATGATCATTCCAGGGCGAATAAATCCTTTTTCTGGCAACAAAACATGACAGATACCAGCCGCTTCCCCTGGGGAAACCAGATCAAATAGATGACAGCCTTGAGCTTGGGCAAATTTGACCATCTGCTCATACATAACCGGGGCTTTGTTATCAAGGCGAATGTCATTAATTTGGATAAAGTGATCAGCGACTAATACCACCCGTTGCGGATCCCATAATTGGGCGGTTTTTCCATAATTGTCATAAAATACCTTCGCGACCGAACTAGCCACCGCGTCATGGGATAAAGCCAGATCAATCTTGGCAAACACCCCTTCCCCTGGTTTCACATAATCATTGCCCGAAGCTTTTGCTAACATCTTTTCCACCCTGGTCATGGGACGGGCAGGGGTGACACTAGGCGGAATTTTAACCTTGCCTTGACGACGCTTTTGATTAAAGGCCATTAATCCCCCAGCAGTGGCGATCGCTTCTACCACAGGGTTTTGTTCCGTCTCCCCAATAATTTCTAAGGAGAGTCCAATATTAATACTATTGCGATAGAAAATTTCGGCGAACGATCGCGCTTTAACTTTTTTGATGCCAGCCGCTTTTAGGGCAATGGGGGCAATTTCTCGACTTGATCCACAGCCAAAATTATTCCCTGCTTCGATCTCATCATATTGTAGTAGTTCTCCCACGCCAATGATGTGTTCTAAAGCATATTGTTTTAAGTGGTCTGGATCATCATTAGTCCCTCTTTTAGCGGGAATAATATCGTCAGTATTAATATCATTTCCCAGGTACAGGATTTTGTTAGCATCAGTCATGGATTAAACTCATTATTCAGTAGGTTGTTCAAGGGAAATTTCTTCAAGGAATAGGTCAACGAGGGTAGCCGTATTGACCAAAGTTTCGTGGTTTTGAGGGAACAAATCGGCGGTGCGGTATCCTTTGCCTAACAGTCGCTCCTGGGCCTTGAGAATCCGTTGGGCTGCCTTGATTTCTCCCCATTGTTGTAGCATCAAAACACAACCCGCTAGAGTACCCAGGGGGTTGGCAATACCCTTGCCAGCAATATCTGGGGCAGTTCCATGAATGGCTTCATACATCCCCAAACCCTGGTTATTGAGACTGGCCGATCCCAATAATCCAATGGAACCCACCAACGCTCCACCAATATCACTGAGAATGTCCCCAAACATATTCCCTGCCAAAATCACATCAAATTGTTGAGGATTGAGAACCAGTTGCATGGCTAAGTTATCAACGAGCATTGGGGACACCACCACATCAGGAAAATTGGTAGCTTCCTCTTGTACCAATCGAGTCCAAGGAATCTGAGGTAGGGCATTTTCTTTGTGGGCAACGGTAAGTAAACCTCGACGTTCCTGGGCTTTTTGGAGGGCTACCTTTGCAATACGACGAATTTCCTGATCGTAATACCACATGGTGTGATAGCCGTAGGCTCCCTTTTCATCCGTACCCCGACCTGCTGGGCCAAAATAGATGCCACTGACCAATTCTCGAACGATTAAAATATCGAGATTTTGTACTTTCTCAGGTCGCAGACTGGATGTATGCAGTAAACCTGGGCAACTGCGAATGGGTCGCAGATTAATAAAAAAGTCGAAGTGCCTCCGTAGTTCTAGAAGTCCCCCTTGACTCACTGCCCCAAAAACAATGCCATCAGACCCTTCACACTGTTGGCTAGTTTCTGGGGGAAAAGTACTACCTAATTTTTCTAAGGCCATGCCACCGAGCAAGCCATAGTCTATAGTTAAGGCAAATCCCTCAAGTTGGGCAACTTGGCGCAGAATGGTTAAGGACGCTTCGACGACTTCAGGCCCAATACCTTCTCCTGGGATGGCAACGATACGATAGGATGATTTATTCAAAGATGCCATTTTTCCATAACTCCACCACCTCCTCGGCGGTAAAATATCGTTCTTGTTCTACAGCTAAGGTTTTGATCACAGAGCGCATTTTCTCATATTGTTCCTTGGGTTGGGGATGATTGAGTTCTTTTTCAAATAGATAACGGAAATTGCTGGCACCACTCCATTTTCCAAAGAGAATTTCAATCGTGTTGTGGGGCAAGACGGCATAACTTTTGGGATCTACTAACAACGAATTGACGTGAATGCCAGATTCATGGCGTTGTGCTTGTTGGGAGTAAGGAGCGGCGGGACGAATGCCTTTTTGTTCCATATAATCCAGAACTGGGGCGATCGCTTCATAGTTAATGCCTTCGACTTCAATGCCAAAGCGAACTTTTAAGCCGTTTAATACCTGTTCAATGGCAACATTTCCTGAACGCTCACCAATGCCGCCAAAGGTTCCCGAAACGATGGTCGCGCCTGCCATCACTGATTGGAGGGTATTTTCTAAAGCTAAGCCTAAATCATTATGGTAGTGTACTCCTAGATTGACCCCTGTGGTACTTTGCAAGAGATCGTTAACCCAAATATAACTTTTTTCGGGACTGAGAACCCCAACGGTATCAGAGAGGTAACAGTCTTCAACATAAGGACTGAAGGTACGCAAGCACTCAACCAAAAAGTCAAAATCAGCCCTTGAGGCATCCTCGATCGCAAATTTTACCCTTAATCCTGCTCCCTGAGTTGCATAGCGTAAATGGTTAACAATTTCATCAATGGCATTTTGACGGATTCGGTTAATAATGTGGTCAGGAATATGATCATCAATGGTCTTTCCTTGAAACTCTTTCATCTGAGAGATTTCCCGATCGCGTAGAAAGAGTAAGCGATCAGAAAGCCCTTTAAAAAGTACAATCTGACTAAGATCACAGTCTTTAGCTATATCTATAAAGTCCTTTTTGATCGGGGTAGCCGCCACAATTTGATGCTTTAATCCTTGTGCTACTAAGGTTTTGACTAATTTTGTTTCGTCATCACAAACACAGGGCATTATTTCGATCTCAGACACCCCTGTTTGGGCAATTAAATGGGCAAATTCTTGTTTCATTTCATAGGGGAAGAACAATCCAGCCTGTTGTTCCCCATCTCGTAGGGTCGTATCTGAAATTTTAATAGGAAGAGTTTCCATTTTTCCTCTAATTCATTAATTCATTAAAATTGCTGACTCATCTGGTTTTACAATGGTAAATAAAGCTAATACTGGATAAAAGCCTTTTACGTTAAGGATTCCATGATTAACACCAGTTTTTTTGTATCGCCATGATACAATTTAAGCTAGTAAGCCAGAAGAGCCAAATTGCCACAAAGTCCCGCCGATAAATTGAATGACTTACAGTATTGATATTACTGCCAATGTGGAATGTTGACAATTGAGGTTGATAAGAATATACAGCACTTTGCTTAATTAAACCGTGCAGACAAAAAGCTAAAATCCTTACTCAGCAAGCTTTGTAAAAAAAACTGTACGTCGAGATACCGATAAGTGCCATATTTATCAGAGGCTCTTGTCACCCCGTCAAATACAGATTTTTTTAAGTGATCGCCTTGTAATTTAGCGATCTTCTATGTTATTGTTTAAGACTAGGGCTTCTAGCTACTAACTTCTCTAGGTATTTTTCCCATGTTCAATCAATGCACTCACCAATTATTTGAAATCCAAGTTGAACGCACACCCGAAGCGGTGGCTGTCCTGTCAGAACAAGGGCAATTGACCTATAAAGAATTAAATGCCAAAGCGAATCAACTAGCCCATTATCTGCGAACCCTGGGGGTTAAGTCCGAAACATTGGTGGGACTTTGTGTTGATCGTTCCCTAGAGATGATCATTGGCTTATTGGGTATTCTTAAGGCAGGGGGAGCCTATGTTCCGCTAGATCCGGCCTATCCCCAAGAAAGATTGACCTACATGGTGCAGGATGCTCAAATTTCTGTGTTGGTCACGCAAGCCCAATGGTCTAACTTAATTTCCGACTATAAAGGACAGGTGGTTTGTTTAGATAGCCAATGGGCAAAAATTGCCAGTTATGGTCAAGAGAATCTGGTTAATACGGTAGATGCGGAGAACTTAGCCTATGTCATCTATACGTCAGGATCAACGGGCAAACCCAAGGGGGTAATGATTG
>Ga0082207_1000312_pt1 | contig 28554 bp, 22 predicted proteins | sample LakMenEpi10Aug09_FD_71540 | JGI IMG/M metagenome (GOLD analysis project Ga0082207, IMG submission 71540)
TATGCGAAATCTTTCCATCCGATCGGAAGCGCAATTGATTCAGTTTGCGGCAGGCCGTCCAGTTCCTCCTTTTTTACTTCGTCTCCTGAAGCATCAGCTTCTGTTACCTTTAGCTTTTTGGCGGATCGGTGTTTTATCTAAATTCGGCATGTTCTTATCCTATCTTGTTAATCGCTGATGGTTTCGATAATCATTATAAACTATAACACATATGGGCTGACCTCAGCTTGTATACGAAGTATTTATGCCCATACCAAACGTGTCCCGTTTGAAGTGATCCTGGTGGATAATGCTTCCACTGAATGCGATCCGGATGATTTTTCCTCAGCCTTTCCCTCGATCCGGTTGATCAAGAGCGATAAGAATCTGGGATTTGCCGGGGGGAATAATCTGGGCATTAAACATTCGAAAGGGGATCATATTCTGCTGTTGAATAGTGATGTTGAATTGAAAGAGGACAGTATTTCCATCGCATACGAGGCATTTCTTGGTTCCGATAAGGTGGGTTTTCTGGGTTGTCGGATGGAGTATCCATCAGGCCAAGTTCAATACACAGCCAGGCGTTTTCGTTCCATATCCTGGGAGTTGATGGATCTGTTTCGATTCATACCTGCTCTGATTCCCCATGAGAATCGGGCTCGCCTGATGATGGGTAAATATTTTCGCCATGACCGTTCACTGGAATGTGATTGGCTGAACGGAGCCTTTCTGCTATTCTCCAGAACCTTGCTAACCGGTTTTCCTGCGCAGCAGCTGGATGACCGTTTTTTTATGTATGCGGAAGATCAGCTATGGTGTGAACAGGCGAAGGAACTTGGTCTTCGGAATTATTTTATTTCTGATACCACGATCGTGCATGTAAATTCAGGCAGTAGCTCCATACGTAAACAACTTTCCAACCGATCAACCATGTTCCGTCATGAACTAGCGATCATGCGCCGAAGAAAAGGGATGGGGTTCTACTACGGCTGTTTTTATCTGATCTATGGGCTAAAGGAGCAAAGCCGAAATGCGATCAAGTGGGTCCTTTATCAGTTAACGGGTCGGTTGATTCGCTAACAGGGCCGGGATTTTCTGGATGATATTTCCCCAGTAATATTTTTGGTAATAAGTGTCGGGTGTTTGGTGATGCTGATTACACGCTTCCACTACTTTGGAAGAAAACATATCCCAATCATTATCAGCCGTGATGATCAGTTTATCGCCGCATACAGCCGGATCGATGCCTGCTGATCCAGTTAGTGACGATACAACGGGGGTGCCCAATCCGATCGCTTCTACCATTTTGGTTTTAATACCACCTCCGCTAAGTACCGGATTTAAAAAGACATCAGCTGCCTTGAAATAAGTTTCAATATCGGGCACAAATCCGGCGTAAATGATACGCTGACTCCGGTAGGCAGCCAGTTCTGCATATTTACTAGGCAGGTTTTTCCCGCAAATGATCAAACGATAGGAAAACTCTTGGTTAAATTGTAGCTTCGGATTGATGTGGTTTAGTAGGTCATCCAGTGCTTGTTGGTTGGGTGGGTAGTTCAACAGCCCGTTAAACAGTATAATGTGTTCGTTCTCGTTAATGTTATGTCGTTCTCGGATGAGTTGTTGACACAGGGATCGGTCTGTTGGTGGCTCATGCTGCAGAATGCCCAGCGGCATGACATCACACGCTTTTCGATCCAGCTTCCATTCCTGACAAGCTATTTCTAGGTCTTGCCCGCTAATGAAGTAGTTATAATCGGCCGAGCGAAGACAGGCTTTTTCATAGAGACGAAGGATCGGCCACCACCATTTTCCGGTCGACCGAAAACGCTGGTATTCGATGTTGTGGCTGTGAACGATGGTAAAGAGATTGTATTTTTTTTGGATCAACCGAGCCAGCCAGTGATAGTATGGATGGATCCAAATGATGCAATCAAATCGTTCACTCCGGATCAGTCGCCCAAGACGACCGATCAACCGGAAATCGATATATCGGAAAAACGAATCCGGCAACCAGGGCAATAGCTCATACTCCTTTGCTAGCTGAGCGTCATTCGTTTTTGTGCTGACTACCGTAAGTGATACTTCCTTTGCCAGGTATTCATTGAACTGAGCGATCGTCTTTTGCCCGCCTGAAAAAAATGGCAGGTAAGGGTAGGGGGCTATGACCAAGACCCGCTTCATTCCGGTTTCATTCGTTGTTCAGTACGCCAGGCCATGAATAAACTTCCAAGTAGGATCAGTAATATCAAGGCCGAACTGGCATAGGAAATGTTATTGCCGGTCTTAAATGACTGGGGCTCGAATACGAATTTGATCTCGTGTTTACCAGCCTGAACCAGCATCCCTCTCAAAACATAATTGGTTTTGAAATAGTCAGTGGCCTTTCCATCGATATAAGCGTTCCATCCTCTTGGGTAGTGGATTTCACTGAATACGGCGAATTGGGGGGTGCTGGATTCAACATTGTAGACCAAGGTGTCGTTATCGATCCTTGCCAAACCGATTCGTGCAGTGCTGTCAAATGAGCTGCTGAATGAAGCTAATTTTTTAGGATCGTCTATCTCCACAATAGCTGAATCACGCAAAGGCATCATGCCAATCGATTGAAGGGCTTCCACCGGATCTTTTGTTATCCGTATGCCTTTGACCAGCCAGGCAGCACCAAGTGTAGTGGGGCGAAGAACAGCTGTATCAGCCCCAGTGAACGGACTTTGGCGTAACATGTATTTAGCATCGAGCATGTCCAGTACCTGTGAATTGATATTGTTAGACATATATCGGTCGATCAGGTCTTGATAGATCCGAAGCTTCGCCGGATGATAGCCACCGATGGATCGATGAAAATAGGAGGTGCGTGATTCAGTATACGGATCGCTCAGCATATTAAATACGCGAAAATGCGGATCCGCATCTGCTTTGAGTTGTTGATCGAGCGCGCTGGGATTGAAGTTCTGCGTCTCATAGCTGCTACTATCTACATACGCCTCTTCGCTCAGGTATTTTTTGCCGACAACAAACAGGTCTGCCGTAGATACGATAGCTAATATCCCCACCGCCCATACCGGCTTTATCCAATTCCGTGAATACAGGTACAAAACACCGAGTACGAGTACTAGGAATCCGGCATAACGCCAAACCTGACTCATGTACATTTCAGCACGATCTGCTTTCAACCCGGATACGATCAGTTGATTGATCTCTTTTGAGCCGGAGGCGTCAAAGGCAAAATCCATGACCTGCTGATCAAAGGCTGTTCCATAATCCATGAACCATCCCATCAATAGAAACAGTCCCAGTGTACTGGCGCATATAATCAAGATACTTCTGAACTGTTTTTTTAGTTCATCCGAACTCGTTTTGAACAGGATCTGATGCAGTGCCAACACAGCAGTTAAAGGCAAAGTAAATTCCACGATGGTGAGTGCCATCGAAGGGGCACGGAATTTATTGTAGAGGGGAAGATGTTCAAATAGGAATTCATTCAGGGAAGGCAGGTACTTTCCCCAAGACAGGAAGATGCTGAATAGGGAAACAGCGAGTAGTCCCCAGCGGATCGGTGATTTGATCAGGACAAATCCGATCAGTGCGAGAATACAGGTGATGGCTCCCACATAGGGTGGACCGGAGGTTCCTTCAACAATTCCGCCCCAGTATTTTGGCATTTGACTGGCAATCTGCAGGGCATTGCTTTCCGGGATTCCTCTTTCCGTGAGTTTCGTGATTACATTAGAGCTCTCGCCAAGTGGTTCGGCACTGCTGCTTCCGAAGGCATCTGGCATAGCTAATACGGCTGTCTCTGCTTTTCCAGGGCTGTATCGGAAGGCATAGTCATAGTCCAGTCCGGTCGTTTTTGCCTTCGTCACAGTATCGCCATTGATCTGCAGGTTTTTACCCCCTCGCATGGTGAACTTACTGTATTCGGAAGTGGTCATCAAGATCAACGCATTACCGGCGAGGCCCAATACCCCGGCTCCTAATCCTATGGCCAGCACTCGACCAGTATGTTTCCACTCCTTGTTCTTGATCCAGGTATACAGATAGGCGAAGAAAATGGCGGCAGCTATCAGAATGGCGTAATACGTGATCTGGAAGTGATTCACTGCTATCTGCTGAAAGATTCCGTAGGTGGTAAGGGCAGTACCCAGCCAGAATCTTTTTTCAAAAAGAGCCAGGATGCCGGCGAACATCAGTGGCAAAAATGCCAGTGCCCACATTTTGGATTCATGTCCGGCGCCGATGATGATCGGATTGTAGGTGGAGAGCATGTAGGCTAGTCCGCCGAACAAACCGATCCAGGGAGATAGTCCCATGACCAGCGTGAGGATATAGAAGCAGAGGGCCGCCAGAAAAAGGAAATTCATCGGCTTTGGCAACCCGAGGGAGAGGATCTTTACGAAATTGGGCAGGATGGAGTCACCTTCCATGGCCACCTGATAATTCGGCATGCCACTGAACAGATTGGTATTCCAGAGCGGGAAATGCCCATTTTTTTCCTTGTATTCGAAAGCATTCTGGGCCATGCCTTTCCATCCTACGATGTCGTGTTGGTCGAGTACTTGTCCGTCCAGCACCGGTTTGCAGAATAATACAACTACCAACAGGAAGCTTAATAATACCAAACCGTGTGGCAGTAGTTTCTTCGGAGAAAGCAGGGTCATGGGAATGAATTTGAGTCGACAAATTAATGCTTATTTTAGCCATCTTCTACGCATGTTTTCGCTTTTCTTTTTTGCCAGACTAACCTTCCTCACCGGCCTTTTTTTTCTGGCTTCGTGGGTGCTCTTGCTATTGGATCATGATCTGCCCGCAGATCTGGTTTCGACCGTTCTCACAACCGGATTCGGTTTGGGAGCGCTCTTATTCCCCCTGTTTAATTTGACTTGTTTGTGGCTTGCCCTTCGAGGACAGCTACGGTCAAATCCGACTCCGCGTTGGCTCATTCTCGCCAACCTGCTGTGGTTGATCTTATTCATCACCTTCATACTTTATTTAAATGGTCCGAACTATCATCAACCATAAATCAACTCGCCTTTTTCTTATCCTTTCGGGATTTTTTGTCGCCAATGCGCTCATTGCTGAGATCATCGGCGTTAAAATATTCTCGCTCGAGAAGACATTGGGATTGGATCCGTTAGGCATCAAGATCTTTGGTGAGGTGCTGGATGTCAACCTGACGGCGGGCGTATTGCTTTGGCCGGTGGTCTTCATCATGACAGATATTATCAATGAGTATTATGGTATGCGCGGGGTTCGTTTTCTGTCCTGGTTGACGGCCGGATTGATTGCTTTTGCTTTTTTGATCTTTCAGGGCGCCATGTGGCTGACGCCGGCTGATTTTTTTCTGAGTAGCAAAACCGGAAGCAATGTTCCCAATATGCAGGATGCCTACCGAGCTGTGCTCGGACAAGGAGGTTTCATCATCATCGGGTCACTGACTGCTTTTCTATTGGGACAATTGATCGATGTGTTCGTTTTTCATAAGATAAAGAAACTCACTGGCGAAAAACGGATCTGGTTGCGTGCGACGGGCTCTACACTGGTCTCGCAATTCATCGACAGCTTTGTTGTGTTGTTCATTGCCTTTTATGTTGGAACACGTGTCAATCAACAGGGTGATGATTTCGTTTGGCCGCTCAGCCTTTTTTTAGCCGTTGGCATCGTCAATTACATTTATAAATTCTTGGTAGCAATCTTGCTGACCCCGGTGATCTATCTGGTGCACAGTTGGATCGAGCGTTTTCTGGGAGAAGAGCTGGCTACGGAAATGAAGCGATCAGCGATGGCAGACGAATGATGTTTACGTTCGGCTTTTAATCAGGTCCGCCACGATTTTATCGATCGGCAAACTTACTCTCTCGCTGGAGAAATCATCCCATTGTATGAATCGAAATGATTCAGTTTGCAATGTTTTTGTGTAAGCGTCCAGTTGTTCGGAGTCGAATTCAAAGGGTGTTTCGCGCAGTGGCACACGAATGGGTTCGAGGGCTTTTACTCGATAATACACGGATAGTATCTGATGAGCGGGGTTAAAAGCTGATCGTTGAAAAAAATCGGTCGTGTAGAGGTGGTCAAGCACTTCGATGTTCAATTGCATTTCTTCCTGGAACTCTCTTACTAGTCCCTCGCGCAGCCCTTCCCCGAATTCCAGTCCGCCCCCCGGAAATTTAGTGTAATAGTTACCTCGAATGTACTCGTCGCTGACCAGCACCTGTTTTTGTTCATCGATGAGCAGTCCGTATACGCGAACAATGATCTGACTCATGATAGGTTGATTTCACCATGAAAGACGCGTTCGGCCGGACCGATCAATCGTATATTTTCAAACCGGATAAAATCCAACGTATCATAGGTAACACCTAACGCTCCACCTTTGGTATCAATGGTTGTGTTCCGGATGGTCTGATTCGTAAAGGCCATTGCCAAGGCACAGGCAGTCACGCCTGTTCCGCAGGAGTATGTTTCATCTTCCACTCCACGCTCGAAGGTGCGGACCACGATATGTGCCGGATTAGTGGTGCGTTCTACAAAATTTACGTTGGTGCCACCGGGTGCAAAGGAAGGATGATGGCGTACTATTTTTCCGTCGGAATATACATCCATTTCATTCAGCGTTTCGACGAATTTAACCAAATGGGGAGAGCCGGTATTCATGAACAGACCCAGCTCGGATTGTTGTATTTGAAGAACATCGTTCATGTGAAGACTGATCCGGTTATCGGGCAGTAGCTCAGCTTCATGTGGGCCGTCGGCGGCTAAAAAAATATATTGATTTTTTTGAATGCCTAGATCGTGAGCAAATCGGATAATGCATCGGCTGCCGTTACCGCAAAGGCTGCCCGGATGGCCGTCAGCATTGAAATATTTCATTTCAAAATCCAGTTCGGGATGGGTGTTCAGCAGCATAAGTCCGTCTGCTCCGATACCGAAACGCCGATGACAAAGTCGTTCGATTTGTGCTTGCGTCAAGCCAATATCTCCGGTTCGATTATCGAGGAGAATAAAATCGTTACCCGTTCCTTGGTATTTATAAAATTGCATGCTAGAAGTGATCGGAAAAGGTCTGTATGAATTGTTGGATCAGTTTTTCTACGGCTGCTTTCCCGTCTTTCGAGAACTCTTGTCTCACCCGGTTTGCGACAATGGCATTGACGGCCAGGCACTGATGTCCCATCAGTTTGCCCAACCCGTAGATCGCAGATGTTTCCATTTCGAAATTGCTAATGCGATGTTGTCCATATCGAAAATCGGTGAGTCGATTCACAAAATGCGGGTTGCTGAGGCCGAGCCGAAGCACGCGTCCTTGCGGACCATAAAACCCGGGGCAGGTTACGGTTATGCCCTGATGAAAATTCGTAACAAAATGCTTAAGTAAGCTGGGCGCAGCACTATTGATATACGGGTTGCCAACTTGAGAATGTATCTGCGTGTGTGTGATAAATGACTGCAGCAGCAGTTTTTCTTCGCTATTCTGCTCCAGGCGATAGAAATTCAGGAGATTATCGACGCCTAATCCGTGTGTAGAAGCTACGAAGCTATCTACTGGAATGTCCGGTTGTAATGAACCGGAGGTGCCGATGCGAATGATCTGAAGCGAATTGAGTTGTGGTTTGATCTCACGAGTTTCCAGATCGATGTTTACCAGCGCATCCAGCTCGTTCATTACAATGTCTATGTTGTCGGGTCCGATGCCGGAAGAGAGGACGGTGATCCGCTTATTGCCGACCCGTCCGGTATGACTGATGAATTCGCGGTGTTGTTGTTTGTATTCGATCGAATCGAAATACTTGCTTACTTCACCCACGCGGTCTGGGTCGCCAACCGTGATCACAGTAGGCGCGAGTTCCTCCGGGCGCAGGTTCAGGTGATAAACGGCTCCCCGTTCGTTGAGGATCAATTCGGATTCGGCAATACGGGGCATTTTCAATTGATTTTGAGGAAGGTCAAGTCAAATTTATGCTTTATTTTTGCATCCCTTATGGTCCTGTGGCCGAGTGGCTAGGCAGAGCTCTGCAAAAGCTCCTACAGCGGTTCGAATCCGCTCGGGACCTCCTTCAAGTTTAGGGTTGAGTGTTGAGGGTTGAGAAAACAAATAGATTGTATTTCAACACTGGACATTCAACCCTCAACATATCTAGCATGACCAAAGAAGAACAAGATTTTGTTGCCTACTGGGCCGCCAATCGGGAGGGTAAAAAAAATTGGCTAAAGCAGCTTTATGTTGGACTACCACTTGCGCTGGTTCTTGTCATTGGAATCTTTGCGAATCTTTTTTCAGGATGGTATGGCAGAGCGCATATGGTCATGTTCCGCGAATCGGGCTCATTGATCCTGGTGCTCGTCATCGCTGCGGTCTCCATCATCGGTTTTTTGGTTGTTTTTTCTGCGCGTCACCGTTGGGATTTGCAGGAGCAACGCTATCGCGAATTGCTGGATCGTTCACCTAATCAAAATCAAGTGTCATGAAATTTATTGTAGCCTCGATCGTCTCTCTTTTCTTATTCACCGGTTGTCTCAAGGATGACTCCTGTACGCCCAAAACCGTACAAAGTGAGACGGCTGCCATGCTGGGTTACGCCAATGCCAATGGGATCACACCCACCACGCATAGCAGCGGGATGCTGTATCAGATCGTGAATGCCGGTGCTGGTGCTACACCTACCGCCACGTCAACCGTGACGGTCCGTTATACCGGTAAGTTCATGGACGGCCGTGTGTTTGATTCCAACGGAACAGGCAGTCCAATCAGTTTTGGACTGAATCAGGTGATTCAAGGTTGGCAGTTGGGATTGCCTTTGATCAAAAAAGATGGACTGATCAAATTGATCATTCCTTCCTCACTCGCCTATGGATGTGCCGGATACGGTTCCATCCCCGGGGATGCTGTACTTTTTTTTGAGGTGCAACTGATCGACGTTCAGTGATCCCTTTACGGTAGATTTGTCAAAACGCTTGCCATGCCTTACGAGGCGATTTCCTTATTCGATATTTTCAAGATCGGTATCGGCCCATCCAGCTCTCATACGTTAGGGCCCTGGCGTGCCGCACAACGATTCTTGTCTGACCTGGATGAAGCAGGGCAACTAACTTCCATTACTGAGTTGACGGTGGTGTTGTATGGCTCATTGGCAAAGACAGGTAAAGGCCATGGAACGGACGTGGCCATATTAATGGGATTACAAGGAGCGGATCCGGTCACCATACCGGTCGACTCCATTGAGCCGAGTGTGCGTGCCATAGAGCAAACACATAGACTCATCTTACATGGTAAACATGAGATCTCTTTCGATCCGACCGAGCACATGCAGTTTCTGACCCTGGAAACTTTGCCATATCATCCGAACAGTATGACCTTTTTGGTTCGCTTTGAAAGTGGACTTGAAACGGCGCGGACTTTTTATTCGGTCGGGGGTGGATTTGTGGTTGAGGAGGGGGAGGAGTCTCAATCGACATCATCGGTTCATTTACCTTTTCCGATCAATACGGCTGAAGATCTCTTGCATTGGTGTATGAAGACCGGTCTTTCCGTTTCTGAAATTTCTCTTGAAAATGAAACCGCCTGGCGTAGTGAGGCTGAAACACGGGAACGTGCTGAGCAGATCTGGTCCGTCATGGAGTCTTGCATGTACCGGGGCGTACATACAGATGGCATGCTTCCGGGTGGCTTAGAAGTGAAACGAAGAGCGGCTTCACTCAATAAAAAATTGATCGGAGAGACAGCTTATAATGATCCGGCCTCCTGGCGTCGGGCGATCGCGGCCGGGGGAAGAGATTTTACGCGCACCTTGGACTGGGTAAGTTGTTTTGCGTTGGCGGTAAATGAAGAGAATGCATCCTTTGGCCGAGTTGTTACGGCACCAACCAATGGAGCTGCAGGTGTTGTACCGGCTGTTCTTCAATACATGTTGGTTTTTCACGATAATATTCCTGAAGATGCTACTCTTCGATTTCTGGCCACGGCATCCGTTGTTGGCTCTGTTTTCAAGAAGGGAGCCACCTTGTCTGCTGCCATGGGCGGGTGTCAGGCAGAGATCGGCGTATCCTCTGCGATGGCAGCGGCCGGACTGACAGAGTGTTTGGGCGGAACACAGAAACAAGTTTTGATGGCTGCCGAGATCGCTATGGAACATCATTTGGGACTAACCTGTGATCCGATCGGAGGATTGGTACAAGTGCCTTGCATCGAACGTAACACCATGGGCGCGATCAAAGCGATCACAGCTTCACAGTTAGCGTTACAGAGCACACCCGATTTTGCTAAGGTCTCACTCGATGCCGTTATCAAGGCAATGTGGGATACGGCCCGTGACATGAACCACAAATACAAAGAAACGGCAGATGGCGGTCTGGCCATTCATGTGCCGATCAGTTTACCTGAGTGCTGATCAGGCCTCGTAAATTCTGATCTCGTTATACAACGTATCTCTTTCCACGGGAATACGCTTCACTTGTCGGATTAGTTGTGTCAATTCATCAGTAGTGAGTGTGGGAGATTGCTCTTCGGAGCCGGCCATGCTGTAGATCTTGGTGGAATCATCTATTGTGCCATCCATGTCGTCAACTCCGAACGAGAGCGACAACTGCGCTTGTGTTCTTCCCAACATCGGCCAGTAGGCCTTCAAGTGGGGGAAGTTATCGAGGTAGATCCGAGCGATCGCATATAGGCGCATATCTTCTACATGAGAACTTTCACCTACATGGCTCATATCGTTTTCCTTGTTCCGGAATTTCAGGGGGATGAACGTTTGGAATTTTCCGGTACGGTCTTGCAGCTCCCGTAATCTTCTCATGTGATCGATTCGGTGCTCGTACTTCTCAATATGTCCGTATAGCATGGTGGCATTGGAGTGCAATCCGAGCTGATGCGCCGTTTCATGTATGTTCAGCCAGCCATCCGCATCGACTTTATCGGCACAGATTTGTTCGCGGATCTCAGGATGAAAGATCTCCGCCCCGCCACCCGGAATACTATCAAGTCCGGCGGCTATCAATCGTTTCAGACCCTCTTCCACACTTACTTTAGCCTTACGGAACATGTAATCATATTCGACCGCGGTGAAGGCTTTGATGTGTATGTCGGATCGGTGTGATTTGATGGCTTGAAGTAGATCGGCAAAAAAATTGAGATCCATTTTCGGATGCACCCCTCCGACGATGTGCACTTCCGTAACGGGTTGTCCGTCGTATTTCTTCACCTGGTCTACCATCTGTTGAATCGTCATTTCCCAGCCTTCTTCCCGATTCGCATACAGACGGCTATACGAACAAAAGGCACAGCTGAATACACATACGTTTGTCGGTTCGATGTGAAAGTTCCGATTGAAGAATACTTTATCGCCGTGTTTTTTTTCTTTGATGTGATTCGCCAGTCGACCCACGAGTCCGAGGCTTCCTTGCTCGAACAGCAGTATGCCATCTGCATCTGAGATGCGTGTGCCATTCATGATCTTTTCAACGATCGGTTCAAGTGAAGCCGGGATGGGAGTCGAATGCAACATGGGGATAAATTGGGTGGCAAAGGTACGAACGGGTACCGGCTTATTATTATCTTCCCCATTCAATCAAAACTGCTATATGGATCGTTTTCAAGGACTGATCGGTGTGATCATGATACTCGGTATCGCTTGGCTGCTTTCGAGTGACCGGAAGCGGATCAATTATCGCCTCGTGGGCAGCGGTATAGCATTGCAAACATTGATCGCTCTACTAATCTTTAAAGTAGGGCCGGTACAATGGTTCTTCGGGCAAGTTGGAAAGGGGATCGGCAAACTGGAGCAGTTCTCCAAGGCAGGGGTCAACTTTGTATATGGGGGTATCGCCACCATGGGCGGTGGAGGTGCACAGGATTACCGTGCGCCGGATTCATTTGTGTTTGCTTTCAACGTAACGGCTACCATCGTCTTGGTCTGTGCCCTAGTTGCTGTATTTTATCATTATGGTATCATGCAACGTCTGGTGGCCGTGATCGCCAAGGCCATGAACTGGGTCATGCGCGTGAGTGGTGCTGAAGCGCTGAGCAATGTGGCCAGTGCGTTTGTGGGACAAGTAGAGGCGCAGGTGATGATCCGTCCTTATTTGAAAGGTATGACCAAGAGTGAATTACTTGCCAGCATGAGTGGTAGCCTGGCTTGTATTGCAGGCGGAATCCTGATCGTATATGCGAATATGGGAGCTAAAGCTGGGATGGACTTGGCACCGACCCTGATCATGGCAAGCTTAATGGCAGCCCCAGGAGCCTTGGTCATTTCTAAGATCGTATTACCAGAAACAGAGGAAAGTGAAACCATGGGGAAGGTTAAGCTGGAAGTGAAAAGCAATTATGTGAATGTGATCGATGCAATCTCACATGGTGCAGGGGATGGTTTCAAGATCGCAATGAATGTGATCGCCATGCTGATTGGTTTCATCGCCGTGATCGCCATGTTGGACTGGACCTTGCTGAAGATCGGTCATCTGTTCAATCCGGCATTTGATTTGAGTCTGAACTGGATCTTTGCCAAACTATTCTATCCCTTTGCCTGGGCCATGGGTGTACCCACAATCGATGTCGGGAACGCCGCTACACTGCTCGGACAAAAGCTGACCATCAATGAATTTGTAGCTTTCTCCAATCTCACCGGTAAGCAAGTTCCGATCCTGACTGATAAAGGGCTTTGGATCGTAAGTGTGGCGATCTGTGGTTTTGCCAATTTCTCATCGGTGGGTATGCAGATTGGCGGTATCGGCGCTTTGGCCCCTGAGCGCAGAGCAGATCTGGCGAAGCTGGGAATGAAAGCCCTCATCTGCGGCACACTGGCATCTTACTTGTCAGCTTCGATCGCGGGTATTCTATTCTGAGAAGGAACATATCCAATTAAAAAAACCGCTTCCTAAGAAGCGGTTTTTTCGTTGTTAACCCATCCAGAAGGATCACATGTTCGATTCGATCTTTCGGACAAAATTTGCCTTCGGCTGTGCGCCTACCAGCTTGTCGACCACCTGTCCGTTCTTGATGAACAGGATGGCCGGGATGGAGGTAATGCCGTAGTTCATGGAAACTTGAGGGTTATGATCGACGTTGACTTTGCCTACGTTCACTTTCCCGTCATATTCTTTACTGAGTTCCTCGATCACGGGACCGATCGCGCGGCAGGGGCCGCACCATTCCGCCCAAAAATCGACAACTGTCAATTTATCGGATTCCAATACTTCTGTCTGAAAATTACCGTCGGTGTACTCTTTTGCCATAGGATTTATTTTTTATGAAGGAGGCAAAAATAGGACCAGTCTACACAAAATGCCAGCCTGTCAGACAAATGTGAACAACTCGCCCGTGTCACTGCATTTCCTTCGATCAGAGAGGCTGTACCCGTATCTGCCACTCCTGTCTTTCCTGGAGAAACTGGACCAATTCATCGTTCATCTCCAATGGTTTCTCCAGGGTGCGCAGGGTAACTTGCTGTTTGGCTTCCAGATCAACCAGGTGAAAAACAAGGGCCGTCTTCCCCGGGTGCTTTTTTCGATTTTTTTGCAGAAAATCGATCCATTCAGCCTTTAAACTGCCCGGGTGGGCAACGATGGTCAATTCTTTGGTTAGGGATTTTTTGACCGATTCGCCCAGCATGACTTGTTGCAATTTGAATTCATATTCCGCCCGGTTGAACCGTTGCTTTAAAAAGCCGGAAAGCAAAACGATGGTTCCTGTTTGCAACAGGGGGGTGAATCGCAGATAGTCTTCGCTGAAAAGGGGGAAATCGAATTTTCCTGAATAATCTTCGACCACGAAGCTTCCATATTTGTTTCCGTTTTTCGCGATCCGGTGTTGGGCATCTGTGACCAATGCCAGGAAACGAAAAGGTCTGCTGGGGTTGGATTGTTGTGCGATCTGGCTTCTGAATTCCAGAAAATCAGCGATCGACGATGTGTTGTAGTGCGTCAACTCGAATTGATAATGATCCAACGGATGACCACTTAAAAAAATCCCGGCCACCTCTTTTTCTCTTTCCAATTTAACGACCAGCGGCCAGGGGTCACATTCAGGTATTTTCGGTGGCGGCACTTCCATGGTGGGCAGATCGCCAAAAAGGGTATGACTGCTTTGTTGCTGTTGGGTGTTAACGATGTTCCCATACCGGATGATCCGCTCCAACCCACTCGCCGTTTCCCCCTCGGGAATGAAAAAGAATTGGGCCCGGTGATGTTCAGGAAAACAATCAAAACTTCCGGCGAAGGCCAGGCATTCCAAGGTGCGTTTGTTCACCGTGCGCTGATTGATGCGTCGGATGAATTCAAAAACATCTTTGAAGCGACCACCTTTTTCGCGTTCCTCGATGATGCTTTGCACCGCGGCTTCACCTACACCTTTGAGTCCGCCCAACCCAAATCGGATCTCTCCTTTTTCATTCACGGCAAATCCCTCGAGCGATTCGTTGATGTCAGGCCCCAATACCCGGATACCCATCCGCTTACACTCTTCCATGAAGAAGGTGATCTTGTCAATGCTGCCGGCATGATTCAGCACGGAGGACATATACTCGCCCGGATAATGCGCTTTCAGATAGGCGGTCTGATAGGCTACGAATGCATAACAAGTCGAGTGGGATTTGTTGAATGCATATTGGGCGAAGGCTTCCCAGTCGGTCCAGATCTTTTCCAGTTTGTCGGCCGGATGTCCTTTTTGCGCAGCTCCTTCAATGAACTGTGCTTTCATCTTATCGAGAACCGATTTTTGTTTTTTACCCATCGCCTTACGCAGTACATCCGCATCTCCTTTGCTGAAGGATGCCAGCTTCTGGGCTAGCAACATCACCTGTTCTTGGTAGACGGTGATCCCATAGGTTTCATTCAGGTACTCCTCCATCTCAGGCAGATCATACCGGATGGGCGACCGACCATGTTTTCGGTTCACATACTCCGGTATGTACGCCATGGGGCCCGGACGGTACAAGGCGTTCATAGCGATCAGGTCTTCAAACTGATCGGGTTTCAGTTCGCGCAGGTGTTTTTGCATACCCGGACTTTCGAACTGGAACGTGGCAATCGTGGAGCCTTGTTGATACAGTTGAAAAGTTTTTAGATCATCGAGTGGAATTTTTTCAATATCGATCTCAATGCCATGGTTTTTTTTGATCAACCGTAAGGCATCTTTGATGATCGTCAGGGTTTTTAATCCCAAAAAGTCCATCTTGATGATGCCGGCACTTTCGATGTCATTTCCTTCGATCTGTGTGACCCAGAGTGGAGAATCCTTTGCAACGGCCACGGGTATGAGTTCAGTTAGATCTTGTGGAGCAATGATGATTCCTGCAGCATGAATACCGGTGCTTCTGACAGAGCCCTCTAATCGTTCCGCTTCATGCAGTACTTTACCGGCCACACTCACCTTGTCATTGTAAAATTCACGGAGTTTTTTAACCAACTCCAATTCATCATTTGCCAGACCTTCTTTCTCCTCCAAGGAGCTGCCGTCGTTCTTCGACTTGAGCGGGGCGTGCAGCAGCCTTTTCAATACGATGCCTGGCTTTTCAGGAACCAACTTAGCCAGGGCATTCGATTCGGCCAGCGGTAGATCCATCACACGGGCAACGTCCTTGATACTCATTTTCGCAGCCATGGTGCCGTAGGTAATGATTTGGGCAACCTGATTCTTACCGTATTTCTCGACTACATAATCGATCACTTTCTGTCTGCCTTCATCATCGAAGTCCGTATCGATATCAGGCATCGATTTACGATCGGGGTTCAGGAAACGCTCAAAAAGCAGGTTGTATTTGATGGGGTCGATGTTTGTGATCCCGATGCAATAGGCAACCACTGATCCGGCTGCTGAACCGCGGCCTGGTCCGATGAATACACCTTTCTCTCGTCCCGCTCGTATGAAATCACTCACAATGAGGAAGTATCCGGCAAAACCCATCATCTTGATGGTGAACAATTCGAACTCGATCCGTTCCCGAATCTCGTCGGTTATCTCCTTATATCGGTTAGCAGCGCCCTCATGGGTGAGGTGTTTGAGAAATTCCCACTGATTCTGCGACTCTGGAGAGACCGTGTATTTTCCAACTGTTTCCTCCTTTGTATGGATCTGAAAGCGTTTCTCGACCGGAAAATTCGGCAGCAGAATATCTCTTGTCAAGTTCAATAACTCGATCTTATCAACTACTTCATTCGTGTTGTCGATCGCTTCCGGCAGGTCATGAAAGGCCTTCATCATCTCCTGCGTATTCTTGAAATAGAACTGATCGTTCGGAAAAGCAAATCGTTTGTCCTTGCTGTGCACATCATCATCCGCGAAGTCGCGCAGGGCAGGGGTTGATTGCTTTTCTCCGGTGTTGATGCAAAGCAGGATGTCATGGGCATTGAAATCGTCCTGTTCTACATAATGCGAATCGTTACTCGCGATGATCTTGACGTTATACTTACGGGCGAGGCGGATCAGCTCAGCGTTGACCTTTTCCTGTTCGGCCATTCCGTGACGCTGCAACTCTACATAGTAATCGTCTTGAAATATATTCAGCCACCACTTGAATTCATTTTCTCCTTCTTCAGCACCTTTGGTTAAGATTGCTTGTGGTACGGCAGCTCCCAGGCAACAAGTGGTAGCGATGAGTCCCTGGTGATATTTTTTGATTAGTTCTTTATCGATCCGTGGGTATTTACCATACATCCCTTCGATAAAACCGAGGGATGTGAGTTTGATCAAATTTTTATAGCCCTCTTCGTTTTTAGCCAGCAGGATTTGATGGAATCTTTTGTCTTTTTGATCTTTTGTGTAGGTTTTCTGGAGCCTGGTCTCAGATACATAGAATTCACAACCGACGATGGGCTTGACTTTTGGTTTACCATTTTCGTCTTTGTGCCTGTAGGCCTCTGCCACGAACTCAAATACACCGAACATATTTCCGTGGTCACTGATCGCCAGCGCAGGCATCCCGTCGGCAGCTGCTTTTTTGTAAAGGCTGGGGATCGGCGCGGCGCCATCCAACAAGGAGTATTGCGTATGAACGTGTAGGTGTGAAAATTTCATGGATGACTAACGTTGTTGCTGAGGCAGGGCGTAAAATAATCCAAAAGCCTTTCCGCCTATTTATTGTGGATATTTCCCTGCGCAGCCGGTTGCGATTTTCAGCCTTATCTGTTGGTTATCAAGGCTAAACAATCCTTAACATATTCTTTTCGGTTTCCTTCACCGATTCTTCTGTGCATTGACTAGTTTTGCCATCTTATTCCGACCCCCTTTTTCATCTCATGCGTTACTCTCCTTTTATATTGTTTTTGCCTTTTTTGTCGTCCTGTAGTTTACTGCGACCCAACACGGCGCAATCTGGAGCAGGAACTGTTTCTATGGCCCAGGCCATCGAGCAAAACCGGCAACCCAGAAAATTTCTTGATGACATTACGGTAACACCGCAAACGACACGGGTAACGTTCGTGGCGCAGGTCGATCAACAATCGGGTATGGGAAGGGGGCCGGCCCCTGTTTCTGGGAATACCGAGAATAGTGCTATCACGGCTGCTTCTAATCGTTCTGAGGGTATTAATGTTTCCGGACTGACGGGCATACAGCTCAAATATGCGCAGTTGATGAATGTGAACGAACGCTCCTTGCCGGCTTTGTCCTTGTTATTAGCTCTGGAAGAATGGTATGGTACACCCTATCTCTGGGGAGGCACATCGCATCGAGGAATCGATTGCTCTGCCTTTACGCAGGCCATGTACCAATCTGTTTACGGAGTAACATTGCCTCGTGTTTCAAGAGATCAGCATAGGGTCATGGAGCGGATATCCATGACCGATATCAGAGAAGGCGATTTAGTATTCTTCAATACCCGGGGCAAAGGTGTTTCTCATGTTGGCCTGTTTTTGGGAAATAATAAATTTGTCCACGCCTCGACCAAAAGGGGCGTCACTATAAGTGATCTCTACGAGTCGTATTATATCAAACGTTTTTTAGGGGCTGGTCGGTGGAAGGCCACGTCTAAATAGAGTGATTATCTAGCAAGCCCTAGTTTTTTCTTCACGGTATTCCATACAGGTTTCACATCGGGTGAAAGTTCGAGGTGATAGACACTTCCTGCATACACGCTGATAAAAAATATGCTTTGTGTGATTAGGGCAGTCCATCCGCTCAATGGGTCAGTTACCAGTCTAGTGAGTGCATATGATCCTATCCCAAGCAGCAGGGGGATGATTGTTTGCCGGGTGAATGGGAATAGCGAAAAGTTCTTCCAGAGAAAAATAATTCGAATTAGGTTGTACGAAGTGATGGAGATCAATTGGGCCATGGCGGTACCCTGTATACCCTGCGATTTTGTGAGCCAGTAACTGGTTGGTAAGGTGATGATCAAAAGCATGATGCCACTCCAGAGTTCAAATCGCCACCGGGTGGAAGTTTGTATGATCTGGGTATTAAGCCCCGTGCCCATATCCACGAGGTTTGCCGTGCCGAGGATCCAGATCACCGGGAAGGCGGCTTGATAGGAGGGTTGTAGCCCTACCGCTTCTATTCCCTCTTGGAAATCCAGCATGAAAAGGGACAACAGGCCGGTCGCAAAAATCAACTGATTGATGGATGAGCGTTGATAGATGCGTTGTATCTCGTGTAGTTTCTTCTCTTTCCACGCTTTTGCGAGGGGTGGGATGGAGGCACTGACCAGTCCGCGTTGCGGTGCTTGAATAACTGCGGCCATATTTTGAGCCAACGAGTAGACCGCCAATTGTGCCAATGCCCCTTGCAATAAGGATGAAATCACTAATGAATCAAAGACCAGTGCCAATTGTAGTACAGCCATGCCGAAGAAAACAAATACACAAAGACTGATGATCGAACGCTTCAACCGTTTGGTTAGCGGACTGATCCGGAAATAGAAGGTCAGCTTACCGGTTGTCAATAAATAGATCAAAAGAAAGGAGGCGATCAGCAAGTAGCTCATCGAAAAGGCTTGGATAAAAGCCGGAAAATCAATCCATCCGGCACCATAGGCCAGAATCAGTCCGGTTATGTACAAGCGCCAGATTAATTCTTTCAGCAGATTGGTCATTACAGATCGCTGGTGATTCCAGGCCCAGGCTTCCAGTAAGGCGAAAAGAGTCATGCCCAGCCCAAGTGGGAATAACCACCCGTAATACGTGATCAGATCAGGTGCATTCGTGCCGTATTTGCGAATCACCAAGTCTTTTCCGAGCCAGCCGAGTAAAGCAATCAAGGCAAATCCGGTCAAGCTGATCAATAGTGCCAGCGAAAATTGTTCGTTTTGTTTTTGCGGACGATGTGATTGGTAATAGGGGAAAAATTTATTTAGGTAGGCAGGCATGCCCAGTCCGGAGAAGGCCATCATCATCAGCGCAACGGCGATGAATGCATTGTAGAGTCCGAATTGTTCCTTTTCGAAAATCCCATCCTTCGTGAAGAGATAAACATTGAGCAAGCCGATGGCAAAACCGACATAAATGACGGCTGAAGAGATCAGACTTTGTCGGCGTATGCCACTCATGGTCAATTATTCTACGTAAAGGTTTGCGGGGATTTTACCCGGCTCGACCGGTTGATTGATGATGGTCCATTCAGATCCGATCCATTCCCAGCTAGCCGCGCGATCCGAACGGATCGGTAAGCGAAACGTCGGTAGGCAGTTAGTCCAACGACATTGTTTTTTTCCATTTTCAGCCTTGAACTCCAATTTAGGTATCTGCGTGGTTCGAAGATATTGGTCGAATATCGGTTGAAGATCCAATTTGGTTCGCTTGATCCAGTATTGTTCCACGAGTTGACTGGTAGTTGGCGTTCGTGCGAATTCACGGTTCATGCCACGTAAGATATCTCGAAACAAGGAATCGTTGTCTATGATCTCCCGAAGCGTGTGAATGAGATTCGCCCCTTTGTTGTACATGTCGCCGCTGCCTTCCGCGTTTACGCCATAGGGGGCGATGAGTGGACGGTCGTTGCGGATTGATTTTCGAAGGCCTTTTGCATAGGCGTCCGCCGCCTCGCGTCCAAAGTGATAGTCTACAAAAAGGACCTCTGAGTACATAGTGAATCCTTCATGTATCCACATATCAGCGATGTCTCGCGTAGTGATGTTATTCGCAAACCATTCGTGGCCACTTTCATGGATGATGATGTAATCCCATCCTAACCCCCATCCGCTACCGGAAAGATCACGGCCCAAATAGCCGTTTTTGAATTGATTCCCATAGGCGATGGCAGATTGATGTTCCATGCCTAAATGTGGAGATTGTACCAATTTGAATCCGTCGTCATAGAAGGGGTAGGGGCCGAACCAGTATTCAAACGCCCGCATCATGCGTTTTACGTCCCGTTTGAAATGTGCTTTTGCCTTATCAAGATCTTCTGTCATCACCCAGTAATCCAGATCGAGTTTTTGCTTGTTCTCACCCATCAGGGTATCACTGAAGCGGGTGTATCGTCCGATATACGGGACAAGATTGTAGTTGTTGATGGGTGAAACGACATTCCAGCTCCATTGTTCCTTGCCCATGCCGGCGGGTTTCTTTCCGATCAGTCTTCCGTTCGCGATGGCACTGAGTGTATCGGGAATGATGATGTTCATGCGAGCTCCGTTGTCGGGTTCATCGCTTTGATGATCCTTGCATGGATACCATACACTGGCGCCCAAACCTTGACAGGCAACCGACATCCAAGGGTTCCCGGATCGATCTTTCTTGTATATCCAACCACCGTCCCAGGGCGGGTTCACAGCCACTCTAGGCGTTCCGCTAAATCGAATTTCCAGCTGAGCCGATACCTTTTTGCTTTTGGGGATCAGCCCTCGATGAGCACGCAGGTCGATCCAGTAAACATTGCCCTCCCGCTCAAAAGGAAGGGATTGTTGTGCCAGTGTGATCTGATCGATCTGCATGGGTGTTTGCAGGTCGATCTGCATGCGGTCCGTCACTGTAGCACCAGTTAGATTGAATTCGATCTTATTCTTTCCTTTCAGCTGCCGCGATGAATAGTCAGGTTCAATGGTGAGTTCATAATGCAGTACGTTCCACCAGGCCCGGTCGGCACCGATACTGCCTCGAAGCGTATCCTGTCGATCGAAGGCAGGGGTTTTACCTTGACCATAAACGGAACCGACCAAAAGTAGGAGAAGGGCAATTGCAGGTGCTGATAGCCGAATCATGTTGGCATTTATTTATGGTGTTGAACCGGTCAGTCTTTCTTCAGCTTATCCTTGAATACTTTTCGGAATTTTTCCACCTTGGGTCGAACCACGAGTTGGCAATAGGGATTGCTGTCGCCGTTCATTTCGAAATACTGTTGGTGATAATCTTCGGCCGGATAAAACAGTTCGAAAGCCGCGATCTCGGTTACGATCGGCTTATCGAAAGCGCCACTCTTGTTCAGTTCCTCTTTGAATCGGATCGATTTTTCTTTTTGTTCCTCCGTATGATAAAAAATCGCGCTTCGGTATTGTGTGCCTACGTCGTTTCCTTGTCGGTTCAGTGTTGTGGGGTCGTGTGTTTCCCAAAACACTTCCAATAGTTCTTCGAACTGGATCTTGGAGGGATCGTAAACAATCTGGAGGCATTCGGCATGGCCGGTGAGTCCGCTGCAGACTTCTTTGTAGGTTGGGTTCTTCACTTTTCCGCCGGTATAGCCGGAGGTAACTTGAATCACACCTTCCAGGGAGGTGAAGATGGCTTCCGTGCACCAGAAACAGCCGTTGGCCAGGGTGGCGATCTCGGTGGCGGGCAGGGTTGGATTATTTTTTACGGTGCTGTCTTTCATGGGAGGTTGTTTGGTGTTCTTGCCGTCGGTTTGTGCACAAGCGCTGAGCCCGGCCAGCAGTAGTAAGGAGATAAAAAGGAATCTGTTCATAACGAGGGCAAAAATCCGAGTTTTGTGCCGGTTTTGAGCGAACGATATTTTATTTAACAAGATGAGACTATTTCCTGCTTCGGCACACCAGCAACTCGAATTCGATCGAGTGGTAGAGCGATTGGTTTCTCACTGCAGAGGTGAATGGGCCAAAGCCTGTGCCCGGGAGATCCGTATTCACAACCAGATCGATCACATTCGGTTGGCGCTGGGGCAAACCCAAGAGTTCAAATGGTTGTTGGATCAGGGTCTGGCCTTTCCCACAGAAGAACCCCTTTCGATCCTTCGGGAGTTGCAGTTACTCGGTCTATCCGGTGCGGTACTGACCGGCGAACAATGGATGCAGATCCGGCGCCTGCTGACCGATACGGAGTCTGTTTATCGCTGGTTCAATCCTGAACGTAAAATCGCATACCCGTCCTTGGTAACTGTTCTGTCCGATACGGAATATGAAAAGAAGATCATTGCCAGGATCGATGATGTATTGGAGCCGAACGGACAGGTACGGGATCAGGCATCAAAATACTTGCAGGAGATTCGGACAAAACTGCATAGAAAACGGCAGGAACTCAGGTCGGTCTTTGAGCGCATCGTCCAGAAATTGCAGAAACAAGGATGGTTGGCAGAGATCGAGGAAAGTTTCTTGAATGGCCGGCGTGTGGTAGCTGTTTTGGCTGAGCAAAAACGGGTGGTCAGAGGGATTTTACATGGGGAAAGCGAGAGCCGTCGAACTTCCTTTTTGGAGCCGGAGGAAACCATTGAATTGAACAATGAAGTATTTGAATGGGAGAATGAGGAGCGGGCTGAAGTGGTCCGGATTTTGCGCGCGTTGACCGCTGAGTTGTCTGTTTATCAGCCGTTGTTGAAAGCGTATTATTCCATACTCGGACAATTTGATTTCATACGGGCACGTGCCCGGTTGGCGGTGGAGATGGATGGTCAGCTACCGGAAATTGAACTGAAAGCCGGTGTGCAGTTGATGCAAGCACGTCACCCACTGTTGTTGCTTTACAATCGATCGAACGGCAAGCCGACTATTCCACTCGACATTTCCCTCACCGAGGAGAATCGAATTTTATTGATCAGCGGGCCCAACGCAGGCGGTAAGACAGTGGCGATGAAAACCATCGGACTGATACAGCTGATGGTCCAGAGCGGCCTGCTGGTGCCTGTGGCAGCCGGTAGTCGGTTGGGCGTTTTTAAGCAGCTGATGATTCAAATGGGTGATGCCCAAAGTTTGGAATTTGAATTGAGTACCTATAGCAGCCACCTGCTGCACATGAAAGAATTTTTGGATGCCGCGAATGGACGAACCTTGTTTTTTGTGGATGAGATGGGCAGTGGTAGTGATCCCGACCTGGGTGGCGCTTTTGCAGAGGTGATGTTGCAGGAGTTTTTACGAAAACATTCGATGGGGGTTGTTACAACCCATTACCTGAATTTGAAAGTGATGGCGGGCCGCACGCCCGGCTTGATGAATGGTGCCATGGCCTTTGATGAAAAGACTTTATCTCCCCTCTATAAATTACAAGTGGGTAAGCCGGGTAGTTCGTACACGTTTGCCATCGCTCAACGGATCGGATTGGATAAGCGTTTGATCGACCGGGCCAAAGGGCTTGTTCGGGAGGATCATGTGCGCCTGGATAAGCTCTTGCATCGCACCGAGAAAGAGTTGGCAGATGTAGCGAAACAGCAGCAGGAACTCAATAAAGTGTTGGCTGAGAATAAACGACTGAAGGCCGAGATGGAGCGGGTGATGGATATGGAGCGGCATCGTCAGGAGGTCGCTGTTTTACGGGAGCAAAACCGCATCGGAGCAGAGCGTTGGAAGGAGTTGAAGGATCTGGAACGAACACTTCGTATGGTGGTGCAAGACTGGCGAAAGAACAAGGACAAGGAAAAAGCCATGAAAGAAATGGGGCAGGTATTGTTTCCGAAGCGCGCGGTTTCTTCCAAGGAAAGAAATGCGCAGGATATGGCAACACCGCATGAGGATTTGGTGGGAGAACCGGCGATCGGGGATGTGGTTTTAGTGAAAAAGACCGGTCGGCATGGTCAGGTGATGGAATTCAAGGGAAAGCAGGTCGTGGTTCGTATCGGAAAATTGCCGATGCAAGTGTCATTAAGTGACGTGAAGCGTATCCGATTGTTGAAGGAAGAGAAGGCTGATAAAAAACTTAAATGAGTAACTTAGCCGAAAATCATTTTATGTTGAAAAGAATTATGTTGTTATTGATGATGGGGTCTACACTTTCATTGTTGGCCCAGCGGGAAGAGGTGGATATGAATACTCCGGGCGTATTGACGGATGCCACCTTGCAAAAGCGTGCGTTCAAAGCAGCACAGCCCACAGAGGATAAGGTGGAGTTGATTGATGTGGTGGGGCTGGGGCAAACTACCTATACGGCTTCAAACGTAATGGATGGCTCGGTGAAAAGTTTTGAGCACTCGATGCGCATATTGGTTGCACTGAATATGGGCGGGAATAAGCCGGGCGCTTGCCAGTTGGTGTTTTATAGTGCGGCGGAAAAGATCCAGCAGGCCGCCAGCGCTGAAAATGGAACGGTTAGCATTTATTATCCCATATCGGTTTACGAGTCGCTGCGGTCCCGCCTGGAGCAGGCGTTGATCGCCCGTAAAAAGGTGCAGGTGAAAGTGACACTGAAGACCACCGGATTCCGGGAAGGCGTATTAATATTCTAAACCTGTTTTGAATAATCTTTCCGACGCTGTACATTTGCGGCGGAGAGATGGCAGAGCGGTCGATTGCGGCGGTCTTGAAAACCGTTGACTGTAACAGGTCCGGGGGTTCGAATCCCTCTCTCTCCGCAAAAGCATCTTAAAGCCCCGCCAACGGCGGGGTCTTTTTTATTTGGGGGATTTTTAATCAAGAAATAATTTCATTTCGTTTGGTCAGGCTGTTACGATCCTTGTCTACTTATTTCTGGCGCTATCGGCTGCGGTTGATGGCAGGCTTGGTGTTTGTCTCCCTCTCGAATTATTTCAACGTGTTGTTTCCGCAGGTCACCGGTTTTGTGGTCGATTATGTTCAACGGACGTTACGTTTGCCGGGCTATCAGCCGGCTGAGCGTCCGGCTCGATATGATGCATTGGTACAGTGGTTTGCCGATTGGGTGTCTGATCAAGCTTGGGGAATGGAGCAAGTGGTGGCTATTTGCGGGTTGACGATTCTGATGCTTGCCATCCTAAGGGGTTTCTTTTTGTTTCTGATGCGCCAGACCTTGATCGTGATGAGCCGGCACATTGAATTTGCGCAGAAGTCCGACCTATATGCCCATTTCCAGCAAATGGATCTGGCCTTCTTCAAGAAAAATCGTACCGGCGATATGATGAACCGGATCGCTGAAGATGTGAGTCGCGTACGCATGTTCACGGGCCCAGCTCTGATGTATTTTGCCAACCTGTTTACCATCATCCTTTTTTGTGTGATTTCCATGTGGCGTCGGGATCCGGTGCTCACAATGTATGTGCTCAGTCCGCTTCCGCTACTGGCCTATTTGATGTATCGGGTAAATGAGCGGATCAACCGATTGAGTGAACAAACGCAAGAGGCGTTATCAGATCTTACCGTTCAAGCGCAGGAAACCTACAGTGGTATTCGGGTGGTAAAATCTTTTGTACAAGAAAATTCGGTCATCGGTTGGTTCGCCGAAAGAGCCGAGCGTTACCGAAAAGCAGCCTTGGGTTTAGCCAAGGTGGAGGCCATGTATTTCCCCTCGATCTCCCTGCTGATTGGGTTGAGTACACTGTTGACGATCCTCATGGGCGGGTTATATGTGATGCAAGGCGGGGGGCTAGGACTCAATGCGCTGGTTGAATTTATTTTATACATCAACATGCTCACCTTTCCGGTGAGTGCGATCGGCTTGACCGCTAGCCTGACGCAGCGAGCAGCTGCCTCACAAATTCGAATCGACGAATTGCTGGAGCAACAGCCTGCGATCAAATCCGATGGAACAAATCCACTTTCTCGGATCGAGCAGATTGATTTTGAACAGGTGTACTTTTCTTACCCGGATACCGGCGTTCGAGCTGCACGATCTTGGAATATGCGAATAAAAAAGGGGGAACGCTGGTTAATTACCGGTCCCACCGGCAGCGGAAAATCGACCTGGGCGCAGTTGGTTTTGCGTTTTTATGATCCGGAAGCCGGGACGATCAAGATCAATGGTCGGGCTTTAATTGAATATGAATTATCCGATCTCCGAAAATGTATCGCCTATGTGCCGCAGGATGTTTTTCTTTTCAGCGATACCATTGAGGCAAATCTTCGTTTCGGAAATCAAGATGCATCAGAAGATGAATTGATCCGCGTAGCGAAGGCGGCCTGTTTGCACGAGGAGGTACTTCAGTTTCCGGATGGATATCAGACGGTAGTGGGAGAGTGGGGGGTGACCCTTAGCGGTGGGCAAAAGCAGCGGTTGGCACTGGCCAGGGCCTTGCTGAAGCCAGCGGAACTTTACATATTGGATGATACGTTAAGTGCGGTAGATGTGCAGACAGAAAAGCGAATTTTATCAGCATTGGATTCCATGGCAAAAGATAGCAGCTGGGTGTTGATCACCCATCGGGTACCGGCGGATTTCAGATTTGATGGTATGGTGACCCTGGAAGATGGGAAAATGGTGAGTTGATCTCTCCGATTTCAATTTCTTATCCTGATTTGGATTTTTTGGAATTTAGGATATATTTGTCTACCTCATTTTCTAACCAAAAGAACGAGCCGTGTCGTACGAAAACAACGAACGAAAAGCCGATAGTATTTACAGCAAAAGAATCCGTGCCGGAAAACGCCGGACTTATTTTTTTGACGTGCGAGCCACCCGTGGGAATGACTATTATCTGACCATTACGGAAAGCCGTAAACGGTTTGACGACAATGGGTATGACCGTCATAAGATCTTCCTCTACAAAGAGGATTTCAATAAGTTTGTGAAAGGCTTGAATGAGGCAGTTGATTATGTCAAAACCGAGCTGATGCCGGATTTTGACTTTGACGCTTTCTCCCGAGAAGATTTTCCGGAGGAGGAAGGATCAGCCGGTACCGATGGTGGCCTTGCTACCCCGGGGGAATCGCCCGATGCCCCGGCAGAGGATGTCGACAAATGGTAATCAGCCCCAAACCTGTAGAAAAAAATGCCCACCGGGCATTTTTTTATGTCCGAAAAGGTTATTTTTACTCAAACCAAAATCTGCTGGATGAGGAAACTTTACGCTTCCCCTTCAACTTTATTGGCATCGAATAATACCCGGCAAAAACTGTTGGGATTTCGTCATTTTATTAAAACCTGCGAAATGCAACCTACCAAAACTCTGCTTCGCCCTTTGTTCGTGTTTGTGCTCGGCCTGTTCAGTATCCTGGCCGTTAATGCTCAAACAACCATCGCGACATCCGGTTTTTTGAACAACAACGGTTTCGGCCTCACGGTGTTCAATTTTCGGAACAATAACACATCCGATGTAATGATCACAAACATCGCCAGTATCGTAGGAACTTCTGGAGGTGTGGATGTCAAAGCTTTCTTCAAAACCAGTGCCATTAATGGTGCTCCAGGCGCCATCAGTGCAGCGAACGGCTGGACGGAATTCGGAGCCGCTACGATTACGGGGGTGGCTAATACTACCACTACCACTACGCAGCCATTCATGTCCGGGTTGACGCTAATCGTTCCTGCAGGGGCTACTTATGGAATCGCTGTTCAGGCTGCTAACGCCGGTTCTACCACAGGTTGTTTACAATACAGCACGGTTGCGGCCGGAACCTATACCTTTTCTGGCGGCGGATGTGATATCATCACCGGATCGAACGTGAGCTATGCCGGTGATATCGCTCCTAACGCGCCTACATTTACTCCCCGATCATTCCTGGGTAGCATCGGGTTTGTTTCCACTGTGGCATGTAGTGGTACGCCAGCACCAGGCAATACGATTAGTTCAGTGACTGGAGCTTGTCCTGGCACAAACTTCACCTTATCACTCCAGAACTCTTTGCCCTTCTCGGGTCTGACTTACCAGTGGCAGTCTGCTAGTAGTGCTTCTGGTCCTTGGACTAATATTTCTGGCGCTACAGCAAGCACATTAGTGACTACCCAGGCAAACTCAACATTCTACCGCTGTAATGTCACTTGCTCTGGGAATACCGGCATCTCCACAGCGGTTCAGGTAGCAATGAATCTGCCTGTTAACTGCTACTGTTCGGCAGGAGCCACCAGTAATCAATTTGAAAAGATCGCGCGTGTTCGATACAATCAAATCGATAATAGCTCCACCTCAACCGCCGGCTACGAAAACTTCTTGAACATAACCACACCTGCTTATCTTGGAGCTACATCACCCGTCACCATTAATCTGGCCGGTGGATTTGCAGCAGACCAATCTCTGGTCTGGATTGATTTCAATCAAAACGGTAATTTCTCCGATCCGGGAGAGCTCGTGTTCACATCCGGCAACAGTGCCGGTCCGCACATTGGTACCATTACAATCCCTTCCACTTCATTATTGGGAAATACTCGTATGCGGGTACGGATGCACGATACATCACTGGGGGGGAATAGTGCCCCTTGTGGAACATCATCTTTTGGTCAGGTTGAGGACTACACCGTAAATATTCAGGTTTGTGTGCCGGTTACTTTTGCTACGCAGCCTTCCAGTGCCAGCGTCACCTGTGGTGGAAACACTTCCTTCTCTGTAACAGCCAATGGCTCTGCACCTGTATACGGTTGGCAGTTCCG
>Ga0082207_1000314_pt1 | contig 28470 bp, 25 predicted proteins | sample LakMenEpi10Aug09_FD_71540 | JGI IMG/M metagenome (GOLD analysis project Ga0082207, IMG submission 71540)
GAAGTCCGACAGAGCATCGATCATCTGATGGATCATCTCCCGCGACATAGCATTGCATGTCGCAGGAGCATCAATGAGTATGGTTCCACTCGGGGCGGACTTCTTTAGCCTGATCACTGCTTGGTCTGAAAACCTTGTTGCTTTTGAATCGTCGAAAACCAATCGCGGATCAGTGAAGAACTCTCGAGGTTCGAGACGTTCTGGACACCACCGGTATTGGGTGCTGCAGAGAAGCTCAGCATCAAGTCTTCATCGGAGGGCGAATACGAAAGCACTTTGACGACATAGTAGATCTCCTTGGCCGCATCGGGCGCGACAAAGGTCGTGCCTGGCTCGGCCGAGAAGACTTTCTGCATGAACGCATCATCCAAAGGCTTGAGATTCTCGACGTTGCTCAGTTGGATATCGACATCGGCAACCACTGGATTGAGCCAAGTAAACGGCGTTGGTCGTACGATCTGATTTCGATCCGTTTCGCTTTCGAGGGCTTCTGCAAGGGAGTTTGCTGTCGCTTTTGCCGCAATGGACTTTGCCATCGCATCGGCCTTCTCAGCGGCCCGCTGCAACTTCCAAACGTTCATCACCGACTCCTTGGCCGTTTCGTAAGAGGGAGTCGAAGCGTCCTCGTGTTGCCTCTTCCAAAACAGAAAACGGGTCAGCAATGCGGTGCTTTGAAGGGGTACGTACAAATTCCCAAGGTTGTCTGATTGGCTCGGGGTTGGCCGCACACGGATAAGACTTGGGAACTCAAAGGGTTGCATTCTCGGCCCTCGAGTCACTCGAGAGCGACCGATCGGCAAAGTCACTGCGGTGCGAACGTCCATGAGTCCGGTTCGACCATACTCGAATCCAAACTTGTCTGCGATCTGTTGGAGATCCAAGGGCGCTGGCTCTTTCATGGAAGTGTCTTTTTCAGCGATGGCTCGTTGCCAAGCTTGCCATTCGGAGGCGTAGACTTCCATCGTTTCTCGAATCTCATTGCAGCGCTCATCGAGCACCTTGAATGCAGATCCTGCAGCCATCTGCCTTGCAAGCATGTCTTTAACTTCTTCGAAACTCTGCGTGCGCATCGGGACTTGCGGCGCAGCAGGTTCTTGCGGATTGCCTGGCGTGGTAGCGGGTGTTGTCGCCGGTAGATCCACTGGGGTGACTTCGGCTTGCGGAGCCCCTTCGGGCTTGGCTTCTTCCTTAGGCTGCTCTTCTTTAGGTGGCTCTTGTTTGGCTGGCTCAGCGGCAGGCTCGGTAGCAGGCGCTGGGTCTTGGAAGGACACCAAGCGAGTCTTTTGAGTTGCACTCACAGAGGATTGTGGGTTTGCGGGTTCTTTAGGCTCATCGGTTCCGGGATTCTCAAGCGTCGGAGGGAGATTTGTAGCGGGTTGATCTGGATTGGCTTTTGGCTCCTGCTTTTCCTGCTGCATCTTTTCTTGAAGGGCTTTGGTTTCCTCTTCGGTCAGTGGAACATCGAAGGCTTTTTCTTTGGCGCGGCGATCGTATTCGGATCGCAGGAGCTCTTCGGGAATCTTGCCTTTCTCTTCTTCGATGATCTTTTCGATATCGCAGGCGATGAATTCGAAGTCGGCCATATCAGGTGTCATGAAAGCCGGTTCGGTGAGAATCGGTTGGCTGATTCGCGAGATGTCCTTGCCCTTGTCAAAGAGGTCTCGAAGTTCTTTCTCGGTCGGCTTGCTGTCGACGCTATCCTCAAAGTTGTTCACAAACACTGGGTAAGCTTCGATCGAGGCGCGACGTTTGAAGCGGGTGAAGTACTGCCAGTTCTTGCTCGGTGGATTCAAGAGGGCAGTTGGCGCACCCATCGCATTGGCTCGTTCCTCGTAGCGTTGGCCACCGTTGGCGAGCCGCAAGACGGCGTTCTTTGCAAGCTCTTCTTTCATCAGGCGGTTAAAGTCTGACAACGACATACGACCGCCGGAGACTTCCTTGAGAGTCTTTTGAATTTGTTCACCGCTGAGTTTGCCATCGACGAACTTTTGCAAGAACAGTCGAACCGATTGGTCGTCGAAGTGGATCCCCATGCGGTTGGCTTCTGCTGCCAAGATCTTGCGTTCGAGGATCGATGAAGGATCGCGGGTGTCGGGGGTGATACCTACGAGCGCGAAATCGGGACGCACCTCGGGCACTCTGGGGTATCCGCCTTTGTCACGCACATCGAAGGCCAGTCGCTTGAGAAACATATTTGCGACCGACAGTTGCCCCATTTCGACATCGAGTTGTTCGCGGCTAATCGAGCCGCCGGTCCAAGATGCGGCCGTGGAGTTTCCGCCCGGTCTGTTGCTGACTCCTTGGGAGTTGCCAGTGAACGACTGCAGCATCGGTGCGACGACGAAGGACAAGATTGCGATCAAAACCGCAGCGGCCATCCAAAACCGCTGGTTCTTACGAAAATACGAAAACGGACTAGCCATAAAAAATTTTTCCTTGAGCCGTACTTAGCCATCGGCGCCCCGGCTTTGAAAGCCGCATAGGGAACAGAGGATTTTAGGAAATCCCTGAGTCTACGCAATCGCAGAGAGACCAACGATTCACACCATTTGGGAGGGTTTTCCCCCCAACTTGCAAACCCAAGGGGGCTTGACAAAGTGCCAACCTGTGGAACACAACCCAAATCTTGCCCGTGCGCATCACCCCTTCGCTATCGAGCCGAAACTGTAGTCATCCATGAGTCAAAAGAAGTCCTTGGTCATCGTCGAATCGCCAGCAAAAGCCAAGACGATCTCGAAATTTCTCGGGAGTGGCTTCCAAGTCGAGGCCTCGATCGGGCACATCCGCGACTTGCCGGGTGGATCCAAGGAGATGCCTGCCGAACTTAAGTCCCAGCCCTGGGCCTACTTAGGTGTCAATGTCGACCAAGACTTTGAGCCTGTTTACATCGTTCCGGCGGATAAAAAGAAGCATGTAAACTTCCTGAAATCTGCTCTCAAGGATGCCAGTGCCTTGTATCTGGCGACCGACGAAGACCGCGAGGGAGAGGCTATTTCTTGGCATTTGCAGGAGGTTCTCAAGCCCAAGGTACCTGTGCGTCGGATGGTTTTCCATGAGATCACCAAGGAGGCGATCGAGGGAGCCTTGCAAGCCACCCGCGAGATCGATCAGGGTATGGTCAAGGCCCAGGAAACCCGCCGGATTCTCGATCGTCTTTACGGTTACGATGTCTCGCCGTTGCTTTGGAAAAAAGTCCGACCCGGGCTCTCTGCCGGTCGGGTTCAAAGCGTGGCGGTACGACTGATTGTCCAGCGCGAACGCGAGCGGATGGCTTTCCGCAGTGCCACGTATTTCGACCTCGACGCTCACTTGAGCACTGCTCAGGGCGAAGCGTTCACGGCTGGACTCGTGAGTGTCGCAGGGCGGAGAGTCCCGACGGGCAAAGACTTCGACTCCTCGACCGGTAAGCTCAAAGATCCCCAGTTGTTGCTGCTCGACCAAGACGCAGCGGAGGCTTTGAAGAACCGCTTGTCGAGCGAAAGTTTTACTGTAGCGAAAGTCGAGATCAAGCCATTCACCGAGCGGCCTAAGGCACCTTTTACCACCAGCACGCTCCAGCAAGAAGCCAACCGCAAGCTGGGGCTGACGGCCAAAGACACCATGCGGATCGCGCAGAGTCTCTACGAGAATGGCTACATCACTTACATGCGTACCGACTCGACCACCTTATCCAAGGAAGCCATCGCTGCGGCGCGAAGTTTGGTTCGTACCCAGTACGGTCCTGATTTCCTCTACGACACCGAACGCTCCTATGCCACGAAAGTCAAAAATGCGCAGGAAGCTCACGAAGCGATTCGTCCGGCTGGAAATACCTTCCGATTGCCCGAAACCCTCAGGGACGAACTCAATTACGATCAGTTCCGACTCTTTGACCTTATTTGGAAACGAACCGTCGCATCCCAGATGGCCGATGCCCGTAAGCTGCGAGTGATCATGACGATCCACGCTGCCGACGCGGTCTTTCAAGCCACTGGCACATCGATCGAATTTGAAGGTTTTCTCAGGGCATATGTCGAAGGTAGCGACGATCCAGCAGCAGAGTTGGCCGAGAAAGAAAAACTCTTGCCCAATGTTCAGTCCGATGAAAAGCTCAAGCTCAAGCAACTCGATGCTCTGTCGCACACCACCCAACCGCCGGCCCGTTACACCGAAGCCTCGTTGACGCAGGCTCTTGAAGAACGTGGGATTGGTCGACCGAGCACCTATGCATCGATCATCGATACGATTTTGCGAAGAGACTACGTGTTCAAAAAAGGCAACGCTCTGGTGCCAAGCTGGACGGCTTTCGCTGTGATTCAGTTGATGGAAGACCATTTTCCTTCGCTTGTCGATTATCAATTCACTGCCGACATGGAAGACTATTTGGATCAGATCAGCCGCAATGAAAAAGAGAACCTCACTTATCTCCAGGAGTTTTACTTTGGCGATGATGTCAACGAGCAAGACGCTGCCCCTGGAGGGATAGGGCTCAAGCCGTTGATTTCCCAAAAAGTTACCGAGATAGATCCCAGGAACGCTTGTTCGTACTCCCTGGAATCGTCCGATCAAGAGCGATTGGCAAGTGGCGGGCAAGACAAGGTCGTTGTCCGGATCGGTCGTTACGGGCCTTATATTGAACAAGGGGAGCGCCGAGCAAGTATCCCCGAGGATATGCCTCCGGATGAACTCACCTTGTCGATGGCGGTCGAACTGCTCGACAAACATCAAAAGGCCGAAGAACCCTTGGGCCACCATCCCGTTTCGGGAAAACCGATTTTCATCAAGCAAGGGCGCTTTGGGCCATATGTCCAACTCGGTGCCAACGACGACGAGCAAAAGAAGAACGCTTCGTTGCCCAAGGGTGTTTCTCCCGAGAGCGTCAACCTCGATCTTGCAGTCAAACTGCTCTCGTTACCCAGAGAGTTGGGGGTCCATCCTGCCGATGGCCAAATGGTCATTGCAACCCAAGGCCGTTTTGGGCCGTTTCTCAAGCATGGTGATGAATCGCGATCGATTCCGGCGACGTATGCTTTGTTGGAGATTACACTCCAAGAGGCTTTGGAGGTTCTAGCGCAGCCCAAAGCGGTGCGCGGAGCAGGGCGGGGGGTAGCAGCACCACCGCTGAAGACATTCGATCCATCCCCAGCGACGGGCAAGCCGATCGAACTGCGAGACGGACGCTATGGCCTTTATGTCACCGATGGCCAGACGAACGCTTCGCTTCCCAAGGATACCTCTGGAGAGGATTTGACTTTTGAACAAGCCGTTGCGCTTCTAGAGGCACGAGCTGCGGCCGGTCCATCGAAGAAGAAGACCAAGTCGAAAGCGGCCAAGAAGGAACCCAAGGCTGCGAAGACTCCAAAGGCTGCGACGAAGACTCCCAAGACAGCCAAGAAGGCAACGAAGGCTGCAAAGAAGACCGCCAAGAAGGCGTCGAAAAAGAAGCAGTAGCATGGCACGCGTCATCGAACTACAGATCGGCGATCAACTGCATCCGGCTCGATTGCAACATGCAATCCAAGATGCACTTACCGATCCGAGAAAGTTAGATCGATTGACGATACAAACCACCGATGAGGAGCCTGAGGCCATCTACGCGATCCTTCAAGGAGGATACGGAAAAGACTATCTCGGCGTGGGTCTGAGGAATCTGCTCAAGGTTGAGACCATGGGAAGCATCGGCGACTATGGGTTTGCGGCCACGAGCGATTGCGAGTGCGCGGTGCAGGGGAACGTAGGGGATTATTTCGGGCATTCGCAAATCTCCGGAACGCTTTTGGTGATGGGATCGGCCGGTGAGGGTTTTGCGGCGATGGCCCAAGGAGGCTTGTCGGTCGTCTTGGGTGATTCGCTCGATCGGCCTGGGGCATCCTTGCGAGGAGCTGCGGTCTTGGTGCGAGGGAGTGTCGGTGCCGAAGCCGGCTTTCGAATGCGATCGGGCATTTTGGTCATCGGTGGCGATGCCGGACCTCGGCTCGGACATCAACTCACCGGTGGACGGATCTACATCCGTGGCCAAGCCGAGAGCATGACACCGGACATCGAAGAGTGTCGCCTTCGAGAACCCGATCGGCTCATATTGAGTTTGCTTCTGATGAAAGCTGGATTAAAGGCTTCAGCCATCAAAGAGTTTCGCGTCTATCGATCACCGGCTGAGCTATGACAAAAAAGAGCAAGCCACAAATCACCCATTTGAATCAAGCCAGGGCTCTTGCTGAGCGAATTGACCAGCAGCCCGAACTATGGGCCCAGCGAGAATTGGGGTGCAAGTTCCATTGCAGGTCCACTGGCCAAAAGCTCTATTGGCCTTCTGCGATCTTCTCGAGGCTTGCGATCGATCTGCCAGAGCCAACCTCTGTGCTCGCGACGCTTGAGAACCTCAAGAAGAAATCCGGAATTTCGATTGTTGAACAAGAAGTGAATTCTTCCCAAAGGCTTTCGGATCGGATGGGTTCTGGAGCGGATCGTTCGATGGACGACGGCCTATCGATTCAACCGATCTTTATCGATGAACCGATTCGATTTGAAGGGCTCATGCATGCCGAGCAGATTGAACTGCAGTTTATTCCTGCAAGTTCAAAATCCAGCTTGGCAAACTATGCCAGTGGCTATCTAGCCCAGCGATGGATGCCGACCCTGCCATCGGATCTGACCGATGTGGACAAGATGAGCAAACGCATCGAGCTTCTTCGCAGCGCCAGCGATCAAGCCACGGTAATTGTCGGAGGAACACTTGCTGCAGGCGCCGTCTACGATGATGTGCGATTCCTCATCGACTCTGGGGTCGATTATGTCAATGTTCTGGCCCAAGTTGCAGCGGGACTCAAACCTCCAAAATCGTTCTCCTTTCAGCCGTTGGATTATGTGATTGAGCAAGCCCTTGGGGCGATCGATAAATCGGGGGTGTCTGATATTGCGTTGCTTGTGTCCAGCCGCATCGATCACGTGCAAGATGGACTGCGGTTGCTCAGCGCCGGGGTTGATGCTTTTTGCATCGATTCGTGGTTGATTGAACAACACACCGAAAACACAAGTACCGCTTCGAGCGCCGAGGACCTGAGTTCCTTCATGGGCTCGTACGTACGCCCTGCTGCCTCTGCAAGTGTTGATGGCATGCTCAAGGCCGCATTGTCTTTCGTCGAGGAGTTCAACTCCCTTCGACGTGTCTTTGAGATTTGATCATCGTTGCTGTTTGAAAATATTTGCAAGCACGAGCCGACGCAAACCGAATTCCTCGTACTCAGCGAAGCGGTACTCGTACTCGATGGCTATTCGAACCCCAGCAATGCCGATTCTTGATCGGGCCGGTCGCTGTCGTTGCAGACCCCTGCGCTGACTTGCTTTACTGACCGACGTCGAGTACGAGTACCGTTCGTCCGCTAGTGCGGACTCACTGAGTACGAGTACGAGTACGAGAAGAGGCACGAACAAGGCATTGAACTTTTCTCCTCGCACTCGGTCAATGCAAGCGTGCAAGCAATTCTGGATGCGTTTGAAAGTGAGTCGCGACGCTTGCAAGAAGCGGATCGATCGTTTGGGACTGGATGGCATGCGGAGGATCCCAGTCCCACCACTTAAAATCTGGGTGTTCGGTGCATACCAACTCGATCGGACGCAAGAGGGCTCCTAGATAGATCGTTAGCTCTTTAAGCGACTTTTCCTGGGGATTTTTCCGCTTGGCAACCCAGTATCGATGGACGAAACGGAACACCGGATCGGTCCAAATAGCATCGCTTGGTATACCGGTCTCCTCCCAAAGTTCACGCTTGGATGCCTCGATCGAGGTCTCACCCTCATCGAAGTGGCCTTTGGGCAAGTCCCAGCGATCGGGGTGTTTCATCAGCAAAAACTCAAGTCGCTGCGATTTGCGGAAAACCAAATACCCCGCCGCAAAGACGGTAGGTTCTGCATCGTTCGATAAGTGATCTTTAGCCATAGGGTCGGCTAGTGCCTCGGTTTGCTTGGACTTCCCACGGGTTGCCAAGCCAGTATGATACCTCGATTCGATACCCCGAGGTATTCCCACGTTGCTCTGGTAATTTACTGCTATGAAAATTTATACAAAAACCGGGGACGCAGGTACGACAGGACTCTTTGGTGGCCCACGCGTTTCGAAAGACGATGCGAGGATATGCGCCTACGGTTCGGTTGACGAACTCAACGCGGTCTTGGGGACTGCACGCAGCACAGGGCTCTCGCCCAAGCTCGATCCGATGCTCGATGCGGTCCAGCATCAGTTGTTTTCGATCGGTGCAGAACTGGCCAGCCCCGACCCAGAGCAGCATAAGCTCAAATGGGATAGTGATCCGCACGTATCGAAACTGGAAGAATGGATCGATTCGATGGAGGCTCAGTTGCCTGCACTCAGGAACTTTATTCTTCCGGGAGGGAGTCCTCAAGCGGCCCAGCTCCATTTGGCTCGCACCATTTGCAGGCGTGTGGAAAGAGAAATAGTCCGGCTCGGACACGACCGTCGTGTCAGTGATGTGTCTCACATCGTGATCTTCCTGAATCGCCTTAGCGATATGCTCTTTGTCATGGCCCGCTATGCGAACTTGGAATTAGGTGTCGCCGATACGACCTGGGGGACCCCGAGAACGCCGCAATCTTAACTATCTTCGCTAGTCTCCCGAGCCCACCGGTCTTGGCTCAGCCCCCTAAAGTGGCTCTGTTTTCCAAGCTCTCTTGATCGGCTGTAGATAAAATCACTACAACGCCGATCATGAAAACAACAATCCACACAGCTTGGCCTGTTTCAGTTGTACGAATTTTGTTTGTGGCTTTCTTAGCCAGCTTGTCCCTACACGGTGGCTGCGTTCGAAAACGTATGACGTTTCGAACCAATCCTTCGGGTGCGATGGTGTATGTCGACAAGCAACCCGTGGGACTGACTCCCGTTTCGACCGGGTTTACTTATTACGGAACCCGCAGTGTCGAGATCGTCAAGGATGGATACCGGACCGAAAAATTTCTTCGCAAAGTGCATGCGCCTTGGTATCAAATTCCGCCGCTGGACTTTGTCTCCGACACGCTTTGGCCCTTTGAGTCCCGCGACGAGCGAATCATCGATGTTCAGTTAACTCCCGAGTTCGATGTGCCCGAGGATGCGCTGATCGCTTCAGGAGAGCAGTTGCGGCTTCAAGCAGGTCAAGGGATTGCCGTCACACCGCCGCCACCGGTGGTGCAACCCTCGACACCGATCTTGGCTCCTGCACCCGTTGCGATTGTTCCGGGCCCTTCGAGTGTGCCCGGTCCGCCGCTTGTTCAAGCTCCCCAGCCTACGTTTGGTCAGCGAGCTTGGAATACGTTGTTCCCTTACGGTGCTCCTTTGAGTTTCCCATCGACTCAGGTGACTCCGGGAGGTGGCTTTAGGCCACCGACGGACAATGAATAACAAGTTTCTTGGCTTGCTGTTTGTTTGCACCTTGTGCCTATCCGGATGTAGGATCCTGGCGCCGCAAGCGATCGACAACTCCAAACAAAACATTGCACCCGAGTTGCTCCAGGCCAATTCGCTACCGATCGAGCGAGGCAAACCCCGAGCGATCATCGATGGGGTCGGCTGGGTCGTAGGGATACCATCGAAGCTACTGCTGTGGGACTCTAGAATCGATAACCACAAGATCGGTTTGGAGACCGAAGCTTGCGTTGCGGAATACTTGTCCCAAAACCAAATGGGGCACGTAAAAGTACGACTCAATCAATATCGGCCTTGGGATGACATGAAGCGATTGACTAAGAACAAGTCGATGGCATGGCCCTGGCGATACTCCATCGGAACCTTGAGCGTTCTTGGAGAGACCATCGTTCCGGGCAGGATATTCGGGGGTGATCACTTCAATCCGTATTCGCAAACGATCCATCTTTACAGCGATGTACCTGCAATCGCCTTGCACGAAGCTGCTCATGCGAAAGACTTTTCACGCAGGAGATATCCTGGCACCTATGCTGCGCTGTATGGTTTGCCGGTGGTACCGCTGTATCACGAGTCTCTGGCCACAAAGGATGCTTTGGCTTATGCCCAAGAAACCGACGATCCTGCGTTGCAGCAAGAGGCCTATCGTATTTTGTATCCAGCCTATGGGACTTATGTGGGAGGAGCCATCGGCTCGGTGCTACCCATGGCTTCGTTCCCAGCATACTATGGTAGTGTCATCCTCGGACATGCGGCCGGGCGCTGGCAAGCCGCCCAGGTAACTCCAAAGGATCCCTCGATTGCATCGGCAATCACAGAAAGAGAAGAATGAAATCCGTAGAAGTCACTCCGGTCGAAGGTCGCAAGGATCGCAAAGAGTTCATGGAACTCATATGGCGACTCTACAAGGCAGATCGCCACTGGATCCCGCCGATCCGAATGAACCAAGAGGAGCTCGTCGGTTTTCGTAAGCATCCTTTCTACGAGAAGAACACTTGCCAAGCATTCTTAGCCAGAAGGGATGGCCAAGTCGTTGGGCGGATTGTTGGCATTATCAACCACGCACACAACAAACGCTACGAGGAGAAACGGGGCTTTTTCGGGTTCTTCGAGGCGATCGATGATCAGCAGGTTGCCAACGCGCTGTTTGAGGCTGCCGGCAAGTACCTCAAGTCCCAAGGCATGACCGACGTTCGTGGGCCGTGCAACCCATCGCTTAACTACGAAACCGGAACCCTCGTCGATGGTTTCGATTCCTCGCCGACGTTCATGATGACCTACAACCCACCGTACCATGATCGACTCATCCGAGGTTTCGGTTTCGAAAAGACCCAAGACATGTATGCCTACAATGGCAATGTCGAGATGCTCAATACGATCGACCCGAAGATCAATAGAACGGTCGAAATGGTTCAAGAACGATTTAATCTTCAAGTGCGTCAAGTGAGCCGCAAGAATTTCGGAAAAGAGATTCTGTTGTTCCTCAAGATCTATAACGAGTCTCTCCAAGGGACTTGGGGGTTTGTCCCGCTGAGCGATGGAGAAGTCAAAGCCCTTGGCATGTCGATGAAGCTTCTGATCAACCCTGCGGCAACGAGTGTCATCGAGGTCGATGGAGAGCCTGTCGGGGTCGGCTTGGGCCTGCCTGATTACAACCCAATCATCAAAAAGATAGACGGCAAGCTCTTTCCTTTTGGCTGGATCAGAATCTTGCTCGATCGCAAAAAGATCACCAAGATGCGGATTATCAGTGCCAACGTTACTCCCGAGTGGCAGCGATGGGGATTGGGGTTAGTGCTCCTAAACCGCATGCTCCCGGATGTGCTAGCCATCGGAATCACCGACGCGGAATTCTCGTGGGTCTTGGAGACGAACCATTTATCGCGAGGCTCGCTTGAACGGGCTGGATTGGTGCCCTCCAAAACCTATCGACTCTACGACCGAACTTTGTCAGACATCTAAGTTCAAAGCGAGACAAGTTTGCTTTAGCCGTCTGGGTCGTTCAGGACTTCGATCAGTCGGCTTCGAAGCGGCTCGGGGTACCGTTCAGGCCACGACCGATCGATCAGATCCAGCGAGATCATGTCCCGTAGATGCACGCGATCTTTATCTCGGTTTGCGTTGAGCTTCATGAAGACCAGGGTCTCTAGCCGAACCGTTTGAAAATCGTTGGCTCTGGCTAGCGGTTCGATATCGGGATTTGGACTGTCGCCGGCTCGTTCAATTTTCCCCACAAGCACTACATGAACTGCATCGCGAGCCGACGCTTCTGGATGCTCGACAAACATGTCCAAGTCCGAGACGTTGCGGTGATGAAAGCCAGCGGCGAGCATCGCGTCTTTCATCGCCGGAAAATCGCTCGGCCGAACCATAATATCCACGTCGCGTGTTGTCCGCAGTGCCGCTTCATCGACTTGGGCGACCCAAGCCCTTACGGCATGACCGCCAACGACGGCATAAGGTACTTTTGCATCTTCGAGGATACGAACGGTTTTGCGCAGGCGCTCATTGACTTTTTCCACGGCTCGCTCCATCCTGGCCCATAACTCTTCGCCTACGATTTTGAACTCTACCACGGCAAAACCTCCGTTGCTAAGTGTAATCCAGGGCAATGGAAGATTCCACCGCAGGGACGCAACGCCAGCCTAAGGCTTTTGCAGTGCCCGATCCAACACGTTTTTCGTGATACGTTGGACCCGTGGATCTGGGCCATGCGGACGACTCCAGTGCGACCAGGGCAAAGTATGCCCGGGAGGATCCGAAAGCCCCTGCACCCAAAAGATACTCGATGCGTTAAAGACCACGTTCCCTTTCGGGCCTTCATACACGGTGGCTGTCCATTGTTGGGGTGTCTGACCACCGACCCAAGCTGTCCCGCTCCCAACGACACTTAGCCCCGGTATGTCTGCTGGATCACCGTGGTACTCCCAGCCGATGAGCCCTGGGATCGACTCTCCCTTCTTCATTCCGGTTCCTTCGAATATCCAGTGCTCGGGCATCGTGCAGATCCAATCTCCGCCACCGTTGACCGGCTCGACGTTGCGTGCACCCATCAAGAAACCTTCATCCGGCCCTCGCTCGGGAAACGGACCGTGATCCTTGGCCCGAGATTCCGTAATTGGACGGTTTGCACCGTAGGGGCCACCTCGGAAGAGGATCCGATTGGCTCGGCCATCAAAACTCTCTCGAAACGGAGAAACCCAGCAAACACTGTTGCCTGAGAGGAACAACAAACTAACCCCTTGATCCCTCATCTTTTCAACGGATCGGAACTGACGAATATCCCAGTACTCGTCATGCCCGACACTGATAAAGGATCGCGCTTTGAGCCCTCGATCGGGGCTGAGCATGTCGCTGTTGCAGCAATACGAAACATCGTAGCCGTGCTGTTCAAGCCAATAAGCAAGCGGGAATTCCAATGGCAAATATTCGCCAGAGCCTTGGGTAAGCGGGTCGTTGACGACGCTCTCGAACTGAGCTTCGCGACCATAAGGCCGATCGAAACTCACATCGGCCCACGGGCCTTGGTTGCCCTTTGGGTGCGTGTAGACGGAGTACTTGCTAGGCCACTGGTTGTACGCTTGCCAAGTATTGTCTGAGCATTGAAAGAGGATATCGCAGGGCCTATCATCGGTCACGACAAAGATGACATAGCTTTGCCAGTAAGGCTCCTGGTCCGATTCAGGGATCGTGGTCAATCGACCTAAGTAAACGCCCGAGATCCAATCCTTAGGGATCGTCAAACTGTGGCTCGTCTCCCAGCGGCACTCGTTGAGGTTCTTTTCGCCCAGGGTAGGTGTCGGTTGCGTCTTGCCGGTGATGGGCCCGATGCTCGACATGAGCCTCGCACCGGCTCCGTCGTAATAGCCAGTTCGAAAAATCTCCAATCGAAAAGGCCTAGCCGGCTGTGTCGAGACCTTGATATCGATCGACTCACCGGCTCGAACGCTCTGTCGTGAACAGTAACCCTCGATCCATGGGGATCGATATCGACTCTCATCGACACGCACTCGGGTCAACTGCCAATCGCGACTGCCAGGCTTGAGGTTCTCGCTTTGAATCAGATTCCTTGTGGCAGTCTCTTTAGCAGTCTCTTTAGCACTTTCTTGGGCACAGCAGAGTCGATTGCCATTAAAGGTAAGAACGTGCAAGGCCAGGGGGATCACAAAACAGACGGCTCTACAAATTCGATTCATGGGTAGCTGGGGAGGTATGAGGCCAAGGAATCTCAGTGGTCAGTGGGAGGGTGACTCATGAGGCAGATTTTTTAGGATCCATTGTAACGCTTGGTCGCAGGGTTCGGCTGCATCGAGTCCCAAGTTGCATGCAGCAAAAATCCCACGACCTTCTTTAGGTGCTAAAAAAACGACACTGTACCAATAAGTGTTCGAGCCATTGTGATGATAGATCGGGCCCTGAGACCAACTCCTGCGAAGAACGATCCAGCCGCCGGCATACTCCTGCTGCTCTTGAGTCTTGTGCAAATACTCAAAGGACTCCTCAGAGAGTTTCAGCCCAGGTGTATCGGTAGCCTTATTTCGAAGGTGGAATTGCAAGTAGCCAACCCAATCCTCCATGTTGGCAAAGACCGTACCTGCCGGACCCAGCGCCGGAGGGTTGTCGCGCTCGACGGCCAGAAGGATACCCGCAGGTCGAACGTGGCCCCAAGGAACCTTGTCGCCAAGCGACTTCGACGGCACCCCGAATCCAGCCGATTTCATCCCCAAAGGCTCAAACAATCGAGCACGAATCTGATCTTCCCAAGGCTCCTGGCGCAACTCCTCGAGGACGGCTCCTAGCGTCATGTATCCAAGGTTCGAGTAGAGGAACGCAGGTTTTTTTTCCGTCGTCTTTTTCTCCTCTTTGGAATTCGAATTTCGAGGCTGCTGCATCCACCAGTGCAAGACGTTTCGGCGGTGGATCTGGATCGGAACATTCGCAACGGCGAATTGCGACCAAGGGGGATTGGCAGGAGCTCCGCTGGTATGGTGCAATATTTGCTCGATCGTAACGTTCGCCCAAGGCGAATCGGCGACTTTCGGATCCGATGCAAAGACCTCCCCAAGGGTCGAATGCCATTGCAGTATGCCTTCGTCGACGGCCATAGCAATCAGGGTAGCCGTCATGCTTTTGGTGCATGAGCCCAAATGCATCGGGTGGGAGACCAGTAGCGGATCGGTCGAACCGGCGCGACGAAAACCGACGGCAGCGATGTGCTGAATTTTCTGAGTGTCAAATTGGCCAGCAATGAGTCCCGGCAGATTGTGCTTGGTGCGGATTTCTTCCAAGGCCAAAGCAAGTTGTGTGGAAGTCACTTTGGCAGATTCCTGTGCCAAGAGCTCAGGCTTCTGGGCGCAGGCAAGGCCGCTGATAGAGACGAATGCCAGGCCGAAAAGATGGAGTCGTGCAGCTCTGCCTATTCCAGTACAGAAAATGTCCAACCGCTTTTTTTTGACGATGAAAATACAGCCAAGTAAAACTCTAAGGGTAAGTCTTGCGTACAGAGCAGTAGGAGCCATTGTGCGGGTTAAGCCTAGCTTGGATTTGCCGGTTTTTGGTATGGTACTTGCGTAAAATGCTTATTGTCTACCAAGAGGCCTTCTTCGTGGGGTTCATTTTGGCAGTCGGCGGCAATTTCCGCAGTTTCGGGTTCCTTTTTTCGAATAGAAAACACAGAAAGTAAGCCTGATGATTTACAACACCAGTTCGCTGATGATGTACATGATTTTGATCGGCCCTGCGATCCTGCTTGGGATGCTTGCCCATTTCTGGGTCCAATCGGCCTACAACAAGATGAGCCAAGTTCCGGCTGGTACCAGCGGTCACGATGCGGCCCGCAGGATTCTCGATGCTAATGGACTTTACGACATTCCCATCGAGCCTTCGCCAGGGGTGATGTCGGATCACTACGATCCGACCGAAAAAGTTGTACGGCTTAGCCAGGACGTCTATTACGGACACTCGATGTCTGCGGTGGGAATTGCGGCCCACGAGGTAGGCCATGCGATCCAAGATGCCCGAGGATATGCTCCGCTAGTGGTCCGAAATATCGCGGTCCCGGTGGCCAATTTCGGGGGATCCCTAGCATCGATCGTTGTAAGTCTCGGTGCGTTTTTGATGATTGGTGGCATGTTCAAATTCGCCAGTTGGGCATTGCTCTTGGGAGTGATTGGTTTTGCTGCCGTCGTTGTATTCCAACTGGTGAATTTGCCCGTCGAGTTCAACGCCAGTTCGCGAGCCAAGGATCAGCTTTTGGTCCATGGAATCGTTAGCAGCAGCGAGTTGCCCTACGTCAGTACCGTGCTTACGGCCGCTGCGATGACCTATGTCGCTGGAACTTTTAGCTCGATCATGAACCTCGTTTACTACGCCATGCAGTATGCTATGGCCTCAGACCGTGAAAACTGATCGAGACTAGCAAAGGAAGACCGATGGCAAAAAGAATCTCTTTTCTCCGAGAGTGCTGCAAATGGGCTCTCGGAGTTTTTTTTGTTCTGCAAATTGGGGCATGTGTTTCCAAGGTGCACAGTCAAGAGCCCCATCGCATCGATGATGGCTTGAAGTTCAATCCAGCCGACTGGCCTTGGTGGCGAGGCCCCATGCGCAACGGCACGGCAGCGGGGGATCAGAAACCTCCAGTTAAATGGGATGCCGAAACAAATGTGAAGTGGAAGACACCGATCCTGGGTCGTGGGTATGGATCGATGTGTTTGGTTGCCGATCGGATCTATCTAGTGACGGCGGATGAAGCAACGGGTTCCCAGTCGCTGATCGCTTTGGATCGAAAAACTGGACAAGTTGTTTGGACGACGGTCGTTCACGAAAAGGGTGGGATGCGAAAGAATGAAAAGTCAACGGCGGCATCCTGCACGCCGGCTTGCGATGGCCAGAGCATCTATGTTGCCTTCCCCAACGATGGGCGTTTGATGGCAAGCGCATTGAGCCTCGATGGAAAGATACTTTGGCAGACGAAGATCAGCGATTACATCGAGCATCAAGGCTATGGAGCATCACCGGCACTCTATCAATCGTTGGTGATCATCGCTGCAGATACCAAGGCAGGAGGTGCGATTGCTGGATTGGATCGCGCTACGGGCAATGTCGTTTGGAAGCGTGAGAGACCCAAACTGCCAAACTATCCATCGCCGGTGATTTTGCATTTGTTCGGTAAGGATCAGTTGATCATGACAGGTTGCGATTTGGTCACCAGTCTCAATCCTCTCTCAGGGGAATTGAATTGGGAGGTTGCAGGGGCCACGACCGAGTGTGTCACATCGACCTTGAGCGACGGCAAGCATGTTTACACCTCGGGGGGATATCCCCGCAATCATATGTCAGCGGTCTTGGCCGATGGCTCAGGCAAGTTGGCTTGGGAGAACGACTCGCGTGTGTATGTGCCATCGTTGCTGATACACCATGGGAACCTTTATGGGGTTCTCGATGCAGGGATTGCGGCGGCTTGGAACGCACAAACCGGCAAAGAATTATGGCGAAATCGACTCGGAGGGACCTTTTCAGCTTCCCCGATCCTAGTCGGTGCGAACATCTATGCATGGAACGAGGCAGGGGAGTGCTTTGTGTTTCGAGCCAATCCCGATGGTTTTGAATTGTTAGCCAAAAACCAACTTGGCGAAGAGAGTTTGTCGACCCCGGTGATTTGCGATAGCAAGATCTATTATCGGTGTAGCCAGATCGTCGATGGCAAGCGACAGGAATACTTATATTGCTTGGGTAATTGAGCGAAGACTCTGGCCCCGTTTGGCTTGAGTCGAATAATCGTCGCTAGCGACTCTTCGAATTTTTTTGGTTCTTCAGGAATTATTGTGGTTAAAAAATTGGGCTGCTTGTAGTTTTCGTACTCGTACATCTAGACGGCCATTACTAGAGCCAGAATTCCGCGCAGCGTCCAAGCGATGGTTCGGATCCAATTGCTTTGGACCAACCGGCGCTGCAATTGAAGATCAGGACCTCGAAGCAGTCGATCATGCATGGGCATTTGAATCAATGCGGTGCTAGCCCATAGGAGCACTAGCAGAAGCATCCCAAGCCCAGGGATCAGCCATGATCCGGACTTGATTCCAGCGATCAACAACCAGCCGGCCAAGACACCTTCTAGAAGCATCAGCGGGCCGACGACCCAAAAGATTCGGTCGCAGTGCCGCTTCTCGGCTTCCACAGCCCGCTGGGGCTGTGGATCAACAAACTCCATCGCTGGATAAGCAACCCGCTGAATCACCCAAATCAGACCAACCAAATACCAAGTGACTGCCAAATGCAGCAACTGGGCATAATCGATCCAAGGGGTGTCCCAGATCATGGGCTACTTGTCTTGCTCTAACCGGAGGATCGACTCGCCCTTGCCACTGTCGATCATCACATAGACCTCTCCTTGTGCGTCTTGGCCAAATGCCAACACAGGCAATCCACCGGCAACAACCTCCTCATTGCGAACCGCTTCTTTGGCTCCGTCTTCAAGCGTCAGCGCCCATACGCCACCGGAGACATAGTCGGCATAAAGATACTTGCCTTCGAGCTCTTTGAGTCGATCGCTCCGATAGACTCGTCCACCTGTGATCGACTTGCCAACACTGTGATCGTAAGCCCAAATTGGATCGATCGCATTGGCTGACTCGGCACCTGGAGTCCTGTTGCCAAAGGTGTATGCACCCTCGCGAACGCTCCAGCCATAGTTGCCTCCCTTGTTGACCACGTTGACCTCTTCCCAAAGATCTTGGCCAACATCGGCACACCAAAGCTTGCCCGTCTTGCGATCAAAAGCGATCCGCCAAGGATTCCTAAATCCATAGGCATAGATCTCCGGACGCACTCCCTCGACTCCAACAAATGGATTGTCCGCCGGAACCTTGTAAGCCGTATTGTCCGTCTTGTGGTCAACATCGATGCGAAGGATCGATCCTAATAGCTGCGAACGGTTCTGTCCGTTGGCCTTCGGGTCATTGCGAGCACCTCCATCTCCAAAGGCGATGTAAAGATATCCATCGTTGCCAAACTCGATCGCTCCTCCATTGTGGTTCTGATAAGGCTGCGGAACAACCATCAGGACCTCTTCGGAATTCGGATCGGCCTTAAGCTTGTCGCTCGCGGAGACTTTGAATCGCGAGATGACCGACTCGTGCGTCTTGGGTCTGGTGTAGCAGACAAAGAACTGGCCGTTGTCTTGAAACTTTGGATGCATCGCCAACCCGAGCAACCCTTGCTCGTTACCCCCTGGGCTATTCCACGTGCTGACCCGATCCTCGATATCGAGAAAGACTTTGGCCACCTCGACATTCGGATCGTTTTCAAAGGTGTAGATCGTTCCACCTTGGTCGAGCACATAGAGTCGCTTGGCATCCCCAGGTGCATAGGTCAATTCGAGAGTTCGGCGGGGGCGATTGACCGTTCCATCCTCATCGACTGGAACCCAATTCTCCCACTTAAGCTTTGGAAAGGCCAAGGTGGGCTTGAGTTTCAGTTTGCCATCGACCGGCGAGGTGATTCCACCGTCGTCGGCCAGTTCCCGAATCTTGATGTTTCGGAAAGAAACCAGATTGCCGTGGTCTTGCAAGCAGATATAGCCTTCGCCAGCTTTTCCAAAGCCAGGGAACTTCGAGAACTTGCTCTTGGCTACCAGTTCGTCCCAGCGTTTATCACCGAGCTTGAATTGGTAATAAACAACACCATTCATGGAGACTTCACAACCCCGTGGAGAGATTCTCAGGAACAACTGGTTCCACTCTCCGGGTGGACGCGTTGCATCAGGGATCTCGGTCTCTCCGGCCCAACGCATCGGGTAGGGTTGAAACATTTGGTAGAGCCAACCGGCTTTTTGCGGATCGTGTCCATCGACGTTGTCTTGGATCTGCACCTCAGGGCCGCTATGCCAAGGTGCCGGGTTATCCTCGGTCACATGGAACATCAGGCCGCTATTGCCACCCTTGGAGATGTTGTAGTCCAACGAGAGTTCAAAGTACTTGTACTTTTTGTCGGTGATGATGTCCCCGGCGTTGTTGCCATCGCGCACGATCGCACCGTCGATGACCTTCCAGCCCTCAGTGATTTTGTCTTTCTTGTAGTTTCTCCAGCCTTGCGTGCTCTTGCCGTCAAACAACAGCTTCCAACCCGCGACCGATTCTGCGCGGGTGAGGGTATTGGCTGGTTGCTCGGCCCAAGCGATTGACGCAAAGGCCGCAGTGGATACTAGCCCGACGCACAGTCGAGCCCATGACTTTGAAGTTGTTCTCATCTTCGTTACCTATAAAAATGAAAGGATAGGGTTGGTTACAATTCGGTTTCCATCAGCCTTTGTAGGCTCGTTTGCAACGCGGCTTTTTGCGAAGGTTCGCAGCAAGCTAAAAGTTGCTCGGTATAGTATCGCGCCGAATCGATCAAATGATTTTCTTCGGCGATGGCGATGGCCATTTCCAAGGCCCGCGTGCGCACAAGTGGTTCAGGTGGCGGGGAACGATACAGTGCGGCTTTGCGGAACGCCGCCAAGGCTTCCAAGGGTCGGCCAAGACATTGCAGGCATATCCCTAGTTGAAAACTCGCGCGGGCCCTGATGCTCGGCTCCTTGGACGCCTCCTGCAGATGCTCGACGGCTTCTTCTTGGCGGCCTAGCTGACGAAGTGCAACAGCCCAAGCGATGAGGATCTCTTTTTGATCCGGGTGCCTTGCATAGCGATCCGCACAAACTTTGACACGTCGATTGGCAAGATCCGTTTCGGCTTGCTCGACCCCGTAGCGGTTTTCATCCGAGGGACGCTGTGCATTGAGCTTGCGGGCTTGCTCAAGGGCCATATTCGCAAGATGGATTGAAAGATCCTCGTGGAGAATCATCAGCGGTTCGTGCTCTGGACAGTACTGAACACCTGCATCCAAGACCCGACGTGCATCGACCCATCGCTCTTGGTCGACGTAGATTTGACCTAGCTCGACATAAGGTTCTGGATTCGCAGGGGCATTGCGGATCGCTTGTTCGAGTTCTTGTGGCCTTTGGAGCGGGATCGCTTTGGGTTTGGACTCGGCTTTATCCAGCGGATTGGTGCGGACAAGCAAACTATCGGTGTCGGAGTACTTGGCCAAGAGTTTTGAGCCGACCTGCGATGGTGAACCGGAGGCAGCCACCTGGGACGACTTGGACGTCGAAGTGCTTTCGTTTTTACCTGGTTCGTTGTTGTCTGGCTCGTTGGGATCCATGGCGGCAATTATAGCCTTGATCGAACCATTTGACAAAACGTCAGCCCGGATGGCAGTTCGCCGTCGATTCGGCGATCAGAGAGGCTGCCATCCGGGCTGAAGATGCTTTTATTAAAGAAAAACGCTGACTAGACAACCAATTCGGTATCTTGTCCCGGAGTTGGGATCCAATAACGGCCCTTCTCGTCTGGCTTGATCGGTGCCTCGTCGTCAAACGAATCGATCGCATCAAAATTGGCCAAGCCGATTTGGCTATTGAGGCACTGATCCCATTTCAGAAGCTTACCAGTGTAGGTTGCCATGCGGCCCATGATCGAGGTCATGCTGCTGGTCGCACCGTAATCTCCCTCGTTGGGGATCTCACCCTTGCGAATCTGTGCAAACAAATCGACGTGTTCTTGAGCCCAACCGTTCTCGCCAGCCGGCGACTTCCATACCACTTCGTTCTTCTTGTTGTAGATCTTTCCTCCGCCGATATCGGCCCAGCCGTTGGTGCCGTGAGCAAACTCGCTGACCGAGTTCCAGCAACCAGGGATATGGCGGCACTGACTCAAGAGCTTCGTGCCGTTGGGATAAGTGAACTCGACGAAGTGGTGGTCATAGATTTGACCATTTTCTTCACCGGTTCGGACCTGCCGACCACCTTGGCCTTGTGCTTCAGCAGGCGGGCCATCCATGAGCCAGTTGATCACGTCCAAGTTATGGATGTGCTGTTCGCAGATATGGTCACCACTGAGCCAGTTGAAGTAGTACCAGTTGTTGAGTTGGTACTCGAGCTCGGTCTGATTCGGCTGGCGGTTACGAGTCCAAACCCCATCGCCGTTCCAATAAGCTCTCGTGAGGATGATGTCGCCAATGGCTCCCTCTTTGAGCATCTTGATCGTCGACTTGTAGTCGCTCTGATGGTGTCGCTGAAGCCCCACGGCGACTGCGAGTTTCTTGTCCTTGGCAATCTTGTTGGCTTCCAAAACCCGGCGAACCCCAGGTGCATCGGTCGCAACAGGCTTTTCCATAAACACATGCTTGCCAGCCTTGACGGCAGCTTCGAAGTGCAAGGGTCGGAAGCCCGGAGGACTCGTCAAGATGACCATGTCCACATCCGAGGCCAAAACTTCCTTGTAGCCATCGACACCGATGAATGCCTTGGCGTCGACGTTGTCCTTGTGCTTGTTCTTGAGTTCCTTAAGCGCATTGTCGGCTCGGAACTTAAATGGGTCGGTCACTGCCGTGAGCTTGACGCGATTCGATTCGCTGTTGGTATCGAGTGCTTGTCCGGCGGCTCCCGTACCGCGTCCACCACACCCGATCAAACCCAAACGGATCGTGTCACTGCCTTGGGCCCACGCCGATCGGGAGATCGGAAGCGTGGCTGCAAGAGCCGAAGCCGTAACGCCGGTCTTGAGGAATCCTCGTCGAGAGGCTTCGGCACTTAATGGGGTATCTTGCTTTGGGTTGTTGCTGTTTTGGTTCATCGATGAAAGTACTCCGAAGGCTAAGTGTTAGAGAAAAAAGTGTTTCACGTCCGCCCCCGCGCTGCGGAGGTCGCCGCGCCAAGGAGAAGAAAAGTCAGATCGTTGAAGGACCGACGTGAAACACCGGAGGGCTCAAACGACACTCGGGCGATAGGAAATCCTAACTCCCAAAAGTACCGTTTAAGGGGTCACTAATTCGCAACCACACTTTGACTATACCAAAGCCAGCGGTCGACTCCAAGACAATTCAGAAAAATAACGACTGCAACGCAGTCGCCAGATTAGATTTTTTGATCAGACAGATCAGGGTTTTCGCTCGTGCAGGTATTGCACGAGCTGGCCAACGGATTCGACATCGAGAATTTCGTCGTCGATTTTGATAGAAAAACGCTTTTCGAGATCGAAGGTCATCTCGGCCATGGCGACCGAATCGATACCGATCATGGCCAGCGAATCGTCCAAGTGTGGCTTACTTCCAACGATTTTCGCCAGATAATCGATGACCTGGTTCTGCGTTTCCTCGATATTGTCCATGGGGCCTTCTCGCCGGGATCCTTCACGCTAGGGGCCTGATTACTGAGAGCCAAAACGATAGCGGTAAACCGGGTCTAAAATCAAGCCCCACCTCCAAGCGCCAAGGCTTGATCTAGATCCGCGATTAAATCCTCGGGATCTTCTAAGCCGACGGAAATTCGAATCAGCGTGTCGTGAATCCCTGCTTTGGCACGCGCTTGTGCATCATAGCTAGCATGGGACATCGTCGCGGGTTGTTCGATGAGTGATTCTACGGCACCACAACTGACGGCCAATCCAAAGAGTTTTGTCGCTTTGCAAACCGTTTTGGCTGTATCGATCGTGCCGGCGACCTCGAACGAGACCATGCCACCGAACTGATCGCCCATCAAACGCTGTGCCCGTTGGTGATCCGGGTGGCTTTCGAGTCCTGGATACAAGACCTTCTTAACGCTCCTGTGGGATTCGAGCCATCGCGCTATGCGAAGGGCCGAATTGGACTGCTCTCGCACTCGCAATTCCATGGTCTTGATTCCGCGATGGAGCAAGAAGGCTTCCAAGCTCCCGATGACGCTGCCGGTTGCATTTTGGATGAAGTAGAGTTGTTGAAGCAATTCGGGTGTTTTGGCTGAGAGTACACCCGCTAGGCAATCGCTGTGTCCGCCGAAGTACTTTGTGGCCGAGTGCATGACGATGTCGGCACCGAGCTCCAGGGGTCTTAGGATGCACGGTGGCACGAACGTGCTATCGACGGCCAACAGCACTTGAGCCTTCTGCGTGATGCTTGCGATCTGCTGAAGATCTGGGACGCTCATGAGTGGGTTTCCAATCGACTCAACCCACACCATCTTGGTCTGAGGCTTAATCGCATCGGCAATATGATTCGCTTGATCGGCATGCACCAAGGTGACTTCGATATTGTTGCGATTGCAGATTTTGTGCAGCAGGCGATAGGTTCCTCCGTACATATCGCAGCCAGCCACGACGTGCGAACCGGCTGGGAGCAATCCCATGGCGCAGTGCGTAGCTGCCATGCCCGAGGAAAAAGCCAGCGAACCGGCGGCACCTTCCAGATTGGCGATGGCTTCTTGGACTCGACTGCGTGTCGGAGAGCCGCTTCGCGAATAGTCGAACGCTCCCCAATCACCTGGTCCTGGCTGAACGAAGGTGGTCGATAGATAGATTGGGGGTACAACCGCTCCGGTATAATCGGGTTTGCTTCCCACATGGATCGCGCGAGTACGAAACTTCATGGCATGCTCTTTCAAGATTAGGTGGCTTCGAGGGCTTGTCGCAAGTCTTCGATGAGATCGTCGGTGTCTTCGATGCCAACGGCCATACGGATCATGTTGTCGTGGATTCCAAAACCTGCACGCTGCTCGGGTGGATAATCGAAGTAGCTCATGACCATCGGCTGTTCGATAAGGCTTTCTACCCCTCCGAGACTCGGACCGATACGGGGGATTTTGCATCGATCGATGATCGCCGCCGTCGCTTGCCAGTCAGCATCTTTGACCAAGAAAGTGATCAGCCCACCGTAGCCTTTCATGGTTTTTTTGGCGATCGCATGCGAGGGATGCGAGGCCAATCCCGGATAGTAAACCCTTTCGATCCGTGGATGATTCTCGAGAAACTCCGCGATTTTTTGCCCGTTATGGTTGTGCCGTTCCATCCGTAGAGCAAAGGTTTTAAGGCCTCGTTCGAGCAGATACATATTGTGAGGGGAATTGATCGAACCGAGGATACCTCGAAGCTTCCGCACCGGTTCGAGTTTCTCCTTTGAGCCACAGATGACTCCTGCGAGCAAATCGTTGTGCCCACCCATGTACTTTGTCGCCGAGTGCCACACGTAATCGACCCCCCAATCGATCGGCTTGAGGTTGTACGGCGTAGCGAGTGTCGAATCGATGAGAGTCTCGACTTGATTGCGTTTCCCGAGGGCGACAAAGGCCTCGAGGTCAATCACCGAAAGATGTGGGTTTGTAGGCGACTCGCTGACAATCATTTTGGTCTTGGAGTTGATGGCATTTTGCATGGCCTCCATATCCCCGGTTTTGACCTGATGGGTAACGACACCGAATCGAGACAGATGCTTGACGCAAAACTCTCTGGAGCGGTGGTAGCATTGGTCAAAAAAGACGATTTCGTCACCGGCCGAGAGTTTGCACATGAGCAATCCGACCACGGCGGCCATGCCGCTTGAGTAAACGATCGCATCCTCGGCCCCTTCGAGCGCCGCGAGTTTCCGCTCGACGACCTTCTCGTTGGGGTTTCCATAGCGGCCGTATTCTTCGCGATCTTGGTTCTCTCGAAGGTACTTTAAGATGCTTTCGGTCGACTCGAACGTAAAGGTCGAGGCGCAGCAAATCGAATCGGTGATCGCATCGTTTGGCTTTTGCCGGGCCTCTCCCGCATGCACGCTTTGAGTACCAAAACCAAGGTTCTTATTTGTATCGAGAGGCCAATTCATAGGGCTACAAAGCAGCAAGTGCAGGAAGTTGAGGTGAAGGTGGTCACACGTCCAGCAGAGGTTTCGCAGCAAGCGATCCGAGACAACGGCAAACAACGTGTGTTGTGCCGTTGGAAGCGAATGGCTCTTTAGCAGTGAGGCTGCAATCGGCCGCAAATCCCTGATAACGTTGTCAAAAGTGTAATCGGTCGAGAAAAATCAGCAAGCCTCGAAAGCCGACCTGTGCAAAGGCCTCTTGAAAGAATTTCGGCCCAAAATCGGCTTCCTAAAATCAACGTCCATAAGCTCTTTGATTTTTGATGCCCAACGAAGCTTCGATCATCTTTTCGGCTTTTTTAATCCTCACTTGAACGGCTGAAATGCTACCGATCCCAAGTTGGTCCGAAATTTGGGCATAGCTCAAACCCTCTTTGTCGAGACGGTAGATCGAACGGATTTTCTCCTCGCCCTCGGGTAGATTCTCAATCGCTTGTTGGGCGCGTAGCATTTCCTCGTTTCTTATCGCGCGCTGGGAAACAGTCGATTCGTCGGCTCGTGGCTCGAAACGTTGTATGCTGGAAGAGCATCCAGCATTGTCAATCTGCCTTTCCCTTTCCGGAGTTCTCTTTTGGTTTGTCTGTTTGCGGATCTCGTCGATCAAACGATTCCCGACAATCCTCATGTACCAAGCTTTCAACTGTGGGTACGTTTCAATGGTTTTCTTTGGGGTCTCATCCAAGACAGCTTCATTTTGCCCCAATTCGCTTTGCGTTGGATCTGCACGACGTTTCAACAAGCTTAGGCTCACCTCCGATAGGATTTCGGAGGCATCGAAACGGGCTTGAAGTTTGTTGGAAGTCTTCGTTTGAGCAAGACGTTTGGCTTCGGGTTCAAAGTGGTGCCAAAGCAAAGCCACCGCATGTTTATCGCCTGCGGTGTGTTTGCGAAAAACATATCCAGGAAAGTTTCGCATCAAATCATCGCAGGCTTTGAAATCCCCAGCGACCGCCCTGCAAAACAACTCGTCTGGATTCTCGTGAGCTATCTGTTCTTGAACCATGATCGCACCGCCTTGCAAAAAAGGTTTTCGTAGACACTTCATCGGTATGGATCGGAGGAGTCCCTGCGTCGCATTGGAACGATCCCCTTTCTATAGAATCGCAATCGCAGAGAGGATTTTTCGAAATTCTCTAAAAATCAGGATCATTTTTTACCTCTGCGGGTTCGCCCCATTGCGATTAGACCAGAGAGAGAGAGCAGGGAGAAGTAAATTCCCTGCAAATTCACGCCATTTGGGGGCAACTCCCAACCCGCCCCAGAAACCACTGCGTATCATGCCCAGTAAGCTGTACCGAAGCATCTACGTCCCCCTGTTGCTGTTTTTGGCTGCGATCTTTTTGACGCCCCCTCAGAAGGGGGGAGCCCAAGAGATCCCGGACAAGCAGTTTCTTTTCGAAGCCTTGGCGGCACTCAAACCTGGGGAAATTTCCGAGGATCAGCTTGCGAGGCTCGATGCGATGGCCCGAGGATCTTCTCCCTTTGCCAATGTTGCTTCGCAGACGGCATGTTTTTCCAGGCTTCAAAGAGGGGACTACCGAGGCCTATGGTCGGCCCTTTCCAACGCCATCGAAGGAAACGCGGCTCAGGAAGCATCACTGACAAACACCCCAGAGACGATGGCTTGGGCTAACGAGCGGTTGCTTTTGTACTTGGCAATGGAAGCACGTCGAAGCGAGCAAGCGAGAGCGTTGTTGCCATCGACAAGAACGTCCAGGCGACGCGGAAGCTTTGTGCCAACATCTACAGGACGCTCAATACCACGCAGGAGCCTGGCAAACCAACTATACCCGTGGCACCTGAGGAACCGCAGTGTAGGGTGGAGGGAAACTTTAAGGATGGAAGTTACAGAGAGACAGCACCCTGCCAGCATAAGATCGCTCATTACCAGAGAGATTATCGGCAATATTTGGCTGACCTGCAGAGCTATCCAATGCGGTTTTCCCAGTGGTCTTCACGCAACGAAGCCCGCCGGCAGCGGCTTTCCAAAGACCTCGTCGAGGCCCGAACCAAGCTTGGGGGATTGGAGCAGTCCCACAAAGAGCAAATTGAAACCGTCCGGCAATTGAAGGCCAGCAACGCGCAGGAGCAACAGCTTTTTACCGAGGCACAGTGTCATTTGCGAGGGATCGAGTTTGCACAGGAGCAACGGAGCAATCCCGGTAATTTCAGGGGTATTTACCGACCGAGTCTTTATCAGACGATCGACTGGTTGGCTGAGTCGGAGCGATTGATCCAAGAGTTTCAGCGTCGCTAGGATCAAGCCTTGACGCTTTACAGAAAGCTTCCGTCGAGTTATTTTTAGGCGAACCGACAGCGGGTTTAGCGAGTCATTTTCGTTAGACTCGAGCGGTGCTCAGGGTCGCTTGGCCCTGGGCAAGAATCCGGAGGATAGCCGAATGGTTAGGAACCTGACTCGAAATCAGGCGCCGGGAAACCGGTTGAGGGTTCGAATCCCTTGTCCTCCGCTGCAAAACCATGCTTTTCCCTGGGAATATCGCACTTCTTGCGAGTTTCCCAAGACTTCTGTAGCTTCCATGCTGGCTCGGTGCGTGTCGCCTGCGGTGTTGAATTTCGCGTCGCGCTGCCAAAATCGAGTCGTCTTTCGCGTCGCGCTGTGGCGGCAAAACATTGGGCTTTTGCGTACCTCCGAGTCGCGCGCGAGTCGTCAGCGGCAGAGGTAGTGGTATTCGAACTATCCGTGCGATTTCTTGAAAACATGGGATGGTGAGAATCACTGGACTAGTTCGTAGGGTGCGGTGGAGCGGTCGGTCAATCACGCTTCGGCCAACATCAAAATCTCCAACCACAATCATCATTAAACCCTGCCCAAACAACGACCGCGCAACCCACCAGCAAGCCCGGCCAAATTAAGATTCTCAACCGTACGAACTGGTACGTTGCGCGGCCGGTTTTACCCATGAGCGTTAACCCAAAGGCCAACAGGGGGACAACGCAAATCGGCCCCTCATCGTTTCGCTCCACGAACCCTACGTAGCACAGCCCACCTACGAGCACGGGGAAAATTGCCCTCCTGGAAATCTTCTGAAATTCTTCGCCTAATTTGGGAACCGATCTGGCCAATGACTAACTAGCGGTTATTTGGATCGATCCTCGATCATCCAGATGGACAACTTTGTTCCCGCAATACCAATTGAATTGCGGGAGATTTAAGATGGCAATCGAACATTCATGTCCATGTGGAGCTAAGTTCAAGGTCAAAGACGAGCTAGCTGGTAAGAAGATCAAATGCCCAAAGTGTGCTCGGATATCTTCAGTTGCAGCCGGAGAGATTCAAGCGGAGATGATCCCGGTGCGATGCCATTGCGGGAAATCGTATCAGGCCAAGGCATCGATGTCGGGAAAGTCTTTTAAGTGTTCTGCAT
>Ga0082207_1000316_pt1 | contig 28338 bp, 31 predicted proteins | sample LakMenEpi10Aug09_FD_71540 | JGI IMG/M metagenome (GOLD analysis project Ga0082207, IMG submission 71540)
CAAGATGATTGCTCTCACCACTTTTTGTGGGTAAGGTCACGGGCAGAACACCCGTTTATAGGTGTTAGGTCGAAGTTCAGCAATGAATGTAGCCAAGACACACTAACAGACCGAGGGCTTGACCTCAAACCCTTTTCTGATTCTCTATGCAGTCTTCAGTTTTCTTGGAAACTCAATATTATAACTCATTTAAAAACTGCTCTATTTACCACTAGAGCAGTTTTTGTTTGCAGAAAAGTGAAGATTAAAGTCAGTTTCTCGATTTTTTGACCCTTTCTGTACTTCAGACCCAAAGTTAAAGTTTTTGATAAGTTAAAAAAGGAACATCTACAACTTCTCCCTCTACCTCACCTACTTTAACCGTTGAACCGACTCCACCAGCCTTAGTGCGAATATAACCTAAACCAAAATGTTTTCCATCACTGTTGGTATAACTGGTTAATTTTCCGACCTTAACATCATCAATTAATATCGGAGTTCCGGCTGAAACGGACGCCTTCAAACGAATACCCCAGAGTTTTTGCTTAACACCTTTATAAGTATTAAGACGGGTAATTGTTTCTTGACCAATGTAACAGCCTTTATCAAAAGATAGAGTTTGCCATAAACCTGCTTCTAGGGGGTTGTAATCTTCTGTCAGTTCCGTATCGGGTGCGGGACGGCCGGCTAAAACCCGTAAATGCTGCCAAACGGTTTCGCCCAAAGGAATCGCACCCGCTTGGGTTAAGACTTGCCAGACTGAGGTGGCGATGGATGTGGGAAGGATCAGAGTATAGCCAGGGGTGTCTAAACCACTACCCACGGCGATGCGAAGACTATAACCTGCAATTTCAAAGCATTGATGGGAGCCGTAGGATTTTTGTTGTAAGTCCATGATGCCGAATTTGTTAAGAACCTGGGGACTCTCTTGGCCTAGGAGACTAAAAACGGCATAATCATGGGTAATATCCTGTAGTTCTACTTGATCCATGGGAAAAATATACCGATCTAGCCATTCCATCAACTGTTGGCGACGGTTTGGTGAAACTAAAACAAGAATGGCATCTTCCGTGATCAAAGCTGTTGCTAAATCAAGAGTTCGAGCCGTAGAAGTGACAAATACGGTATCACAAACTTCTCCGGGTTTGAAACTCTGAATGGAATTGGTGCTTTGATTATGTAAAAATCGGAGTCGATCTGCTCCCGAAATTTTTAATAGTCCCCAGTAAGACCGATCATAGATCGCAACACCCTGTTTTGTGGCGGTGATAGCCTCAGCCTGATTGCCAAAACTCATGGGAACGCTTTCGCCTGTGTTTAAGGTTCCAAAAATGGCCCCCATAGAGGCTTGTAAATTCTGTAATTCTGAAATCATGGTGGGAGTCAGGAGATTAAATTTTTTTTCAACATTGATGAGTATAGAGAATTAAGATCAAGAATGGGGAGCGTCTGAGGGCAAATGAGCAAATAAGTCTTGAATAATTTTACGAGTTTTATTTTCTAGGTTCTGCCAATTTATATCTCCTATTTCTTGATCAATTAAACTTATATCAATTTCAACCTCAAAACTTTCTTGGGTAGTATGGGTCAGGTAATAGTTTTGAAAACAGATCTGATAACACAATTCCCAAATATCGACACTAACGTGCTGACCATTATGCTCTAATTCTAACCGATATCCAGGGAAAGGATCTTGGACTTCCTGATAACTTCCTGTCCAGATAGATTCGTCTAATTGTTTACGGATGTTGTCTAGGAGGCGAATCAAAGCAGGCTGCATCAGGAGTTCGGCTTGTTGCCAAGCTACGGGATCTTTAATTTTGGGTTTCATAATATCTGAATCTTAAAGGGATTTTTCTATTGTCTCAGTTCATGCTGAAAGTGCGAAATTTTATTTGATTTAGAGATAGTAAATAATTGTCATGTATTTTTTAGTTTTAATTAACTATAAAAGTCTTCGTCACATAGAACCGATTACTGATTACTGATTACTGATTACTGATTACTGATTACATTGCTCGCATAACCCAAAAAACTCTAGGGTATGGTAATAAATTTTAAAATTGTGGGATTGTTCCAGTTCAATTTCTAGGTGATGGACAGGACATTCATCCAGGGGAATCGAACGTCCGCATTCCACACAGGTGAGATGATGTTCGTCTTGCTGCATACAACTATAAACCGCTTCCCCCGTTGTTAAGGTTCGGACATGAATTAACCCTTCCCGTTTCAAAGCATCCAAAGAGCGATAAACCGTGGCTAACCCCATCATTTGGTTTGTTTTCCGCAACTCCAAATAAAGATCTTGAGCAGAAACCGATCGTTTTATGGTTTTGAGTTGGGTGAGAATCCGGTCTTGACTGCGGGTGCGACGAGGTTTCATTATCAATTATTTGCAAATCTTAGCCTATTTCACCGGCTATTCTACCAGGATACAATAAATACAGAAACTCTGACCTGTATGAACGGCTGACGGATTGGCGAAGATTATTTCTCATCGTCTAAGGGATGAAGTGATGGCTTCTTAAATAAAGATTTGACCTGAGCTATCCCAGATTGGAGTTTTTTTAAGGGTTGAATTTTTTGAAATACCATAATCCCACCGGTCACTAACATCCAGAGCAAGCCCAAACCATTGAACAATACATAAAGTGGTTCTAAGGTTTGTCCTAAATACTCGCCTTCGTGGATACTCATGAGGAGATGAACTTGGTCGCGGGATAGTCCCAGCCAACTTTTCCCGACCCGATAGAAAACACCTGTGGTAACGGTAACGAACAAAGGCAGTAAAACAATAGGTGCCAAGGTACGATGCCATTTTCTCAGGTGTTGATTCGGGTTCATAAATATAGTTCAGCCAAAATTCAACGGGACTGGGCGGATTTGAACCGCCGACCTAGCGCTTCAGATTTGTGTGAGTTTCCCCACTCTCTGGACTATTCCTTCACCGTAGGCGGGTGTCGCCCGTAGGTGGTGGCCGTTTGTCTAAAGAATAAAATTATTATTCCCTAGAGCCAGTCTCTGCACCTTCTTTCCCCGTTGAGAGGGAAAGCTTGGCTCAAGATTACCTTATCGGTTTCCAGACTTAGGCTTCCTTGAGTTTGACCACATTCACTCACGGGGTTTCCCCACATGGTGCCCGATTCTTCAGGAGGCGCTTGCTCTATCCACCTGAGCCACAGCCCCAAATTAACACTATTTCCATGATAGCATGATTTGTTCTCAATCTCATTCATCATTGAGAAAAGATTTTAGATAAAGATTTTTAACCCTGGGGCAACGCTGTTTTCCAGTTCAAAAATATAAATAACAAAACACTTAATAAATAAACTGAGATTGGGCAAATAATCAACCAAAATGCCGTAGCAAAAACCAAAAAAACGTAGATTCCTATATAATAGACACGGGATGATTGGTTGTCTAAATTTAACCAAACTACTCCCTCAAAAAATTGCTGAATTGCGAATAACAATGGAAAAGTTGCTAATAAAAGCTGCTTTTTCGAGGTTGTTTGTGTCGGCGTTGCAACGCCTAACACGGATAATGAGAAACTGGCGGTAAAACTGGCGGTTGCTGAAAAGCACATAAAAATACTAGACTCGGTGAGTCCTTCGGGTTCTAAAATCTGCCCAAAATCCATAGTAGGGTAAAATTATCAACAGTTTTGGCAAGTTCATTAAGAACTATAAAGTTGACATAGTTATGGAACCTCTCTATCAATACGCCTGGCTAATTCCCGTGTTGCCCCTATTAGGTGCGACCTTGGTTGGAGTCGGGCTAATTTCTTTCAACACCGCCACTAACAATTTGAGACAAGTTTGTTCAACCTTCCTGGTCTCAACGTTAGGGGCATCAATGGTCTTATCTTTTGCTCTGCTTTGGAGTCAACTCAACGGTCACGCTCCCTACACCTATATTATTGACTGGGCAGCGGCCGGAGACTTTAGACTAACGATGGGTTATACCATTGACCATTTAGCGGCGGTGATGCTGGCAATTGTGACAACGGTGGCTTTCCTAGTCATGATCTACACCGATGGTTATATGGCCCATGACCCCGGATATGTACGCTTTTATGCCTATCTGAGTTTATTTAGTTCTTCCATGTTAGGGCTAGTAATTTGCCCGAACTTAATTCAGGTTTATATTTTCTGGGAACTGGTGGGGATGTGTTCCTACCTATTAATTGGGTTTTGGTACGACCGCAAACCCGCCGCCGATGCTTGCCAGAAAGCCTTTGTCACCAACCGAGTTGGGGACTTTGGTTTACTCTTAGGGATTTTAGGCATCTATTGGGCTACCAATACCTTTGATTTTAGCCTCATGGGAGAACGCCTAGAACAAGCCGTAGAAACCGGTTCCTTGAGCGTGATTTTAGCCACGTTATTAGGGGTATTGATTTTTCTTGGCCCCGTTGCTAAGTCGGCCCAATTTCCCCTCCATGTTTGGCTTCCCGACGCCATGGAAGGCCCGACCCCGATTTCTGCCTTAATTCACGCTGCTACGATGGTGGCCGCCGGGGTGTTTTTAGTCGCCCGGATGTACCCCGTGTTTGAGGGGTTGCCGATAGTGATGAATATTATTGCCTTTACTGGATGCTTTACGGCATTCTTGGGGGCCACTATCGCCCTAACCCAAAATGACATTAAAAAAGGGTTAGCCTATTCGACTATTTCCCAACTGGGTTACATGGTAATGGCGATGGGGGTGGGGGCCTACAGTGCCGGACTATTCCACCTGATGACCCACGCCTATTTTAAAGCCATGTTATTCCTGTGTTCGGGTTCAGTCATTCACGGCATGGAGTCTGTGGTTGGCCATGAACCCGTTCTGGCCCAGGATATGCGTCTGATGGGCGGGTTACGCAAATATATGCCCGTCACCTCCGCTTGTTTCCTGGTGGGAACTTTAGCCATTTGTGGTATTCCCCCCTTTGCTGGTTTCTGGTCAAAGGATGAAATTCTTAGTAATGCCTTTGCTGCTAACCCGATATTATGGTTAGTCGGTTGGTTAACGGCCGGAATGACTGCCTTCTATATGTTCCGAATGTATTTCATGACCTTTGAAGGTAAATTCCGAGGTAATGACACCACCATCCAACAAAATCTGTTAACGGAAGCCAATGGCCCCCAATTTGCCTTTGGCCCTGGAGCCATGAACCCGGACGAGTTAGCCCAAGGCGACGATCACGGCCATAGCCACGATCCCCATGAGTCCCCAGTTACCATGATTTTACCGTTAATGGTATTAGCGGTTCCTTCGGTATTAATTGGGTTAGTGGGAACTCCATTTAATAATATTTTTGAACTGTTTATTCACGCCCCTGGGGAAAGTGTGAAACAAGTTCAGGAACATCTGGCTGAATTTGAATTAACGGAATTTTTGATTATGGCAGGAAGTTCCGTTGGTATTGCTTTAATAGGAATTAGTATTGCCTATTTGATGTATTTGGCGGGTAAAATTGACCCCGCCGCGATCGCTGCCAAATATCCAGCCCTTTACAATTTTTCCAAAAACAAATGGTATCTCGATGATATTAACGAAGTGCTATTTGTTCGAGGTAGTCGTCGGTTAGCCCGACAAGTTATGGAAGTAGACTATCGCGTTGTCGATGGTGCCGTTAACCTTACCGGGTTAGTCACCTTAGTCACGGGAGAAGGCTTAAAATACCTAGAAAATGGTCGCGCCCAATTCTACGCCCTGATTGTATTTGTAGCCGTTCTCGGCTTCGTTGTCTTCTCAGGAATTACTGGGTAAATTAATCAGTTAACAGTTATCAGTTAACAGTTATCAGTTAACAGTAGTTAGACCTGCTAACTGATTGTAGCTTAATTTTAATTCCTTCATTCAGTGCTTGATCTATGGAACATTTTCCTTGGCTAACAATAACCATCTTATTTCCAATTATCGCCGCCTTACTGCTCCCAATTATTCCAGATAAAGATGGAAAAACGGTGAGATGGTACGCTTTAATTGTGGGACTAATCAATTTTGCTATCCTCATTTATGCCTTTAATACGGGATACGATTTCCAGACCCCAGGTTTACAACTCGTAGAAAAATATACTTGGGTTCCCCAAATAGACTTAAATTGGTCTGTAGGGGCAGATGGGTTATCAATGCCCCTAATTATTCTGACAGGATTTATCACCACTTTAGCGACTTTAGCCGCTTGGCCTGTCACCCTAAAACCGAAATTATTCTATTTCCTGATGTTATTAATGTACGGCGGACAGATTGCTGTATTTGCCGTTCAGGATATGTTGCTGTTCTTTTTAGTCTGGGAATTAGAATTAGTTCCGGTTTACCTAATTCTATCAATTTGGGGTGGGAAAAAACGCCTCTATGCTGCTACAAAATTCATTCTTTATACAGCAGGGGGTTCGCTTTTTATCCTAGTTGGTGCCCTAGCAATGGCCTTCTTTGGAGATACCGTCACTTTTGATATGCAAGCGATCGCAGCCAAACACTATCCCATGAATTTACAACTGCTATTATATGGCGGTTTCCTAATAGCTTACGGGGTGAAATTACCAATTTTTCCCCTGCATACTTGGCTACCGGATGCCCACGGAGAAGCCACGGCTCCCGCCCATATGTTACTAGCAGGAATTCTGTTAAAAATGGGGGGATATGCGTTACTAAGAATGAACGTCGGAATGTTACCCGATGCCCATGCGACTTTTGCTCCAATTTTAGTAATTTTAGGGGTGGTTAATATTGTCTATGCCGCCTTCACTTCTTTTGCCCAAAGAAACCTGAAACGGAAAATCGCTTATTCTTCAATTTCCCACATGGGTTTTGTGTTAATTGGGATGGCATCCTTCACCGATATTGGTATGAGTGGAGCGATGTTACAAATGGTTTCTCACGGGTTAATTGGGGCAAGTTTGTTCTTTTTAGTCGGCTGTACCTACGACCGCACCCATACCTTAATGTTGGATGAAATGGGTGGCGTTGGCGTCAAGATGAAAAAGGTCTTCGCTATGTGGACAGCGTGTAGTATGGCATCCCTAGCGTTGCCGGGGATGAGTGGATTTGTTGCCGAGTTAATGGTGTTTATTGGGTTTGCCACTAGCGATGCCTATAACTCGACATTTAAAGTGATCGTGATTTTATTAGCAGCCGTTGGAGTGGTTTTAACTCCGATTTATCTGCTTTCAATGTTGCGTGAAATTCTCTACGGCCCCGAAAATAAAGAGTTAGTAGAACATGAAAAATTGGTGGATGCTGAACCGCGAGAAGTGTTCATCATTGCCTGTTTATTAGTGCCGATTATTGGTATTGGGTTATATCCGAAAATATTAACCCAAATGTATGATTCTACAACCACACAGTTAACGGCATTAATCCGTCATTCTGTGCCAACTTTAGCGCAAAAGCCAGAAGTTAAACCGAGTAAATGGAAATTCCTATCTGTGACCGCGCCTAAAATTGGCAATTAGTTAGTGATCAAATATTAGTGATTTCATCAACCCGATTTCTTAAAGAAATTGGGTTGATTTTTATTGGTTATTATTTATGCTACTGTAAGTTGAGTAAGTAATGTTTCTGTTGTCCACGTTGGACAACCACAACCTAAGAAATCACAATCTTGCGTCCAAATTGCTGCATTCAGGACTAATGCTAAGGCAACCGTTGACCAATCGTTGGGATCTCTAGGAATACGATTTCTGGCTTCTGTTTCCAGGTGAATATAAACTGATTCTTCAATAATATTAATTTTAGTATTAATCACATTTTGTGCAGCTTCTAGTAACTTTTCGCCCAGTTCTTCAGATGCACCTTTTTTATGAATAATAGCATTAATCCGTTTCCTTAATTCATGAGAAGTTTCTGATAAAACAGATTCGGTCACATATAAAATTAAACCAGGATTTTGGATCAACTCCTTCCCTCTTTGTCTTAATAGCTCAGAAACTAAAATATTAGCATCAACAACTAAGTGCATCATTTTAAGGGTTGACTTAAATCTAAAGCTTCAGCTAATTCTTCCGGTGTTATATCTGTTTCCTCTAAAAATTGCTTAACTGCTTGGTCAAATTCATCTAGTGCTTGTTTAACTTGCTGTTCAGATGGTTTTTTAAGAGTTACGTTAAGTTTTAATTCATTTTTAGGCAGTACCATCGCCTCAGTTTGAGATGGTATTCTACTGGTTAAGTTAAGTTTTAAGGATTTTTCAGTTTCTGGCTGAGGATTTAAAATTTTAAGAATTACATCTTGATTAACTGTTTCAGAGGTTTCTCCTTCTTTAATCGGATTTTCAAAAGCAATATCTTCTATGACTTCCACGATTAAATTAGAAATCATTTTTTGATCCTCTTGAATCAGTTCTCGAATCGCCTGTTTTAGAGCATCTTTAAGTTTATTGTCATCTAAGGTAATGGGAATCATAGTTAAGGGGAGGGATGGAGTTAGTATAATTATAAGCGATCGCACCCAATCCTGGCAAAAATGGTTAAACTAGAAAATAAACCTCTATCTAAGCGATTAATATCATTTCATGTTATACTGAACGAGATGGTGTGTTTACTAAAAACGTAGTAATACTATAATGAAAGTCATTCTCTGTACACATAATAGTGGTGGTGTAGGTAAAACGACCTTAGCTGTTCATTTAGCAGGAGTTCTTTCTAAGAAAGGAGATGTTTTACTAATAGATTGCGATGATCAAGCAGATTCTTGGAAATTTTATGTAGGTGCAGAACCTAATGAAGAACTTGATTTTGACCCAGTAGATACAAGACCAGGGATATCAGTTATGACAAACCCTAATCGAAAAAGTATTAAAAGGCTTGTTAAACGACAACAATATGATTATGTTGTTCTTGATATGAATACACCCTTAGCTAATATTGTTCAAGTTATTTTGAGCAGTGATCCTCATATCATCTTTATCCCCATCAGTTCATCCCAAAGGTATAAAGGCTTGAATAATCTTGAACCAACTTTAAATATAATTTTTGAGATGGAGGCAAAAGCCACTTTTACACCTGAAGTTTTTGTTGTACCATTGGGAATTAGTGCTGATGAAGTACAAGAACAAGTTAATAGCATAGAAAATAAGCCTCGCCAATGTAGCGTAGCTTCCGAGATGGATAATCTACAAGATATAATGCAAGAAGCTGTATATTCTGACAGAAAATATATTTGGGAATATCCAGAATACCAACAGCTAGAAAACTATTTTGAAGACTTAATTACTATTTAGAAAAGAGGTAAGACAATGAGTTCAGAAAATTTGAAATCCCTTGCTAACGAAGATTTATCAGAAAAAAAAGTGCCAAAAACCAAGAGCGGAAGCAATAAAGTAGACGCAGCTATTAGTAAAGGAAAAATACTCAACGAATCAGAACAAGACAATGATAGTAAAGAATTAACTATTAAAATATGCAATACAGATAATAAAAAGTTAATGGGATTAACATCAGCATTGAGAATTAATCGTGAAATAATAATAGAATCATCAATGAATTATGTTTATTATTATATCGAAAAATTAAAATTAAGTTTTGATAAAATTATTCAAGAAATGGGTGACCCAGGAGAGGGTTTAGATTCAGATCCTAACATTCCATCATATTCTCTCAATTTATCTCGAGAAACAATACAAAAGATAAAAAAAATTGGAATGGAAGAAAGAGTTAATGATTGTGTAATTTTAGGCATTCGTTTACTCTATCAAAATAACTGTATTGTAACAGAGTTGGAGAAAGCGAGTGAAAGTTCAAAGGAGAAATAATGAGCAATTATAAAGTTATAAATGCTAGAATTCAGGGCTTTATTTCGAGTGATCCGGCTACAAAAGGAGAATTAGGTCGTCGTTTTGCTTATTGTTTAGGGTTAACTCCTGGCCCTCCTGGGCCTGATGGTGGCGTTGATGGAGAAGGTTATATTAATGGGTTAAAAATTTATTTTCAATCAAAGTTAAAAAACAAAAATTTAGAAGCAAAAGAAGCAGACGTTTTACATTCTTGTCTAATACGGCGTCGTGCTGATATTGGTGTAATGTTAGCTGGAGTTGGTTATACATCACCAACAAGATCCAAGCCTAAAGACGGTTTTAAAAATCGTCTTCTTGAGTTTCCTGATATTGAACGTTTTAGAATTCATCTACTAACATTACGAGATATATTTGAAGAAAACCAAACCTTTAAAGATGCTGTTAATGACTTACCTCCTTTGCGTGAACTCAATCGGGAAGCATGGAATATCATGCAATAATAGATCAAATAAAAATAGAATTTTATCAGTGTTTTTAGATTTATTTTAACGAAAATATTATTATGAATCCTCAACTTTATCAACCCAATCTAAATCAATTAACTCTTTATGACCAAGATTATTATTTATGGATTAATAAAACTGTAGAACAGTTAAGTAACAACCAATTTCAAGAGATTGATCTTCAAAATTTAATTGCCGAGTTAGAAAGTATGGGGAGGAGTGAAAAACGATCTGTTCAAAGTAATTTAACAGTTTTGTTAATGCACTTACTTAAATATAAATATCAACCGAATAAACGATCTCAAAGTTGGAGGAGTACAATTGTTGAGCATAGACGACGTTTATTAATTGTGTTTAAAGATAGCCCCAGTTTAAGGGGATATGGTCAAGAAATCTTTGCAGAATGTTATCAAGATGCGCGCCAGGACGGGGCAACGGAAACTCAATTAAAAATTAGTGTTTTCCCTGATGAATGTCCGTTTAATTTAGAAGTGGTTTTGAGGGTTGATTATTTGGCGGATGAAGAATAAGCGATCGCATTTCAACTCAAATCATTGAGAAATAGGACAGATAACAGAATAAAAATGATAAAATATCCTTAACTATGCTGTATTATATTAATATGACTCTAACAGAATTCCAAACTCAACTTTTGTCTCTTACTCTAATTGAAAAAGCGGAACTCATTCAAGCGTTAACTCAGACTTTAAGCAATGGTTCACGGGGTATTATTAAAACCCCTGGGGTAATAGGTGGAGATGCTTGTATTGCTAATACCAGGCTTCCGGTTTGGCTATTTGTGAGTTTACGCCGTCAAGGTGCGACGGATGCAGAAATTTTGCAATTATATCCCCATCTAACGGCGGCTGATTTGTTGAATATTTGGGTTTATGTAGAGGCGTATTCTGAAGAAATTGAACAAGCATTAAAAGAACAAGAAGAATAAATGTAGTAGAGAGTTGAGCAATGGCTAATCTTTATACAGATGAACAGTTTCCATTACCTATTGTAGTATTATTAGGACTTCCCCAAATTACGGTTTCATGTTTATAAATAACCATCCCAGGTTTAGCCCCTTTAGGTTTATAAACGTGCTTAGGTTTAGTATAAATAACCGGAACTTGTTCACTATTTCTAGCCCGACTATAATAGGCTGCTAAATTAGCCGTAAACTTTAAATCAATATCATCAGCAACCTGTCCGGGATTTAATCTTAATAATACATGACTTCCGGGGATTTCTTGAGTATGAAACCATAAATCATAATCCGTTGCTAGTTTAAAGGTTAACTGATCATTTTGACGATTATTTCTGCCAATTATAACCTCAATCTGATTCGGGGTTTGATAACGATGGAATTGTGTTGATAAAGTAGAATTAGGACTACGATAATTAGGAATATTAATATAACCTTGTTGAATTAATTCCTCTCGAATTTCGGCTAAGGTTTGTAAATCTTCGGCGGTTTGATAGGTTTCAACTAAACTAATCGCTGACTCGACTTGTTCTAAATAGTTAATTTCGGTTTTAACTGCATTTAGTAGGGGTTCAACGGCTATTCTCGCTCGTTTTAACTTTTGATGTCGTTTATATAAACTTTGAGCGTTTTGGACGGCATTACTCTCTGGATTTAAGGGTATTTTAACAGGTTCTCCCGTCTCAAAATCCGGTAATTTAATCTCCTTCATTCCCGGTTTCCATTCGTGTAGAAATGCCATTAATAAATCCGCTTTTGCCCGATAATCGTCCGCTTCATCGGATTGTTGTAACCTTTGAATAAATTGATCTGCTTTAACTTGTAGTTTCTTTAAAACACTATTAAGTTTTTGACTAACTTGATGGCGCAGTTGGTTAAATTCCTGTTGATTTAACTCATTTGTATAATAAGTATTAATTAAAATTTGAACCGATTTAACTTCAGCAATAATTTCTACATTCCAAGGAATAATATCATAACCTTTTGTGGTATTATAAGGAATAAAACTATTATTTTCTAAGGTTTTTAGCCAAGTTTGCCAACTTTGAAATAACCGATGCCAATCTTCTGAATTTAACGTATTTGTGGGTTGAGTTGGATCTAAACTCGCGGATTCAATCATTGCTTGAACTAACCCAGAACTTAAACCTCGATAGTTTTTTAATAGTTGTTGTTTTAACGCACTGGGAATTAAACTCACCCGCTCTTGCCAAAGGGATTGATCTTGATTTAAACTCGGAATTGGTTCGGTTAATTTAGGGGGGAGTTCATAGAATTGATTAGTTAAAATTGGTCTAACACTCGATTGTTGTAGATTCACTTGATGGGCGGCCGTTACAATAATATTGTCCGATCCCGTTAAAATAATATTACTATATTTCCCCATAATTTCCACATACAAATGCCAGAGGGGATCATCCCCCGGACGTTGGGCAAATTGCAGATCTAAAACTCTTTCCCAGGGGTCAAATTGCCGAATTTCAACTAATGCTAATCCCGCCAATTGATGACGGAGTTGATCACTAAAAGTAAAGGTATCAGGAATGCGAGGAGGAGGATCACCGATGCAAATTCTGGCTGCTTGGGGATGGCAAGAAATATCAAGCCAGCCTCGACTTTTTAGGGTGCGTAAGCCCAAAGAAATCGTAAAGCGATCGCGTTGATACACCTGTTCTAACCGCGATGGAAGCCAGTCTTGTCGCAGTTCATAACAGCTTGCGATTAATGTTGTTAAATCAAAAGATTGCATAATATTTGTCCGATCACCTTAACATTTCCCCATTATCTCATTATTTTTCCCCACCTGACCTAATATTTCAAAATCAGATGGTTTGGGAGAAACATCTCTTGGTTTAACTCGTTAAACTTTTCCCTGGTTTAAATAAAATTGAAACCGTTGCTGCATTTGTTCTATTGTTAGTTTTTGTGTCCAATATTCCACTAAAGCATGACCAAATGCCCAAGGGTTTTTTTCCGAGGGATTGTGATTTTCTAAAAGTAATGGCCAGAGAACTAATAAATCAAAATTCATCGAATCAGACTCTCCTGAATTTAATAATAAAAACAAGTCATAAGCCATCTGTAATTTCCCAATTACCACGGGCAATTGTTCGACGGGAATTTTTTCTGCGAGTAATAATGCTAAAGTCGGAGATCCTGTGGCTAAGGTGGAAATAAAACTCAGAATTGGACTTTTTAATAAAGCCGCTAATCCTTGAGTTGTTGCCATTTGAAAGGTATAATGATCAATTATTTTAGCCGTTGCTAAAATCTGGGCTTCTTGATTTTGTAAAAATCGAGCTAAACGTATTTGTTTGGCGGGATTAATCGTTTCTAAAATAGCAATTGATAACCTATCTACTCCCCAAGGTTGGCGCTGGGTTTGACTATCTTGGGTAACAATTGGTAAGACGCGATCGCAATATTCTCCTAACTGTTCTAATCGGTATTCTGTGGCTTCTCGAATTGATTTTTCCTTGGGACGATTTCCCCATTGCCAATCATAGGGCGGCTGCCATTCGCGGATAGGACGTAAGCGATCAACTTGGGTGACAATTGTAATAATAGGTAACTCTAATTCCTGCTGTTTAATCTCGCGTAAAAAATCCACATCTATCTGCAAAGCTGGGTCAAGGGCAGGAGTTATTAATAATAATAAATCCGCGTTAGTTGCATAGTCTAAAACCTGTTCTCGTAACTCAGGATGATGCACCTGTTCATAACCCGGAGTATCCCATAAATTGAGGCTTTCTCCGATGTCAGTTTGCCATTGATAATTTTGAATCTGCTCGGTACTGGGTAAGACATCAACGACGGCTTGATCCATTTTAAATAGGGTATTGATCAAACTACTTTTTCCTGCCCCTGTGCGTCCAACCAAGAGTAAATTAACGGGTTTTTGTTCTAAGGTTTTAACGGGTTCTGTTGTTGTTAAAATATCCCTAATAGTTTGGGTTTTTGCTTGGGGAAAGGAAAGATTATTAACCGAAAATTCCGTTACGGGTAAAGTGTCTCCACCATAAAGAGCGATCGCTTGACAACACAAATTTCTCAAAGCCACTTCTCGCAAAGATTGACCCAAATTACCTAACAATTGTTGTGTGGCTTGATTGGTAGTTTTTTGAGTCGAAACTCGTGCTAAAGCCGATACTGGATTTAACAGCCATTGCGCCCAATTCCAAACTTTTAAAAGTTTACGAGCCGAGGGTTCTAATTTCTGATAAACTTGATAAGTTTGATAGGCTTGTCCAACGGTAACTTGATTTAATGCTGGAGATAATTTTTGGATTAATTGATCTAAATCATCCATAGTTCCCCGGATTAATTGATAGGCTTGGGGAATATAAATACTCAAAAGAGGATATTTAACTTCAGGATGATAAATATTAGCAACAGTTGTCACTACATCTTGACAGCGTTTCCAAAAAATTGAACTTTCTTCCCAAATTAGCGGATCATTCTGGGCTGCTTTTAAAATTTCTTGTAGGGCTATTTCGACTTGAGTAATATTGGGATTTGTAGCAGGTTCTAATCTCGATTGATCTAAGGATAATTCTAGTTCTTGATTAAATTTAGCGGTGATAGTTTCCATCTCTTTAAGCATCGGTTTAGTCCATCGGACTAATAGCCAACGCCAACCCACAAAAATCAGGGTAAATACCGCCCAAATCCAATTAATTCCCCAATTATGAATCGTGACCCCCGCCGCCGTTAGCAAAAAAATCACAATCATTGCCATCGGTGTGATCAATACCATCCATTGCCATAGTTTGAGTCTAATCATCGTTGCTTCCTCAAAATTTACAGACTATTTTTAAAGATAGATCATTTAATTAGAATTTAACCGATCAAGAAAGTGCGATTGTAAGTTAACAAGATCCGCTAAAATGTTAACGTTGGCTAAAATTGAGTCGTTCTAATGGATAATTTACCCCCAAATTCTCAGGATAGTGCTTTTTGGCACCGGATTCACACTAATGGTTTAGTGCGGTTTTTATTATTTTTTGCCTCTGGATGGGCATTAATTATGATTTTTAACTATTTTGAAAGTATCTTTTTTACTTTTATCTTAGCCGCTATTTTTGCCTTCTTTCTCAACTATCCTGTGCGATATTTAGAACGCTATTTAGGTCGAGGATTTGCGTTAGGAATTGTCATATTTCTGAGTCTATTTATGGTTGTTGCGACCGGATTAGCCTTGGGAACTATGTTTTTTAATCAATTTCAACAACTTCTTAACCTTATCATCCAAAGTTTAACATCAACAGATAATCCTTTTGACGACTTACAAAAGTTTTTAACATATCGTAAAATTAATGTTAATCTCGCTCCCCTAGAAGCTGAATTTAATAAATCTTTAGTGGCACTAGGCAGTATTCTTGTCGGTACTTTTTCTTCTTTACCGAATGCGTTCATTTCATTTGTAATTATCTTTGTGATTTCCTTTTTTATGCTGATTGATGGGGAAAGGCTATGGTTTTTACTATTAAAAATTATTCCTTATGACCATCGTAATCAGTTTTCTTTAGCTGTTCAAAGAAGTTTTTTAGGTTTTTTTAGAGGTCAACTTTTACTCTCGGTTTTCTTGGGAACATCTAGTTTTATCGTTTATAGTATCCTGGGAATACCTTTTTCTTTGTCTTTAGCTATTATTGTCAGCTTATTTGATTTCATCCCAGGAATAGGGGCAACTTTAGGAATTTTAACAATCAGTTTAATTATTTTAATTCAAAGTGGTTGGTTTGTGATGTTAAAAGTAGTGGTTGCTAGTGTGATTTTACAACAAATTCAGGACAATTTTATTGGCCCTAAAATCATGCAAAGTTCTGTTAATATTAACCCTGTAGTTTTGTTTTTTTCGTTAATGATTGGGGCTAGAATTGCTGGAATTTTAGGCGTATTTCTATCCGTTCCCATTGCGGGCGTGATTGTTAATTTATTAGATATTGAAGAAATGCAATCTAAAGAGGGAAGTAAGGATGCTCTTGAAGTTAAATCTTGACCTAAAAACCCGGTTTCTTATGAGTAAGTTCTTCCTTTCCAACTTCCTCCTTTTCCTCGCCAATATCTCAAGGCTGAATCTAAAGTCATTAAGGCATATAAAAATCCAATAAATGGTAAAGTTAATCCCCAAATAGGAGAAAGTTGATACAGTTTTAAGGTGGGATAATAGGCAATTTCCATCAATAACCCAGTTAATAAAGCTAAAAGGATAACTAAGCCATTTCCATGAACAATTCCCCAAATTAAACTTAAAGGTGACATTAAATAAATCAGAATCATCCCTATTAGGGTTAATCCTAATAAAATAGTAGAAAAATTCAGTTGACTAAATGCTGTTCTGGCTACCATATCCCAAATACTTAATAAATTAGGATAGGGTCTTAAACTCTGGGTTGTTTCTGTTAACCCTAACCAAATAGGATGATAGGATTTTGAGGTAAAAGGAAAGATAAAACTCCCAATAGAAAACCCCTGATTTACAGTAGTAAATAACTGATCTTCTCCCCCTTTGCTAAGGGGAGTTGGGGGGGTATTCTTCACCGCTTGAGCTAAAGAACAATCATCAATTAATGCTTGTTTTAATATTGCTAAACCCCCAATTCTAGTTAATGCTTCCTGATGAATTAGAATACATCCTCCCGCCGCCGCCGCTAGTTGACTTTGGGGATGATTTACCCAACGAAAAGGATACAATTTTTGAAAGAAAAATACAAAAGCAGGAATTAATAACTTTTCCCAAAAACTCTGACAACGTAATAAAACCATTAAGGAAACTAACTGTAATTTTTCGGTTTCAGCTTTTTCAACTAATTGCTTTAAATTATTAGGAGAATGTTCAATATCAGCATCGGTAAATAAAATATATTGGGGGATATAATTTAACATAGAAGTATATTTAACTCCCTGTTCCATCGCCCAAAGTTTCCCCGTCCATCCCGCAGGTAAAGGTTGAGAGGTAATAATATTTAACCTGTCTGTTTGATTTGATAATTTAGCAGTTTCTTGGGCAATATTTGCTGTATTATCACTACTTTGATCATCAACTAAAATAATAGAAAATGAACCAGGATAATTTTGATTAAGAAGCGATCGCAAACTGGTAGAAATTAAATCTGCTTCATTTCTTGCTGGTACAATTACAGCAACGGAAGGATAATTTAATAAAGGTTCTTTAACCTCAAAAAGCCGTTGATCTCCTCGCCAAAATTGTCCTCTAAATAGTAATAATATTATCCATATTATTAACGACAATAGCGTTAAAATTAAAATTGAATTTTCCATTTTACAATCAATAAATACTCGCGGTTTTTAACTGTATCGGTTGCTTGGATAAATAGGAATACAATACATCAGGATCTAAGTCAGCACCGCTATCCCAATAAACAGTTCCCCACTCGCTAGAAAGTTTAACTTGATTAAAGTAATCAGGGTTTTTTAGAGGTTCAAATATCCCGGTAAACTGAACGAGTTTAGACACATCAATTACCCCTTCTACTCCATATATCATAAAATTATGATTAATTCAATAAAAAATATGATAGAATATCTATAACCAATTAAAAAAATGATATTCTCAGAAACAATAGCAGGAGTGAAACAGATAACAATGGAAATACAAAATCAAGTCTCTGTAACTAAATTAAAAGATGCGATCGCCACCAGCCAAAACTTCCTTTTATCTCAACAATATCCCGAAGGTTATTGGTGGGCGGAATTAGAATCTAATGTCACAATTATATCAGAAATTATCTTATTACACAAGATTTGGGGAACCGATAAAACTCGCCCTTTATATAAAGCTGAAACCTATTTACGTTCCCAACAACGAGATCATGGCGGTTGGGAATTATTCTATGGGGATGGAGGAGAACTAAGTACCACCGTTGAAGCATATATGGCGTTAAAAATATTAGGGGTATCTGAAACAGATTCTGCCTTAATTAAAGCCAAACAATTCATTTTAGAACGGGGTGGAATTACCAAAACTCGGATTTTTACTAAGCTACATTTAGCCTTAATTGGGTGTTATGAATGGCGCGGGATTCCCTCAATTCCCCCTTGGATAATGTTGTTACCCGAAGGTTCACCCTTTACCATTTATGAAATGTCTAGTTGGGCGAGAAGTAGTACCGTTCCTTTGTTAATTGTATTCGATAAAAAGCCAGTTTTTAGGTTTAATTCTAGTCTAAATTTAGATGAATTATATGTAGAAGGACGAAAAAATGCTATTTTTAAATTACCTAAAAATAATGATTGGACAGATATTTTTTTGGACTTAGATCAGATTTTTAAATTTGCCGAACTCTTTAATATTGTCCCCTTACGAGAACAGGGATTAAAAGCAGCAGAAAAATGGATTTTAGAACGACAAGAAATTACCGGAGATTGGGCAGGAATTATCCCGGCAATGTTAAATTCTTTATTGGCGTTAAAATGCTTAAATTATCCGGTATCTGATCCGATTGTTCAACGGGGTTTAGAAGCCATAGATAATTTTGCGATAGAAACAGAAGAAAGTTATCGAATGCAAGCCTGTGTGTCTCCAGTTTGGGATACAGCTTGGGTTGTTCGAGCTTTAATTGAATCAGGAATTGACCCAAATAATGCTGATATAGTCAAAAGTTCAAAATGGTTAATTCGTCAACAAATTTTAGATTATGGAGATTGGAATATTAAAAATAAACAGGGAAAACCTGGGGGATGGGCGTTTGAATTTGCGAATAAATTTTATCCTGATTTAGATGATTCTGCCGTTGTAGTAATGGCATTAAATCAAGCTAAAATTACCGATGAACCCTTGAAAACAGCAACAATAATTAGAGGAATTGATTGGATGATCTCAATGCAGTGTAAAGCCGGAGGTTGGGCGGCTTTTGATATTGATAATGATCAAGATTGGATTAATGCGGTTCCCTATGGGGATTTAAAAGCCATGATTGATCCAAATACGGCGGATGTTACCGCTAGAGTGATTGAAATGTTAGGGGAATTAGATCCTAATTCTTCAGAATTTCAATTGAAAATTCAATCTTTAAAACCCTCAATTGAACGGGCAATTTCCTATTTAAAACAGGAACAAGAAACCGATGGGAGTTGGTTCGGACGTTGGGGAGTTAATTATATTTATGGAACCAGTGGAGTATTATCAGCTTTAGCGGTAATTAATCCTATTTATAAAAATTGGGGTTATACTTCTCTAAACCCCTTAATGGAACGGGGGACAAATTGGTTAGTTAGTTGTCAAAATATTGATGGGGGTTGGGGGGAAACCTGCCATAGTTATAATGATCCTAAATTCAAAGGAAAAGGGGTTAGTACCGCCTCACAAACGGCTTGGGCGTTAATTGGTTTAATGGCAACGGGATGTTATGAAATGGAGGTGATTCAAAGGGGAATTAACTATTTAATTTCAATACAACTTTCCGATGGTCGCTGGGATGAGTCGGAATTTACGGGAACTGGATTTCCGGGTCATTTCTATATAAAATATCATTACTATCAACATTATTTTCCGTTATTGGCATTAGGTCGTTATCAAAAGTTGCAACAACTTTAACCTAACTTTGGGTGGGTTTTACCCCATCCCAACTTTAATGTTTGTCAACAGTGGATTCAGGGCTTATAATTTTTGGAATTAGGGCTAAAGCCCAACAACGTTATAATTTTAATTAAACATGGGTAATCGAGAAAAAGTTATTGTTTCATTGGGTGTGATTGCATCAATTACATCTTTAGTAATTGGGATGGCTAGAACAGCTACAGTGTCGGAAAAAACCAGGGTGAAACCGGATTATGAACGATTAGCTCATTTATTATCAGCAAAACAATTCACTAAAGCTGAACTACAAACCTATAGAATCATGCTGTTAGCTTTAGGAAAAAACCCCAAATATTCTGATCCTATTGAGTTAAAAAAACGGGATATTGCTAAACTTCCATGTCAAGATTTAAGGAAAATAGAAAAAATTTGGCATCCTTATACCCAGGGAACTATTCATTTTAGAAATAAAATTATGAGTTGGCAGAATGATCAACAAAATTTAAGTTCTGCAATTATTTCTCGATTGGATATTTGTAGAATTGAAGATATCAAAAATTCTACTGCTCTGAATCAATAGGATATTTAAGTTTGCTTAATTTTTGTAACAAATGGAGATTAAATTGGTAAAAATTGAGAATCTAAGGTTTGTTCTAAGGTATAGAGACAAACTTCGGGAAAGATTTGTTCATCGAGTTTTGTTTCTCGAATAGCTAAGGCTAATCCTAATTCATAAGCATCGGGTAAAACTGGATTCAAATAGGATTTTAAACTGGGACTATCTTGTAATAAAAACTTAATTTGTACTCGTTGTTCTCGAATTGTTCCTAACCAGCTATTCGTTCGTTTATCAGGTTGAAATTGCCATTTTAATAAATGTCCTAAGAGAATCCCTAATCTATTTCTCAGTTCTTGCCGTTCTTTTCGTCCCAAAGCTTCTATTTCCTCAATTAAATTTAGATGATCTAACTGTTGCCATTGTTTAGTTTTAAGCAAATTAACTTGATTTTGAATCCAACCATAAAAATCGGTTTCATATAAATCCGTCATATTTCCTCCTTTATTTTGATGAATTGATCCCTTTAAATCTTTCTTTTGCTGTTTTGAATGCTTCGTCCATAACAACTTGAATCTTTTGCGGATCAGGTTTTTTTCCTCCCATTAAATCCCCGAAATAAACACAAGCTCCTTCCCCTAATGCCCAAGTATAAGCAGCAGCCCAAGACGCAGCAATAACACTACCAAAACCGGGGATAAATTTAATTAATTCTCGACCGATCATTTGGGCAAAAAACCCTCCAGCGATCGCACTAACTAAACCTCCAGCTTGAGAAATATTTAAGGTTTTTCCGTAGAGATTTCCTAATAACACTACTAGAGAAACTTGTACGGCTGTTAAGACAGGCATAGTGGCAAAAGGAAGGGGAACTGCTGCAACGGTTGCCGCCATAATACTAAAGGCTAAAATATAGCGTCGCCCCACATCTCGATAGATGTTTCCCAGTTGATTATTAACCTCTCCATTTAATAATTCATGAATCGTTCTAGCTTCGGCTTCAGGAAGCAAATTGGCTAAGGTATCCCGTAGAGATTCTAAGCCATAAAATACAGGATTATAACCATCTTCTTCTAGGGTAAAATCAATTAATACAGCCTGATCATATAACCCTTTAAACGCTATTTTTAAGGCTTCAAAAGCTCTGCTAATATCCTCAAAATCTGGGGGATAAATGGGATGATTTTCGGTTTGGGGCGGATAAATTTCATGCAAGCAAGTAATTGCTAATAGACAGGGAATATGGGGATAGTTTTTGCGTAAACTTTCGGCAATTATGCGGAGGGTATCGGTAGCAAAATCGTTAATTTTAACAGTTAAAATTAAAACCCTAGCTCCTTGACTTTCTTTCTGCAAATCGCCGATTAATTCTTCAATTATGATAGAAGTATCTTGGTTAATATCTCCTAAACCCACGGTATCTTTAAAGATTAGCAAAGGTAAATCATTAGACGGATAAGCATAACGTTCTGTATTTTGAGTATGGGGACGAAATCCTTGACCAATAATTTCCGATGAAACCCCCGTTAATCCTCTAACAATTGAACTTTTTCCCGCTTGAGGTTTGCCAATTAATAAGGCTTCTGTCGTGGGAAGTTCTGCCCGAATTGTTGCTAAAATCTCAGCAATTTGTGTCTCATTGACATTAAACCATTGGACAAAGGTTTTAGAGATTCGGTCAGTGGGGAATAGTCTTTTTAATTGTTGGGTTGTCCGATGCCAACCCCCTTTTATCCTAGGGAGATTAGCTGATGTCGGTTGATTAGAGGGTGGGGTCTCCGGGGTTTCAGTCATAGGTCGGGTCTGATATTTTGTAGATAAAGCTAATCGGTTTAATATTAATAGTATGCTAATAGTAGCGTACTTGTTTACAATTAGTGTTAATGTTGAGGTAGCATAATTTAATTATACTCATGGTAACAAAGAATATCAGAGCCGTGACTTACGTTCCGCCAGACTATCATAAAAAGCTGCGTCAGTACATGAAACGGCACAACTTAACTGAAAGTGCCGCTTTAGTCCAGATGATTAAACAGTTTTTTGATGGGGAACAACCTCAATTCAATCCTGAATTGAAAACCGAGGTCGAAGAAATTGTACAAGAGCAACTGAAACTGTTCCAAGAAGATATTGATCTTTTAAAAGATCAAATGTCTTTAATGCAGCAGTTATTAGACAAAAAAACTTCGGTTGAAACCACCCGTAAATCCTCAAGTTCTGTTAATAATGTTAATAGTAATCATCCTAGAAGTTTATTGAGGTTGACACCAAAAACAGAGGAAGAACTGACTCGTCGCTTAGGAGTAAATACGGGAAATGTTGCTAAAGAATTTTCTAAAGGTGCAGAACATTTTAGCCATTGGAGTCAACAAAAAGATCCCAGTGGTATTGGTTGGCACAGGCGGGGCGATGGTTTGTACTATCCTGTCTAAATAATTACACCATAGCCACATTTTTTTCCCAGAACCTGCTACCACTAGGAATATTAAATTATGAGTTGTTTGAATGATTATCGGGATAGGGAAGTGATTTCTTTTTCGAGTATTCTAATGACTAATGGCTTGATTTGTATATTCAGAATCATCTCCATCAGAGATAGTTTCTAAACACTCAACATCCACGTTCATTTGAGTCATTTCTACATCCCCAAAAATCGTAGCAAAAGCAGTATCCGCCGCATCTCGTCCGGTTCCAATTCTGATTAATCCATCCCGGGGAGCTAGACGAGTCGCATCAAATAGATACCAGCGATCGCTTAAATATACCTCAAAATAAGCATGAAAATCAGGCGGTTGTAGTTTATAAGCATAACCCGATGCAAACCTAGCTGGAATATTTAAAGCCCGACAAAAGGCAATTCCTAAATGGGCAAAATCTCGACAAACTCCCGCTCTTTCTGTCACCGTATCAAAGGCAGAAGTATGTTGATCACTACTCCCAGATAAATACATTACGTTATCATAAATCCAATTACAAATTGCCGTAATTCGGGAATAATCTGGCAGTAAATAACCAAATTCCGATTGAGCTAATCGCATTAATCGATCGGATTGACAATAGCGACTTGGATAAATATATTGTAACATTTCTAAGGGAATTTGAGCAACGGGAACTTCATTAATTGTTGTCGGATTTGTTTCTTCATAAATTACATCAACAATGGCTTGATAGGATAGGCGAAATTTTCCCGAAGGTACATTAATCCTCAGATAACGATTACCTAAAACCGGATTAACATATTCTTCAAAATGGAGATTTGATTCTAATTGTAGATGTTCTTCTAATATCCGTTGATTGTGAGCTTTAGCAACATTGATATTAAAAATAAACGTACTATAATCCCTAACTTCATACTCTAATTGACAACCAACTTTAAATTTCATATTTCCCTCCGTGATGGCAATTTATCCTGCATTCCTAACTAACTTTAATTGATATCTATATAAGGCCACCGGATGACCACTTGCCGCAAAGAAATTTGGATCTTTAGGAGATAAATAAACCGCCGTAACTTGATCTGCAACAATGGATTTAACTTCGGATTTTGATCCAACTTTCTCAAATTCTGCTCTGTAACCTGTGGTTGTTTCCACTTCATTCAAATAGATTTGAGATGAGCTTTCAAACACCTGTTGACTGATTTCCGTTGCAATAAATTGATCCTCCCTGGGACTTTCACTACTCCGACCCGTAATGGTGGAAACCAATTCTACATTTCCGGGTAAAGCGGTCATTTGACGATTGGGATTAGTCGGATCAATCTTAACCGATAAAATTCCATTTTCTCCCAAGGTTGCCTTACCAATATTAAACCCATTAAAAGCGCGATCTCCCACTATCTTAATATCTATTTTATCATGATTTTTGGGATCGGATTCCTGGGGAGAAAAAAATAAAGTTAGGGGAAAAATCTGTAACTTAGGTAACAATTCAACCCGTTTAAATCTAACCTGAAACTGTATCGGTTGCTTCAGAGATTCAGAACTATTTTTAAACCCAGGAGTGGTCACTTTAGGAGCAAGGGGAGCCACTTTATCTACTAACATACTCGTAACATTCCATTCCCCCTCCATCCACTCAGGATAATATAAATCTTCCTTCACCGCCTGCACCATTGGTTTATGATTCCAATTTGGAAATGCGGATAAACGGTCGGCTAACTGTCCCGCTTGAGCTTCGGTTTTCCCTATAATTAAACCAACAATTAAACCCAGAATTAGAATTAATTTTTTCATTTTTTTTTAATAGTGAATAGGGATCACTGATTTAAGAGGATTTCACGGATTTTAATCTGTCATGACTTACGCATCACCGCTATCAATAGTAGGGGTAATTCATGAATTACCCCAAATTTAGATGATTAATCCTATAAACTTTCCAGAGGAATAGGTTCCCAAACTTCCCCATATTGTTCTTTTAAACCCTGCCAATTTTCCACCTGTCCTGGCTCATATTCCCCTGGTTTTCCCCATTGTAAAAATGCACTTAACGCCACTTCATTTTGTTCATTTAGGAAGCGAATCGCGTAGGTAGTAAAATTGCCCCGTTTCGCTTCTCCGGTTTCAAATTTAACCTGTTTAATATGATCCATATTCAGATGAAATTCAAAGCCCTCGGTGTGCATATTCGCATATTTTCCTTTGGGTAATTCTGCATAAAATAGCTTTTCAATCTTTCCCCGGGCTTCTAATACAGCCGAACTACTGGTAACAATTAACCGTAAAGTTCCTAAACTTTCACAATCTTCTAAAAATGCTTTGAGATTACTCATGGTTCAAGTTCCCAATTTAATTAGTTTTTAAGACTTAATTTTACTAGATTTTTGGGAACTTCAGCTTAAATCTTTCTAAGATATATTTTTACTTAGGCTTTTCATGCTTTTCATAAGCCGCCACAATGCGCTGGACTAATGAATGACGCACGACATCTGCTTGAGAAAATTCACAAAAGGCAATTCCCTCAACATTTTTTAATACTTTTAAAGCCATTGTTAACCCCGATGTTTGATTGGGTAATAAATCCGTTTGGGTAATATCTCCCGTGACCACCATTCGAGAACCAAAACCTAAACGTGTTAATACCATTTTCATCTGACCCGGAGTAGTATTTTGGGCTTCATCTAAAATCACAAAGGAATTGTTTAACGTCCGACCCCGCATATAAGCAATGGGAGCCACTTCAATCACCCCACGTTCTATTAAATTTGCTGTTTTTTCTGGGTCAATTAATTCATAAAGCGCATCATATAATGGTCGTAAATAGGGATTAACTTTTTGTTGTAAATCCCCAGGTAAAAATCCTAATTTTTCCCCAGCTTCCACCGCCGGACGAGTTAAAATTAACCGTTCATATTGATCAGATAATAGGGCTTGTAACGCTAAAATTGCCGCCAAATAGGTCTTTCCTGTTCCCGCCGGGCCAATACAAAATACTAAATCATGACTACGCATCGCCTGGATATATTGACGTTGACGAAAGGTTTTTGCCCGAATTTCTATTCCTCGCCTGGTTTTCGCTAAAACATCACGCTGAATATCTTTAAAAACATCCTCTTGATTAGTATTAATTGCATGACGCGCCGTTAGGATATCTACAGAACTAATCAGTTTTCCATCCTGCCATAATTCGTTCAAAGATGCAACTAATTTTTGACACAATTGAATCTGACTAGCGGTTCCACTGATTAGCAATTCCTGTCCCCGCATTACCAGTTCAGCGCCCGTTTGTTGAGATAGAATTTTAAGATTATCTTCTTGATAGCCAGAAAGCGCCATTGCACTTTCCATACTTGGTAACCCAAGGGTGAATCGCTCAGTCATTTGATATTACAAAATATGATTACTTTTATTATAAAAATTGAAAACCAAATTACCATTATCCGTAATTCGTAATTCGTAATTCTTTAGAGAAGACGTTGGGCAAAATTGTTAGGGTTGGTTAAACCTAATTCTGCCCAACATTAGAAAACTACTTCAACGACTTAACCCTCTTTTAGCAATGGTTAGAGCTTCACTGCTAAGGACAAAATTAAGATCACTTCATTCTTCGTATCTTCGATTCAAACGAGGCTTAGAAGGGGCTGCACGGACTGGACGAGCCTGTTCCGAATATTGACCCGGGGAACGCTGATTAAAGCTCTCCCTGGGTTCCCTCGGACTCGCGGGTTCATCGGATTCACCATTGTTATAGATATCCAGATAAACCGTTTCACCAGAGGACACAGCCAGGGCCGTTAAAACCATCCGAATCGCCTGAATATTGCGCCCGCCACGACCATAAATCCGTCCCTTATCTTCGGCTTCTACAGCTAACCGAATCCAAGTTCTGCGTATGCTAGAAAAACGCTCACAATCAACCTTCAGGGATTCTGGAAATTCCAGAAACGGCTTGACTAAAAACCGCACCAGTTCGTCATAACTGGGACTAGACTGCGGATTCTGCGACAGTTGTTTCGGGTTCGACTCCAGACTTGAGTAGTTCAAAAACATTTTCTTTTCTCAGGATGTCACGCACAGTATCAGTCGGTTGTGCCCCTTGCTGTAGGCGACGGATAATACCAGCCTTATCCAATCGAACTTCGTCGGTTCTAGGATTGTAGAAGCCCAGTTCTTCTAGGGGACGACCATCTCGGCGAGACAAACTATTCATCACCACAATGCGGTAACTAGCTTCCCGCTTTTTTCCGAATCTCTTTAAACGCAGTTTGATCATTAATTGATGCAAAACACTTCTCTATGGATTGTAAGCTATTTTTCAACAACCGAGCCATTTCTTTGGGATAAACTTTAGCCAACACTTGTTGTATGGGCGATTGACCCCTGAAAACGACTCAAACTGTCAGAAATACTATGCCATCACCTATTATATCTCACTGGATTGACCTGAAAAAAAATAGTCGTAAATTCCTGTTCCCAGCTTTGGGTATCATTACCCTGATCTTGATTTTACAGTTGGGGAAATATTTCCGTACCCCGACCCCACACCAAAATTCCTTAATTTATCAACACCTAACCGAAATTCCCGCCACCGCCCAAAAAGTTACCGTTGGGGTTTATGCTCAAAATATTTATGAATTGAATGCTTCAAGCAATACCTATTATCTGGATTTCTATTTATGGTTACGTTGGAAAGGCAAAATTGACCCCGTTGCTAACTTAGAATTTATGAACGGCGTTGAAGACTGGGGAAGAATCATCGAACCCGCTTATGAAGAACCGAAAAAACTCAAAGATGGTAGTTTCTATCAAATTATGCGGGTAGAAAGTCGGTTTCGAGAACCCTTTGAATTTTCCCGTTATCCCCTAGATGAACAACGCTTAGGGGTGACAATTGAAAATGCTGTTTATCCATTAAATCAATTAGTCTATATCGCAGATACAAAAGAATCAGGTTATGCTGCGGATTTAACTGTTCCCGGATGGAAAATTAGAAATTCTGAAATTAAAACCTTATCCCATCAATATCCCTCTAATTTTGGGGATTTGGACGAAGGAAAAAATAACTCGATTTATTCTACTCTGCGGTTTGAAATGCACATTTCCCGTCCTCTAAGTTTCTTTACTTGGAAATTATTACTCCCGTTATTCGTAGTTTTGTTTTCTAGTTGGGGTGCATTATTACTCTATCCCATCTACGTTGACTCTCGAATTATTCTTCCCGTCACCGCTTTATTAACGATTGTTTTTCTGCAACAATCCTATTCCGATGCTTTACCTGATGTTGGCTATTTGGTATTATTAGATAAAATCTATGCCTTAGTCTATGTTTTAATTATTGCCGGGATTTTAGAAACCATTATTACCGCAGATTGGGCAAAAAGTGAAGATCCCGAATCCATTGTCCGAGTCAAAAAACTTGACCAATGGTTTTTAATTGCAAATATCGTAATTTTATCCGGGGGAATGATTCTATTTTTGCTATTTTAAGACTTTTATAGCAATCTTAAATGATTTGCGATCAGAATATAGAACCCCACCCTAGCCCTCCCCTTACTAAGGGGAGGGTTGGGAGGGGTCGAGATAGATGGAAATATTACAACTGATTTAGGATTGCTATAGC
>Ga0082207_1000317_pt1 | contig 28238 bp, 24 predicted proteins | sample LakMenEpi10Aug09_FD_71540 | JGI IMG/M metagenome (GOLD analysis project Ga0082207, IMG submission 71540)
TATTAGTATAGCGGGTTTCTCCTTTTAAAGTTGAACTTTGCGCTTTTACCCAAATACGATGAATATTTGATGTTAATATTCCTAAGATGTAATAATCCTCAGAAGTAATAACAGTTAAAGAATTATTTGGTAAATATTCAATAGAAATAGGCAAAAATATAAACCATTTAGAATGACATGGGACAACAAAATAATAAGATAATTTTTTAAGTTCTTTTCTTAATTTAGGTACAGTTTCACCAAATTTCCACCAATTTAAACGACGAATTTTTCTGTGATTATTGTCTCTAATTGGTTTTACTGTTAATTCAACATGAGAAAAAGGTAATTGATAATCACTAGCATCTTCTAAACTCATATCATTGAAATCAATTATAAACCGATTTGGTTTAATATCAATATTATCAGTTAAATCTGTTGCCGATACTAAGATTTTAATAACTTCTTGATTTTTAGGAACATTTTTTATCCATTCATTTGCTATTTCTTGAGAAATAAAAAACCCCTTGCCATTAGGTTGTACTCCTAAAAAACTTTTATTTTGATTCGCCTTTAATTTAATAGCTTGAGAAACATCAGTTAAAGAAGTCAGAGAAGAATTAATAAAATTAACAGGTTGATGATCTAAAAAATAAGTATCAGGTTTAATTTTACACCAATTCACAATACTAACATGAACTGCGGCTTCACCAGACCATACTTGAGTAGAAATTGCTTCATAAATATAGCCATTATTATTAATAATATAATCTAAAGATACATTTCTATTTAAGCCTTGACTAATGGAATTAGTAGCAACTAAACCCACTCTACCATTTTCGTTAATATTATCATGAGCTAATCTAAACCAATAAATAGAAAAATCTACTTGTGCGCGAATATCTGCAAATTTATTAAATAGTTTTTCTGCATAATTATCCCCTAATTCTTGACGTATTCTATAACCGCCCAAAAAAGGCGGATTGCCAATAATAGCATCAGCCTTCACCCAATCACTAAAAAGCGCATCTTTACAGACAATATTATTATCTAAAGTATCTAAAGGTAGAGCAGGTTCAGTTAAATTAAATTTATCAATTGCCACCTTACGCGCTATCATTAAAGTAACTCTAGCTAACTCCACCGCAAAAGGATTAAGATCCATTCCATAAAACTGATGGGGAGTAACAAAACTGATCTGTAATTGATCAATATTGGTAGTTTTTTTACTCATAATTTTATCAATTAAAAGCTGTTCAATGCGTTTTAATTCTTGATAAGCAATATAAAGAAAATTTCCACTCCCGCAAGCCGGATCTAAGACTTTATAATTGAGTAAGTCTAGCTGTAATTGATATAATTGCTTAAGGGTATTTGCACCTTCAATACGCTCCTCCCAATACTGACTAATAGTAGGGCGAACAATGTTCATTATATCACTTTCTGAAGTATAATGAATTCCGTAGGAATGACGGTCTTTTTTATTAACCGAGCCTTCAAAAATATTCCCAAAAATAGCGGGTCTAACCTTACTCCAATCCTGTCTCGCAGCCACATCTAAAAATTCTAATTCTTTCTCAGTTAAATCAATTGGATAAATCGTAGAAAATAGCCCACCATTAAAATAATCAACACCTTTATAACGCCCAGCCGGAGTAATTCCGGTTTGATTCATTTCTCTAAATAATCCCCCAATGATATCATAAGAGCTTAGTTTATTTTGCAGACAATCTTGTACACAAGCAATAAATAGATCTTGAGGTAATAATCCCCGATCTTGGGCAAACATGGCTAACACACATTGTAAAATAAAACGTTGAGCGATTAATTCAGAATCAGCTTGTTTTGATAATCTTTGCTGTAAAATGGTAAATAATTCCCCCATTCTTCGCGCCGCAATTTCAGTAATTTCTACTTGATTATTTCTAAAAACAGGAGTCCGATTTCCTGACTCCATAAAAGCAAAAGCACTCGCTCTTTCTACTAAGTTAATCAGAGCGACTTTATCAACAGGTTCATCTAATTGATTATCAAAATCAAAAATCCAAAATTCATCAAAATTACAAAGAATCACATAACGAGGGCGATTAGGTACTAAACGTTGCCAATAAGCAAAAGCTTGGGCATAATGTTTATTAAGATCCTCACCCCGTTGTTTCATCTCAATTAAAACTTTGGGTTTCCAAATTAAATCAGCAAAACCAGTTTTACCTTTTTGACTCCCTTTTTTAATCGCTTCCTCATATTTTGCTCCCGCTTCTAAAGCACCCTCATAACCGAATGCTTTAAAAAAACGATCTAAAAAAGTTTGTGCTTCTTTTTTTTCCTGTCCTGTGATATGTTCTTTACAGAAATCAATAAATTTTTGTAAACTTTCCGGTGTTGCTGACATTTGACAATCCTCGCTCTTTTAAAGTGTCTTTTAACGTTCAGGAAATAGCTTACATTCCCTGAATGTAGGTTGATTCACTTCCCCTAAACGGGAGTCTAAAAATCGATCCATCCAATTCTCAAAATAGATCCGATTAGCTTGTTTTTGTTCGGGATCATTAGTATTAATAGAATGGGGTGCTAATCCCAGAATTGCCGCCGTTGTCACACAGAACATTGACTTTTGAAAACTCTGACAAATTTGCACCCGTAAATCATCTTCCCCGCGACAACTATTTTGATAAATATTATGTAAATAATCGGGGAGAAAATGACGCATATCCTGCATTAATTGAGTTGGGGGAATACCTGAACCGCCAATTGGTAGAGGATCGGCGTATAATGCACCATAGGCAAAGTCTTTTTGTTCTGTGGGAATTTGCTGTGCTTGGGCATTATAAGAAACGGTTCCCTGAAAAGGAGTTCCCCTAAAGAACACAGCTTCAACGTAGGGAACGGCGGTATCCATTAAAAAGGTTAATTCGGCAGATTTTGGCAGGATATCATAAACTTTATTATTGATTTTGACGCTATAGGTAATCGGTTTATTGGCAGCTTCTACTAATGCTAATAAAATATGATTAACTACTTCAGGAATAGATTTAATTTCTCCTTGATCATACAGATCAGAAAGGGAAATAAACATATCACTCATCACCCGCCAAAATTGACCTAATCCACTATAATAGGAGAGTTGTCGGATTTGTTCGGGGAGAAATCCTGGGAAAAAACGATGTAACGGTTGAATGATCAAATTTCCCTTAGTTTTGGCTTGAATAGCCGTTTCTGCTAATAGTAGAAATTCAGGAGAATCTAAATATTGATCTAATTTGCCTCCTCCATGCCAAAACATAGTTTTCATACAATATTCGGCATATTCAAAATTAATCCGATCATGCCACAAATATTGCAATATTTTTTTGATGTTTACCTCTCCGTTGAAATATTTAAAAAAGGGAAATAATTCTAAAAACTGTTCATCTGCAATATAAATTAGATTTTTAGAATAGGCATCCAAAACAATCCCATAACTTTTTAAAATGCCGACAACTTCTACTAAATTTTCAGGATAATCTAGTAATAATGCTTCGCCGGACTCGAGACGATGAATATATTCAGATAGAGGATGTTTAGACATGGTATTAAAATCGGTAATGGTCATTTTGTTTAAAGGTTTAATTAAAATTAATCTCTGGAAAAGTGATAAAATGGGTTTGATTTTCTACTCAATTATTTAGACCCACTTTATCAAGAAATTCAAACTTTTTCCGCGAGATGTTGAGCAAATAAAGGTTGAGTATGGGCTAAAGCAGTTGTGGAAGCATCAGTTAATCTCACCAGTAAGTTAGGTTGAATTCCTAAGATCACAATAATTAATGCTAAAATCATAGCTGGAATGCGATCGCGCCATTGGACAGAAGGCAAATTCACCACGGATTCCGAGAGGCGACCAAAGAAAGCTTTATTAATCATAATCAGGAAATAAACTGAAGTTAATCCGGTTCCAATCATGCACAATAAAGTTTGTACTGGAAACACTTCCATACTGCCTCGAAAGATGATAAATTCTGCCACAAATCCCACCAAACCAGGTATTCCCGCACTCGCCATTACCGCCATAATCATAATAGTACCAATCACGGGTAAACCTCGTTCTGGATTGAGTAACCCTTGAATAATATCTAAATCTCGACTTCCGGCTTTTCGATAGACAACTCCAACGGTTAAAAACATTAATCCCGAGATTAAACCATGACTCACCATTTGCATCACAGCCCCTAATAAACTGGTGGAGTTAGCCGCAGCAAAAGCCAATAAAATATAGCCCATGTGAGCAATAGAACTATAGGCGACTATTTTCTTCATATCTTTTTGAGAAATAGCACAAAAAGCTCCATATAAAACACTAACTACAGCCCAACTTGCCACCCAAGGAGATACTACTAACCAAGCATCGGGAAATAAGCCTACACCAAACCGTAATAACCCGTATGTTCCTAACTTTAATAATACCCCGGCTAACAGCACAGAAACAGGGGTTGAAGCCTCAACGTGAGCATCAGGTAGCCAGGTATGGAAGGGAAATAAAGGAATTTTAATTCCGAATCCAATTAACAGACCTCCTAATAAAATCAGTTGGGTGGTTAAAGGTAAAGATGAGACTCCCAAGGCTGTAGCACTAATGGTATCTAAATCAAAATCTAGGGTATGGGTCAGCCAAACAATTCCTAAAAAAGACGCTAAAATTAGAAATCCCGAAACGGCCGTATACAGTAGAAATTTAGTGGCTGCATAGCCTTTGCGTTTGCCTCCCCAAATCGCAATTAATAGATACAAAGGGATTAATTCCACTTCATAAAACAGCAGAAATAATAATAGATTTTGGGATAAAAATGTCCCAGAAATCCCAGCCGAAATCAGTAAAATTGAGGAATAATAGAGTTGATGGCGACTAATAAATAAATCAGTAATTGCGATCGCAATCGTAATTAATAACCCATTTAAAATTACCAAAGGTAAGGATAAACCATCAACCCCCAAAGTATAATTTAACCCCAAAGGTTTAATCCAAGGAATATATTCTTTAAACTGTAAAGCCGGATTATCTGGATCAAATATTCCCGCTAAAACCAACGACCATAAAAACAATCCGACTGTGATCACTAAAGACAATTGACGAGCCGTTTTACCCGATAAATTCGGCCAAAAGGCAATCACAGCCGCACCCAACAAAGGAAGCCAAATTAATACACTAAGCATAAATCAGTTATCAGTTATCAGTTATCAGTTATCAGTTATCAGTTATCAGTAATTACCGATAACTCCAATAATCCGTGTCATCTTTTAATCCGTCTAAATCCGTGATTAAAATTGCCACAACATTAATCCCATCAACACCCCTACCCCTAAAGCAATCGTCAGGAGATAAAATTGGGACTGTCCAGAAATACTGTATTTTAAGCCTTCTCCGCTAAACAAAGTTGCTAAACCAAAAGCATTAACAATGCCATCAATAATATAGCGATCAATCCAAGCACTAAAAGCGGAAATTTGACGAACAAATAAAACCACAGTCAGACCGTAAATTCGATCAATATAAAAATCGTAAGCGAATAAATCTTGCAATCCTTTCCAGGGTAATTTGTAAGGTTTAGAACCCATTCCCAATAAATAAATCCCGCCCCCAATTGCCACTCCTAATAAACCCGAAATTACCAGTAAAGGCACCGTGGCTTGACGCACAATCTCAGCAAATCCCGTCCCGGGAGCCACCACTAAAGGTGCTCTCCAACTAATTAATAATTGCCATTGTTGTAACATCAGGGGTACTAACAAGGTCAAAATGGTCATGCTCACGAGGGGTAAAGCCATTGGCCATGGAACTTCCGGTGCTCGCCGGGTTTTTTGTTGGGGTTTTCCCGCAAAAACTAATCCGAAAACCCGGGTTAAACTCAAAGCCGTTAAACAATTAACCAGCAGCAAGACCAAAATCAACCACAGAGGTAATGTCCAAAATCCATTCACCCAACGGCGCATTGTCCAAAAAGTACCCAAGGGCATTAAGGCGACTAAACCCGCCGCACCCACAATAAAAGCCGTTGTCGTTGCGGGCATTTTTGACCATAACCCCCCCATCTCCGTTAGATTTTGGGTATTGGTGGTTAGAATTACCGAACCCGCACTCATGAAAACTAAGGCTTTGGCGATCGCATGGGTGAACAATAATAACAGAGCAATATCAACTTGACTTTCTCCCACCGCAATAAATACCAACCCTAAATAGGCACTGGTAGAATGGGATAAGGCCCGTTTGAGATCAATTTGGGCAATGGAAACCAAAGAAGCACCAATAGCGGTAATTGTCCCCAAAACCACCAAAGTTGTAGATGCAATTGGGGAAAGGGCCAAAACCGGTTGCAGTTTAATTAAAACATAGGCTCCACTGGCCACCACCACGGAATTTCGCAGAATCGAAGCCGGGTTTGGGCCTTCCATCGCCTCATCTAACCAGAGATTTAAGGGAAATTGGGCGCATTTTCCAATCGGGCCAGAAATCAAGGCCAGACCCAGTAAAGTCGCATGGAGGGGCGTTAAGGTGGCGGTTTCAGCCCATCCTTCCAAATCGGAAAAGCTCAAACTTCCGGCCAGGGTGGAGAGATACACCACCCCCATCAACAGCAATACATCTCCGACCCGTTTGGTTAAAAACGCATCCCGAGCCGCCGTTACCACCAAGGGTTGAGCATACCAGAAGCCCACCAGCAGATAGGTAGAGAGGGTTAATAACTCTAGGAGGATATAACTCAGTAATAACGAATCACTTAGGGCTAACCCACTAATTGCCGCTTCAAAGAATCCCATCAAACCAAAAAACCGAGCCAGAGCCCAGTCCTTTTCCATGTATCCCAGGGCGTAGCATTGAGCAATTAAACTCAAACCCGTAATTAATTCTATTGCCCCCAAACTCACCGGGGAGATTTCTAGGGCAAAGGATAAATCTAAATTGTTGGTGTGTACCCAATGGAAAACAATTTGCTGAATGGGTTCATCCCAGGTAGTGCGGAAAACAACCGAACCATGGACAAGGGCTAAAACCGTCATTAACAAATTAAAGTAGGCTGCGGGTCTAGGCCCAGTGCGTCGCACCAGTCCCGCTGACCAAGGTAAGGTCAAGATTGCCCCAATTAAGCCATAAAAAGGTATCCACCAACTGGTGTGGAGGAGAAAATCTGTCATTTAACTTAAAATTAAAAAATTCTTAGGAAGTCTCAGCTTACTATATCAAAATTTCGGATTCATAGGTCTTTGAGTTAACTTTCAGCCGGGATTGGCGGATTATTATACTATTTTATAGAGCTATATACACAAAAAGTCTTTTCATTAGAGTCTTGCTTACATTGGCACGGTTATAATTCTCAAAAACTTAACAAAACTTAATTAAAATTCATTATCAACAAAAATAATATTAAAAATGAGAAAATATAATCCAGATTAATATTGTCAAGAGTGTCACCCTTCTCCTATTCTTATAGAGGGAGGTTCGTTACTATTTCTGTAAATTGAAATTGTAGGTAATCTGCTGATCTCCGTTTCCATCCTCAATGGCATGGAAGTAAGCAATAGGAAAATATAACTATTGCCAAATCTAGGGATCAATAAGCCCTAAAATTAGACTTAAAGGATAACTACAACATCTGAGTGTAGCCCGAAATCCGACGGTTGAATCTGTTGGAAATTAGCTTATCGCTTAAAAATACAGTGTAGTTTGTTTTGTTCATTAACTAGGAGTTAAACCATGTCAATTGCTGTGGGAATGATTGAAACTTTAGGCTTTCCTGCTGTTGTAGAAGCAGCAGACGCCATGGTTAAAGCAGCCCGGGTCACTTTAGTCGGATATGAGAAAATTGGCAGTGGCCGAGTCACCGTCATCGTGCGTGGCGATGTTTCCGAAGTCCAAGCATCTGTAGCAGCCGGAGTGGAATCTATCAAACGAGTGAACGGCGGTCAAGTGACTTCCACCCACATTATTGCTCGTCCCCATGAAAACCTAGAATATGTTCTGCCGATTCGCTATACCGAGGCAGTGGAGCAGTTCAGGGCTTACTAAGGACTCAAAAAATCTCACGTTGAATTGACCCGTGTAGAAGTTCTAAAAAGTAATTTCACAACCCCAAGTCAATTTTAATTAAAAGCGGAATTATCCCCATTTTATGGCGAAATTCTGTATTATTCCCGAACTGTTTTGATTGATTTTAGGAGTCAAATTTAATGGCGATTGCAGTTGGTATGATCGAGACTTTAGGCTTTCCTGCCGTTGTGGAAGCGGCGGACTCAATGGTAAAAGCCGCTCGAGTCACCTTAGTGGGTTACGAAAAAATTGGCAGTGCCCGGGTTACTGTGATTGTGCGGGGGGATGTATCCGAAGTGCAAGCCTCCGTATCCGCAGGGGTTGAATCCATTAAACGAGTTAAGGGTGGAGAAGTTTTATCCACTCATATTATTGCTCGTCCCCACGAAAACTTAGAATACGTTTTACCCATCCGCTATACCGAAGCAGTAGAACAATTCCGCGAAAGCCTCAGTGGGATTCGTCCTTTAAACCGTCCCTAATTTCCAGAGGATTTTAAAAATCGGTAAATTTACCCTTGATCCTTTGATAAATCCCTCCAAATTCCCATTTATTCTTCCTCAAACTCATTATGCAAATTGCCAAAGTGATTGGCACGGTTGTTGGCAATCAGAAAGAACCTAGTTTAAGGGGTTCCAAGTTTCTGCTTTTACGATTTGTTGATGAACATGGAGAAGATATCTCCAACGAGTATGAGGTAGCGATTGATGTGGTGGGAGCCGGAATCGGTGAATGGGTACTTGTGAGTCGAGGTAGTGCAGCCCGTCAAGTTGAAGGGAGTGAAAAACGACCCAGTGACGCGGCGATTGTTGCAATCATCGACACCATAAATCTGGAAAATCGAACGATTTACAGCAAAAAAGATCATTATTAACAGGAAAAAAGTGGGAGTTATTGAGAAGCGAAAGACTTTAAATTTTTAAGAGGGAAAAAGTTAGGAAAGGTGTTAGTTATAGGATAAATCAAATTTTGAAAAAAAGTTGAAATTCCGCACCCGAAATTATAAACTTCAGAACTTTTTAATATTTAACTGAATCAACTTCTTAATCATCCCTTTTGATCCGGTGCAATAACGAACAACAAACAACAAACAACAAACAACTATTCGGTTTAGGAGAAATTAAAATATGGCAGTTCGTGGCCTAGCGGCTCCTCCAACCCCTTGGTCGAAGAACTTGGCAGAGCCGAAAATCGACCCAACGGCTTATGTACATTCTTTTTCTAATATTATTGGTGACGTTCGGATTGGTGATCATGTCTTAGTAGCTCCTGGCACTTCTATCCGAGCCGATGAAGGTTCACCCTTTGCCATCGGGGAAAATAGCAATATCCAAGACGGCGTGGTGATTCATGGCTTAGAAGAAGGCCGCGTCAAAGGGGATGATGGTCAATCCTACTCCGTCTGGGTGGGTAAAAATTCCTCCATCACCCACATGGCCCTAATTCATGGCCCAGCTTATGTGGGAGATAATTGTTTTATCGGATTCCGTTCTACGGTATTCAATTCCAGAGTCGGGAATGGTTGCATTGTGATGATGCACGTTTTAATTGAAGACGTGGAAATTCCCCCCGGAAAATATGTTCCCTCCGGTTCAATTATCACCAATCAACAACAGGCCGATCGCTTACCCAACGTTACGGATGCGGATCTGAGCTTTGCTAACCACGTCATCGGGGTCAATCAATCCCTAAAAGCGGGTTATCAGTGTTCTGAAAACTCCTCTTGTATTAACCCGATTCGTAATGAAGGGACTGGAGTTGGTAATGGTAGTGGTCGCGATCGCTCCTATGCCTATACCGGAAGTTCTAATTTAGCCCCTGAAATTGTGCAGCAAATCGGGGATCTGTTAGCCAAGGGCTACAAAATTGGCACGGAACACGCCGATACCCGTCGTTTTCGCACCGGATCTTGGCGCAGTGGCGCTCCGATCAATGCTAAAACCACCGGGGAAGTCGTTGCAGCCTTAGAAGCTGGCCTCAGAGATCATGGCGGAGAATATGTCCGTCTGTTGGGGATTGACTCCAAAAATAAACGTCGTGTCCTAGAAGAAATCATTCAACGTCCCGATGGCAGCGTAGCCCCAAAATCCAGTAATGGCAAGGTCAGTGCTTCGGTGGCTACTTCTGCGGGTTCGGCCAGTGTTGCCAGTTCGGGTATCGGGGGACAAATTGGCGATTTGTTGGCCAAAGGCTACAAAATTGGCACAGAATACGCCGATGTTCGTCGCTTCCGTACCGGATCTTGGCGTGGTGGCCCCAGTATCTCCGGTTCAGGGGTAGCAGATATTCTTTCTAAATTAGATGCGATCGCTAGTGAGCATCAGGGGGAATATGTGCGTTTAATTGGAATTGATCCCAAAAACAAACGCCGTGTCCTAGAAGAAATTATTCAGCGTCCCGATGGCAAAGTAGCGCCAACGGCTTCGGCTTCGGCTCCGGCTTCCACCAGTCGTCCTAGTGCAGCAACCGTCAGCAGTGGCAAACTAGATAATGGTGTTGCGGATCACGTTCGGGGTCTGTTAGCCAAAGGCTACAAAGTCGGCACAGAACACGCGGATGCTCGCCGCTTCCGTACCGGATCTTGGAACAGTTGTGCTCCGATTCAATCTAACAATATCTCCGAAGTGATGGCAGCTTTAGATGGTTGCTTAAACGAACATCGTGGGGAATATGTACGGTTAATTGGGATCGACTCAAAAGCCAAGCGTCGGGTACTGGAGGAAATTATCCAACGTCCCTAACATTCCTCTATAAAGGGGATTGAGAATTAAAACGCAACGCTAGAGGTTCGAGTAAAGGTCAGCACCCCGCGCTGAAGCGACGGGGCTTCATGCCTCACCGACCGTATTAGCTGACCAGCCTAAGTCTTAACTGACTACGTTTTTTGAGTCAAGACACCCTGCGGATGCGCGAGCCGCGTCCCTGGCTCTGTCGTTAGTGGTTAAACATCTTTATCGGGTTAAGGAAGTGCTGCTAACCTAACAAGCTCTTAAAACATTGGCGTTCGCGTAGCGTGTGCGAAGCACTCAGCTAACTTTACCCTAGAAATAGGTGTTAGGAGACAACCATATCTCCACAGAGGGGCAACCATACCCCTCTACCCCGAAAGGGGAAATGTAAAGCCTAACTAGAAGTTAGGGGTTTCTACCCATTTTTCTGATGAACATATCGCCACCGCAACTCCTAAACCCAGATGTTTATGTGAGTGGCGATGTCACAATTGATCCCGGGGCTACCCTAGCACCTGGGGTGATCCTACAAGCGGCAGCCGATGGTCAGCTTAGAATTGCTGCGGGGGTTTGTATCGGAAGGGGGGTGATTATTCAGGTTTACCAAGGTATCCTAGAGATAGAGACAGGTGTAGTCTTGGGGTCAGGAGTATTAATTTTAGGGGCAGGAACCCTTGGGGAAAATGCCTGTATTGGTTCAGAAACAACGATCTTGGAGAGTTCTATTGCATCTCAACAAGTTGTTGCCGCGGGATCTTTGATTGGGGATCGCTCTCGTGTATTAGAACCCGAATTAGAACCCGAACAGGTATCTCCGCCACCAGAACTTACTCCTGAACCCACGATCACCTCTCCTTGGTTTGAGGAGCCTGAGCCGATTTTAGAGTTGGTATCCTTTGCCCCTGAACCGGAGAATACCCCGGTATTGGAAGAAATCACGGCTCAACCATCGGAGGTTTTATTCATTCCTGCTGAAACTGAAACGGTCATCCCCTCTAGCCCAGAAAAAACGGAGGAAACGGCTCTGGTTCCCCAGTCCCCAGCATCCTCGGAACTGTCATCTGCGCCCATTCCTCCGGTAATTTATGGGAAAGAAAATCTGAGTCGGTTATTGGATACCTTGCTTCCCCATCGCAAAGCTTTCAATAACTCCCAGAGTTGAAGAACAGGAGAGCAGGGGGAGCAGGAGAGCAGGGGAGGTAAAGGTAAACTCTTTCCATTACCCATTACCCATTACCTATTACTCATACGCCACATCCGATTTATCGGAATGATTAAAAATGGACGCAAGCAGACGAAATTCCAGCCCTTCTGAACGGTCAAACCAGACCGATTTTAGAGATATGGCTTTGGGTCTAGTTTCCACCCAGAGCTTCCCGGCGATTGTGGGAACGGCGGATATGATGTTAAAGTCCGCCGGGGTTCATTTAGTGGGCTATGAAAAAATTGGGGGGGGACATTGCACAGCAATTGTCCGGGGGAAAATTTCTGAGGTGCGTTTGGCGGTGGAAACCGGGGAGCAAACGGCTAAACAGTTTGGTCAATTTATTTCTAGCTTAGTAATTCCTCGACCCTTTCCGAATTTAGAACTGGTGCTTCCGATTAGTTCGCGGTTATCTAATCTAACCAATGGGGCGGGTCATCGTTTAAGTAATCAGGCGGTGGGGTTACTCGAAACCCGTGGATTTCCGGCGATGGTGGGGGCGGCGGATGCCATGTTGAAGGCGGCGGATGTGAGTCTGATGTCCTATGAACGGATTGGGGCGGGGTTGTGTACGGTGATTATTCGGGGCCCGGTGTCCGATGTGGCGATGGCGATTGAGGCGGGAATGTTTGAAGCTGAACGGATTGGGGAGTTAAACGCCGTAATGGTGATTCCTCGACCTTTGGAAGATTTGGATCAAACCTTACCTTTAGCCAGTTGTTGGTTAGAACAGCGTCAACCTTTGAGAGTGCCAATTAGTGTGAAGGAACAGGAGAAAGAACTGGTGGAAATCCAAGATTTACAAAAGTTACCGAATTCTATTCAAGAAGAATATTTATAGGTTTTAATATCATCTTTTGCTAATTTTTTAGGGTGGGTTTGCAATAATTGAGGTCAGTTTAATTGATGTCATACTCAAGCATGAAAATTGCGATCGCTCAACTTAACCCCACCGTTGGAGATTTAACCGGAAACGCGCAACGGATATTAGAAGCAGCAGAAACAGCGTTTGCAGCCGGATGTAGTCTGTTATTAACAACGGAATTATCCTTAACGGGATATCCTCCCAGAGATTTATTAATTCGTCCTAGTTTTATTCAGGCAGCAACGCAAAAGTTACAGCAATTAGCAAGAGATTTACCGTCAGCAATTGCGGTATTAGTAGGAACAGTTGAACAGAATTTAGACTATGAAAAAAATGGGGGAAACCCTATTTATAATAGTGCAGCATTATTAGAACAGGGTGAAATTAAACAATATTTTCAAAAGCGATTATTACCAACCTATGATGTTTTTGATGAAGATCGATATTTTGAACCTGGGTTAGAAAGTGATTTTTTTGTTTTAGAAAATTCTGGAGAGAGAATTAAAATTGGGGTGACAATCTGTGAGGATTTATGGAATGATGAATCCTTCTGGGGTAAACGGAATTATGCTTGTAATCCTTTAGCAGAATTAGTAGAAAAAAATATAGATTTAGTGGTTAATTTATCGGCTTCTCCCTATCAAGTCGGTAAACAGAAATTCAGACAATCTTTAATTAGTCATAGTGCAAAACGGTATAATATTCCGATTCTATATGCGAATCAAGTGGGGGGAAATGATGATTTAATTTTTGATGGTTGTAGTTTTGCATTTAATAGAAATGGCGATAAAATATTAAGTTTAAAAGATTTTGATACGGATTTTGAGATTATAGAATTTGATTCAAATATACAAGATTTAACTGCTATTTCTGCCCAAAACCAGGAAATAAACTTAATTGAAAGTGAGGATCAAGAAATTTGGTTAGCCTTGGTTTTGGGGGTAAAAGATTATGTGCAAAAGTGTGGATTTTCTCAAGTTATTTTAGGGTTAAGTGGGGGAATAGATTCGGCTTTAGTTGCTGCGATCGCAACGCAAGCATTAGGCAAAGAAAAGGTTTTAGGGGTGTTAATGCCCTCTCCCTATAGTTCCGATCATTCGATTCAAGATGCCTTAGAATTAGCCAATAATTTAGGGATAAAAACCCAAACTTTACCCATTGGAGATTTAATGCAAACCTTTGATCAAACCTTAGAACCCATGTTTGCAGGAACATCTTTTGGAGTAGCAGAAGAAAACCTACAATCTCGCATCCGAGGTACATTATTAATGGCGGTTTCTAATAAATTCGGACATTTATTATTAACTACAGGGAATAAATCGGAAATTGCGGTAGGATATTGTACTTTATATGGGGATATGAATGGTGGATTAGCGGTAATTGCCGATGTGCCTAAAACCCGGGTTTATTCCTTGTGTTCTTGGTTTAATCAATATCATAGCAAAGAAATAATTCCTAATCATATATTAACAAAAGCGCCCAGTGCAGAACTCAAACCCGGACAAGTAGATCAGGATTCTTTACCCGCTTATGAAATTTTAGATGATATTTTATATCGTTTAATTGAAAAACATCAATCCCTAGCTGAAATTGTAGAAGCAGGACATCAAGAATTGGTGGTTAAAAAAGTGATTAAATTAGTGATGATTGCTGAATTCAAACGTCGTCAAGCCGCCCCTGGATTAAAAATTAGTGATCGAGCTTTTGGAACAGGATGGAGAATGCCCATTGCTAAAGGGATTGATTGGTAATCCCTGTTTTGTCACTTTTAAAGCAGTAATTTTTAGCGGGCTGCTAAGAAGCCCACATCATACCCGTAAACAGGTTGATGTGGGAGTATGTGTCACGATTATGCCGACTCATGTTGTCGATGCCAGGCGGGATGCCATAATATTTCTGCTGTGGAACGTTTTTCTACCATTTCTTGGGTAATCACACAGTGAACCACATCTTTTCTGGAGGGAATTTCATACATTACTTCTAACATTAATTCCTCCAAAATTCCCCGTAAGGCTCGCGCCCCAGTTTTCCGACGGAAGGCTTCTTTAGAAATAGCTTTTAACGCTTCCGGTTCAAATTCTAACCGGACATTATCCATGCGTAATAGCTTTTTATATTGTTTAACTAAAGCATTACTAGGTTCGGTTAAAATCTGCATTAATGCTCCTTCATCCAAAGGCGAAACCCTAGTTAATACTGGAAGTCGGCCAATAAATTCAGGAATTAAGCCGAATTTAACTAAATCTTCCGGTTGAACATGATACAAAACTTCGTCGGAATGGAGAGGAGTAACCGGAGTTTTATGATCTTCTCTTGACTGCACAAAACCCAGGGATTTTTTGCCTAAACGTTGTTCAATTAGTTTTTCTAAACCAACGAAAGCCCCGCCACAGACAAATAGAATTTTGCTGGTATCAATTTGGATAAAATCTTGATAGGGATGTTTACGTCCACCCTGGGGAGGAACATTAACTACCGTACCTTCTAACATTTTTAATAGGGCTTGTTGTACCCCTTCTCCAGACACATCTCGGGTAATGGAGGTATTTTCACTTTTGCGGGCTATTTTATCAATTTCATCAATATAAATAATCCCCTGTTGTGCGGCTTCAATATCAAAATCGGCAACCTGTAATAACCGTAATAAAATATTTTCCACATCATCCCCAACATAACCGGCTTCGGTTAAAGTGGTGGCATCAGCAACAGCAAAGGGAACATCTAATAATTTCGCTAAAGATTGGGCGAGTAAGGTTTTACCGCAACCCGTCGGCCCCATCAATAGAATATTCGCTTTTTGCAATTCTATCGCATCATCAGCCTGGGCATCAGAATCTTTTAACTTTTCTACACTCAGACGTTTATAGTGGTTATAAACTGCAACAGATAGCACTTTTTTTGCCCCATCTTGACCGATGACATGATCATCTAAATAGTTTTTAATTTCGATGGGTTTAGGAATAGAAGTCAGAGAAAACCCTTTATTCGTAGACTGTTTGGGAGAACGTACCCCCGGTTGTCCTGTGACTGAAGCCGCGGCTAGATTTTTATCGGAAAATTCTTCTTCTAAAATCTCGTTACAGAGTTCTACGCATTCATCACAGATATAAACACCAGGGCCTGCAATTAATTTGCGAACTTGCTCTTGAGATTTACCGCAGAAGGAACACCGTAAATGAGAATCATATCTGGACATATTGAATTAATTTTTAATTAACTGCTGGTGGCTTTTCCCTAAATAGGGGAGATAGACCGAATTGCTTGGCTACTTGAACTGGGATAGGTTCCTTCTGGAAACATCCGCAATCTTGATCAATCTCATACTATCTTCCCTTAAACTAACACTAAATGAAGAAAACGTGGGAATTGTTATTGATTATTTTGTAACCTTTAGATTAAACTAGGGCTGTTGGGAGATAAACTGTAAACTTAGAACCGACTCCAAGTTGGCTAGAAACGATGATTTGTCCTCCCAGCATTTTGCAATAGTGATGGGTAATTGCTAAACCTAAACCTGTACCACCATAATCCCGACTTAAAGAATTATCAACTTGGGTAAAGGCTTGAAATAAATTTTTTTGTTGTTCACGGGAAATACCAATTCCGGTGTCGGTGACTTCAAAACAAATCCAGTCTGAGTCTTCATTCTGTTCACGCTTCAAAGTGACGGTAACTTTGCCCTGATAAGTAAATTTCAGAGCATTACTAATTATATTATAAAGAATTTGTCGAATTTTAGTGATATCTCCCTCCATGATATCCAAATTATTTTTACAACAAATTTGTACCGTGTTTTGATTTTGCTCGGCTAGGGGTTGTAAGCAAGTCACCACATCATGAACAAAACTAGCCACTTCAAAGGTTTCTAAAGATAAAGGTATTTGTCCGGCTTCAACTTTGCATAAATCCAGAATATCATTAATTAAGGTAAGCAAATGATAGCCGGACTGATGAATTTTTTCCACATCGGGTAATAGGTCATAGAGTTTTTTATCCACTACTTCTTCGAGTAATAAATCGCTAAAACCGATAATGGCGTGTAGAGGTGTTCGTAACTCATGACTCATGTTTGCTAAGAAGGTACTTTTCGCTTGGGAAGCAGCTTGAGCTTGATGTAAAGCAGTTTGTAAAATCCCTTCTACTTTAAATCTTTCTACCATTTCTATTCGTAACTGTTGGACGGCTTCTTGTAATTCTGTCGTGCGTTTTTTAACTCTAATTTCTAACTCATTCTTGACCTGAGCTAATGCTTTTTCAGCTTTGATCCGTTCAAATCGTTCAATTGCTAAGGCGACTAAATTGGCTAAGGAATCAATAAATATCCGATCTTCTAGGCTGCATTCCTGTTGATCAATGGGATATTCAACACAAATAAACCCAATAATTTTTCCGTTTAACCAAATCGGTCTATCTAAACAGTGACTAGAAAAAGAGGCAAGACTATTGCCAATTAGTTCAGATGATTTGGATAAAGATTTAGTTAATAAATCGAGGGGATAAAATGAGAATTTTTTCAAATTAAACGGATTTGAACATAGGGAAAAGTTGTGATTAATAATTGCTGATTCCTCGGGGGAATGGTGATGGGTTTGACGTTCATACAAATCTACACAAGTCCATTCCAAAGCATTTTGTTTAACCCAAAGTTCGTCCTCACAAGCTGGGTTTAAATCATTAACCCGTTCTTGTTCTGAAATCGAATCCCCCAGGCCACTATGGAGCCAAACACTCACTCTGTCAACATCTAAAGTATGAGCAGCGGTTTCAGTAATTTGACGAATGGCTGTATCAATATGATCATAATTGCAGGTTTGTTCTCGACTTAAATCCCGTAGGGCAACATTTTGACGATAGAGGCGTTCCGTACTTAATTGTAGGGTAGCTTCGGTTTTTTTTCGCTCCGTAATATCGTGAAAAATAGAAAGAATAGCTTGTTCACCTTGAAAGGGTAGAATTTGGAAAGAACCCGTCACCCAAAAGGGAGTCCCATCGGTTTTTTTAACTTGCAGTTCATGGTTATGAATATAGCCTTCTGCGATAATTTGATCAATTAATTTTTGTCGTTCTAAGGCAATAGGATAAAATCCTAGAGTTGTGATAATTTTGATTTGATTCAGGGGGAAATCAAATAACTCACTACAGAAGGAATTAGCATATAAGATTAAACCATCGGATAAACGGCTAATCATAATCGGAATCGGTGTGACTTCTGCGATCGCTTCAAAAATTTCTCGTTGTGATGGAATCATAAGTTCAGAACTATCGGCAGAAACAAGAGATTTATTTTTTTGTTTTTCATGCCAAATTTTTAGGTAAACGGTAGTATTTTTCCAGTTTTCAGATTCTGGAAAAATAGGATTTTTTTGATCCATAAAAGATTCTGGAGAAAGTTTGTTTTCTAGCATCATTCAAGGGTTTAAGGGTTGAATCAAAGTTCGATTAACTGGTTTTTGCTAATTGTTAAGTTAGGGAAAAATAGACCCGCAACTAATCTAGTTGTGTGTATCTCTTATTCTCTAGTTAATACTAGGTAGAACCTAGATCCGTATTCTGCCGATGACCGTTACTTTGCGGAGGAAGTGTATCGTCTTTTACATTTTCCCTGCACCCTGGAGATTCTAAATAGTGTAGAACAGGATAGTCTGATTTGGGCAAAGATACCCTGATTTTATATGTTCCTCTAATTTAATTCCCAAGCTGTGGGATATTAATTGTTGCACTCTCTCGGACGGATGTTTGCTGTGTCGTTAACCTATGCAATGGTTCATGAATGGTTAACACCCCTGGCGACGGGAGGTTCAGAACTCGTTGTCCAGGAAATTCTCAACCATGTTCAGGCGGATGTTTACTCCCTGATTGATTTTGAATCCACCAACCCCGATAGCTATTTGTATCAACGCTCCATCGGTACAACCTTTCTGCAACATTTCCCCCAAGCGCGTTCGGGGGTACAAAAATATCTGCCCTTACTACCTCTGGCCATCGAACAACTAGACATCCGAGGGTATGACGTGATTCTCTCCTCCTCCCATGCGGTGGCTAAAGGAGTGCTCACCAGTCCCCATCAACTGCACCTCTGTTACTGCCATACACCCATGCGCTACGCCTGGGATTTAACCTTTGACTACCTGAACAGCAGTTTAGCTGGAAAGGGTCTGCAAGGGGCATTTACTCGCTATCTGTTGCATCGTTTGCGGCTGTGGGATGTGGTCTCGGCGAACCGGGTGGATTATTTTATGGCCAATTCCAAACATACAGCCCGACGGATTTGGCGCTGTTATCGTCGCCGGGCTACGGTCATTTATCCCCCTGTACAGATAGAACGCTTTCAGTTTCAACCGCAAAAACAGGATTTTTACTTAACGGTTTGTCGTTTAGTCAGTTATAAAAAAATCGCCTTGATTGTCCAAGCCTTCAATCGTCTAGGATACCCGTTAGTTGTGATTGGGACTGGGGCGCAATTGAATGCTATTCAAGAAATGGCAAAACCCAATATTCAGGTGTTAGGGTGGCAACCAAATGACGTCGTAGACCAGTATATGAGGGATGCTAAAGCCTTTGTTTATGCCGCCTGTGAGGATTTTGGTATCGCCTTAGTCGAAGCTCAAGCCTGTGGGACTCCGGTAATTGCCTACGGGGTCGGAGGTGCTTTGGAAACGGTGCGAGATCTGCGACAATATCCAGATTCTGCAACGGGTTTGTTATTTTCCGCCCAAACCGAGGAGGCCTTAGTGGAGACAGTAGAAGCCTTTGAGCAGTCTAAGGACAAGTTCAACCCCGATATGGCCCGATTAAATGCCACTCAATTTAGCCCGAAACAATTTCAAGAACATTACTTGGGATTCGTAGAGCATTGTTTGCAACAGTTTCAATCGGGCAATATCAGCTAAAATGCCAATTAATTTCGGACTTATGAAAATCCGTTCCCGATTATAGAGGGTTAAAAACCAAGGAATACCTAGATTTGTGGGTAACAAAATTTAGCTGTTTCCCCCTCTGTCCTTGAGTTTTCCCGTTTTAAGCAGAATGCTTTTCTATCCGAATTTTGACTAACTAAAGCCGAATTACCTATATTGGGTGTCTTGAGGCTTTATGATCAGGACTGTGTGTGGTGTGAATTGAAGGAGTAAGATGACAGCCAATAGCCAACTCATCTTTGGTAAGGGACTTCGGCGTGGGTTCACAAGGCAAGGGGTTTTACCCTTGGCCTATCGAGCAATACCTGAACGCCTCTCTCTACAGCGTGTAGATGAGGAATTTTGGAAGCGATTATTTGATATTGTCTTCTCTCTGTTTGTTCTGATTTTATTCGCTCCGGTTTACTTAATTTTGGCTCTGCTGATTGCATTAAGCTCTCCAGGGTCAGTTTTTTATGTACAGGAACGAGTCGGAAAAAACCGCCAGTTATTCGGCTGCATTAAATTCAGAACCATGGTGAGTAATGCCGATGAAATATTAACGCAAATTATGGAAACTTATCCCCATTTGCGAGAGGAATTTCAGAGCAATTTCAAACTCAAACATGATCCTAGAATTACTTGGATAGGTCGGTTTCTCCGGGTGACAAGTTTAGATGAATTTCCCCAATTTTGGAATGTTTTAATAGGAGACATGAGTGTAGTCGGCCCCCGACCTTTAGTGGTGGAAGAACTACACAAATATGGTCGTCACATGGATAAAATCCTAACTATTAAACCTGGAATCACTGGACTATGGCAAGTTTCGGGACGCAATGATATTCCCTATCCTCGGCGAGTTCAGATGGATTTATACTATGTCACTTTCAAGAATTTTTGGACAGACTTGGGAATTGTCGTTAAAACTATTGGGGTTGTGATTTTTCCTAAAAATAATGGAGCTTATTAGTTCAAACAGAAAAATACATAGATAATTTTATTTCCCCTTAACTCTTTCATCGATGGGTTTAGGGGTTTTATTTTGAGTCTAATAGAGGTAGAATTAAATACTTAAGTTAAGTTTATATCTCCGGTTTCTAAATTAAACGGGTAGAAGTAGGAATTTAGCCTAACCTTGAATTAAACCTGATCTAAGGTTAATTTGGTTGTAGCTACGATCCTAAAACTCAAGGATCTACAAGATCACCTTGACTCCGAAATTGCTGAATATGTTTCAGGGTGCAGATTAAGTAGTTACACAAAATAAATTACCTAGTTGAGAGAGGGAACATCCCCCCCTAGCCCCCCGTGCACGGGGGGCTAGGGGGGAAGGGAACAGGGTGGAGGATGTGTAATTAATTTTGTTTAGGTACTTAACACACTCCCTAGATTAGTTATTAGGTATAATCAAACTAGGGAACATTAACCGATAAAACTCTAAGGAATAGTTTAAATGACAGAACGTAAACGGGCATTAATTACTGGAATCACTGGTCAAGATGGCTCGTATCTAAGTGAATTATTACTAGAAAAAGGCTATGAAGTTCATGGGATTATCCGCCGATCTTCTAGCTTTAATACCGATCGCATTGACCATATTTATAAAGATCCTCACAACCCTGATGCTCGATTATTTCTACACTATGGAGATTTAACCGATGGTACAACTTTACGGCGGATTATTGAAGAAGTTAAACCCGTAGAAATTTATAATCTGGGCGCTCAATCCCATGTTCGGGTCAGTTTTGACTCTCCAGAATATACGGTTGATGCCGTTGGGATGGGGGTATTACGTCTATTAGAAGCAATTCGAGATTATCAACAACGTACCGGAATTGAAGTTCGATTCTATCAAGCAGGTTCCTCAGAAATGTTCGGGAAAGTGTTAGAAATTCCCCAAAAAGAAACCACACCATTTTATCCCCGCAGTCCCTACGCCTGTGCTAAGGTTTACGGACATTGGCAAACCGTAAACTATCGAGAATCCTACGGTTTATTTGCCTGTAATGGGATTTTATTTAACCATGAAAGTCCCCGTCGTGGCCCTACTTTTGTCACCCGAAAAATTACCCGGGCGGTGGCTCGAATTGTCAAAGGAAAACAAAAAGAAATCTATTTAGGAAATCTCGACTCAAAACGAGATTGGGGCTATGCTAAAGATTATGTTCGAGCTATGTGGCTGATGCTCCAACATTCTGAAGCAGATGATTATGTAGTTGCTACAAATGAAACCCATTCGATTCGGGAATTTCTTGATATTGCCTTTGGTCATGTTAATTTAGATTGGCAAAATTACGTCAAATTTGATGAGCGTTATCTGCGTCCGGCGGAAGTAGATATTTTAATTGGTGATCCGGGTAAAGCTAAAGAAAAATTGGGCTGGGAACCCAGTATTACCTTTGAAGGATTGGTGAAATTAATGGTAGATTCCGATCTTAAAGCCTTAGAAGAAAATCAAGAACCAACCCATCAATTTGATTAATTACTGATACAATAGAGGCTAAATTTATGAATTCCTTAGATTTGAAAAATAAACGGATTCTGGTAACAGGAGGTGCAGGTTTTTTAGGACGTCAAGTGGTCGCTCAACTACTCCAGTCGGGCGCCGATCCAAATCAGATTATGATTCCTCGTTCTCAGGAGTATAATCTTTGTACCTTAGATGCTTGCCAAAAAGTTGTTCAGGGTCAAGATATTGTGATTCATTTGGCCGCGCACGTTGGCGGAATTGGCTTAAATTTAGTAAAACCTGCGGAACTTTTCTATGATAACTTAATGATGGGAACTCAATTAATTGAGAGTGCCTATCGTGCGGGAGTCCAAAAGTTTGTCTGTGTCGGAACAATTTGCGCCTATCCTAAGTTTACCCCAGTTCCTTTCAAAGAAGATGATCTTTGGGAAGGTTATCCCGAAGAAACTAACGCACCTTATGGAATTGCTAAAAAAGCCCTATTGGTGCAGTTACAATCCTATCGTCAACAGTATGGTTTTAACGGTATCTATCTGTTACCCGTGAATTTATACGGCCCAGAAGATAATTTTAATCCGAAAAGTTCCCACGTGATTCCCGCGTTAGTTCGTAAGGTTTATGAAGCTCAAAAACGGGGAGATAAAACCCTTCCGGTTTGGGGAGATGGCAGTCCGACCAGGGAGTTTCTTTATTCAACGGATGCGGCGCGGGGAATTGTGATGGCAACTCAATTATATAATGAACCCGACCCAGTTAATTTAGGAACAAATCACGAAGTCACAATTAAAGACTTAGTAGAAACGATTTGTGAATTAATGGAATTTCAGGGAGAAATTGTTTGGGAAACCGATAAACCTAACGGTCAACCTCGCCGTTGTTTAGATACAACTAGAGCTAAAGAAAGGTTCGGGTTTGTGGCAGAAGTTGGCTTTAAAGAAGGGTTGAAAAATACTATTAATTGGTATCGTCAACACGCGGAATAATAGTTTGAAATAATAATTAGGGTGTGTTAACATTAAGTTACGCACCCTTTTTTGATCAATATTAAATCCCTTGTTGTTGGGCTTTAGCCCAAGAATATAGGGGCTAAGGCTCAACAACTGGGGAGTTTTGTTTTGGGCTAAAGCCCCCAAAAAAGACAGGGCTAAAGCCCAACAACGAACAACGATAATTAGCTTAATCTCAAGGAGTTTGACTAGCAAAACAATTGTAACAAATTATTGTCAATTCTTGTCAATTTAAGAGTGATCGTTTATAATATATGGTATGAACTGGAACTAAGGCATAATTAGTTATTCTTTGTCGTTCCCGACTTCTGCGGTGAGTAAGAGTGTTCGTTTTGAACAAGGAGCAAACCGTGATTACTACAGCTATTTTCCCAGCCCGATATGTTCAAGGCAGTCATGCCATCCGGTTCCTGGGTGAAGAATTAAGTCGTTTAGGTCACAAAGCCCTGGTAATAATGGGGCCAGTAATTTTCCCTCAATTGCAACCCATTGTTGAGGAATTCACCGAGGGAAAAATAGAGATTTATCTGGAACGTTTTGGGGGTGAATGTTGCGATCCTGAAATTGAACAGATGGTCAGTTTAGGTAAAACTCAGGAAGTAGATTTAATTGTAGGTATTGGCGGCGGAAAAACCATCGACACGGCTAAAGCCACCGCCTATCAACTCAAACTTCCCGTCGCGATTGTTCCCACCATTGCTTCCACCGATGCCCCCTGTAGTGCCTTATCCGTGATTTATACCCCGGAAGGGGTCTGGGAGCGTTATCTAGTCTTACCGCGCAACCCTGATTTAGTTTTGGTCGATACCGATATTATTGCCCAAGCTCCGGTGCGGTTCTTGGTGGCCGGGATGGGAGACGCCCTGGCGACTTGGTTTGAAGCCGAAGACTGTCAAATTAAACGCGCCAAAAATATGACCGGACGCATGGGGCCAATGACTGCCTTTAGTTTAGCCCATTTGTGTTATGAAACCTTGCTAGAATACGGGGTTTATGGGAAAATTGCCTGTGAACAACAGGTGGTGACTCCGGCCTTAGAACGAATTATCGAAGCGAATACGTTACTGAGTGGGCTAGGTTTTGAAAGTGGCGGACTAGCTGCGGCCCATGCTATTCATAATGGGTTTACGGTTTTGGAAGAAACCAAAAAATTCTGGCACGGTGAAAAAGTCGCCTTTGGGGTTTTGGCGATGTTAATTTTAACCGATCGCCCCAGTCCAGTGATTGATCGGGTGTTCAGTTTTTGTGAGTCCATCGGACTGCCTACGACTTTAGCCGATATCGGACTGGAGGGAGTCAGTCGCGATCGCTTATTATTAGCAGCAGAGCGGGCCTGTAGTACGGGTGAAACCATCCATAATGAACCCTGTGAAATCAGTCCTGAAACAGTGCTGGCAGCGATGTTAGCTGCGGATGCCCAAGGGCGGCGACGGAAACAATTCTAGGTTGATTTTCTAATAATTTAGGAGCGATCGCTTTTTTAGGAGGTGAAAGGGCGATCGCATTAATTGGTTGTATTATTTAATCGGTTATGCCCGTGCGGTTGTTCAATAAATTAGCAAAGGTATTGTAAAAAAACAGAGCAGGTTTCCCATGACTTATACCCTAGAAACACTTTTAACATTTGAAACATTTCTGGCTCAATATGGTGACAATCCCCGCTATGAACTTGCTAACGGAGAATTAGTTGAAATGGAACCCACAGGCGCTCATGAAACCGTTAGCGGTAAATTAGCAACTCAAATTGGTATTGCTATCACAACAGAAAAACTTCCCTGGTTTATTCCCCGCACTTGTTTAATTCGTCCCTTTGCAGATGCCGCCACTGCCCGTCGTCCTGATATTATTATTTTAGATGAAACTGCGATCAGCAGTGAACCGTTATGGGAAAGAGAACCTGTTATTACCTTGGGACGTTCAGTTAAATTAGTCGTAGAAGTTGTAAGTACAAATTGGGAAACCGATTACGCTCGAAAAGTTGAAGAATATGCTCTTTTGGGGATACCTGAATATTGGATTGTGGATTATCGGGGTTTGGGTGGGGTGGCTTTTATTGGTAAACCCAAACAACCGACAGTTACAGTTTGTCAACTGATTGCTGAAGATTACACCCAGCAACAATTTCGTATTGGTGAACCGATTATTTCTCCTCTATTAAAAAATTTACAACTTCGTCTTGATGATATTTTGCCTCGCAACTATTAATTAATTAGAGTTCGGCTACCGACTTCAACTGCCTTATAATGAAAGTTGCGACTATTAAAAAAAGTGACAACTTCATCAAAAACATAAGTTGTGGTTACTAAAAAAGGTTTGGAGCTTGCTAAAGCTGCCCAATTTTGTAATACTTTTTTATGAGCGTCTTCATTTCTTATTTCCAGAGCTAAAATGTTGATTGGACTGTACCCGATACAGCAGGGATTGAGCTTAGGACAATTTGGGAAATTACTTCAACTAATTCTAATCCTCGTTTGATTTCAGCTTTTCTTAAACTATGACAAAACACCTTAAACTTTTGGATTCTGTTGCTATTCTCAAGCCTGTTTTAAATACACGGTTAACGCTAGTGGAACCGGAATATGAATCTGTTTCTAGTTTACCAGTAGGACTTGTGGGAACTATTGTTGAAGTGTATGATACGGGCAAGGAATGTCAGTATTTAGTGGAGTTTGCTGATAGTCAAGGGATTGAATATGCTATGGCTATTTTGAAAGCAGATGAAATTTTAGTTCTGCAATATGAACTCGCTGTTGCTTAGAAATATAAGAAAAGTATAAGTTAGATCAAAAAAGATCGTGCTTTTGGCTCTTTATAAAAAAAGGCGATCGCACTTTTTGGTGATTTGGGGTATGGGAGAAAGGTAGCTATGACTCTTGACAAGCATCGGCTTGACGATATCCCTCAAATTACTGCGAAAACTTGAATTAACAATCAGAGTAAATCTTCCTCAGATAGCCGGGCTATTTTCATTAAGGCTCTCAAGGTTCCCACTTTCAAATCTTGATTGCGGTGAACTGGAATTGACAAAATTTGTTCTAATTCTGGGTTTTCATAGATATGATGACTGCCTGTAATTCTTTTCAAAACCCAACCTTTCTGCTCTACTATTTTACAAAGTTGTTTGCCCGAAATAGATTTCATACCGCAATCTCCACAATTTTATCTGTGGAAGCAATGGCTTCACGACTATTCGCAACTTCGAGCCAACCCTCAATAGCATCTTTTAAATTAATCATCACTTCTTCGATGGTGTCTCCTTCGGTAATGCACCCAGGAAGAGCGGGAACTTCTGCCCAATAGCCACCTTCTTCGGCGGGATGGATGATTGCTCTAATTTTCATACATTTCTTGGGTTATTTGTTAAGGATATGATAGCAAATATCAATTAAAGTTTGGCTAATGTTATTGGTGAGTCCTTGAGTTTTTAGGCCGTATAGCGCTTTTGGTGATTGGGAGAGACGTGATCGCACTTACAGATTTTAGTATTTCTTGTTCTTGTAACTCTAGCCGGCGTTTTTGCAGAAACTCAATCAGTTGATCTCGTTCTTCTGAAGTTAAATTATCAAATGTATTAATCAAATTTTGTTTAAAAGTGATGTTCATATTAATATTTCGTCGTTTTATCAAAGTTAAATTGATTATAGCAAAATATTTTTGATGTTCTGAAAATGATCGCCCGATCAAAAATCAAAAGAGCGATCGCACCTTTTGTTATTTGGGAAAATAAGGGCGATCGCACTATTGATGGAATTTCAGTGCTACACTAGAATTACAGTATTGTCTGGTGGCAATTGTGTCATACCCTACTTGCAGGAGGAAAATACATGGTAACTACGCTCGAAATTGACAAAACTCTTCTTCAAGAAGCTCTTGATTTGAGTAACCATCCAACACCTACTACATTAATTGAAGCAGCTTTACGCGAGTATATTCAACGTCGCAAACAACTAAAAATATTGGAATTGTTTGGTACTATTGACTACGATGAAGATTATAACTACAAGCAACAGCGACAAACAACATGAATGTTCTTGTTGATAGTTCGGTTTGGTCGCTGGCATTGCGGCGCAACACAACAAATGAGGCGATCGTGATCGTTAATGTTCTGCGCGATTTGATTGCAGATGGACGAGTTGTTTTACTGGGGGCTATTCGTCAGGAGGTGCTTTCTGGGGTACGCTACAAAGAACAGTTTAGTCGATTGCAAGAGTATCTTCGTGCTTTTCCTGATTTAGAGTTAACAACTGAAGATTTTGAGTTAGCCGCAGAGTTTTTCAATACCTGTCGCACTAAAGGCGTTCAGGGTTCAAATACTGATTTTCTGCTATGTGCCGTTGCTCATCGTCGCGGCTACAGCATTTTCACTACTGATAAAGATTTTGAGAATTTCCGATCGCACATTCCTGTCATATTGCTATGAGTTGGTAACGGGTAAAAGCTTGATATGAGGCGATCGCATTTTCGGAAAAAAAGAGCGATCGCATTTTCTAAATAAAAACTGATCGCCCCTAATAAAAAAGGAGCGATACCAGCATATTTCAAATTAAAATAGTAGGCAGTCGGAAATCAAGTGACAAAAAGTCACGGAAACAAAATAACCATCTCAGAAACCATCATACATGAACTATCATCTAACTTTTATGGGATAAAAATAAAAAGTTATTTGCAGTTAGGTTATGATCGTAAAATTTGAAATCCAGCTTGAATGAAATGATGATCTAAGGTTAAAGCTGTAACAATCTCTCGTTCTTCCATAACGATAAATGATAAACAATCAGTGAGGGAATAAGATTTGTCTTTATGCTTTTGAAAATATTGCCATCCCTGATTAAAGAAAGTCCGATCAATCTCTATCAACTCTATATCAGGACTTTCCAAGAGACGATTACCGACTTCAACAGCCTTATAATGAAAGTTGCGACTATTAAAAAAAGTGACAACTTCATCAAAAACATAAGTTGTGGTTACTAAAAAAGGTTTGGAGCTTGCTAAAGCTGCCCAATTTTGTAATACTTTTTTATGAGCATCT
>Ga0082207_1000318_pt1 | contig 28227 bp, 30 predicted proteins | sample LakMenEpi10Aug09_FD_71540 | JGI IMG/M metagenome (GOLD analysis project Ga0082207, IMG submission 71540)
GATACCGGAGAAGATCTCTTGGCGGGAGGTACAGGGAACGATAACCTTTACGGTGGAGACGGTAACGATCTAATTCATGGTGGTCAAGGCGATGATCTCCTAGATGGAAGTAACGGGGATGATTTAGTCACAGGAGATTTAGGCAATGATACCCTGAATGGTGGCGTCGGAAGTGATTCGCTTATCGGGGGTCAAGGAGCAGATATCTTTATGTTAAATCCCGGTGAAAATGCTGATTTTATCCTAGATTTTGTCGGAGGTCAGGATCTGTTAAAATTGACCAAAAATTATAGTTTTAATCAGCTTACCATCCTTCCAGGTAGTGGAACTCAGGCAGGAAATACATTGATTCAAGTCGCAGCTAATAATGAACTTTTAGCCACTTTAATTGGTGTTCCTGCTAACTCAATTACCGCTAATTCGTTTACCTTTAATTAACGAATACATCCCGAAACCCGGTTTCTTGAAGAAATTGGGTTTCTTAACAAATATCTCTGTGATCATACCAAAGTTATATTCCATCCTTAAATGTTTGCTACAAACTCCCCCCTTATTAAGGGGGGTTGGGGGGGATCATCTGTAGCGTTGATAATGGGATGGAATATAATATTATCGCAGAAACCCGGTTTCTCTTCAAAAATTCCTAACAACTTCAACAAAATTTTATGCTCAATCATCGTTACCTTTATTTAACCGGACTTCCTTGCTCTGGGATTTTTTTTGTTAGTCAACTGTTAGCTCAACATCCTGAAATTGATAGTGATTATTTGCGATCGCCTATTTGTGACTTACTGCTAAATTTTCGCAACTTTTTGACCACTAACCCCGAACTAATTACCGGACTGAATCAAGACTTTAATGGGACAATGGAGCGATCGCTTTTAGGAATGAGAGGATTTATCAACGGTTGGGATGAACCGATTTCTCAACCTTGGATTGTTAATTTTCATCCCCAATGGTTGGAGCATTTAGAGTTAGTTAATTTAATTAATCCTGATTTTAAAATGGTAGTTTTTGTTAGAGAATTAGGTCAAATTTATGGAGCCATAGAAACCCAACATCAAAAAACATTACTGTTAGATTTCCCTGAAAAATTAGCATCGCTTTCACGAGCAGAACGCGCTCAAAACTTATTCATTCCTCCAGGGATTATCGGTTCATTTCTCAAGGCTTTAGAACAAATCCAAGACTTAGAAATTAGTTTACAAGAACGGTTATTTTATGTGGTCTACGAGCATTTAATAACCAATCCTCAAGAAGTCTTAACAGAATTATTCAACTGGTTAAACCTCAAACCCATTACACCGAATTTAAACCTAATTAATTTTGAATTATCTAATTATTCCCAGTCTTTTGGTAAATATATCGAAGAACCCTACAATCCCCATCAGCCGTTAGTTAATTATCCTCTACCTAAGCATTTTGAAACCACAATTAAACAGAATTTTACTTGGTTCTATCAAACATTTTACCCCGGTTTATTGTAATATTCCATCCTTTAATGTTTGTTACAAATAATTGCTAGGGTGGCTCATTACTTTTTCCGATCCCCAATTCGTAATTCGTAATTCGTAATTCGTAATTCGTAATTCGTAATTCGTAATTCGTAATTCCCTACTATAACTCTATGACTTTAAATCCTCTCATTCTGCATCAAGGAAGTTCTCTAACCCTCAAACGCACAACTCCCGATGATGCTGCTTTTCTATTTAAAAAAATGTATTCCTGTTATGAGTTTATGCGTTTATTTCGTCTGAATGATACAGCAGAAACTGTAGAAGAAGTTAGAGAAAAATTAATCACCAGATCCCATTTAACACCTGCCGAAAGTGGTTATTTAGAATGCTTAATGATTCATAAACATCATGGTATAATTGGAATTATTGCCGCCGCCGACTATAGTGCTCTCCATAAAAGGGCTGAACTGTTAATTGGAATTTTTGAAGAAAAATATCGTTCTATTTCCTATGGAATTGAAGCGGGTTTATTAATGACAGACTTAATTTTTAATGCCTATCATTTACATCGCTATTATGCCTATTGTTATGGTTATAACCATCCTGTCCATGCAGCTTTAATTACCGCCGGATTTCAATTAGAAGGAATTATGAAAGAGCATTTATATGATCCTGTCACTCAAGAATATGTTGATCTGCACATTTATGGTATGAATGAAACTCAGATGCGACAAAATCCTCGGATTGCTCGTTTATCTAAACGATTAGTCGGACGTGATATTACCCAACCTTTAACAGCACCCCTTCCTCCCCCCGATGAATCAAAAATCCCTTCTCTGGGTACTATTTCCTCGGTTGAAAATCAACCTTATTTCGCCAAATCAGGGATACTCAAATGGGGGAATTGATCAACATAATTTGGTTCAAAGCCATAAACTTCGATATTTACCCTTCTGCTGACTTAGAATCGCTAGGTTATCATCAAAACAGTTTTAGCAACAGAATATTAAGAATGCGTTACAATTATTAACTATAAAGTTATTCTGGGATGGAAAATTAATGAAAACTGCGTTAATTACAGGAGCGTCTGTAGGTATTGGGGCGGCGTTTGCCAAGGAATTAGCATCTCGGAAAATAGATGTGGTTTTGGTGGCTCGTTCTCAAGATAAATTGGAACAACTGGCGGAAAAATTGCGATCGCAATATAATATTAAAGCCCATGTGATTCCCAAAGATTTAACCCAACCCGATGCTACACAATTGGTTTTTGATGCTATTTCTCAACAGGGTTTAACGATTGATTTACTGATTAATAATGCTGGATTTGGAGATTATGGAGCTTTTGCAGATCGTCCCTTAAATAAACAAGTGCAAATGATTCAGTTAAATATTACAGCCTTAGTTGAACTGACTCATTTATTCTTAACAGATATGAAAAAACGGGGTTCAGGTGCGATCGTTAATGTCGCTTCTATTGCGGGTTATCAACCCTTACCTTATTGTTCGGTTTATGCGGGAACAAAAGCCTTTGTTTTGAATTTTACCGAGGCTTTATGGGCGGAAAATAAAGACTCTGGGGTGAGGCTTTTAGTGGTCTGTCCTGGCCCTACCGAATCTAACTTTTTTGTCGCAGCAGAATTTCCTCAAACCCTTTCCGGCGTTGGACAAAATTATGCCACGGCGGAGGAAGTTGTTCAAGACACATTAACAGCCTTAGAAAAAGACTTTTCAACTTTAGTAACGGGAGGATTTAGTAATCAATTTATTGTGAATTTACCTCGATTTTTCCCTAGGGATACGATTGTTAGTTTAGTGGAAAAACAGTTTAAACCCAAAAAATAAATTGTTGTTGGGCTTTAGCACAAAAATTAGGAGGGCTAAAGCCCAACAACGATTTATGAGGAAATAGAAGTTGTTAAAAAAAGTGCAGAAAAATGGTGAAAGATCAGCTTAGAAAGCCAAGCTTACGGATGACGCAAATTCTTGCCGATAACGTGCGTGGGTACAGGAAAGTCCAGAATCTTTCCCAGGAAGCACTAGCCGATATTTGTGACTTGCATCGAACCTACATTGGCTCAGTTGAAAGATGCGAACGAAACGTCACTCTCAGCACCTTAGAAGTTATCGCCCAAGCTCTTGGTATTAGTGTTCCAGAATTATTAACGGAGAACATGAAGACTAATAATGACGGTGTTAATAAATATGTTGAAGCAATTAAGCAAAGTGGACTATCTATATATGATCCGATCAAGATAGGTGATCCTAATTTGTGGATTCCCACACCAGAATTAGAAATTTTACTCAATGATGAATTGATTAGAATTTCTCTGGCTAACCTACCATTGAGAACTCGATCTAAAGTATTAAAAGAACATATTTGTCAAATACTTGGGTATCCCGTACCATCATCTTTTAGAAAGACACAACCTCGGTTCCCAGGACAGTTTTTTGACACCTATATTCAGAAGTCAAGCAATCTTCAAATCTGGAACGAGGAAATTGCATCAACAAGGCGCTATGTAATCGTGCGCCTAAATGCAGATGATATAATTTCACGGGTAAAAGTTATTACCGGGGATGTTTTGGCTATACTTGATACCACAGGAACATTAACCCAAAAATATCAAGCACGGCTGAATCTTGGCCAGAGTGAAACTGAACTGATTGCAGAGGAAGATACGAAGATTTTGCAGTCTCTGGTCTGTGCAGATTTTAATATTGCACCTTTTGAAAGTCCAATAAATCATCCAGCAGCAGGTCAACTGCTTCCAATTCGCAAAATATTTGAGCAGTTAATCAAACTTATCGGGACAAGTTTTGCAGATACAGGCTATGATCAAGACCGAAATCGAGGTGCGGAACTTCATCGAATAGTTTGCCAGAATCTAGGATACAAAAAGTACCAAGACGACGGACAATTCCCTGACATACGCCACCAACTTATAGAAATCAAGTTACAAACCTCTCCAACCATTGATCTAGGTTTAGTTTGTCCAGATAGTACAGAACCTCTTGATATTCCACAGATTAGACATTGTGATGTCCGTTATGCCTTGTTCTATGCACAAACAAACGGTGAGACTGTCACATTAACACATTTGTTTCTAACTACTGGCGAAAAGTTTTTCCACCGATTCCCGCAGTGCAAAGGAAAGACCCTGAATAAGAAGCTACAGATACCGTTACCCCGTGACTTCTTCAGCAACTAGCCCAAAAGCATTCCAAATCATCTTTTCTAACTCTATTTGAAGAATATCGGACTTAGGCGATGGAATACATTCATAAACTTCCTTTGCCTTCGCTATAATTGCTTTGCTTAATGCCTGTTCTGGATTAGGCAAGGGAAATTTCTCAACATATTGTGTAATGTATCGTCGCCGTCCGGCATAGAGTTTGTTGTTAAAGCTAATATCATAAAATTGTTCAATAAAACTTGAATTAGCAATTGCCATAGCCAACCATAACAAGTCTAACTGTTCTGGTTTTTGGCAAGTAATCCAGTAGCAATCTCCATTTACAATAGAGCCACTTTGATCAAGCCAAAAGGTAGGTTTATTAGCAATATCACGAAAAATAAGCTTTGGCTGATTCCAAGCATCAGGATCTTGCGATACCCAAATTTCATACCATTCACGCCCAGCTTCCATCAAATATGTGCGGCTTTCAAGTACAACACGATTTTTCTCCAGATAATTTCTGCTACCAGGATAAGTAGAAAGGTTGACTGCACGGCGACAACCTTGCACATTTTCATGGGGATAGAGAATGTATTTAGGAGACTTTAATTCAAGCGCTTTAAATCGTCGTGCAATATGATGTGTTGTTAGGGGTCGGAGAAGTTCAGGATACTCTACGGGAGGTAAATTGTGCCAGTCTGAACGAATAAAAACCTTATCCGCACAAGTCTTAACACCAACACGAATTTTGCCAATATCACCAAAAGTTCCATAAGTATGTGAATCAACTGTGGCAAGCCATTGATTTGTTGTTTTAGTTGAAATACTCCATACTCCATCAAGTGAACCATTCGTATTAAGATTGCCATGTTGTACCAAAAATTTTCGACCATCTTTTACCTGAACAACGCCATTATGAGCAAGCGCTTGAATAGGTGTTGAAACTTCAATTTCTGAAGAATGATCAGTTTCATAAATTGAAGTAAAAACAGGCAAGGAATTTTGATGATTCTTCCTACCTTCAGCCACTATAATTGCCGGAAGTACAGCAGCATCAAAAAGTTTAGTATCGCCTAAATCCCATACTGAATGAAGATTGTACCTTTCAAGAAGCGATCGCCGAATTGATGCACCTGAACGGGTAGTCATAAAACGGTTGGAAACAATAATTCCGGCAATTCCTTCTGGTTTAAGTACCTGGGATATCGCGATAATAAAAGCATAGTAAAGATCAACTCGACCTGATAATTTAAACTGCTTGGCAAGGAGTTTGGCTTGATCAGCGCCCATAATTTGAGTTCGTACATAGGGCGGATTAGCAATAATTAGATCATAGGTATCAGGGGGATTTAAAATTAAAAGTAACTCATTATCAATAAGTCCAAATTCTTCGATCACGAACTCAAGAAAATCCTTTTTCTTAAAATATGTTGTCGTGTTAGGAAAACTTTGTTGCACTCGTGTAGCCGCGATATTGAGAGCATCCTGATTTGGTTCAAAACCATAAACTTCGATCTCCAGTTCGGGACATCGGTATAAAAGTTGTTTTAGAAGACTGATCAGCAATTCTCCTTCACCCATAGCAGGATCTAAGATGCGGAGAGGTCGCCCTATGGGGAAACCTATTAGAGTCTGAACAATATTCTGAGCAACAAAGTCAGATAAAGCCTTTGGGGTATAGGTTTCACCAGTTGCCTTTTCCTTGAGGACAGCCCCGTATCGTGCAGGTTTAGTGTGGTTTTCAAGTGCTTTTATCATGATTTACTCTTCTGCCTAGCTGCTACTCATAGTCATCTATTTGATCTGCAATGTCAATAGTCTCCCACCGCCCAACCTGCTCCTAAGTCAGATGAATCACCTTCGGTGGGCGCAAACCACCCTTGAAACCAAATACAATCTTAGTAACTGGAGGATTAAGTAATCAATTTATTGTGAATTTACCTCGATTTTTCCCTAGAGATACGATTGTTAGTTTAGTAGAAAAACAGTTTAAACCTAAAAAATAAATTGTTGTTGGGCTTTAGCACAAAAATTAGGAGGGCTAAAGCCCAACAACATAAAACTTAAGGATAGAAACACAATTGGGGTAAACCCAAGGTTTCTTCCCAACCCATCATAATATTCATGCACTGCACTCCTTGTCCGGCTTGACCTTTAATTAAGTTATCAATAGCCGACATAACGATCACTCGTCCGGTGCGTTGATCAACTTCAATTCCTAAGTAACAAAGGTTAGTTCCACAGGCCCATTTTGTTTGAGGATAGGTACCACCAGGTAATATTTTAACCAGGGGAGAATTGCGATAAAAGGCTTTATAAATAGTAATTAAATCCTCTCTAACTAACCCTGGATCTCGTAAAGTTGCATAAACCGTGGCTAAAATTCCCCGTACCATTGGCATTAAATGGGGAGTGAATTGAACTAAAATATCATGTCCGGCTAAGTCACTACAAACCTGTTCAATTTCTGGGGTATGGCGATGATGACCTCCGACACTATAGGCCCCGATTGAACTATCAGCTTCGGCTAATAACATATTAACTTTAGCCTGTCTTCCTCCTCCAGAAGTGCCGGATTTGGCGTCAATAATTGTGGTATGGGGATCAACTAATCCCTGTTTTAATAGGGGAGAAATTGCTAATAAACTTGCTGTTACATAACACCCGGCACAACCAACTAATTGAGCCGTAGCTAGGCGATCACGATACAATTCAGGTAAGCCATAAACTGCCGTTGCTGCGATGGCTTGATCCGTGCGTTCTCCCCCATACCATTTTTTATAAATGTCTAAATTAGAAAACCGATAATCGGCCGATAAATCTAATACTTTACATCCTTTTTCTATTAATTGTGGCGCCATTGTATAGGCTAAATTATTAGGTAGGGATAGAAAAACAATTTGACATTTAGAGGCTATTTTATCAATATCAATAGGTTCGATCACTAAATCCACACATTCATTCAAATGGGGATAAAGACTACAAAAGGGTTTTCCGGCGCTACTATCCCCGCCCAAATAAGCAATTCTGACCAGGGGATGATCCTGTAACAAACGCACCAACTGCACACCACCATAGCCCGAGGCTCCAACAATACCGACGGGAATCCGTTCTGCATTAACCATATTACCTAACTCCTAGAAAAATGACCTAACTTTTGCTGCATGATAGCTGATTATGGAAAAGTTTGGCAAAATGTTTTAAAATTTATCTGGGCTCTCTCAAACTCGAAAACCCATTTCCCCAAGTTCCTGACGCAAGCGTTGGGCTTCTGGGGAGTTATTTTGTTCGTGTAATTCTATGGCGGCTTTAAACATCATTGAGCTATCGTTGAGTTGACCAATTTGTAGTAAGAGAACTCCTAAATTTTGGAAGGTTTCGGCTGAGTTGGGATTGAGTTCTAGGGCTTTTTGATAGGCGGCGATCGCTTCTCGATAGGCTCCCATTTCTCTCAAGGTCATGCCTAAATTATAATAGGTGATCGCTAAACTAGGATCAATTTTTATGGCGGTTTGATAAGCTATTTTTGCCGATTCTAGTTCTCCTTTCTGTTTGAAAATATTGCCTAAATTATTATATGCTCCTAGCTTTAATTGTGGTATAATATTAACATTAACTGCTGTTTGATAATGATATTTTGCCAGGATAAATTGTCCTTTTTTACTATAGGCTATGCCCAAATGATAATGGAGTTCATATAAAACCCCATCTTCTCCATTACTCTCTTGAGATAATCCTAATTTCAACAGTTCAATTCCGCGCTCTAAGTCGCCAATTTCGACGTATAAAGCCCCCAATTTACTAGCAGCATATCCATCCGTTGGATGTTCTACTAAGTAACTCTCCATGGCTGTTTTTGCCAGTTGCCATTTATTCCGTTTCGCGATCGTTTCGGCTTGGTATCCATAATGTAAAATAGAAACTTGGGGTAATGTTACAATTTGCCATTGCGGTTTTTGGCGGATTAATTCGGTGACGCTATCATCTACCATGGCATGATAGGGACGGGAAAAACAGATTTGGGGATGATTTCTAAATAGTCGAGAAACTAAGGAATAAGGAGACTGAGTGGCGCCGATTTCCTGTCTAATTAAGTTAACTACAATTAAATTACGATTTTCCATAATTTGATGCAGTTGTGGCCCAATTTCAGGGTCTAAAATTTCATCTGCATCTAATACTAAAATCCACTGTCCGGTTGCATAACTTAAAGAGGCATTTCTGGCTTTGGCAAAGTCATCACACCAATTAAAGGAATGAACTTTCGCTCCAAATTGTTGAGCAATTTTCGGGGTTTTATCCGTTGACCCCGTATCAACAATAATCATTTCATCAACAATTCCTTTAACACTATTTAAACATTTTGTTAAAGTTTCTTGTTCATTCTTAACAATCATGCAAAGGCTTAATTTCATAAATAGGAAATTGAAAATGGGATATGTTGACAATGATAAAGCCTAATTTAACCACAAAGACACAAAAAAGTTGTAAATACTAACCTGTTCATTTCTATATTTTAGACATGAGATGCACCTATTTTTTTTCTATTGCCTATTCCCTATTTTAGCTTATTTAGGTAGAATTAAAATTTGATCAATAACATGAATTACTCCATTACTCGCCGGAATATCAGAATCAATTATCGTGGCATTTCCGACTTTAATTTGATTTTTCTTTGTCTTAATAGTAACAGAATCTCCTTCTAAAGTTTTGAGTTTTCCTGATTTTAAATCTGTTGTTGTGACTTTACCTGGGATTACATGATATTCTAATAATTCGGTAAATCGGTTGAGGTTTTGGGATTTTAGAATAGCATCTAAAATTTGTTGCGGTAATTTAGCTAGAGCTTCATCTGTTGGCGCAAAAATAGTAAAATCTCCCTGTTTTAAGGCATCTAATAATCCAATAGATTTTAAAATCATCCCTAGAATTTTAAAGCGTTCATCGGCTAAAATCACCGTGGCTAAATCTCCGACCACACCTTGAATCACTTTTGGAGAAATAGGCATTTGAGCCAAATCTTGGCTAGGTTGGCGACAAATCAGTTCGGAATTGGCAGACATTTGAACTTCGGCGGCGACTACGGGGGAAATAGTTCCTAATGTTAATAAACCTAAAAGACTGACAATTCCTAAATTTTTGCCTTTGTTTTGATTTTCTATGAAATTGTTCATGGTTTTATCCTCTTGAAATAATTAAAATTATTCAGGTAAAATCACCGCATCAATTACATGAATTACACCATTTCTAGCAGGAACATCGGCTTTAATTACCGTTGCTTTATCAACTTTTACCGATGAACCTACTTGAATATTAATCGTATCTCCTTCTAAGGTTTTGACTTCTCCAGATTTTAGGTCAGTTGATAATACATTTCCAGGCACAATATGATAGGTTAGAATTTTAACTAATTGGGCTTTATTTTCCGGTTTCAGTAAGTTTTCTAAAACTCCTGGGGGAAGTTCGGAAAAGGCTTTATCTGTTGGTGCAAATAGGGTAAATGGCCCTTCTGCTTTAATCGCATCAACTAAGTCCGCCGCTTGTAAAGCTTGGGTTAGAATTCTAAATTCACCCGCGCTAACAATAGTATCAATAATATCCAGGGAAGTTGTAGCCGGAATTTGAGTAATTTGGGTTGAGTTTATTAAGGTGTAATTATGCAGTTGAGCTTGAACGGGTAAAATCCCGAATAGCGTCAACCCAACAATACCTACAAACCCAGCGATTAATTTTTGCGAGTGATTTTGAATGGTCATAATAGTTATAAAACATCAATAGGGATACTAACCTTAACTGTCTATTTTGCCCTATATCAAAAGGAATAAGAATCTATTTTTTTAAAAGGGGATAGACAGTCAAAATTATTAAGGGAACTTTCAGTTAACTTTTAGGAGTAACATCAAAGTTATAATTTAAGACGTTAATTACTGGCCCTTGTTTCGGTAAATTATCTGCTGTTAATGTGAGTGTATCGGTTTCCTTCCTTTGTATCGATGTTCCCGCCATTACAGATAAAAAATTATCAACGGATTCAAGATCACAGGCCGTTACATCGGCCGCTAAGGTGCGATAATGGGTGGGGATAACTATTTTAGGATTGAGAAATTCAATGGTTTTTCTAGCTTCTTCTGGGTTATAGGATTTTGTTCCTCCTCCCACCGGAATCAACATTAAATCTGGACGACCAATTAAAATCCGTTCTTCCATTCCCAATGGCCCAGCTAATCCACCTAAATGTAAAATTTTAATTCCCGCTTGTTTCCACAACCAAGCTACATTTACCCCAAATTGTCGGCCATTCAATCTATCTTTAATGGTACGAATTCCTTGAATTTGATTACCATTAAATTGATAAACCCCGGGTTCATATAATAAGGATGGATTTCCTGTAAATCCTTCGGTCACACCCTCATCTAAAAGACGGCTACTAATTAAGATTAAATCGGTTTGAACTTGTTGGGGATTTCGATAACCTGCGGTACATCCAATTGGGCGAAAAGGATTAACTAAAATTCTTAATCCTCCTCCGGTAAATAAAAAAGAAGTATGTCCTAACGATTTTACAGTTAAGGTATTTTCAGAAGTAGATTGTGCCCAAGAATTTTGCCATTGAGACGTTAACCCAGTCGCTAAGGTGGTTAATAGTGTTGTAGTTGTTAATTGAATTAATTTTCGCCGTTTCATATTATTTAGGTTGACGTATCAATAGATTAAATGACAATTATATTCGTTCTAGGAAGTTTCTTAGAAGTTGTTTACCATTCTGGGTCAAAACGCTTTCTGGGTGAAATTGTACCCCTTGAATGTGGGGATAGTCCCGATGACGAACCCCCATAATTGTCCCATCTTCTACCCATCCGGTAATTTCTAAAATATCGGGACAGGTTTCTCGTTCAATCACTAAACTATGATAGCGAGTTGCTGTTAATGGATTCTCTAAATTTTTAAACACACCAACGCCTGTATGATGGATAGGAGATGTTTTTCCGTGCATTAATTCCGGTGCCGAAATAATATTTCCCCCAAACACCTGGCCAATACTTTGATGACCTAAACATACTCCTAAAATGGGTAAAGTCGGCCCCAATTCTCTAATTAATTCTAGGGAAATTCCAGCATCTTCGGGACGACCTGGCCCTGGAGAAATTACCACGGCGTCGGGTTTCATTTGACGAATTTCTTCTAGGGAAATCCGATCATTTCTAAATACCTGAACTTCAGCAGCAATGGGTAATTCTTGCCCTAGTTCTCCTAAATATTGAACAATATTGTATGTGAAACTATCGTAATTATCAATAACAATAATCAAGGGTTAAACTCCTGAAACTATAACTTGAATCCAGGTGAACAGAGGAGGTAAAAGCAAGATTCCCGCTACCAATAATGCCACGAAAGCGGAAATTAAAACCGCCGCCGCCGCACAATCCTTCGCAATTCTGGCTAAATCATGGTAAGACTGACCAACGCTTAAGTCAACCACCGATTCTATGGCTGTGTTCAATAATTCCATGGTCATCACCGCACCGATAGTCAGGCCAATAATTGCGATTTCCACCCGGGTTAACTGCAAAAAAAGACCCAAGCCAATTGCTAGGGTTCCTATGATAGTATGAATCCGAAAGTTTCGTTGGGTTATAAAGGTATAACTAATTCCTGTCCAAGCATATTTAAAGCTAACTAATAAATTAGAAGCGATTTTCCACGATAATTCTCGGTCATATTTTTTACCCATAGTCCCGGAAAGATTAGACTTAGATAAAGTTGTTGTTTGAGGAATAGGAATTGACGGTGTAGGAAATGTTGAAAGAGAGGGTTTTTCTACATTCATTTCTAAGTCCTTCGCTGAATACGTTTTCACTACCAGCAGTTTTAGGTCTGTTATAGGAAGCAATTTATCACAGTTTTCTTGATAATTTGTTTATTGAGTTACTAGAATTTATGGCTATTTTGGATTAATCTAACTCACCTGTTAAACTCCTAAATTAACTATTTCTAGTAGTACCCGTTGTTGCTCCAACATTTCGGTTAAACTTTGATCATCGGGATGATCCCAACCTAAAAGATGTAGTAAACCGTGAGTTGCTAACCATCCTAGCTCGATTTTTAGGGAATGCCCTTGTTGTTGAGCTTGAAAGTTAGCAGTTTCCACCGAAATTACAATATCACCAAGATACAGCGATTCAGCAGAAAATTCTTCTGGAGGTTGGGGACAATCGACCTCTAATGTAGCAAAGGCTAACACATCGGTTGGTTTATCTTGAGAACGATACTGAGTATTTAAGAGTTTAATTTCATGATCATCAGTTAGACGTAAACTTAACTCGTAACTGGATGCCAATGGTAGATAGGACTCTAAATAATTTAACCAACTTTGGAACCAATATTCCCATTCTGTGATAGTCAAGGGACAGTCAATTTCCCGGGGAGAAGACTCTAGCGCATCATTGGGAATGGTGTTATTTTCCGAGTTTTCTAACTGCTCCCAAAAACAGTCTTGTATACTAACTTCAACCTGTACAGTCATTAATAAAAAATCTAATCAGAATTTAAAGGATTTAGCGGGTTAGATAAGCCATTCCAACTAGAAATCCGACTAAACCCACTGTGGTTAAGGCAAAGTGAAATAGGGATTTTCCGCCCTTGCGAACCATATTCCGCATCGCTAATTTAACATAGCTGGGTTTGGGTTCGTTGGGTTTAACTTGGGGTTCTAGTTCTGGGGTAGAGGGGGAAGATGGGGTATTCATTTAGGCGATGAGGATGGGAAAGTAGGCCGACTGAATCGATCATAACAAAAATGTTACATTTTATGAAGCGATCGCCCGGTCGAATCTATATTCGGTCATCTCCCGCAGATATTTACTTCTGGGTTGGAACTAACTCCGTGTTAAATTCATTGAAGGAACGACGCCGTAATTCCACGGATTCATTACGAGGCAATAAATCAAAGACTTGGCGAAACCCATCATCAACGGTTTCAAAGGAAACCTGTCCCGGTTTATCTAAAACGATTTTCCCCGACTGGTTAATTAATACGGTTTGGGGAACATAGCCTTTGTAATAATAACCCGGTTCCTGGGGGGAATTTTTGGCATCGGGTAATAGGGTATCAACATTTACCGGAATAAAGTCTGCCTCTCTTCCGTAAAAACGCTGAAGTTCTGATACTGTGGTGACAAATTTTTTACAATCTTTACTATCATCCAAAAAGAATACTAATAATGAGGGTCTACCTTGGTTCATGGATTCTGTTAAGGTGACTCTAGGGGGAACCAAGGAACCATTCCCAGCATACAGCGCAAAAATATTACCATCAAAGCGATCATCATCCAAACCCGCTAATGCCGAAGGAGTAATGGTCAAAAAGAATACACAAATGATCACCAAGGTAGTCAGCAGGGTTTTGAAACCCCTAAAACCCTGAAAGCAAGGTTGCCGGACATTGAACTGGGGAGAATGCCATCGAGTTAAACGCATATTATGGGGAAAGCCATTGAGATTCTAAACAGAATCTATTGTTACATTTTTGGGTTTACTTTACCCCAGTGAAGGCAGGGGAAAACGAGCTTGATATCGGTTCTAAAACATTAATATTTCAACTGTCAACACCTCAACGGTCAACCCGCGATTTCGGTGGTAATGTTAAAAACTATTACAATATCGCTCAGAATGTGTACTCCATGCCTGAAAATACAAGCGATAGGTAGTGACGGTGTTGGGCAAATTAATGTCCAAAGCTAGTTACCCCATCGACTGTAGCCCCAAGGGGAGCAGTTTGGGAATCCATTGCCTAAAAGCCAGTGGAGGATATCAAACTTGTGGATTGTCCCCTAAGGATCTCAAAAATTTTTGAGGGTACAAATCAGCAAGAAGTGAAGCAGTAGAAATCTCAAACCGATAGATTTGATTGCGGATCAAAAACACAGATGCACTCTATGTCATCACCTGACCCAGACTGTATCTGAACCAGCACCGAACGCTCATCGGTAACGATGAGGCTCTCCGACTCAGTTAATGGGTTTCGGGAGAGCGTCAATCAGGAAAACGTTAGCTAAACGCTTTTGTAGAAAATGAGTATCGTCACAAAATCCATTGTTAATGCCGACGCCGAAGCGCGTTACCTCAGCCCTGGTGAGTTAGACCGGATCAAAGCCTTTGTTATCTCTGGTGCAACTCGCATTCGTATCGCCGAAACAGTCAGCGGTGCCCGTGAGCGGATCATCAAAGAAGCTGGAAACCAATTGTTTCAGAAACGCCCTGATGTGGTCTCCCCTGCTGGTAACGCCTATGGCCCGGAAATGACCGCTACCTGCTTACGCGACCTTGACTACTACCTGCGTCTGGTCACCTATGGAGTCGTTGCGGGTGATATTACCCCCATCGAAGAAATTGGGATTGTTGGCGCTCGGGAAATGTACAAATCTCTGGGTACTCCCGTTGAAGCCGTTGCCGAAGGAATTCGTGCGCTGAAGAGTGTTGCTACAGGTCTGTTATCTGGTGAAGATGCAGCCGAAGCCGCAGCTTACTTCGACTATGTGATCGGTGCGCTCTCATAAGTCCGATCGCCTTATCACATTTTTTAAACGATTCCTAGATTCAGCGACTACAAGGAAATAGAACAATCATGCAAGACGCCATTACTTCCGTAATTAATTCTGCTGACGTTCAGGGTAAGTACCTGGATGCCAACTCCCTGCAAAAGTTAAAAGCTTACTTCGCCACCGGCGAACTGCGGGTTCGTGCTGCTTCAACCATTAGTGCTAATGCAGCCAGCATCGTCAAAGAAGCAGTAGCAAAATCCCTGCTGTATTCTGACGTGACTCGTCCCGGTGGCAATATGTACACCACCCGTCGCTATGCTGCTTGCATCCGCGACTTAGACTACTACCTGCGTTATGCCACCTATGCTATGTTAGCTGGCGATCCTTCCATTCTCGATGAGCGTGTTCTCAACGGTTTGAAAGAAACCTATAACTCCCTGGGTGTTCCCATCGGTTCTACCGTGCAAGCCATCCAAGCCATCAAAGAAGTTACCGCTAGTTTAGTGGGTGCTGATGCTGGCAAAGAAATGGGTATTTACTTAGACTATATCTCCTCTGGCTTAAGCTAAAACCAAGGTTAGGTTTGTGAGGGCAGTCACTCAGTTTGATTCCCCATCCCCAATCTAAACGACCTTCAAGGCCAGGGAAGTCTGGAGTGAATGCTAGACCGCCAAAGGCTTGTCTGTTTTCGGTGATAAGTTTTAGCGAGCTAGGATTAACTCCCGACTCCCGGCCTTTGAGCATTTTAAAATTGATGTAAAACTTGTTAAATTTGCCTAGGAGAGACGAACCTCATGCGGATGTTTAAAGTAACAGCTTGTGTTCCAAGCCAAAGCCGGATTCGTACCCAACGGGAATTACAAAATACCTACTTTACTAAGTTAGTTCCCTATGACAGTTGGTTTAAAGAACAACAACGGATCATGAAAATGGGCGGTAAAATTGTCAAAGTGGAACTGGCAACGGGCAAGCCCGGAACTAACGCCGGATTGCTGTAGAAGACAGGAGGCTGGGGACAGAAGGTAGAAAGAACACCGAAAAAAAGAAAAAAGATTAATTCTTAATTCTTGATTCTTGATTCTTAATTCTTCCTGCCTCCTGCCTCCTGCCTCCTGCTGTTTTGCTGCCATCCAATTCCGCTATCATATTGGAGAAACGAAAAACCACCTAATATAGAGGCGGGAAATGGCAAGTTGGGAATTTTTACTGCAAAAAGAAGGGGACAATAGTTGGTTGACCTTAGAATCCCCGGATGTTGAGATTTTAGAAGGACGCTACCGGATGGTAGCCCGGTCTGGATATAAAAACACTTCAATTGATGTTCGGATTATTTATCAAGATTTTGATGCGGTTCCACCTGTCCAACAGGTTCAAACTCGGACACTAACCACAAATGCCGAGGGTTTGATGGTGGTTATGCCTTATACTTCCCTGAAACCTGGGAATTGGCAATTTTCTTGTGCGCCTCAACTGACGTCTGGGTTATTAGCAACCGTGGGTAAAAAAACCATACAATTAAGGGTTCTCCACTCGGAAGCAGAAGAATTTGATCAATTTTTTGGGGATACGGAACCACCGACGGCTGATATTACCTCCCCAGAGCCCCCGACTGTTGAACCGCAAACGGATCAGTCTTCTAAGGTTGTACAGTTCCCAACCGATCGCCTCTATGTTGTGCCTGAACCGACTCGGCCACCACTTTCGGTTCTGGAGACTCCCGAAGCATCCCCACAACCCCTTGATCCGCTAGAAACGTTACTCAATTCTCTGCATATCTTCCTAGAACAAGATACCTTTGTTGGCCGTTTAGGAGAAGCCTTAGTTGTTTCGGGACGGGTGGAATTGCCAACCCCTAACCCATCTTCTACTTACCCAATTCTGACTGACGGACAATTGCAATTTCGCTTACGCGACCCCCAAAGCTCAGAACCCTTATTTGAGGTTAACCAAACCCTTTCTTCCTGCGACTTCCCGCTATTTTTTTCCGGTGTGGTTTATATTCCCTTTGAATGTAAAACCCGTTTAATTTTAGGGGAAGTGATTTTTTCTCATGATGGGGCTTTGGTGACGACTCAATCCTTTAATGTTGTTACCCAGGTTGAACATCTTTTAGAAGCTATAGATCAGGGTTTTAGTCCAGAATTGGATCAAGATGACTTCCCCGACCTTGCTAATTTGGATATGGGAGTTCTGGAATTACCTGACCTGACCGATACCACTAACAGGGCTGAAGTTTTAACCACGGAAACGACTACGGTGCTTCCTCCCAAACTGAATAATTCTAGCTGGGAATCTCGATCTCCTACATCCCTAGATTTGCCAATATTCGGCTCTAGTTCCACAACTGGGGAAGTTAAACCTGCACCAAAACCGGATCAAAGTGTTGTATCGTCTGAGGATCAGGATTCATCGACGGTTGTTAACTCTTGGGAATCGAATTATACAGATATATCAACTTCAATTTCACCGCTATTAGTAGGAGAATCATCGGAATTAATCCCGGCGACAGATGGGATTGAAAAAATTGAACCAATAGCTAAACCGAAATCCGATCCAGAAGTTCAAGAAGCCTTTCAAGCGTTAGATTTGAATAATCGGTTTTGGTCACGGTTGAATGCTTTAGCGGGTGATCAAGAATGGTCACAATGGGTGAAACGGGCGAATGTTAATCCCTTACCTGAGATTCCTTTTAATGCTGCTAGTAATATTGTTAAACGTTCTGAACCAACATCATCGGATACAGCACCTTTGCCACACCCAGAAGTAATCAATGCCCAGGAAGAATTAGAGGAAATTGTAGTGGATGATGAACCTTTAGAATCCCCTGGAGCATTTTTTCCTCGGCGTAAACAGATCAAGGGAAGTAAACCTGAAGCCCCGGCGACAAATCAACCAATTTCTTATGTTTTACCTGAAGATCAACTGGTTCCTGATCCCCAAATTGAAGTCTTATCAACGGAAATTATTGCTGGAAGGTTAGTTAAACTGAGGGTAAGACTTCCCGATGGTTTACCCCGAATTTATGTCAAGGTTTGGCTGTTTGATCGGCAAACTCGCACTGTTGTTGATGGCCCTCGTTGGTTAACGGAATTTTCACCGAATGGATTTGATCAAATTGAAACAACCCTTGATTTAGAGATTCCTTACAGTAGTTTGGAAGTTTTATTTGAAGCGATCGCAGTGGAAATGCAAACCCAACGAGAAAGCAATAAAATCACGATTGAAGGTTCCGTTAATCCCCCTCCAGGGCCTTCTTTACCCATTCATTAATCAGTGTAGTGGAGACGCGCCAATAGCCTACGGCATCGCTGCGCTAGGGTACGTCTCTACAAGGGATGAGAACTTTTCCTAAATAACTCCCGCGTTACCCAGGGCTAAAATTACCCCAGCCCCTAAAATATGTCCAAAACTAGCAGTCGCTAATAATTCAGGAAATCCAAACCCGGTAAACATCCGGGGTAAACCGGGTAAACTCGGCCCTTTGCCACGATTTTCTTTAGAAATGGCATAGAAACCGATGAAAATTGCCAATAGGTTTGAGATAATCATCACAATGGCTACACTCGGAGACCAACTCACGGTGGTGGGAACATTGTTTTGTATTGACATCAGTAGGGAAGTGTAAATCAAGTTTCTATTCTCCTGAGCAATTTACGATTTTTTTAATTTCAACGGTTGATTATAGAAACCCAACGCTAAAAATTACCAATTTGTTGAAAAAGTTAATATATAGCAAGCGCCAAGGCAGTTAGGACACCAGACGGATCTTAGAACCCAGACGGTGAAGTAATGACAGAAAATCAATACAAAAGAAAAAACACATCAGTATTTGCTTAAACTACCTTCTTTGTGGAGTCGGAGCTATTATTGTGGGACGGCTGGCTCTGTATAAGAGTGAAACTATCAAGAAATATATTGCTAACCAAAACTCTCATTAACCTTCACTCCGCCTTTAGGCGGGTATTCTACATCCCACGCTTGAAAGACGTGGGCTTTGAATACGGTTATTGTAAAATTTTGATCAGAATTGTCTGCTGTGAATCAGACTTTAAACTCAACTTCAAGACCATCAATGCGAATTAAAATTTGTGGAATTACTCGACCGGATCAGGGTTGTGCGATCGCCCAAATGGGGGCGACAATGTTAGGATTTATTTGTGTTCGGTGCTCCCCTCGTTATGCCACGTCGGAGCAAATTCGCAGGATTTTAGAGAATTTACCCAACTCGATTCAAACTATTGGTGTATTTGCTAATGTGAGTGTGGAGGAAATTTATCAAACGGTCAGGGAAACGGGATTAACTGGTGTACAACTTCATGGGGATGAATCTCCTGATTTTTGCGATCGCCTGCGTCAAATCCTTCCTGATACAGAACTGATTAAAGCCCTACGGGTTAAATCCCCAGCGACTTTAATTCAAGCTCAAGACTATTTTAATTATATTGATTCGCTATTATTAGATGCTTATCATCCACAACAGTTGGGAGGGACAGGTCAAAGGTTAGACTGGCAAATTTTGAAACCATTTTCCCCCCCCTGTTCCTGGTTTTTAGCCGGAGGATTAACCCCGGATAATATTGGGGAAGCATTGCAACAGTTACAGCCCGATGGTATTGATCTCTCTAGTGGGGTTGAACGTTCTGCTGGTGATAAAGATTTAGCAAAAGTGAGTCAATTATTTCAAGTTCTCACGGATTTTTATTCTTAAATAATCATTGAATTGATGGTAGTTTTAACCCTGGCTTAAAACTTTGATGAGTGATTCATCGCCGCCAACTCCTTAAATTTATTCTGAACTTAATCCTGATTTTTGTTACCCTCCCCATCTGGATCAACTTCCTCCTCTAATGTAACTTCTGGAAATTCCCGATGTAAATTTTCCATCATAGATTTGAGAGAACTCCGAGGAATATAAGGCCAACCCCCTTTAGATTCAATTTCTCGTAATAAATGATAGAGTTTTTGACGACTATCGGGTAAAGATTGCTGAAATAAACTTTCTCGGATGTTCTGGTGTAACTGTTCTAAAATTCTCAGTACCGCTAAAATTTCCAGAGGGTTTCCTTCGGCGGTTGTGGCTAAGGTTAAAACCTTTTCTGCCAGAAATTCAAGCTGAGTTGACCGAGCTTGTGAATCAAATTCAGTGGAATTGTCCATAATTGAAATCTATCATTGCCAAAAACCTAATGAGAGAGGGCGCTCAATAAATTAACTTAATTAGTTTAACTTATCGTTGAAAAATTTGTACTTCGTCAGAAAAACAGTCACGAGCCTTGTACGGGTATGGTGTAGAATCACTATTGGGTTAAGATTCAGCTACCAAATAGCTCCGGTGATTCAACGTGAACAACTCCGTTGAAACAAAATTCCTCCCGTCTTTGTACCGAGGAGTTCGAGAACGCAACCCTAGAAGTGTTAAGACTTGTGGCTAGGTCGCCAACAACGATTTTCTTCGCCACAAACCTAATTTCACCAAAAAACGAGCGAGAAGCCCCTGGCTTTAGACATGGGGAGGAAAGTGGCTGCGGTTTCAACCGCCTTCAATATTTCCTGATCTAAAAGTAAGCGCAATTGCAATATCTTTTATAAGGGTAGTTGTTTTGAGCGTGTAGAGGTGATTTGATAGCGCCTTTGAGAGTTTTCGGATTCATTCAAGAATCCCCGTGGCTTCAGCCCTGGGGAGTATCAAATATCAATTTTGCATATTTGAGGTTGACAATGAGATATCGCGCTTTGGTTGCTGCACTATTAGCAATCTGTTTAACTGTACTTACAGCTTGTTCTGATGGCCCAGAGGCTAAAGATCCGAAGCTACTGACCTATGATGACATTAGAAATACAGGATTAGCTGTGAACTGTCCGACTTTACCCGAAACAGCCCGGGGTTCTATTGCGATTGATGGTGGTAAGTCCTACAGTATCAGTGGTTTGTGTCTGCAACCCACCAGCTATTTTGTCAAGCAAGAATCTACCAACAAACGCAAAGAAGCTGAATTTGTTCCGGGTCGTTTATTAACCCGATTCACCTATAGCTTAGATCAAATTGGGGGTAACCTGCTGGTGGGTTCCGATGGTAAACTCACCTTTGAAGAAAAAGATGGGATAGATTTCCAACCGATTACGGTTTTATTACCCGGTGGTGAAGAAGTTCCTTTCTTGTTCACGGTTAAAGGGTTAGTGGCGAGTTCCCAACCGGGATTATCCAGTATCAACACTTCTACCGATTTACGCGGGGATTTTAACGTTCCTTCCTATCGAGGTGCTAATTTCTTAGATCCTAAAGCCCGTGGGGTGAATGCTGGCTATGACAACGCCGTTGCTTTACCTGCAACCGCCGATGGAGCCGATTTAAGCACTGCTAATGTCAAGTTAGCAGATACCAAAGTTAAAGCGGGTCAGATTTCTTTACAAGTTTCTAAAATTGACGGCGAAACCGGAGAGGTGGCTGGAATTTTTGAAAGTGAACAGCCTTCTGATGATGATTTGGGTGCGAAGGAATCCTTGGCTGTGAAAGTTCGGGGTGTTTTCTATGGTCGGATTGAAACTGCTTCCTAAGCTGATCTATCCTTGAATTAAGTCCTGATTTGATCCAGGAAGAATGGGGGATCAACAGTTGCCTGTCTCCGGTTTGTGGACTTAATCACTGATTGGTGGTAGGTAAGGGTTCAGCCCTCAGCCTTCCTGAATTAACACAAAAATTTTTCGCCAAGTGAATATATATAGTTCCCAATTTCAGGAAATATTAATCAAATTTCTCTAAATATCTTGCGTTAACCCGGCAAGTTGGGCTACAATAATATGTTATTAGCCATAATAGTGTATATAAATTTGCTAAAGCTAGGCTTCTAGCCGATGGCTTAAAAGTCCTCGTTTAGTGCTTCAGCGACCTCACATTGACTATTAAATATAGGTTCAGAGTCCCCCCTGTGTTGGGGCTAACCCTCTAACCTCCCATGCCATTAAAGCCTAGTGTGGTCAAGATTGATACGGAACTTATTAGCCAGCCCTACCAACGCAGGATATTGTCATGCCTACTCAAGTTGTCAATTACCCTAGGGGAGAAAGTTTAGAACTGTTACACCAATATCAACAGTCTGCTTCCAAGGATATCCGTAACCGGATTGTTCAGTTAAATATTGGATTGGTGCGTAAGGAGGTACACCATTGGGTGAACCAATGTACGGAAAGTTATGAAGATTTACTTCAAGTCGGTTGTATTGGCTTAATTCGTGCAATTGAGCGATTTGACCTGTCGAAAGGTCATGCCTTTAGTTCTTTTGCGATTCCCTATATTCGGGGGGAAATTCAACACTATTTAAGGGATAAAAGCCCGTCGTTGCGGGTTCCCCGTCAATGGTTGACCTTACAACGGCAATCTGTGAAGGTAATTCAACAACTTCAGTTAGAACTCAAGCGCCCGCCCACGGATGGGGAAGTGGCGGAGGTTTTGGGAATTTCTGTGAATGAGTGGAATGAGGTTAGGTTAGCTAATAGCAACCGTTCTATGCTGAGTTTGGATGCTCCGATTATGGATGGGGAAGATGGAGCGACCTGTTTGGGGGAATTAGTTCCCGATGGTCGTTATCGGAGTTTTCAGTTGGCGCAGGAGGATCAAATTCGTGTCCAGCAGGCTTTGGCTAAATTAGAGGACGGAACCCGTAAGGTTTTGGAGTTTGTGTTTCTGTATGATTTAACCCAGAAGGAAACGGCCGAACGTTTGGGTATTAGTTCGGTGACGGTTTCCCGTCGGGTGAAAAAAGGGTTAAGTTCTTTGCAGAAAATGATGTCTGGTGGTGAGTAGTTGAGTTTTTGGGAATTGACACTCTCACCGTATAAAGGTGAGAGTGTCAACTGAATGTACCTGAAATTTATGGGCAAATTGGTTACTGTAGTTACGGGGTTTGCGGATCATGACGATGTGTGACCTTCTGGAATTCCTGGCAAAGAGTGAAATTCAACACTTCCTTGATTTGGAGTTAGAGTTTGATAGAGAAGTTCTTGACAATGATTATTTTCATCAGCCACGATTATTTTCGCTTCGTGTCCATTTTTTAAGATTTCGGAGCGATCGCATTGTTCATTTGCCCAAATAATTAGTAGATCATCTTTCTGACATAGCAGTGCTGCCCCACCATTTGGACAAACTATGCCAGAACCTGCTTCACCTGGTAAAACATAGGTTGACCAACGGTTGCCATTATTGATATTGACGATTTGTACTTCTTCTAAAGGTAACATTCCTACCTTTTCTAACAAGTCTGAGTCTATGGTTAAACTACCAACATAGTCACGCTTTGCCTCTGTAACCCTGACCCGATGAAGTTTTGCGTGCATTAGTTTGATTATACCCATTATTTTCCTTTTTGATTTATTTGTACAATTAGAGTTTTTAGAAAATCAGAATACCTGTACCCGCCCCGATATCTAGGATAGTGACATCAAAAAGCCTAAGTAGAACTTAGGGGTTTTAACCCATTTTTCTGATAAGTCCCCCTTAAAAAGGGGGATTTAGGGGGATCTGGTCTGGGATGAAAGCAATGAGATTATTGCTTAATTTGATTACACAGGTACTATAGCAGGGAACAGCCCCCCCAAACCTCCCGTGCACGGGGGGCTAGGGGCAGGGATGTTTAGTTAATAACAATAGCGATCATTAGTATTGGGTTTGGTGTTTTCCTTTCCAATGCGGGTCACACCGAGAACGGTGGAAATAATCACGCAGCGTTTGGTGTTGCCGAGGTCGGGATGGTTCAGGGTGATGGTTCCGAGCGCTTGTAAACTGGTTTGGGTGCATTCGTCGTTGGGGAAGTAGACGGGACAGCCTTTGTAGTTGAACAGGGTGCGGTACATTGTGCCTGATGTGGTGACTTTGTTGGTGGTTGGGTTAATTTTACGCAGGCTGGTTTCGAGTTTGCCCTTGGGGTTGGGTTGTTTATCATCAATGATAATACCGGGTTCTAGGGTTTGCCAACTGCCAGCCGGGAGTTGAACTGGGGGGATACTAGCGGGATGGAGGGCAAATTTAATCGTTTTGGGGGTTTGTTGGGTTTCTTGGGTTTCTTGGATGCTGACTTGCCATGCGGTTTTTTCCCGTTTGGCGTCGCTTTGAGCCATTTTGAATGCCCATTGCAGTTGTCCTGTGGAGGTGGCGAGACGATGGCGGTAAATGAAACCTAACCAACTGGGGATAGCAATGGCGCCTAGAACACCAATTATAAATATAATAATTAGTTGTTCAATTAGGGTAAATCCGCTATTAGAGGAGGTTAAGGAGCGATCGCTGGTCTTTTTTTGATTGATCATTTTAGCACACCTGATTTTAACTAAAGTAGTTATGTTTTCTGAGCGAACCTAACTACCAGTCTGCAAAAAATCAGGGGCTTTGACCACGGGAGAATTACGGATCTTTTAAAATTATTTTGAACATTGAAATTTTAATCAATCAGTGAAATTACGGAGTTATGGTAGCTTTTGTGGCTATCCTGACAGGGATTGAGCTTAATTTACCCATTGCTATAATTGCAATGTTGCAAGATGGCGGCTACGCGATCGCATTCTTTCAATATTTAGGGAGGGGTGAGACAATCTGTTTTTTCTGCGGTTCTCATTCCCCCTAAAAGGGTTTGAACAATGGTACAGCGTTTACCTGTGCCATCAGGAAGGGAGACTGTTGCTATGAAGGGTAATTTTTGCTCAGGAGTCATTTTTTTGATACTTCCTTGATAATCAAAAACAATATCTAAATCGGCGGTTACTGTCGGATCTCCTGCACCTGTCACAAGTTTGATTGTTCCTGGTTTAATTTCACCAGAAACATTTAGCTTCTGTACATTACCATCATAGCTAACAGTAGGTGGATCAACTGTACTATTAAATGTTACAGTAACATCACCTTTTTTCCGTTTAGCTTCAGCTTGAGCCACTTTAATCGCTTGAAACACCTGATTATTAACGGTTTTAAGCCGTTGTCCGGTTGTAAATGCTTGCCAACTAGGAGCGGCGATCGCACTTAGAATACCAATCATTAAAACTACAATTAATAATTCAATCAAGCTAGATCCCTGATCAAATTTAACGGGATTTTTTTTTAACCGATTTATTAACAGCTTATTTAATATTTGTTGAGTTTTCATAATTAATCCTTTTTGATTATTTAATAATTTTTGAGTTAATTCTAATTTTCACCCAGACCGCTTAATCCTCGCAATTGAACTGATGATTTTGGACAATAGGGTGAGTTAGGATTCTTGGTACAATCGGCTCCAGCATCATTACGTCTTAGTGCATTTCCCTGAATTGTTAATTTAGCTAAGTTATTTGTTGAACTATCATCTATTTTAAAATTTTCAATGTAGTTAACTAAAACAGTTTGTGTGACATCGGCTATTTTCGTTGTGTCAGTAACCTTCTCTAAAGGTTTAGATAGAGTAAAATCAGGATTATAGGGTAGGTTATCCTTACTACTCTTAGCGTAGCTCTTAAGTGTTGTTCCAAGTTCTGCCTCGGTATAGTAGGTTCCATCAGATTTTTTTAACCCATCAGAAATTTCATACCGAACTATTCGACTAGGACAAGGTTTTTTTGGATCTGAAGGTTGACACCAAATTGATGTTTTATCTGTTTCTTGAAGTAAGTGATAACTCACTAATGATAAAACTTTGTTTTCATCATCACAGTTCTTTGGTTTTGCTGTAGTGTAGGGTTTGGGGTTACAATCTTTAGGCAGTAAAGCAGAATTTACTGGTGGAACAGCATCTTCTACTATTTTTCGTTTCCAAAAAACAAGAACAGGTTTTTCATTCTTAGGAGTTCCAGTATTCGGTAAAAAACCATTATCTTTTAGACTTTTAATTTCATCAATCGGCGCTCCTGTTGTTATTGGATTAGGTTTTTGATTCACATAAATATAGAGAGCTTGACTAACATCCTCTGCAATATAATCTAATGCAGATTGGATTTCTTCTTCGGTGTTTGCCTTAGCACTTTCTCGTTGATCATCGTTTAATAGACCAATGACCATTCCCATCAAAGGAGTGATCACAATAAAAGCAATAATTGTACCGACTAATAGTTCTATCATTGTCATGCCTTTGACTTGATAGTTTCGATCAAATTTTGCCGGACTTGACCTAACTTGATGTTTAAGTAATAATTTTAGAAAGATACTCATTTTTATTGCTCCATTAACTTAAGAAAAGTATGTGAATTAAGTTAGACTTAAAATATTACGGTCAAGGTGTACCCTGTAGTCGGTCTCTAAGATTTTCAAAGGTTGCATCTGACGGTAAAACTTCAGTTTTCATCATAACTAAAGGCAAACCACGATTACCTAACGCATTCGTTGTTAAGCTGTCCGACTTAGTAGGTGACTGAAGCGTTACACCAGGGGCAAAAGAGTTAGCCCGATAAACTCTAACTTGCATTCCATAGCCTTTTTCTGGCTTCGTAGCATCAGGAATGATGATAATGGGTTGAACCACCATATCAACAGGGCTATTTGTTTGACACCCTGCTGTTTCATCAAGATTTACACAGTACAATTTTTTATCGGTTGTTGTACAATAACCATCTTTTGATGTGCAATCACTTGTTAAATCACCTGTTGCTGGAGCGGTAATTGCAGTTTGTTTGGGTGCTCTTTCTTTTATTGCATTGGGATCAGGAGCAGCTTTCACCCAATCAATATAACTTTTTCCCGCTTGAGTTGCCAGTTCAACTCGTTTGGCTTGCACGCGAGTCCCCACAGAGAAGGCAATAACAGGGCCAATAGCTAACAACATGACAGATACAACAATTACCGCCATTAGTCCCTCAAGGATGGTATAGCCTTCTTGAGAAGGTGAGCGTTGATTGAGTTGGCGTTGCTTTAAAAACATGACTTTTTCCTCCTATAAAACTTAGCTACCATATTTAGCAGGGCAAATTTGACCGGGTATTGCTTTAGTTGTGGAGATCGTTCCGGGGGTAGCGGTTGGTAACGGTGCGACTTTAGAACACAACAATCCTTTAACCCAATCATCATCCCGACTAACTTCGCGGAAATATTCATCGGGTGGAATACTTTCATCTGCTAGAGAGAATTTCTGGGCAAATAAATCCGGGGGTTGAGATAACAGACCGACATCAAAACCCCAGTTCCGAGTCGGTGGTAAGAAGTAGCCAATCTTACCGCTCCCTGAATTAATTCTGTATCGACTCGCGTTGTTACCCGCATTCCCAAACATTCCGGGTGGACGTTTAGCGTAGTCATAGGTAGCATCATCCATGACGCTGAAGTAGGGGGCGGAAGCGTAGGAACTGCGATTGGTTTGAATGAAAGCACCAGCGATAGTAGCAGTTCGCTCTGGATTTTGCCAATTTTCTAAGAAGCGGGGCAAGTTTTGTAAACCGCCATTGTTGTCTCCAGGGCGTGCTGGGATATCTCCAGTTGCCATGACTAAGTTAAACTCTGTATTTTTAGCCCGAATCACCCACCGACTAATTGCTTGAACCTCACCGCCTACAGGGAATGCAGTTGCTGCGTTTACTGCACTGATATCAGTGGCGTGAATTTGCAGTATGGGGACTAGGATGGGTTGTGTATTTTCCAGCCCAGAAAAAGTATCGATGGAATTGGCAGGTGTCGTTTGATCATAATACCAGAGGGCATTGGCACCACTGCTACTACGGTCAGTTGCTTCACGAGTTTGGAACCAAAGAACATTCTTTTGATTCTTTCTGATATTAGTAAATGTGTTAGTAATAGTTTTATTAGTATCTTCAACTCCCAAGGGCGCTGGTAGATTACTGGTCAAAATCATTTGATTAGTAGGATTTCGGCGAAAGGCAACACGGCGCGGAAAACGTTGATACTGTGTAGCAGGTGGAGTTGCGGTTGTACCGGATAACAGAGAAGCTACAGGTACAACAGTATTGTCAAGATTTCGAGTGGGTATGATAGTGCCACCGAAAGTAACAACAGACCAATCACCAGTCCCACAAGTAGACAGAGGAAGTTTCAAACAAATTTCGGTCAGAAACTCACGCGGATTATCAACATTATTAACATCAGCA
>Ga0082207_1000320_pt1 | contig 28196 bp, 44 predicted proteins | sample LakMenEpi10Aug09_FD_71540 | JGI IMG/M metagenome (GOLD analysis project Ga0082207, IMG submission 71540)
TCCCGATGTGCGTCGCGATAGGCCTTGCGTTGTGCCTTCAATCGCTCGCGGTTGGCGAGGTAGTAAGCACGCTGGTATTGCCTGCGGACCTGCGTGGTCGTGTGTTCAGGTTGTGCAGTCATAGACGGGGCACTCACTTCACAAGAGGGGGTCAACATATCCGTTCTCCCAAACTGGTCAAGCGTTCACTGGCCGGAATCTGCAAGGCGACTAAAGCACGGGGGAAACGGTAGGTTTGCGGGTCGGGTTTCGGGACGGTAGCGTGTTGCAGTACGGCAACTAGGGTCAACCAAGAATCTTCCAGGGGACGGCGGCCAGCAGTTCGAGCAGGTCGTGAACCGCGCGAGCGGCGGGCGAGTCGGTGCCGAGTTCCTGGCCGATGCGGATCAAGACGAGTGCGGGCATGAGCTGCGAAAGGAGGCGTTCCATCGTTCGTCTCCCGGTTGGCGTTGCGTCAGGTCTCAATTGCCTGACGAACGGGATAGTAGCAATATCGCAACTACCGTCAAGAGCACTTGAGAGGATTTTTTTGGAGCCCCGTTTCGCTCGGGGATTAGCGGGATTTCCGCTTCTTGGTCGGACGTGTGGCCGCCCGCTTCCGCTTCCCTGCCCGGCTGGTCAGGGCGCCCTTGAGGGCTTCCGCCGACGCACGGCTCACGGTCCAAGCCCGGCCGTTGACGAGCCAGCCATCGAGCGGGCAGCCGCGGGTTCTGTCCGACGAGGGCTTGCCCTTCGCGTCGCGCGGCAGGTGTTTCAGCAACAGACGCCGGATGAACTGCTCTGAGCAGTCGGCGATCTCGGCGGCTTTGGCTACCGAAACCCAGTCATCGTGAACAGCCATGGCAATCATGTCCCAATCGTAGTGGCGTAGTCGCAACAGTCAACCAATCCCCACCTTCAATCCTCCCAACTTGCCCCGGCCAGCCGACCCTCCGTAGGATCGACTCGCGGGGGAAGTTTCAACGGAGAGGGCTCCGTTAAACATCTGTACACTATGGGGGAAGGAGGTGCCCGATGACGATGCGAGAGTTGCTGGAGCGGTATGCCCTACTCATGAATCTGTCGGCCAGGTCGATGACGCTCTACGGCCACACGATCGACAAGTTCGCTGAGTTCCTCGGCCGCGAGCCGCTGATCACGGATCTGGAGGACGTGCAGGTCTCGAAGTTCCTGCGGTGGCGAGCCACGAACCCCTGCCGGGGGCGCGTCGTCAGCCCGCATACCGTCGCCAAGGACCGCAGCCAGTTGCTGGCGATCTGGACGTGGGCCTGCAAAAAGAAGTTGCACGGCGGCGAGTGGCCGGGCCTGCCACGCCAGAAGCGGGTGCGGCGGACGCCGACCGCCTACACACTGGACGAGATGAGCCGCCTGGTCCGAGCCGCCAAAGCCCGCCGAGGGGCAATGTCCGGCGTGCCTTCGGCCTGGTGGTGGAGCACGCTTCTCCAGTCCGCATGGCAGACCGGCGAGCGGATTGGAGCCCTGTTGGATCTGCGGTGGCGTGAGGTGGACACGTCGCAGGGGCGGCTCGTATTCCTCGCCGAGACCCGCAAGGGGAAGGAGCGTGACCTTGTAGCCCCGATCACCGCTGCCCTGGCTGCTGAGTTGGAAACCCGCCGAGGCCCGCCAGACGCCCTAGTGTGGCCCAGGACGGGCCATCCGCTGTCGCACTACGCCAGCATGCGGCTGCTCTGCCAGACGGCAGGCGTGCCCTCCAGAGCGTTCCACGCGATTCGCAAGAGTTCCGCCTCCTACGTCGCCGCTGCCGGGGGGGACGCCACGGCACACCTCGGCCACGCCGATCCGGCGATGACGAGGGGACACTACCTTGATCCGCGGATCACGGAGACGCACCGGGGGCTCGACTTCCTGCCGCCGCTGGACCTCGAAGGGCCGCCGAAGGACGGGGGCAGACCGGCGGCGTGACCGAGCAAGCGGGGAGGCGGCAACGTGGAGGAGGACACGTCGTCGCACTCAACCCGCCGCCCGGTCAAGCAGTCTCTCGCTCCGCTCTCGGATGCACGCCGGCCAAGCCCACGGCCTGCTCCAGCCCACGCCAGAATCCCACCGCAGACAGCAGCGGGTTGCACCAGTCGCTCATAACGCAGAAGTCTGTGTTGTACGGCGATCGGTGGTGGACCGCGTGCCCGTCTGGCGACGACAGCAGGCCGATGAGTTGCAGCCCCCGTATCGGGCGTGAGCATCGCTGGTGCGCCCACCCGTGAACCTGGTTGGCCTGGCTAGAGAACACCGCCACAAGGGCGAGCCAGTGCTGCCCCGCCGCCAGGGCGACGAGCGATACGGCAGCCGCGGGCAGGATCGTCGTCCAGTTGCGTTGCCAGTAGCCGCCGGCCAGAAACGCCCGGGGCTCAGAGTGGTGCCGGATGTTCGGCGCCACGACGTGCCGCCCCAGCACCGGCCACGCGGGGTCGCCGTATCGGTCCTCCCACCAGTGGACGATGCCCGTGGCAACGTCGGCAGCGAGCCACGCCGAGAGGACGTACAGACCAATCATGCGTCCTGCCCCCTCATCTATCCGGCCAGCACTCGTTGCTATCAGCCCGCAGGCCGCCGAGGAATTCGTCCGAGACGTAAGGCCCGCTCGGGTCGTCGCCCCAGCGGCAAGTGTGTTGCTCACGCCTCGCTCGCTCAACGGCGAGCGTCCCCTTGCCCCGGCTCAACTCCGCGAGCAGCCGCATGACGTGAGCCGCGAGCGTACCGCTGGTCCCGGTGTACGCACCGCTGAACCGGCGGGCGTCCTGCTCGCACTGCTGGAGGTAGGCGTCGGTGAGGGGTTCAGCCACGTCGGCACTCCTGGTGGCAGGCCGCGTAGCCAGCGATGTCGATAGCAGCGTCGTCGGTCGCCGCTGGCCCCATTTGGCGGGCGATCTTGTCCAAGACCATGACGAGAGCCCAGTCGGCCGGCGTAAACGTCGTGCCGAACGCCGCGTTCACCAGCGACGCCGTCCTGGCGAAATGCTCCGTAGGTGGCCCGTACTTGCCGTGCCGGTCTCGGATCGTGGCGATCGCGTCCCGCAGCGTCTGCTCTGCCGGAGTGACGGGCTGGAAGCCCGGCTCCCACTCGGCGTAGGTCTCGCTCAGGACCGAGTCGCCACGCTGCCGCCCGAGCAGGTGCTCGACGTAGGGCACGTCCGACTCGTCGTGTTGCGTTTCCTCGGTAGTTGCGACAATGTGCCTAGGTTCCGTCGCCCGCGGCGACACCTTGTGGTCATCGGCTGGCGTGGCGTCGAGCCGCTCGCGGACGGCTGCCCGCAGTGCGGCGTTGTGCTCTTCCAGTGTCGTGGTCGTCATGCTTGGTTCCTCGGGGTGAGTCCGCAGCCTATGCCCGTGGTCAAGCCGACCGCACGGTGCCGTCACCCATCACGCGGTAGTTCTGCACGTCGAACGCCCCGCCGTCGTGGACGGTGGCAACGGCGAACCCGTGGTTCCATCGGTTGATGACCGCGTAGTCGGGCCGTAGGTCGCACAGGCATCCCGTGCTCCAGCACGCCGTTTCGTGGTGCCACATGTCCGACTCGGCGTGGTTGCTGGTCCGGTGCGAATGTCCCACCAGGCACGTCGATAGCGTCCGCATCCACGCACCGCGGGCGACGTTGACCGGAGCCGCCATCCCCTTCGGCAGTTCATGGCCGTGCAGCACCGGCAACTTCCCCAGCATGACCGGCCGCTGGTTATCGACGAGTTCGATGTCGAGTTTGTCTAGGTCGAGCCACGCCGTCAGGCTCATGCGTCGGTCGTCGCTGATCTCGGCGGCGTGCTGCCAGAGCCAGTGCTGCCACCGGTCCTCATGGTTGCCGGTCTTGTAGACGATCGGGATGTCGGGGAACTCCTGCCGCAGCCAGCCGAGGAACCCACGCACCGCCTCGAGTTCGCCCTTGAAGTCCCGGTAGGCCGGGTCTTTCATGTACCGGCTGATGGCGTAGAAGTCGGCTATGTCGCCGTTCAAAAGTAGCCCAGACAAGCCCTGCTCTTTCAGGTGGCCGACAGCGGCAGCCACGGCGACCTCAGAGTGATACGGCACATGCACGTCGGACAGGATGCCGATTGGGCCGGTGACCTTCAGGACGTACGGCGTCCAAGGCTGGGCCATCGACTTCGGCATGGCGAGGATCTCGCCGGCTTCTCGCGGGGGACGCGGGACCGTAGGCTTCTGCGTCTTGCGGTTCTTCTTGCCGTGTTGCCCGAACTGCCGCTGCATCCGCATGCGTGCCTGGTGCAGCGTGATCGCGCCGTTACTTTCCTTTACGAGTCGCCTTGCGAGCGTTTGCGCGGGGGCTTCGGGATGGAGTTTTGCGAGCCGCTCGGCCTTTCGCGTTATCGCGTCCCCTCGCTGCATCTGCCGCCTCCTTGCGATGTAGAACTATGTTGCCGTCGTCATCCGGCATCGGGTTGGCACCGTCCGCGTCTTCCTCGTAGTCAACGTCGTCGAGGCCAGTCCACCCGCGCTCATCCGTGCGCTTTGCCACGATGCAGCCTCCTCGCGTTGCTGATCGCTCTCTTGACCAGCACAGTCCCCGCCGCGTCAATGAACGGCAGCCGCCTATTGGTGGCCTCCTCGCGGAGCCAGCCGACGATCGTGGGCACGTTGTCCGCGCACCAGTCGCAGCCGCGGATGTCCATCTCCACGGCACGCGCCAGGCATTTGCACCCGGCCTTCGGCGTGATGCCGATCTTGGCTAGGAGCTTTTTTAGTTCTGTGCCCGGGCCTTCATTCGGCGGCGGCGGGGCATGTTCGACCACTCGCATCTGGAGCAGGCCGCTGCCGGGGTTGTCGCCCAGCAGCTTGGCAATCGCCGCCGCGAGCGTGGCCGGATCCACGCGCCCCGAGTAAGGGATGACCATGCTACGTGTAGTCATGAACAGCACCCCGGCGGATCACAAGCACTGGTACACACAGACTCCAGGCAGTCTCGCGTGCCGTCGATCGCGTGCCGCACTTGCTTCCATTGGTCCCCGATGCACTGGCTACTGGCCGTACCGCCCAGACAGTTGCTCACGGTGAGGTCGTCGATGCAGTCCTGCTCGCTTGCGTACCCGTAGCCGTCGATTACCACCGGGTCCGACTCTGCGTTCAGCGGCGACGAGACTACGGAGACGAGCGTGCCGCACGGGCAGACGGCGAGCACCACGGTGAACGTGGTCACGTCCGGTGACGCCGGCGAGTTCGGCGAACACTGGTTTGTCTTCGTGACCGTGATGGTCACGAGTTTGCAATTCTGCGGGGGGCATAGGTCCAGAACGTCGGTGGATGAGTTGCAAAGGTTTGGAAACGAGTCTTCTACTGACACGGTCTTGGAGTAGAAGACTTTGTAATCCGCGGCTGGATCGCAGTCTGTCTCCAGTTCAGCCGGGTCGTCGCAAGAGGCACAGTCGTCGGCCTCGACCCACCCCTCAGCCGGCAGGTCGTCCTGTGTGCCACGCTCTAGAAGGGCATCGACGATCCAGTCGCCGGTGCCGGGAGTGGCGAGGACAAGTTTGCGAATGTCGGGGATGGCACCTGATGAGCCGGAAAACTCCTGCACGTACCAGTAGCGAGTGGCGCCAGGCAAGCACCAATCCGGTGCCGGCGGCGCGCCGTCTGGACACTGCTCCTCCAGCGCTGCCGCCGTGGCCACCACGCCGTTGATGTACGGCACGCTCCAGCCGAACCACGTGGAGCCGTTAAAAAAGATGTCATCCCGGCACTCGTTAGCCTCCCAAGACTCCTGGAAAAAATCGCGAATTTGCTGCTCAGTCCACCCAGGGAAGTTAATCAAAGCCTGCGCCACCTTTGCATCAACGCACGCCTCTTGTGATTCATATAGCCGGCTTATACAGCCCGGCAGTAGGTCAAGCAGGTCGTCATAGAGACTCAGGGAATACTGGCTAGGCGATAGCTCCCGGGCGTCAAATGCCCAGTCCCACGGAGCGCACGAACAGCAAGCGTCGCACGTCTGGCAGGTGCATGGCGTGCCGCAGCAGGCGCTACATGGTAGGAGCATCACTCACACTCCGCGGCGATGACGTACCAGCCGAACCCGTTGTTGCTCATGGCGACGTAGGCCGAACTGGGAATGGCGGCGAAGATGTTGTGCGCGACCATCGTCCCGGCCGTCGCCGTGGGCCTCGAAGTGGCCGTGGAAGGCGGACCGACGTAGAGCGTGATGACCGCCGACGATGCCTTCGACCACTCCGCTGTACCTACCTTGCCAATCATGATGCGGACGCCTGCCGCCCCACGATCGTTCACAGCGCCGCTCGTCTTCAGCGTAGGGCCGCTACGTTCGACCACCTTGACGGCGTGGCCGATACGCTTGGCGTCATCCTCGCTGAAGCCGTAGACCGGCATCGGTCACCTCGACAGGACGAGGTACTGCAGCCGAGCGGCCGACGTGTACTGCGTGCTCGTCACCGCTCGCAGGCCAAGGGTAATCGTCTCGGCCAACGGCAGGACCGCCGCCATGCCACGCTGAAGCTCGAGCACTTCCTGGCTGTTCGTCCCGTCGAAGCGGCCGATGAATACGGCGTGCGTGCCGGCCGTCTGCGTGGCCAGGTTGCGGAACGCCGCGTAGCCTGGGGCCGACACGATGCCGAGCGACAGCGTTTGCACCGAGGTGCCGATGGTCACCACGCCGGCCGCCGCCGCCTGCGTCGCCTGGTTGGCCTTGACCGATGCCGCGGCGAACCGGTCGGAGAAGTTGCCGTTGTCACACTGCAGCGTGACCGAAGCCTTGATTTCGTCAGCCATTAGATGCCCGCCTCCGTAAACAGGTTGCTGTGGACTTTCTCTTCATACGGATACGCCTTGCGCGTGAATATGTAGTCCTTGGCATTGGGGCCGGTGATCAGCGTTGGCAGAACCGCCAGTCCGCTGCCGTCGAGCTGCACCGGCTTGCTGACTGGATTCCCGGCAAGGTCGAGGATTGCCCGCCGCTCGCCGCCGACAACCTCATTGAAGCCAGCGTCGTGGAACTCGACGAAATGCCCCTTGGGGTCGTACAGCCATTCGACGGAGACAACCCACTGGTCCACCTTGTCGTCGAAGTCCGCGTTGTAGCCGACACACAGCATCGTCCGCCGCGATGCACCTAAGAAAGCGACCTCGTTGGTCGTGTTGACGTAGGATGTTAACGCGGCAATGTTTGGACTGACGACCTTGGTGTTGGTGTACGTCAGCCGAAGAAGGCAGCGGTTTTCCGTCAGCCCGTCCACCGGGTCGCCCGCCGAGTTTGTTGCCGGCTTGGGGGCAGCGTTGTACTCGCCATTCTCGCCCTGGTCCGTGAGCGGGCATTCCTTCTGTTCGGTCGAGATGCTAATCCGCTTCCACGTTTCGGTCTCTTGATCTTCAGGCGATGGCTGCTCCGACTCGTCTTGAGCCTCGTAGGTCACCGCAATCTTGATCGCACGGTCGGCGTCGTCGCCCTTGTAGTAGGACAGTTTTCGCGACTTCACCTTGAACATCACACCCGCAACCAGCCGGGTTTCGCCGACCTTCGGGATCGTCGCATTGCCAAGGTTGGTCCACGACGTGGAGTCGTCAGCCAGCGTGCCGAAGTCGGGCGTGCTGTCGTGCAACGCCAGAAGGTCCACGGACCCGGCAAGCGTGATTCGGCCCTTGTCGCCCAGCGTTTCGCCGTACTCGAAGGACCGCAGTTCTCGAACGTCGATGATAGCCATTAGCCGATCACCGCCAATCCGGTCGGGTCGAGCCTATCAGCGATGTCCTCCAGAGCGTCAGCCGACCGCTCTGTGTTGTCGGCCGTCTTGCGGGCGTCGTCCTTCACGTCGAGCCGAGGGTCGGCCCCGCGCATGATGTTGTTGCGGAACGCTTCGCCCTCGGACGAGCCGACGACGATGGCACGAAGTTCCTGGCTCGAGGCGCGGATCGCAGCACCGACGGCCTGGGCCACGGGCTGCGTGCCGTCTGGATTCGTTCCGCCGTTGGCAGCGTTCGCGGAGGCGTCGGCTTGAGCCTTGGCGAGAGCAGTGTCAAAGGCACCGAAGGGGTTGGTGATGTTTGCCATGCCGCTCGCAGCCAATCCATCGGCGGCGGCCCCGTACACAGCAGCTTCGGAAAACGCATCATTCGCCGCGTCCTCTAGGAACGTCGTGCCGCGGACCACGTCGCCGAACTTGTCCCAGCCCTCCGTCAGTCCGTCAGCCACCTTCATCCCGAGCCGCAGGTCAGCGGCGATGTCTGTCGCTCCAACCGCCTCTGCCATAGACGCGACGGTGGACATGACCCCCTTGATGGGAGCCATGATCATGTCCACGAGAAACTTGCCCAGCATGCCTATTACGTCCATCAGGACGGCGATGCCTTCCTGAACCGCCGACAGACCCTTCAGCAGGAACCCGAAGGCGTTCATGCCGATCTGTCCCATTGCAGCCAGCCCGGCCGACGCCAACTGCAAAACGCCGTACATGAAGGTGAACGCGCCAACTACCATTTTCAGAATGAACACAAAACCATTGGCGAGACTTGATGCGAGGCTCCAGCCGCTCGCGTTCTGGGCGAAGAAGTCCACGATCAGGGTCGCCACGGCCGTGATCGCAGGCGCGATGCCAGCCGTGAACTGGTTGATGAATCCCTGCACAAGCAGGGAAAGCCGCCCGAATGCGTCCCCCATCCCCTCGATGGCTGCCGTCTGCTCGCCGCTCATCTTCACGCCAAGGTTCGTGAGCAGCGTGTCCATCTCGCGAATGCCTTCGCCGCCTTGCCGCAGGAAGTTCAGCATCCCCTGGCCCGACCGACCGAAGATGTCGATCGCCGCCGCGGCCTGCATCTCAGGCGGCAGAGCAGCGATGCGGTCAGCAATCAAGGCGAACTGGCCAGCGGTGTCGAGACCCGCCATGTCCTGCATCGTCAGGCCGAGACCCTGAAACGCTTTCACGGCAGCCGGCGTGCCAGACGCCAGTTCGCTCGTCATGCGGGCCGTGCGACGCAGTCCGCCAGTCAGTTGCTCCTGACTCACGCCGACTTCGCCGGCCGCGTGCTGGAGAACCTGCAGCTGCCCCGCTGCCACTCCCAGTTCGGTGGCGAGATTGTGGACACCCTCGGCGTAGGCCATTGCCTTGCCGATGGCCACGAACGGGGCCGTAAGGGCAGCGATGACACCCAGCGGCAGGAGCAGGCTCTTCATCGCCCCGCTTAGGATCGCCACGCCCACCGCCGCCGTAGACGCTCCCCGGCCAAGCCCAAGAACCCCCAGCGTGGCACTGGCAAAGCCGCTGCCCATCCCGCCGGTCATCCGGCTCACCAGCCCCTGGAAGCCGCTCAACTGCTTCCCAGCGCTCGCCAGCCCGGCAGTCAGCCCGCCCGTGGACGCCGTGATCGAAACGTTGACGCGGCCGAAGTTCTTCGCCATCACCCGCCTCCGATCGCACGGAAGGCCGCCACGATCTGCTCAGGCGTCTGCGTCCGCTTCGGCACCGGCATGAAGTCGTCAGGCTTGCGACGCGGCGAACCCTTGGCACGGTGGGCGGACGCGAACTGTGACATGGCCATCGCGTCCCTCAACCACTCGTCGCCCCACGGTTCCAATTGGTAGTAGCCCATCCAGCCGTACAACTGATCGACACTCATCGAGTCCGCCAGGCCGCCAGGCTCTTCGACGTTCCAGATGCCCAGCTTCAAGGCCAGCCGGTAGAGGAACTGCAGGACCGGCTGGCGCTCTATTTTCCCGCCGCTTCCTCCACCGGATTCGCACCGAGCCCGTTGAGTTTGAACACCGCATCGACGATCCGCTGCACGGCGTCGGCGTCGAACTCGCCAATTCGCTCCTCGTCCGCCTCGGTGAACAACGCCTTGCCGTCGTCATCAACGCACGACAAAGCCACGACCTTCGCGGACACGTTCTTCAGGTTGACCGACCCGCCGACCTTGCCGCCGGTGGCGATCTCCTCGAAACGGTTCCGCATCCGGCTGGTGAACTTGGTGACCCACACCTCGGCGTCCTCGCCAAGTTCGGGCACCGGCACCTTCACCTTGGGCAGCGGACGCTTCCGCTTGAAGAACTCATCACGACTCAGAGCCATGCGCGCCTCCCTGCGTCACACCAATCAACCAAGGGCACCCGAGAGCTTGATCGTCACGGAGCCCGACTGCATGTCTTCCATCTGGGCACCAGCCTCGTAGCCGGTCATGTAGCCGAACGCCGACCACAGCGTCACGGCCGTGCCACCGTTGGCCCAGTACACGCTCACCACCTGATTGGTGGCGACGTTCGCCAGGTCGGCGACGGGCTTCACGGCAGGGTCGTGCAGCACCTCGACCGAGACTTCGCCGGGGTCGTAGATGCTCGAGGCCACGAACTCCTTGACCGACGACAGCATGTGCGTCGCATCGGCCACGGCCCGCGTAATGCCGTTGTGGTTGACGCCGGTGATCTTGTAGCCGGTCGCGGTGTGCAGCGCGGTGCCGAACGAAACGTAGGTGCCCTGTCCGATGTCAGCAGCCATGTTCAACTCTCCGAGTGTGTGATCTCGACTGTCAGGTCCGTCCGGTAAATGGGCGTCTGGTCGCCGGGGTTGGCAGGCTCTTGCTGGTCGTTTTCGTCCTTGACCGTAACGAGCCGAACCGCCGCCGTCCGCTTGAATTGTAAGGCTGCCCGCACCGCTCGCCCGAGGTTGCGGCAGTCCACCAGACGGGTCGAAATACACGACACCGTGTAAGTCGTCCGCGTGATCCCGGTCATGCCGGTCATGTGCATGTACGGCCCACGGCTGGCGTCCTGGCGGTCGATCACCAGGCACGGCATCGCCGTCCCTTGCGGAGCCTGGACGGCGTAGATCCGCGAGCCGACGGAGGCTGCGATGTCGGCCGAGACCGACAGCAGCTGCAGTAGGGATTCGTCGATGAACGTCGTGGCTGGCATCACTTCCCTTTGGCATCGCGGCGGGCGTTCTCGGCTTCAGCCTTCACCACCGCCCGGCCGAGTTCCTGAATCAGTTCGTCCCTGATCCGCGGCAGCGTCCTGTCCGCCCACTGGCCGAACTTGCCCGTGCCGGGGACGGCAGCCACCTCGGGGAAATAGGCAGCCCCGCCGCCTTCCGCCCCGATCAGAGCCACCTTGCCCATCAAGTACGGATACCGCTTGGCCATCGTCATTGGCACCCGCAGCATGGATGCGTTCTTCGGCTTGCGGACCTTCACGCCGTTTTCGATCCACCAGGCGTGGTAGCCGAGCCCGCCCTTCTTGAATTTCTCGCCACGGCGGAAACCGAGGACGGCCGTCTGGGTCTTGCCGCGAACCTTGGCTTCCGTGAGCACGCCCACCGACCGCCGCAGGTTGCCCGTCGGCCCCTTTGCGACCAGGGCTTTGACCTCGGGGATGTACGGCTTCGTCACCTTCTTGACGCTCGCCCCCAGGTACTTCTTCTGCACGCCAATCCGCAGCCCATCAAAACGCTTGAGAACGTCTTGGATGTCCGATGCACTGGCACTGACTTGGAAAGCCATCAGTCCGTGACCTCCGCCACCAGTAGTTCGTGCTCGGCCCGGTAGCCGCGCTCCACCACGCTGGTGATCTCGAACGTGCGACCCTCGCAGACGATCCGCATCTTGGCTTTCAGCCCCGGCGTGTAGTGCAGCATCACCTTGTGGGTTACGTCGGAGCCGGTCGCCATGGCCGACACGCTCTCTGATCCCGACAGCGGCATGATGCCCACCCACCGAGTAGCGAACGTCGCCCACGACAGGATCGGTTCGCCGATGGCGTTGGCCGACTCCGTCGGAGTCTGGATCGTCGCCAGCCGGTTGAGCGTGCCAGTCTTCATGTACCAACGACCACCAGCGTAAAGCTCGCCGTCCCCGAGTACGCCGAGACGTTGAAGCCCGCCGTGCCGCCGCCACGGGCATCCGACAACGCAACACGGCTCGCGGAACTGATCGCCGCCCCCGACCCGGACGCCTCAGCACAACGGGCCGCAGCCGAGGCAGCGAAGGCGAACCGGTCCACTGTCGCGAGCGTGACGAGCGATCCGTCTGCGTCCCGGTACGTGCTGGGGGCCACAGCAATCGCCACAGAGGCCGTGCCGCAGGTGCCAGCGACAACCACCACCTTGCCAGACGTGTAGGCGTCCGTGCTCGTCAGCGAAATCCGCTGGACGCTTTGCACCGCTGTGCTCGTCGCCGAATCCGTGAAGCCCACGTCGATCGCGATCCGTCCCTCAATGCTCATGCGTATTGCCTCCACCGGAGGTTGGCCAGCAGGGCCGATACGGCGAACTCAAGTTCCTTGGAGATGCTGCCGACGAGGACGGACTCCCGGTTCGCATACCAGAAACCCACCAACATCTTGATCGCATGCTTGGCCGGCGTCGGCACGTTCGCCGCTCCACCGTAGCCAGCCAGGTACGTCACCTGCACCGCCTTGTCGTCCAGCCGCACGTTGGGCCAGTTCTCCAAGTACAGCGGGTACAGAAGGGCAGGAACGTGGTCGCGGTCTAGGCGGAACTGCTGCGTTCCAGACTGCGCCCACGTGAGTGTCTGCGTGGTGCCACCTTGGTCCACGTAGGAAATAGTCACCGTGGCGTTCGTGGCAACCGAAGCCAGCTGCACCGGCGGGCGCGGAAGCGCGATGCGGAGGCTTGGGAAATCATCGAACGCCACGGTGTAATGTTTGTGGGCGAAGGTGCGGTCGCAGTAGTCCTCGCACCAGGCGGTCGCCGTGTCGATCAGCATGCCGATGTAGTCATCGTCGGTCGTCATGTCGACGATCCGCAGATGCTCCTTGGCCTCGGCCACCGACACGGGCCGGTCACCCGTCCCGCTCGCGGTCGCCACGATGAGCGACCGGTAGTAGCTACTTGCCCGCACGGCGTCGCCTCCCAGCCTTGGCGTAGGGTGCCTCGGCCCGCTCGAGCTCCTCTGGCTGGTCGGCCACGGCGAACCGGATCTGCGGCTGCTCGTTCCGCACGGCGTAGCCAGAACGCACCAGCATGTCCGCCAGGCCGCCAGTCACGTCCACGACCTGCCCCGTCTTGTAGGTGCGGACCGGTCGAGTGATCCGCACCGAGACCGTCGGGTACTGCGTGCTGCTCATTGCCACACCTTGTCCGGGGGTTGCCCGCCTCGATCCCAGAAATCCCCAGGATGCTGGAGCAACGGCTGCATGTTGTGGTCGGGCCATTTGAACCAGACTTCGGCATGCCCCAAGGCGACCCGCGGGCAGACGCCCAACTTCAGCCCGGCCTTCTGAGCCTCGATCCAGAAGTGGATGTCGTCGTCGATCCGGCCGTCGTCCCACCGGCCATCGGCGTTCGGTCTGCCGAAGAACCACGGGTGCGGCATCTTCTTCAAGGCCGACGCCCGCAGGAGCGTGAACCCGAAGTGAGCCGTGTTCACCGGCATGATGTTGTGATAGATCAGCTGGTCGCGGCCGATGCTCCCGGCCCGCGTGCCGTCGTCGCTCATCATCGTGAACAGCGGCTCATCGTGCCGCCGCTTCATCTGCACGGCAGCGACCACGTCGTAGTCCGACGCCGAGGCGTAGGTCAGCAGACGAGGTAGTGCATCGGGCTGGAAAATGGAATCGTAGTCGAGTGTCAGGATCCACAGCGGAGGGCCGTCAGGCTCGGGGTCGTTCTCGACCATGTCCGTGAGGACACGCTCAAGGCACTGCCCCCAGAAAGCCCCTTCCAGCCGCACGGGTGCGACTCCGTAGGGGATGAGCCCTCTAGGCCAGCAGAACATGTGGTCTTGCCAACCCAGCCTAGGAACAGAGAACGCGCAATGAACGCGAACCGGCCCCGAGCCAGTATTCAGCACAGCCGGCTTTATGCCGGCGATCGGAGAAGCAGCCGCGCCCACGGCAACCTCCTTCAAGTTGTCGAACTACTCAGCCCAGGACCACGCGGTTGGTGACGTTCGCGTCCGACGCCGAATCGACGCCCGACTCGCCGCGACCCAGACGGGCCGCCACCACCACCGTGTTGTTGCTCGCGTTGCTCGTCGCAGACGAACTCGGCGTGACCGAGACCTGCACGTAACGCTTGAGGCCCTTCGTGCTGACCTCGAACCGGCTGACGTTGACGGTCGCCGTGTTGCCGACGCCAGCCAGCGTGTAATCCGTGTTCTGGATCAGGCTGGCGATCGTGCCGTAGCTGCCGTCCGTGTCGCTGTGCTTCAGCGAGACCACGCTCGGAGCCGCCGTGTTGGCGATCGAGCGGTAGCCCACGTCCACCGACAGCGAGTCGTAGCCGAGGCAATCGACCGCCACGGTCAGCGTGCTGGCCGAAGCGAGACCCGTAGCGTCCGTCAGGGCGACCACGGAACGAGAGTTCTGGAGATGGTTCACGGTTCAGGGTTCCTTGATGGTGCTTGGGTCAGAGGATGAGGGCCACGACCGGACCGGCGGTGTTGGCGTCGCCAACGTCCGAGGTCACCGCGTCGTAGGACACGGTGGCCTGGAAGTACGTCTGGTCGAACTCGATGTACCGGTCGGTGCTCGCCCGCACGGCAACCTGCCGACGGAGGGCGAAGTGGGACGAACGCTTCAAGTCGCCGAAGAGGGCCACGCACTGGGTAGCGGCGGCAGTCTTCCGCATGACGTTGTTGAAGAACACCGGCCACCCCATGAACACCGGCCGGCGGACGCCGTCCACGATCTCGCTGGCAAGGGCACCGTTGCCGCCGAGGGCCAGCGACTGCATCGCCAGAGCGTGCATCTGCGGGGTGGTGTACCAGCCGCAGGTCGGGCTCTGAGAAGCGTAGGTCGGCAACTTGGCGATCGTGTTGGCGAAGTCGTCGACCGTCAAGGCAGTGACCGCCGTCTGGCTGGAGTCGTGGATGCCAGCCGTCAGCGTCTCGTTTTCAAACTTCCACTGGATGCCGCGGATGCCGCCGTAGGTGGAAGCCCCGGTCCCGATAAAGCCGTCTTCGTCGATCCGCAGGGCGATCGCCAGGGCGAACTCCTGAGCGACCAGCCCGGCCAGGTCGATGGCCGAGTCGTCGATCAGCTGGTTGGGGACGCGGGTGCCGACGCGAACTTCCTTGCTGGAGAGCAGGACATTGTCGGTCGCCATGTCCGTCACGACCGTCTCAGCGTTGGCGCCGGTGTGGTACGCGGTGTTGCCGGCGGTCCGACGCGGGATGTAGAGCGTGTCGCTCGTCATCGTCAGGTTGTTTGCCTGGGCGGGAAACGACCCATAGGCATCGACCAACCTGATCAACGTTGATGCAAAGGTGTCAGGAATCAGCACCGCACCCTTGCTGTTGTCGTTGGGCGACAGGGCGCGAGCCTCGACGTGCTTCTCGTACCACGACCGATCCTCGGCTCGGCCGAGGACGTAGCCGCGAATCCAGCGGCCGCAGGCCTCGGCGTCCGAGGACGACCGGAACATCGTGGCCTTGCCGCTGTCGCGGGACGGACGGGCGACCGGCTCAACAGCCGCAACCTCGACCGGCTTCGCAGTCGCAGCCACCTTGCCGCGGAGCGACGTGATCCGCTCGGCGATGGAGTGCTCGCGGGCAAGCTCGGCCTCGAGACGCTCACCTTCGACGGCGAGCTTCTCCATCTCGGCGGCCTGCTCGGCGGAACGGTCCTCGACGGCCGAAAGGTCGGCGAGCATCGCAGCCACAGCGGCGGCGCGGTCCTGAAGCTTCGAGAGTTGAGTGGCCATCCGTGGCGCTCCGTAGTTGGTGAACGGTGACAGTCCGTGTACGTCGTTCACACTACGGGAGCAAAGGGCGATGACCTAGCGTTTCGGTTGTACGTACAACGAACGTCTGTAGATGTACTCGCTCGGCACGACCACCTTCGTGCTGAAGTCGCAGCATTGGCACTCGACGTAGCGAACCTGCTGATCGCCTGCCGCCTTGCTGGTACGTGTGCGAATGCGGCCACGCTTGCACTGGGGACACACGTCGCCTGGTCTAGCCACGCAGATGGCTCCTGAGCTTGGCAGCCCGCAGGCGAGCCGCCATCCGCACCGCCAGATTCGTCAGCGTCTTGCCGTCGTTCGCCGGCTCGGCCTGGACCGGAGCCTCTTCCTGCTCAGCCATCCACGCCTCCATGCTGCGACGGGCAACAGCCGCAGACGATGACGAGTATGCCGGGTGTGTCACGACAGACACGTCGAACAAACCAGACACCTCGCGGATGGAGCGACGCGGCACGCCGTCTTCGCCCGGTGCCCACGACTGCCCCTTCTGCTCGACCGTGAACGCGAACGATGAGCCGCGAAGGTCGCCGCGGGCCGTCAGTTCGCCGATCGTGCGGCCCAACTCCGTGTTTGGCAAAACGACCGAGTACCGCAAACCCTTGTCGTCGCTTGACAGTTCCAGCGTGCCTGACGACGTGCGGCCCAGCAGCTGGTTTGCGTCGTGGTTGAACAGGGCCACCACGTCCCGCTTGCCACGCTGGCGGTTGAGAACCTTGTCGAATGCACCCGGCAGGATCGTCTCGCGAAACCCGCCTAGGTCTACCGAAGTGGTGTTGTAGCGGACGGCGTAGCCAGACAACACCGTGCGGCCGTCGGCCCGAGTCTCGACAGCCACGCCACCGTCGTCGGCGAACTCCCAGTCACGCCGCTCGATCTCCGTAGCCACCGCCACGTCCGTCTCGTCAGCCATCGCTCGCCTCCGTGCTCGGGGTGTCCTGGGCCGGCTCGTCTTCGCTCGGTTCGTCCTGCTCCTCGGGCACGTCCTCCACCGGCTCGGCCACCGGCTCAGCACCAGGGGGCAGCGGGCCGAGGTTCTCCTTCTGCCGCACTTCCTCGGGCGTCAGCCACTTGTTGCGGATGGCGATCTCATACGCCTGGTAACGGGTCGTGATGTCGCTCCGCAGCAGCCCTTCGACGAGGAACTCCGCGTACAACTCGCCGTCCTCGGGGAGCACGTCCCGCTCGATCGCACCCTCAATCCGCCGTAGCCACGGGGCAATCGTGAACTTCTCGAACGACACCATCTCGCTCTGCAGGTTGCCCCACGTCGCGCGGCCCAACTCTTGAATCATGTGCGGCGGCATCCGCCAGATGCGGCAGATGGCCAGCAGCGATTGCATCCACAGCTCGGCCAGTTGGCTCTCTTGATTCGTGGCCGTGATCGTGTCGGCCTTCAGCCCGTTGCTCAGCACCGCCGTCTCGCCAGCGTTCCGCGCCCCCTTGTGCCGGGCGTTCCACGACTCGCGAAGCCCTCGCCGCTGCTCCTCGTTGAGCACCTGGTCGGTCGTGAGGATCAGCCCTGGCTGGGCGTTGTTGCGATAGAACGTGGCAGCGTAGCCCTCCAAGCTGCGGGCCAGGCTGATCGCATCGCGGCCCAACTCAATCGGCACCTCACCGTGAATGCCGTCGAACGAGATCCACGGAATGTGGCAGATCTGGTCGTCGCGGTAGATCGTCTGCCGGCCCGTCTTCGGGTCCGTAAACAGGTACGTTTTTGTGCCCTCGTCGTCCGCCTCGACCTTCATGCCGGCCGGGTTCAACGGCCGCAGTTCGGTCACCTGTCCATCGGGGCCGCGGAACTTGTACTGGTAGGACGAGCCGTAGAACCCCATGTGCAGGCAGATCTGCTCGACCCACTGGTAGCGGGTCTGGTAGCGGTTCGGTCGCTTGGCGAGCACGTTGTAGATCGCCAGATCCTTGGCCCGCTCCGACGTGTAGTCGTCACGCTTGCGGTAGACGTGCAGCGGCAGGCAGGCGACGGTCTCGGCCACCACGCGGGCACAAGCCATGTAGGCCGCCGTCCGCATGGCGGTCTCGGGGGTTACCCGCACGCCGCTCTCGGCAGCAGCCGCAACCAGGTCATCCCAGCGGCTCATCCGCGTCTCGAGCCAGCGGATCTCAGGGAGCGTCGCATCCATGCGGTGTTCACCAGAAGGAAAGTTCGGGCATCGCCTGCGGCGTCAGGCTTTCGCCCATGTGCGAGCCAATCGCCATCACCAGAGCCACCATGCCGTCGATGCGTTCCGTGCTCTTCGCTTTGGATGGCTTGATGTTGCCGGCCGAGTCGCTCTGAACCGCTACGTTTCCTGCTTGCCAGCCTAGCACCGGATGTCCAGCGTGCCGCAGTTTGCCGTCGATCGTGAGTGCCTCCAGACGCTTCGCCGGGGCACTCATCGACGCGAAGCCTTGCCCAAACATCTGCACCGGCAATCCCTCGGCTACGAGCTCCTGTGCCAACATCGTGGCGTTCCATCGGTCGATGGCGATCTGCTTCGGCTGGAACCGGCCGCAGAACTCCATGATGTCCCGCTTGATCGTGGCGTAATCCGTGCTCTTGCCGTCCGTCAGCCGCAGGAACCCGTCCCTCGCCCACTGGGTGTAGGGCACCCGGTCAGTCCGCTCCCGCTCAGCGGCGTTGGCCTCAGGGCACCAGAACATCGGGACCACGTCGTACCGGCCAGACTCGTCGGGAAACACAGCCACGAATGCCGACGTGTCCCACGTACTCGCAAGGTCCAGCCCCGCCCAGAACGGGCGACCCTCCAACGGCTCGAGCTCCACGCCGCAGGCAGCCCACTGGTCAGGACGAATCCACCGGATGTCGCTGGTCGTAGGGATGTTCAGCCGGTACCGCAGGAAGGCGTTGAGTTTCGTCGCGGAGTTCTCGGCCTCCTTGCAGTCAGCGGCGAATGACTCCTCGCTGATCGTCTCGCCCAAAGACGGGTTGGCCTTGTGCCAGATCTTCGGCGACTTCCAATCGTCCTCCCGGTCCGCCGCGTAGATGCAGCCGAAGAACGACGGGTCGAACGTCGGGTCGGCAATGCACCGCTCGGCGTAGTCGTGCTGGTCGTACCACAGGTGGGTCTTGTTCGCCTCGCCCGCCGTGGTGATGGACAGCACCAGCGGCTGACGCCTAGCGGCACCGCCGTACCGCAGGGCATCCCATAGCCGGCGGTCGCCACGCTGGGCATGTAACTCGTCAAAGAGCAGGCAGGAGATGTTCAGCCCCTCAGCCCGGAACGCATCCGCAGACAGCACTCGGTAGAACGAGTTGCTCCCGCGATGCACGATCGTCTTCCGCGAGTCGAGCACCTCCAGCACCTTCGACAAGGCCGGCGATGAGCGGACCATCGACGCGGCTTCACGGTAGATGATTCCAGCCTGTTCGCGGTCCGATGCCGCACCGTAGACCTCGGCCCCGGCTTCCCCGTCAGCGACCAGCATGTAGAGGGCGATGCCGGCAAGTAGCGTGGACTTGCCGTTCTTCTTGGGGATCTCGATGTACGCCTGGCGATGTAATCGAGTGCCGTCAGGCTTCAGCCGGCCGAAGATCTCACCCAGCACGTACTTCTGCCACGGCAGCAGCAGGAACGGTTGCCCGGCCGTCTGACCCTTCGAGTGCTTCAGCACCGTCTCGAAAAAACGGTACACCCGGTCGGCCTTCGCCTGGTCGATGCCAGGGCGATGCTTAGCCGTGGGCGGCGAAGAACTCTTCGAGCTCGTCCTTTTTGACTTCGACTTGCGTGGCAAGCTTCGTTCTCGACGAGGGATTGAGGCCAAAGTCAGCCTCTAAGACGTGGAGTTGTGCCGCTAATTTGTGGGCTATCGCAACCTCTGGACGCTGGGCGATGTACTTGATGTCGCCCTTGTCGTTCAGGATCGGGTACGTGTCGCCCTCTTTTTGGAGTTTCGCACGGGTGGCAAGCCACCATTCGTATGTGTCGCAGTACCTCGCCAGTGCCTCGATGTCGGCCTGCGTCATCACTCGCACGGATTGAAGTAGCGGCAGCACCCTGCCCCAACGCTGACGAGCGACCGGGCCGAGGTACTCTGGCATCTCCACCCCAGTCTGCGGCGGCGTCGGCTCAAGTTCGTTGAGGCGTCGCTTTCCTGGGTTGCCACGCAGGATCTTCAGCTGCGTTGGAACCGGCGGCCTGCCCTTCCTGGCCATGACCTACCCCCTATGCGACTTTTGCGGGCGCGTTTTCGTGCTTCCCGCACGTGATTAATATTCGGCCCAGTAAATGTTTTTCGCCGTTTCGCCGCTAAAACAGCCTAGTTTGGCCTATCCGCCTTGCGTGTTTCCTGACGTTACACGACAAGCACGCACACTGGCAGTTCTGTTCGACGTGATCGCCGCCCTTAACCATAGGGATGATGTGGTCAAGACTTGCTGTCCTCGGATGCAGCCTTCTTGTCACCTTGTGCCGCTTGGCCTTCCTCAGCACGGCGCGCCCGCACAGCTGACACCGCCACCCGTCACGCTCAAACACCGCGCGGCGCGACACGTTGGTATATCGCACCCCGTACAGCATGGCTCGGGACTTGAAGTCTCCACGGTGCAGGTTGCACTGGTCGCAGGACGAACGCCCCCTCCCGTTGCGATTGTCCGCCTGGATGTCGCAGCGACAGTGCTTGCATGACCTGCCAGCAGACACTGGGCGTAGGCGGACGCCAGTGCGACGCTGGTAGGCGTCCCTCGTCCTTTGCCTCCCGTGCTCCAGCCCGCACGCCTTACTGCACGTAGCCGTGCTTCTTGCTCTTCTGCCTGACACGCACGGCGTACCACATACACGGCACTCAGGGAGATCATCGAGGCACGCCCCGAGAAGCATGCCGAACATGCCAGCGATGATACTGGTGGCCTCGCCCATCTTTTCGCATTGACGGCAGCGATAGGGAGCCATGCCGTCATCAACCCACAGAACTACTCCGCACGCCCTGCACCGGTGGCCATTATCCCGCAGCACTTCGTATTGCGGCAGGCCGTGCGTAAGCGCCTCTTGTGCCGCTTTTAGGCGTTTCCTGCGAGCCTTGTCTCGCCTTCTCGTCTCGGCATTCTCGTGAGCTCGCTGGCAGGTCGGGCAACGCGTCCTGCGACGGTTGCGAGAAGCAGGAATATCCGTGCCGCAGGAAACGCACGGCACATGATGACAGTGAATGCTCATGCACACATGCTGTCGCATCCGTCAAGCCTTCTTGCGTCTCGCTACATGGCCGAACGCGCCGCCCTGCTCTTCCATCACGGTCTTGCGACTGTGGCAGCTGCGGCAGAGCGTCCGCAGGTTGCCCATTAAGTCAGACCCGCCCGCCACCTTTGGCACGACATGGTCAACGTGGGCCTCTCGCCCCGTAACGATCCGGCCGCATTGCTGGCACTGCCAGTTGTCTAGGAGCAGCCTTTCCGCCCGAGCGAGCCTCCACGCTCGCCTTCCGTATCCAGCCTGCGACTGATTCCTGACTGTGCCGCTGTTCGCCTTGGGCTTCCTGTTCACCCACGGCGGCTTGAACGTCGGTATTCGGTCTGGCACGTCAGCCCTTGAAGACGGCGGTCCCGATGGTGCCCGTGCTGTTGGTGGTGGCCGACAGCAGCTTGATGAACTGCGTTGCGAACACCTCGTCGGGCAGGGCATAGGCACGGCCGTCGGTAGTGGACGCGGCGAGGGTCACCTTCACCACGGCTCCGTCCTTGTCGTACAGCTGATAGAACGGGCCGTTGGTCGTGTCGCTGGCCCAGATGTTGATCTGGGTGGCTGCGGTCACCATGGTGCCGACCTCGATCATGCCGCCTGCCATGTCGAGCATGGGCAGCGTGTTGGCGACCGAGGTGGCGGTCGAGAGCGTGAACGCGAACGTCTTCGACTTGCGGCGGATGCGGACTTCCGACATGGCTATGGCTCCTGGTGAGGCACGGGTGCGGCCCGATGCACGGCCTTTCGCTTCAGCCTACCCTTCGCCAGCGACTCCGCCGGAGGTTGCTCACCGCAACCGGACCGGCCAACCAGGCACGACGTTGAAATCCGACGGCGCGGGTTGCGGGGACGGCGGCGACTGCAATCCTGTCATGTAGTCCGCCTCGGTGATCTCCTCAACGGCGCCGCTGCCGAGGATCTGCGGCAGGATCGTAGCGGCTGGCTCCCACGTTGCGAACTCGTCATGCACCGCCAGTACGACCCGCCCTGATCCGTCCCTGGGCGATACGGCCACCGGGTCAAAGCATGTCAGCGTCCTGCCGTCTGCCGACGGATGCCCCCACGCGGCGTCCAATTGGAGCCGGATCGTTTCGTACAGCGACAGGTCTGCCGTGCGAAAAAACCTCATGACAGCGACACTCCCCACTTTTGGGCGAGATACTTTTCGACCGATGACAGTTCTGAAGCCGTCAAGGTTCTGCTGTACAACAGGATTTCGGCTACCACGCCAGAAAAATATCTTAGATTTGAGCCGTCTCTGCCAACTTGAAAGAGTGCATTAGTCTCGTTTGAGCCGGCCGCAAAAGTCCCAGCCTGAGTCCCTTGGGTGCCGTTGACCCGCACCGTAAATGTGGTTGCGTCGATTGTGGTCAGAACGATCTGAGAACTAGCGGCAACAGCACCGCCGACGGTGCTGTTAAACAGCGCATTTCGGTACGATGCCGTCCATCGCTTGGGGGTTGATGACGTATTGACATTGACGCCATTAGAAGATGAACCGCGAGCAAACAGCACTGCCTCAAAATTGGACTTTGTGTCAACCATTGCCGCATCAGGTATCACGGCGATTGCGTACGTTATATACCCAGACAGTGAATTTGCGTTGAAGGTTGTGTTGATCTGGTCATTGGTGCCGTCAAAATACAACGCACCTTTCCCGTTCATTCCAGACGCTCTGTATTCAGGGCGATTGTTGGCGGTCGTCTGCGTGGCCGTAACCCCGCCTACCTTGCTATTCCATTGCGACACAGCGCCGCTGACTGTCGTGATCGTGGAGGCGTCAGCCCCGTCAAGCCATAGTTGCAGGCTGCCGATCGACGACGGGTTGAACCCGCTCGCCTTGGGCCTCAGCAACTTGCCGCTCATCCCCATGGCGTCAGTTCCTCGTTGCGTCAGGCTTGTTGTCGTTCACCAGCCGCGGTTGCAGTGCGTAGAGCAGTTTCGTCTGCTCGCTGATGGTCTGGCTTATTTCCTGCTGCGTCTCGCTCAACTGCCGGACGAACGACCGATGCTCCTCCACGAGCGGCAGCAGCACGTCGTTCCGCAGTACCCAGCCGGCAGCCAAGGCTACCAGCGTTGGAAATCCCCACCGTTCGATGATGCTGAAAAGCGTTTCCTTGGTCGCGTCCGTCATGGTGTCTCCTGCATTGCCTGCATCGCTGCCCGGTTCTCGCGGCTGTCGAGCCACCAGCGGATGAGGATCTTCACGATCTCGCTGATCAACGCCGACAGGACGAGCGTGAGGATGATCCCCATGCCGTACTGCTGCCGCCGCCTCTTGAGCGACTTGGCAAGGAACGAGCCGACGACCTCGGCTTCGCCAACGTCGCACTGCCGCAGGACCGGTGCAGGCCAGCGACGCACGGCGTCGTCAACGACGCGGGCGACGGTATCACGGCCCGCAATACGCAGCCGCAGGGGCAACCGGCCGTAGACGTAGGCAGTCAGGTCGTCGCGGTTCACTGGCACCTCCCGTCAGAGCATGCCTTTCCGGTGCCCTTGCACGCGGGGCAGGTGATGACGATGCGGCCGTCCGTGCTCATGCGTCCGGTGCCGAGGCACTTGGGGCACTTGCCGGCTGGCACGACGGGCTTCGGGGGGGCTGGCGTCGGGGCCGGCTCATGCCGCATCTGCACGACCATGCGTGCCGTCTCGGCGGCCAGGTCAGCGGAGACGCCGTGGTCCGATGGCAGCGTGACAACGCACCCGGCGAACACGACAAGCAAGGCGATAAGAAACCGCATCACAGGATTCCTCGCAGCCAGTTGTCGGGCAGGGCGGTCGGCTTGAACCCGCTGTAGCCGGCGTAGACGTAGGAGTCGCGGCCAGACAGCATCCGGTCCACAACCTCGGCGTCCACCCAAAACGAGCAGTTGCGGACGGCCTCTGGCATGTCCTCGGGGTAGTGCTTGCCGGTGGTGTTCGAGTCGCCCCACGAATTGGCACAGAGCAGGCCAGGACGCTTGCCGAAACGGGCTCCGATAAACGCCATGCAGTGCCACCAAACCCCACCGGCCGAACAAAACCCGTCGGCGTCGCGGGACATGCTGAAGCCCTGCCCGCTGCACACGACGACCGGGTAGCCGTTGCTGATCGCTGCGGCGGCCTCGTTGAAGTTCGTGGCCAGCGTCGTCTCCGAGCACCGCCGCTCCTTGGCGAACGGCTCGAGCACGTCTGGCACGCCGTTGCGGCCCCAGTCGCGATCACGGGCCTGCTTGCCCTCTTCGCGGATGATCGTCCCGGCGTAGTCAACGCCGTAGTGCAGGCAGCCGTAGTCGCGGACGCTCTTGGCAGCGTGAAACCCGGTGGACCCGTCGCCACCAGTGTTCGACCGCTGGCCCCTGGCCTCCACCCGAGAGAACCCGTACAGGCTCGACTCGATCACGCGGCCCTTCCACGTCTCCGGCTCTTTCCGCCAGTGGATGTCGCACGCGGCGAGCACGTCCACGGCGAGCGACGCGCCCCAGCCGACACAACTGCCAACGTTGCCCTGCGAGCCGCGACGCCACGACGGCGAGCAGGCGAGCAACGCCGGGTAGAGCATCACGTCTTCGCCGGCCGCCCGCAGGTCAGGCCCGGCTTGTGCCAGCGTCGGGTGCCGCAGCGTGGCGACGAACGACTCGGCACCTTCGGGATCGGGGACATACCCCATGCCACGGTCGGCCATGCGTCAGCCCCCCGCCCATGCCAGAGCCTTCGCCAGTTCGACGTAGCGGCCGCGAGTGTCGGCAGTGACCGGCACGTCGTCAGATCCCAGCACGGCCTTGTACGAGGCTTCCACGGCCCCCCTGAGCGATTCGTGGCTGCCGGGAGCGTGACCGCCGATCCGCCGCCATGCGATATCGAGAGCAACGGCGGTGAAAGCCCGCAGCTCGCGGGTGTCGCGGAACGCCGGCTGGAGAGCCGTTGACTCGGCAGCCACAACGACGCCGGCCTTGCTCCACACCTCACGCCAGAGTGCCCGGTCGGACGCCGGGAGCGACCGTAGAGCGTCGGCGACCGGCTGGACCGTCTGACGCATGGACTCGCTGGGCAGGTTTACCGTGACCGGGCGCGTCGGCAGGCTCGGGAGCGACGGGAGATTGCCCCACGCGGCCCACAGGATCAGCCCTGCGGCGACTGCCCTGCCGGCCGTGCCGGCGTAGGGCTTGCCACGCTTCCAGGCTTCAATGAGCCACGGGGCGGCTTTGTGGAGATGTGGGCCAGCGACGAGAGCAACCGCCGCCACAACGGCCCCGGCGCGAAGCAGATCATTGGTCATCGTACCCCCTCGGCGAGACTCACAAGCTCGCGGACAAGAGCCTCACCTTGTGGCGTCCGCAGCACGTCGGCCAGGCGAGACACGATCCGGTCGTCGATCTGGCTCTTGGTCTTTGTGGCGAGCCACTCGCCGCCCTCAGACACGATCAGCGACCGCTTGTACGGGTCGCCCTCGGCGAGAAACCGCTGGCCGTAGGAAAGCAGCGGCGACCAGGCCTGCAGAAGTGCAATCTGCTGCCAGATCGAGAGATTCGCCCCGTACTTGGCGAGTTCGGCGGGCGTGGCTTCGTAATTGGCCATGCGATGCGTCCTCCGTGACGTGATTCGACCGCGGCTGTATGCCCCGTCCGAGTGGCAGATTCCCACCGAGTGGGCCGCGATCTGCACCTCGATCCGGCCGCCGCCCTTGGCACGCTGATAGCCAGCCACTAGCGACCTCCGGTTTTCTCAGCCTAACACCGACCATCCGCTGCGGCTTGGCTTGCCGCCGCTCGAAGCATCGCCATTTTCGACTCGATGCCGATCGTCCAGTTCGCATGCCAGACGACGGCCGACGCCGGGACGGTGAACGGCTCGCCCTTCCACGGCTCGCGGTTCCCGAGCGTGCCCCAGTTCGCCACCTTTGCCGCCGGCAGGACCGACATCGGGAGCGGCAGACGCTTGGCGTTCCCCCGCAGAACGGCGATCGTCTCCTGGTCGGGCATGTCCAGCAGCCTCGACATGTCCAGCACCAGCCGCCACCAGTCGTGAACCGCCTGGGTCGAACGAAACAGCATCACCCCGGCACACCACTGGATCACGTCGTCAGAGTAGGCGATCTCGTCGGGCACCATGCGGGCGATCGTCTCCTCGGCCCACCGCTCCACGCCGGGCAGGAACAGGCAGTCGGCATCGACGTACAGCGTGGGCATGCCATCGGTCGGCAGGCTGAGCAGCAGCCTCAACTTGTCGTCCATGCAGGCGTTCCAGCCGGCCTCCTTGAACGAGCCGCTGGGGCACGACTGTGGGAACTCGACCGCCACGATCTCGGAGAACCCGCGGACCCGGTCGAGCACGAACTCGCGGGCCATGGCGGCATGCGACGGCGTCCAAAACGTGGCGAGCCTCAGCATGGTGCCGACCTCCGCAGGGCCGTCGTGTACTCGGCCGGAACCTCCGACCACTCGTCTACCCGAGGGCCGGGCGTCGTCTCAACCCAGCAGCGGTTCAGGTGGTGCTCAGCGTGCCACGCCGCGCCGGGCACGTGAGCACCACCCTCCGCGCCAATATTCTGGATGCGAGCCAACATCGGTCGGATTTCGTACCGCCCCCGGCGAGAGAACTTGTCGAGCACCGTGTCCCACGACACTTGATGGTCGTAGCGTGGCCACGACGCTCGCACCGTTTCCCAGCGGTCACGCCACGTCGCCCAGCCCCAAGGCGTAAACCACGCCTCGCGGAACACGGCGTTGCGGTAGCCAGCCTCGGAGACCGGCGTCTTCTGGTAGCCGCAGATTGAGAACACGCTGGCGTCATGCTGGTACTCCTCGAGCCCCCAGCGTGCGAACCGCAGGAAGTCCCGCCCCGGCACCGTGTCGTCCTCCATGGCGATCACTCGAGCGTGCCGGTCGAATCCGTGGGCCAGTGCGGCATAGGTGTTGATGTTGCAGCCGACCCGCTCGGTGCCGACCAGCACTTCGCCACGACCTCGGAAGTTGGTGGCCGCCTCGATCACCTCGTCGGACACCGGCTCGCAGAGCATGTACACCGGCACGTCTTCGATGCCGTCGCACCGTGCCAGGGCGTCGAGCACCGTCCGCGTGTACTCGGGCCGGCTGCAAAGCGTCATCACCACGCAAACGTCATCCGCCATACGGCACCTCGTCGCTGTAGATCGTGTGCGGCTTCCCGCACCACCGCTGCATTGCCTCTACCGGCGTCCAGTTCGTTCTCTGCTCCATGGCCCGCAGCCGGATCTCGTCGGGTCCGATGTCGTCCAGTTCCTCCACGACGACCCGGCGTGGCAGCCCGTAGGTGGCCCTGAGTTTCGCGGCGACATGCCACGAGATGCCGAAGTGCTCCGCGATCTCTCGCAGTCGCACCTTTGACATCCACATGCGGCAGAACTCTCCCCGATCGACGATTCGGCTCATCCGATGCGTACCCACCAAGACGGAGACGGTTCGTGCGTGATGCCACAAGGCCCGTTGCAGCACTCGTTGACCGCCGTGCGGACCATGAACGGCTCGTTGTCGTAGTAGTCGTGACCGGCGAGGATGCCGCCGGCCTTGACCTTCGGTGCCCAGGCAACGATGTCCCGCGTGCAACCCTTCAGCGAGTGGTCGCCGTCGAGGTACACGAAGTCGAGCGACCGATCGGGGAACGTGTTCGCGGCGGCGACCGAGTCCATTCGCAAGATGGAGCACCGGTCCCGGTTCTTCAGGGCCACTAGCAGGGCTTGCTGGTGCCGCTGTTCGTGCTCGTCGTCCGACCCGTTCATCACGTCGTCGTAGCCGTCGATGTGGCACCAGCGGTCCACCATGACGTACTTGCCTGGCCACAGGTCGAGAAAGACCTTCGAGTAGTTCCCCTCGGCGACGCCGACTTCGACGGCTGTGCCGTTGAACCCGAGAGCCTGCAGGTACAGCGGGAACATGTTGCGATGCACGGGCTTGATCATGTGATGGTTACCACCGTTCTGCTTGTCGTGCCGTACATTTTCGAGACGACGAGCCGGCACACCTGAGCGTCGTCTCCGATGATTGGACCGAGTGAGTCAAGCGCGGACTTGGCGATGTTGTCGGCGTCGGCCCGCGGCCACTTCGGAGCGGTCGGCTTCACGCCCTTCTTGTTCAGGTGCGATTTCGGCCGAGCGAACTCGGCGACGATCTCCACCTGCACGGCATGGTCAACCGCTCGCAGGCCAGCCGCTCGAGCAGCTGCGGCGATAGCCTGGCGGTAGGCATGGACCGGATGCTTGGCGGGCACGTAGGCGCGGGCGAACCCGCCCCGAGTCGAGACTCTCGGCCTCGGCTGCGGGACGGGCTCGCCTAGCACGGTGAAACAAACCGGGTTCATTCGCCCCTCGCTGCCAGGTACAGC
>Ga0082207_1000321_pt1 | contig 28142 bp, 20 predicted proteins | sample LakMenEpi10Aug09_FD_71540 | JGI IMG/M metagenome (GOLD analysis project Ga0082207, IMG submission 71540)
TTACTTTGTAGTCATTATCTTTTAAAGCAATTTCAGGAGGAATATCTGCGGCAATACTAACTGGTAAAATGATATAACCGTATTTTTTCCCCTCTGCTTTTCTCATCACTCTACCAACGGACTGTACCACATCCACGACAGAGTTACGAGGTGTGAAGAATATCACCGCATCCAACGCAGGAACATCCACCCCTTCCGATAAACACCGCGCATTGGATAAAATACGGCAAGTATTACCTTGGTTGCTGGTATCATCTTTTAACCATTCTAACCTTTCATTTCTTTGTAAAGCGTTTTGTTTACCGTCAACGTGCTTTAATTCACATTGTAAAACTGTTTCATCTTCGGGGTTTAATTTTTGATAATCATTGATATTCTTAGCGAATAATTTGACAATTTTTTCTGAATCTTCAATGGTGCGACAAAACGCAACCGCGCGTTTCATTGGGGTTTTATCTTCTGTGTCGTCTCCTTCTTCATCATTAAGAATACGTTTTGCTAAACCATTCCAACAACCAATAATTTTAGCTTTATCATCTAAATTTAATACATACTTTCCATCAGAAATTTGTTGTTGAAAAGTTGCATTAACAAAATTTTTATCTACTGCTAATACCATGACTTTGTAATCACTTAATAAGCCAGCACTAACAGCTTCACCAAAATTTAACCTATGAAACTCTTGACCATAGATATCTACATCATCCATTGAACATAATAAAACATCATTTTCCTGTGCTTGAATTTTAGCATCAGGATCATAAATTTTGGGAGTTGCTGTCATGTAAAGACGTTTTTTAGCTTGGATAAAATCTTGATTATGTACCCTGACAAAATAAGATTCATCTTCACCAGCAATAGTTACACCTGTGGTTCTATGGGCTTCATCACAGATAATTAAATCAAATTCTGGTAAACCTTGTTTCTGTGCATCTGCGATCGCTTGAATTGATTGATAGGTGGAGAAAATAACGGTTAATTCTGATTGATTATGTTGATTTTGATTTTGTAGAGACGTTGGATTTTTTTGTAGAGACGTTGGATTTTTTTGTAGAAACGTTGGATTTTTTTGTAGAAACGTTGGATTTTTTTGTAGAGACGTTCCATGGAACGTCTCTACATTTGGGGTATTATTTTCATGGATTTTTTGATAGGATTTAATAATATCATGGGCGTTAGTTGTGGGAGGAAACGCTAAATCATTAACCGTAATATCTGCAAGATCATCATTTTTAGATTTTTGCTTACTTTTACCCACATTCACATCAGAACAAACTGCAATACTATGAAAATTAATATCAGTTTCCGCTGTCCATTCTCGCAAAGTTTGGGAAAGTAAAGAAATAGAAGGAACTAAAAAGAGAATTAAGTTATTTTCTTTAGGGAAATTTTCGGCAATTTTCAAAGCGGTAAAGGTTTTACCAGTACCGCAAGCCATAATTAATTTACCTCTATCTCCCGTTTGAAAACCCGTCAGGACTTTTTCTAACGCGGTTTGTTGATGTGGTCTAATTTGTTTTTTAGGTTTAAGTTCTAAATGATCAGGATTTTTTAAACTGAACTTATCCCAATCAATGGGACTATTTTCTAAATTATAAATAGTAGCACGAATAACAGGAATTTGTTGACCATCTAAAGCTGCTTCGGCGTTTTTACTCCACTTATTTGTAGTGGAAATTATCATCCGTTTTTTAAATAAATTTGTCCCGGAAGTGGTGAAAAATGAATCTATATCTGATTTTTCTAAAGTTTGATTTTCTCCATAACATTTACATTGAATAGCACAATAATCGCCAGTATCTCTGATTACTGCTACTAGGTCAATACCTGTATCTGGCATATTTCCCCGTTTTGGAAAATCCATCCACATCCACACTTGACTAAAACACTCTTTATAAATAGGATCAGTCTGGAGATAATTTAACATTAATCGTTCAAATTTATCTCCTAATTCCCGGGGGGAATCAGAATTTTCTCTAAATTCATTTAAGACTGAGCGAATGGTCATTTTAATTTTTCTACCAGTTTATAAATTTTATTTGTTTATGTTTTTGATGATAATTAAAATTATCATCCTGTATATCCTTAAATCCTGCTTAAGCTAATTCTGATTATATGATAACTACAGTTAAGTATATCTGTAAAGACCTGAATAGGTTAATTTGTATTAACTTTGGAGCAAAAATTATAGAATTGTATAAATTAGATAGGATAATAAGGATATCTTCCCATGTTTTCCCCTGTATAATGAAGTACACATTATATAAAAACATAAAAACTTCCAGGAATACAGGGTAGTATTACCTACCCTACCAGGTTGAAATAGATTTCTTGACCCCGATTACTTCCGTCGTTCTTGTAGTTTCAAATACACAGCCTTTAAATCAACCTGATGATGTGCCAAAGCCACAAGCGTATGATAAAATAAATCTGCAACTTCACCAGCAATTCCATCAGCATCATTATCCTTGCAGGCCATGACTACCTCCGCGCTTTCCTCACCGATCTTTTTCAGGATCTTATTATCACCACCAGCCAATAACTTACAGGTATAAGAATCTTCATGAGGATGATCCCGGCGATCGCAGATCACCGCAAACAACTGTGATAAACTATCACCTGGTGGTGGTGTAACCTTGCCATCAACCTGGTGAAAACAACTACGTTCCCCAGTATGACAAGCAACATCACCCACCTGCTCCACCCCCACCAACAAAGCATCACTATCACAGTCATAACGAATACTTTGCACCTTCTGAATATGACCAGAAGTAGCCCCCTTATGCCAAAACTCCTGACGGGAACGACTCCAAAACCAAGTTTCTCCAGTTGCTAAAGTCCTTTGTAAAGATTCCCGATTCATCCAAGCCATCATCAGCACAGTTCCATCCAAATAATCTTGGACAATTGCCGGTACTAAACCTTGGTCATCATAGCGAATTTTGTCCACAGGGATAGCAGATAGGAGGGATAGCAATTCAGGACGAGACATAGCAGTTAATTTACAATAATTAGTGGAATTAGGATACCATTTTCACCTAATCCTATACCATAGAAATTCTGAGTAACTTTTCACCCTATCTTAAGATAGAAGCTCAATTTTCATCATTACCGACTAGGAGATACCCTTGGTAAACACCTCAATTAAAACCACAAAATCACAAGAAATCTTTGCTGCTGCTCAAAAACTCATGCCCGGAGGAGTGAGTTCTCCCGTCCGCGCCTTTAAATCCGTCGGGGGACAACCCATAGTATTTGATCGCGTTAATGGCGCGTATATTTGGGATATAGACGGCAACAAATACATAGACTATGTTGGCACATGGGGACCAGCTATCTGTGGTCATGCTCATCCAGAAGTCATCTCCGCACTGCACACAGCCCTAGATAAAGGTACTAGCTTTGGTGCTCCCTGCGTCCTCGAAAACATTTTAGCCGAAATGGTCATTGATGCTGTTCCTAGCGTCGAAATGGTGAGATTTGTCAACTCTGGAACAGAAGCTTGTATGGCCGTCTTACGCCTCATGCGAGCCTTTACAAATCGAGAAAAAGTCATCAAATTTGAAGGCTGCTATCACGGACACGCTGATATGTTCCTAGTCAAAGCCGGTTCTGGAGTAGCTACCCTAGGCTTACCCGACTCCCCAGGAGTACCTAAAGCAGTCACAGCCAGCACCTTAACCGCTCCTTTCAATGATTTAGAAGCCGTAAAAGCCTTATTTGAACAAAATCCCCAAGAAATCGCCGGTGTCATTCTCGAACCTGTAGTTGGTAATGCTGGCTTTATTACCCCTGACGCTGGGTTTCTAGAAGGACTTAGAGAACTTACCCAAGAACATGGCGCACTATTGGTATTTGATGAAGTTATGACAGGCTTCCGCATTGCCTACGGTGGTGCACAAGCAAAATTTGGCGTTACCCCTGACCTAACCACCATGGGTAAAGTCATTGGTGGTGGTTTACCTGTTGGCGCTTACGGTGGCCGCCGCGAAATCATGTCAATGGTTGCCCCCGCAGGTCCTGTTTATCAAGCCGGGACGCTTTCGGGTAATCCTTTGGCCATGACAGCGGGAATTAAAACCCTAGAACTACTCAACAAACCCGGAACTTATGAGTATTTAGAAAAAATTACCAAACAATTAGCCGATGGATTACTAAAAATCTGCGCTGATACTGGTCATGCTGCTTGTGGTGGTAATATTAGTGCCATGTTTGGATTATTCTTTACCGCTGGACCCGTGCATAACTATGAAGATGCTAAAAAAGCCGATACCGCTAAATTTGGTCGTTTTCATCACGGAATGTTAGAGCATGGTATTTATCTAGCACCATCTCAATTTGAAGCTGGTTTCACTTCCTTGGCACATACTCAAGAAGATATCGAACAGACCTTAGCCGCAGCGAAAGAGGTGCTATCTAGTCTGTAAATAGGTAGAGGGCAGGGGGCAGAGCGCGTAATTTCAGCCCTGGACCACACCCTTTGCCTTTATAGCAGTTCCTATGCTTGTGAGGTGCAAATTACTTAATCAAAAGTATAGTTATTAAATTCTCTGATATAATCGAACAAAAGCATGATTAGTCCCATTAAGTTGACAGTTCATGAGCTATTGCGTAAATCCCACCTGTTCCTCTCCTAAAAATTCAGGCTCTAGCCAAATATGTGAGGCTTGCGGCTCACAATTGATCTTGCACTGTCGCTTTCGACCTATCAAACCACTAGGTCAAGGTGGTTTTGGGGCAACATTTTTGGCAATAGAGGAAAACTTGCCTGGTAAACCTCGTTGTGTAATTAAGCAATTACGTCCAGTCAGTAAAACTCCTCACCTATTGAAAATGGCAGGGGAGCTATTTGCCAGGGAGGCAGAAACTCTAGGTAGGATCGGTAATCATCCCCAAATACCCAGACTACTGGATTATTTTGAACATAATCAGCAATTCTATTTAGTTCAAGAATATGTGAGTGGCTTAACTCTCCAACAGGAGGTAGTAAAAACCGGGGTTTATAATGAGGACAGAATCTGGAATTTTTTACGGGATATTATGCCATTGCTGCAATACATTCATGAGCAAAAGGTAATTCACCGGGATATTAAACCAGCTAATTTAATCCGTCGTTCTCAAGATAGCAAACTTGTACTTATTGATTTCGGCGCTGTCAAAAATCAAGTCAATCAAATCACCTCTGGTGAATCTAAATCCACAGCTTTAACAGCTTATGCAATTGGTACTTCTGGTTTCGCACCTCCAGAACAAATGGCCATGCGTCCCGTTTATTCTAGTGATATCTACGCAGTGGGAGTGACTTGTATTTATTTGCTGACGGCTAAAATTCCTAAGGATTTAGAATACAATCCCACCACGGGTGATATAACGTGGGAACATCTAGTTAATATTAGTGATCGTTTGACCACAGTATTAAAAAAGATGTTGGAAATGTCAGTACGCGATCGCTATCAAACAGCACAAAACGTACTGCAAGCTTTGGATATGGAGCCATATTTAGATAATTTAACTCAAGGCTTAGTATCTACACCCCCCATATCTACACCAGTACCAACGGAGAAAAATCAAGATCCTGGTGTTCATAATTATACTTCTGATAAAAATAATTCTATAACGAAAATTGCTGAATCTATTCGATCTAGAAAAGAAAAAACGGCAACGGAATTGCAACGTGGATACACTCAGAACGGAGGATCTCTATCTGAACAGCCTCCTGTCAGTAACCGAACTCATAGAAGCATCAATAATTACAGATCTCCATCTGTGCAAAAATTAGATACCAAAGGTCTATTAGTAGCCTATAACACAGGCGAACGGGATTTTTCCTGCTACAATTTTACGCTCTTGAATGTAGTTAGAGCTAATCTATCAGGAGCTAATTTTCATTCTGCTCAATTTCATAAAGCCAATTTTCAAGGAACTAATCTTCAGAATACGGATTTTGGCGGTTCAAGTTTAAAAGAAGCAAATTTCAGAGATGCGAATTTAAGCAAGGCTTATTTTAGTAATGCTGATTTAGAAGGGGCGGATTTCAGAGGTGCTGATCTTAGTCGAGCTTATATGAGTCAAGCCAATCTCCGGGGAGCTAATTTGTCTGGAGCTAATCTTACTGGTGCTAAGGTAACTGACCAGCAATTAGCTGTAGCTAAAATGAATATGTTCACAGTGCGTCCTAATGGAAAGCGGAGTTTATTTTAATACTTAACCTCCTGAAAATATTTTGTCTCAAATATAGCAGTTCCCATACTTGTAAGGTACAAAGTTTGTTAGTTTTAGCGAACAGGAAACAGGGAACAAATTGGTGTGTACTTCATTAGACTGGGAAATATACCATTTATTTTTACTATTTTACTCAAACTGTCATCTGCTAACCATCTGACTTTCTATTTTAGAATATCATTTCTAAATGTTCATATCTGCCAAAAATCTGCAATTCATTTGTTATTTTCAATGCCATAAATTGACTAAATTACCTTATTTAGTCTACATCTATATTGTCAAATTTTCCAGAATTTGTGTTTTCTACCATACCTGAATTAGAGATTAATTTTTCATCAACTAATTTTGAAACAGCACTGAAAAGGTATGCAGTTGTGCAAAACCACAAACTACAAAGTTCATTATCTTCTCAGTCTATTCTCCGATTAGCAATAGCTATTACTATGTTAGCATCTTTATCTGTGGCTAGTATTAGTGTTTTTATTGTTCTCAAATTTCGGGAAATAGATCATCAAAAGCCAGAAAATCCTGCGGTAGTAATACCAGAGATAAAAACAGTTACAGCACTGGGTAGAATTGAACCAGAAGGGGAGGTAATTAAATTATCAGCACCTATATCTGGAGAAGGAAGTCAAGTCGAAAAAATATTAGTTCAGGAGGGAGATATGGTAACAAAAGGACAGGTAATTGCTATTTTAAATAATAGAGAACGTTTGCAGGCAGAATTAACCGCAGCCAAAGCAGAAGTAAGAATAATTCAAGCTAAAATTGCCCAAATTCAAGCAGGTGCTAAACCTGGAGAAATTACGGCACAAAAAGCTATTATTGACAGATTAGCAGCCGAAAGTCAAGGTGATATTGATACTCAAAAAGCAATTTTAGAAAAATTACAAGCTGAATTACTCAATGCAAAAGCCGAAAATAAACGTTATCAGGAATTATATATAGAAGGGGCTATTTCCGCTTCTGAAAAAGATAGCAAAAACTTGAATATAGAAACTACAAAAAAAAGTCTTCAAGCAGCACAGTCACAGTTAAAAAAATTAGAATTAAGCAGTAAAGAAAAAATAAAAGAAGCTTCAGCTACACTAAACCAGATTTCCGAAGTCAGAAAAGTAGATATAGAAGTTGCAATAGCTGAATTAAATCGGGTAGATGTAAATGTGAAAAAAGCTACGATTAATCTTCAACAAGCTTATGTCAAATCTCCTCAAAATGGACAAGTATTTGAAATCTACACTCACCCAGGAGAATTGATTTCTAATAATGGCATAGCTGACATTGGTAAAACCAGTCAAATGTATGTAGTTGCTGAAGTTTACGAAAGTGATATTAATAAAATTATTCAAGGAAAACAGGTGCGGATAGTTAGTGATGTTTTTGCTCAAGAATTGCAGGGAAAAGTAGAAAGAATCGGTTTACAAGTCAGAAAGCAAAATCTCACCAATACAGATCCCTCCACCAATATTGATAATAGAATAGTAAAAGTTTATATCCGACTAAATAAGGCTTCTAGTCAGCAAGCAGCTAAATTTACTAATATGCAAGTTAAGACAATTATTAGTCTTTAGTCAGTTCAATTATCAATTATCAGTTGTCAATTATATGATTCCTATTTTTCAACAATTGCGACGAAGAATACCTTTAGGGTGGTTACAACTTACTCATGAAAAAAGTCGCTTATTGGTCGCAGTATCTGGTATTGCTTTTGCTGATGTTCTCATGTTTATGCAGTCAGGTTTTCAAACTGCTTTATATGATAGTAATACTAGATTACATCGAAGTTTACAGGCTGATATTATTCTTATTAGTCCTCAAGCCCGTAGTTTACAAAGTATGTCTATTTTCTCCCGCAGACGACTTTATCAAGCAATGGATGTTCCAGGGGTAAAATCCGCTGAACCCATGTATTGTAACCATATTATTTGGAAAAATCCCCAAACACATTTAGAAACAGGAGTTTTAATTATTGGCATTAATCCAGATCAACCAGCTTTTGATTTACCAGAAATTAATCAACAATTAGAGAAGATAAAATTAGCAAATACAGTTTTATTTGATCGATCTGCTAGGGGAGAATATCAAGAAGCAATCAAGCAAATTCAACAGGGTAAAACTGTCACAACTGAAATTAATGGCAGCACAATTACTATTAGTGGTTTATTTAAACTTGGTGCTTCCTTTGCGGCTGATGGTACTTTAATTACTAGCACTAATAACTTCTCACAAATATTTGCCAGACAGCCTACAAGTAGTGTGAGTATTGGTTTAGTTAAAATCAAACCAAATTATAAAACTGATCAAGTTGTTGCCCAATTAAAGGCTTATTTAAAAGATGATGTAAGAGTGCTAACTCATGCCGAATTTATTGAATTTGAAAATAAATTTTGGAGTAATAATTCTCCAATTGGGTTTATTTTCAATCTCGGTGTATCAATGGGATTTGTCGTTGGGGTAATTATTGTTTATCAAATTCTTTCCGCAGATGTTAATGCCCATTTGCGAGAATATGCAACTTTTAAAGCCATAGGATATCCTCATTCCTATTTACTAACTATAGTTTTTGAAGAAGCTTTAATTTTAGCAGTTTTGGGATTTTTTCCAGGAGTAGCTGTATCCTTAGGACTTTATTATATCACCCGAACAGCGACAAATTTGCCCATGTATATGACGATTATTCGTGGTATCCAAGTTCTATTTTTAACTATTATTATGTGTGCTATTTCTGGAACAATTGCTACAAGCAAACTCCAATCTGCTGACCCTGCAGATATGTTTTAAATCGGATTTGCCGAAACTGATGGCCACCGCTTAATATAAAATAGATAATATCTAAAGTCTATTTTTTCTGCATTAAATTTTATGGCTTCTAATCCCAATTCTAACAAAGGCTTTGTCTACCAAGAATTTGGTAACGGTAATTCACCCGCACTAGACCGCGCTGTAGAACGCGGAACCCCAGATTTACCCCCCAATCAGCAAAATATCAGAATCCAGGCTACTCGTGCTGGACGTAAAGGTAAAACTGTTACAGTTATTACAGGTTTTCAAACTACACCAGAAACTTTGGCTACTTTATTAAAACAGTTAAAAGCCCAATGTGGTACTGGTGGCACGGTTAAAGATCATGAAATTGAAGTTCAGGGCGACCATAAACAGAATATCTTAGAGATTTTGGTAAAATTAGGTTACAAGGCTAAAATCAGTGGTGGTTGAAGAGTAGGGTTTACCGAATCTTTTCAGGAATCATCACGACAGCCTGTGATGTTAACTCTAGGGATGTGGATTAACAAGAGGATATCATGAATATGGATCTAGTTAGAATTGTAGTAGCGATTTTTATCCCACCTTTGGGCGTGTTTTTACAAGTAGGTTTTGGTCTAGACTTTTGGATTAATGTCGTCTTAACGTTATTTGGTTATATTCCGGGAATTGTTCACGCAGTCTGGATAATTGCCAAGAAATAATCATTTCTGAGAGGTAGCTTATATTTGTCTATCTCTCTTTTTGGACTAACTTTATCTTTAGTGCTTGAGTTAATTTTGCTATTTCTAGCACTTTTTAGTAAGCCCTAAATATTTATCACAAATTTATGTAGTAAACTTGAAAATTATGAACTCTAAAGCGATCATTTTATCAGCAATTTTAGGAATTTCTACCCCTGCCATTATTGATATGGCTATTCCTAATCAAGCTATGGCTGTGCAAAAGTTTAATTATCCAAACAATACATTTAGCGACAAAGAGTGGACAGTGATTTTAAAGTTTACCAATAACTCTTATCACTACCATGGAATGCACACTAAAGGTTCTTCTATTAATTTATCTGGTGCTGTTGCTTCCGGTACTCATGAACGTCAAGTTTACACTTGGAATAATAATGGGACAAAATATCAAGTTACCTACCGACCAAATGATCCTAATTATATTCGGGTTCAGGTAATTGATAATAAAGGCAAAATCATTTTAAATCGTCTACTTCAAGCTATACCCTAAATGGTTAAACCTATGTTTTAACCATTTTTGTAAAGACGTTCCATGGAACGTCTCTACATTATTTGCTTATTCAGCCCAAGCGATTAATCTGGGTTCATAAGCACTAGAGAGGTATTGATTTCTAGGTAATACACGCAAAGATAAACCTTGCAAACCAGAAGTAGTATAAGTGATATTTGTGTTATAAACACTTAAACCTTCTGCGTCCTGTCCTTGATAATTCATCACCACAGGTACAGCATTGACAATATTACCGTTAGCATCAATAGAACCTTGATATAGTTCTACCTGTACATCATCATTACTCAAAGTTGCTAAATCAACCTTAGCTCTAACAGCTACATTTTGATTAACTTCAATATCTGATGCTGCGGATACATCAACATCCTTGATTTTGATACTAAACCATTTTTCACCTAATTTTGCCCCCCAAGCCGCTAATTCCTTAGCTGGTTCATAATTATCAACAGTGAGGGTATGATAGCGATCGCTCGCCGGGAAATAGGCTCTCACTGCATATTCTCTCACCATTCGGGCTGTATTAAAGAAAGGACAATTCAAGCGAATTGCATTTTTCATTTTTGCCACCCAAGGACGAGGTAAGCCATCACCATCACGATGATCATAGAACAAAGGAACAACTTCTTTTTCTAGTAACTCATAGAGAGCATTAGCTTCTATCTCATCTTGATAATTGGGATCTTCGTAATTCTCACCATGTCCGATAGCCCAACCAGTGCGAACATAATCCGCTTCATCCCACCAACCATCAAGAACGCTAAGATTTGGTAAGCCATTCATAGCAGCTTTCATCCCACTTGTTCCAGAAGCTTCTCTAGGACGACGGGGAGTATTTAACCAGATATCACAACCTGCTACCATTAAACGGGCGATGTGAATATCATAGTTAGGAACAAACACTACCTGTTTTTCTAAATGGTGTTCATGGATAAAGTGATTAATATCCCGAATTAATTCTTTACCAGGGATGTCTTTGGGGTGAGCCTTACCAGCAATCACAAACTGCACTTTCCGGTGCTTGTTACCGAGTAAAATTCGCTTGATTCGCTCCAAATCACGCATCCATAAAGTAGCACGTTTGTAGGTAGCAAAGCGACGAGCAAAGCCAACGGTGAGAACATTAGGATCAAGCACCTCTTGGGCTTGGGTAATATCGGAAGCAGAAGCACCGCGATCGCGTAAATGCTTAACCAAATGCTCCCGAACATATAAAACCATGTCTAAACGACAGCGTTCGTGATTCCGCCATAATTCCTCATCGGGAATTGCATCCATGCGTTCCCATAATTGACTATCTGGTGGTGCTGATGACCAATTGGGACCAAGATAGCGATCATATAACTCTTGAGTGGATTTACTCACACAACTACGGGCATGAACACCGTTGGTAATTGCAGCAATTGGCACTTCTTCCACTGGCAGTTTTTGCCACAAACCCTGGAACATTTGCCGAGAAACGACACCATGTAATTGTGCCACACCATTGGAGAATGTCGCCATTTTCAGTGCTAATATCGCCATACTGAAGGGACTAGACAAATCACCAGTATTTTCTCGTCCTAAACCTAAAAATTGCTCTTTTGGTAAATTAAAGATATCTGCATAGTAACCCAGATAATGTAAAATCTTATCAGGAGAAAATAGGTCAATCCCTGCGGGAACTGGAGTATGAGTAGTGAAGATATTACTAGAAGATACCACCTGTCTAGCTTCTCTGTAACTCAGTCCTTTTTCTTGAATCAGAATGCGAATACGTTCTAAAGCAGAAAAAGCCGCATGACCTTCATTCATGTGGTAAGCAGTAACTTCATACCCCAAAGCTTTCAACATTTGCACCCCACCTATGCCCAGCATAATTTCCTGGTGGATACGCATATCTATATCACCACCATACAACTGATCCGTGATATCGTGGTCGTAAGCTTTATTAGGTTCGATGTTGGTATCGAGCATATACAGGGGTACAGTCCCTACTTGGACACGCCACACTCGGGCATATACCTTGCGTCCGGGATAATCTACCGCAATTTGTAGTTCTGTTCCATCGGGATTGCGCTCCAAATGCAACGGCATATTATAGAAATCATTGATAGGATAGCGTTCTTGTTGCCAACCATCAGCATTGAGATACTGGGCAAAATAGCCTTGTTGATACAGTAATCCTACTCCTACCAGAGGTAATCCCAAATCACTAGCTGATTTAAGATGATCTCCTGCGAGTACACCTAAACCACCAGAATAGACAGGTAAGCAATCTACTAACCCAAATTCAGCGGAAAAGTAGGCATAACATTCCTGATTTTGCTGAGTTCTTTGTTTATTATACCAGGTTCGCTCTTGCAAATAATCGTCTAATTGCCGCGCTGCTCGATCTACTTGTGCTAAAAAGCCCTCATCTTCCACAACTTCTAACAACCGACTTTGGCTGATAGTTCCCAGCATTAATACTGGATTATGATGGCTAGATTCCCATAAATCAGGGTCTAAACGCCGAAATAGGTCTTTGCTCTCCACATTCCAATCGAAATGGAGATTATACGCTAGTTTCCGCAGGGGTTCTAGTCTAGATGGTAATGAAGGAGATACATTAAAAGTACGAATTGGCTGCATGGTTTAGAAAAACTTTAAGTTCAGCTATGGATATTGTTTACTGTTTTTACCTAATATTACCAATTTAATGACTTTGTTAAGAATTGGTAACTATTTAATTTTTAGATATAGACATTAAACTAACAGATATGCTGAGTCTAAGGGTTTTCCTGAGTCATTGTCAAAGTTTTAGTAAAAATTAATTATCTGCTGTATGTATAGATAGAATGGCAGTGTAGCGGTATGATCTAAAATACAGGTGAAAATAGGTAAAAAGCTGTTATGAAGTCTCAAAATGAAACAAAACTGCTGGTTTTTTCTCTACTGTTTACGACGACGTTATTAGGACTTGGCTTTTTATTATGGAATCAATTTAAACTGCCTACGGATGTTTCCCAAAAATATAATATTGCCCCTGATGCTGATTCTACACTAAAGCGAATCAGTTTAGGTGAGAAAATCTTAATTACTGATCAAATCAACTCAGATAAAGAAAAAGCAGTAGAAGCCTTTGCTCAGGGTGATTTTGAGGCTGCTAAAACCAATTTTCAAGCATCTTTGCGCCAAAATCACAATGATCCAGAAAGTTTAATTTACTTACATAATTCCCTGGGCAGTAGTAGTAACTATATCAAGATTGCGGTGAGTGTGCCCATCGGAGGGAATCTAAATGTAGCCAAAGAGATTCTGCGCGGTGTGGCTCAGGCTCAAGATGAGGTAAACCGCAATGGTGGTATTAATGGTAAACTTTTACAAGTAGCGATCGCTAATGATGATAATGATCCCACCCAAGTCCAACAAATAGCGACGCATTTTGTCAAAGATTCTAGCATTCTCGCTGTAGTTGGACATAACGCCAGTAACGCTTCTATTACTGCCGCACCAATATATCAGCAAGGGGGACTAGTGATGATTTCTCCTACCAGTTTCGCTCAAAATCTCTCTGGTATTGGTAGCTATATATTTCGCACAATCCCCAATATTAGTTCTCAGTCCGAACCCCTGGCTGTTTATACCCTCAAAACCGCCAATAAAACTAATGTTGCCTTATGTGTAGATTCTAAATCTATTGATAATCAATCTTTTAGGGATGAGTACGCCAAAAATATAGTAGCTGGTGGTGGTAAAATTAATCCCACCAAGTGCGATTTTTCCGCTGCTGATTTTAACCCAACTACAATGATTTCTCAATTAATTAGTAGTGGTGCTGATGCCTTGGTATTAGCTCCCTATATTGGTAGAATTAACCAGGCTTTAGAACTAGCAGCAGCAAATCAAGGTAAATTAGCACTGTTTGGTAGTCCGACATTATACACATTTCAAACATTAGAATCGGGGAAATCTGATATTAACGGTATGGTTCTTGCTGTACCCTGGCATCCAAAAGCCATTCTTGACAATCCTTTTGTTCAAAAAGCCACAAAACTTTGGGGGGGAAAAGTGAATTGGCGTTCAGCAACAGCTTATGATGCAACTATGTCAATCGCTAAAGGTTTACAGCAAGCTTACACCCGTGAAGCATTACAAAAAGTGCTACATAGTCCAGGTTTTTTTGTTAATGGTGCTACAGGTAAGATTGAATTTCAAGACTCTGGTGATATTAAAGGTAAAGCAATATTGGTCAAAGTGCAACCAAGTAAAAGCTTAACTGCTGGCTATGACTTTTTCCCGTTGCAATGAAGATAAATAGTGAGATGATGTTATTAACTATATCGAGAGAAAACCCAACACATAAGTATCTTACATTTAATGTTGGGTTGGACTTCGTTCTACCCAACCTACGGAACTGCTGTTCCCTATTCTCTCGCCAAAGGTACAAGATATAGGTAAGATAAATTAGTTGCTATTTACCAAACCTCCGGGAGTTAGTTCTATGTTGAGTTTAAAAATCGCTGTTTATATTGTTGTAGGCTTGTTTGTAAGCATTTTCATATTTGGGTTTTTGTCCAATGACCCAGCCCGTAACCCTGGTCGTCGGGATTCAGAATAAATATACAACAAATCACGCCTAACGGCTGGAAGGTAGAAACAGGCTAATATGTGATTTAACCTTCCGGCTATTCTTTGCTTTTTGGTCAATATGTTTCATCCTGTATTACCACCCCAGCTACCTCCAAATCTTGAATCTTTAAAACCTTTTCATCATCTTGCTTCTACTGCTGCTGTTAAGGTCAAAACTGATGAGGAAAAACTGATCATTGAGGGTCACAAGTATCAATCAAATAGCGACTTAGTTAGGAGAAATGTTTCTGAAAACAAAGGTTGCAAATTTTTACCGACCTATCCTAAAATCAACGGTGAAGTTATTAATCAAAGTCAAGTTTTATTTCCCTGTACATCAGTAGTTTTAGCTGAAACATCAACCCCTACAGTTAATTTACAGGAATCGGGGGGGAAATTTCATCTGTCTGTTGGTGAAAAGAAACCTGTTGTACCGGTAGAAAATATTATTAAATTTAAGCTAAGAAAGCCTGGAGATCAAGATTCACAACCTACTAATGTAGAATTTCCACCGTCACCCCAACTCCCAGCCCCAAAAAACACCCCACTGGGAGAACCCCGCGTGATTGAGGTAATTGCTGATCGCCAGGAGTATGATGAGCAAAGGCGTATTGTTACTGCTCAAGGAAATGTAGTTGTCAGATTTAATGAAGCCGTGATTGATGCTGATAGTTTGCACATCAATTTAGATAATTTAATTGCTGTGGGGGAAGGTAATGTAGCCTTAACTAGAGGTAATCAGGTACTTCAAGGACAACGTTTTACTTATAATTTTATTCAAGATAACGGGGAGCTAGAAAACGGTAAAGGTGAACTTTATATCCCCAGCACAGGTACAGATTTTAATTTTTCACCCACACTAGCTACAGATATTACACCCAGAACTGTCACCCGTCCTTTAAGTAATCGTGTTCGTGCTAATCAGCCGATTATCGGTGTTAACAGTCCAGGAGGAATACAATTTAATATTAGTGGTCAATCAGATGCGCGAAATCTACCTGTACCTAAATCTGGGGGTGTAGTCAAGCGTTTACGTTTTGAAGCCCAACGCATTGAATTTTATCCCCGAGGTTTTCAAGCCCAAGATGTCAGAATCACTAATGATCCGTTTTCACCCCCTGAACTAGAAGTTAGGGCTGACCAGGTGACGGTGACGCGAGAAGCACCTTTAATAGACCGGATTGTTACCCAGCGTCAACGGTTGGTTTTTGATCAAAAAGTTGTTATCCCTATTCCTGTGAATCGTCGAACTATAGATCGACGGCCACGCCAAGTAAATCCGGCTATTGTCTCTCCTGGTTTTGATAATGGTAAACGGGGTGGTTTGTATATAGAACGAACTTTTGAACCGATTAATACTGATCAAAAACGCTGGGTGATTACACCCCAGTTTTATGTACAAAAGGCTTTGGGAAATGGCGATAATGTGGCCAGTTTATTTGGTGCGAAAAGCAAGCTGAATGCTGTTCTTAGTCCCAAATCTGTTCTAGAAGGTACGGGGGAGTTAACTAGCTTTGATTTTAATCAGGTGGAAGATAGTTTACGTGGAAGTTTGCGCTTCCGCCAAGCCTGGGGTGATGTCAATCCTTATACCTTGAGCCTAGAGACTAATTACCGCGATCGCTTGTATAATGGTAGTCTTGGTTATCAAACTGTACAAAGTAGTATCGGTGGAATTATCACTTCCCCCGTTATTCCTTTAGGCAAAAGCGGTATCAATCTTAGCTATCAAGGTGGTGCTCAATATATAGACGCAAATACAGACCGTCAAGATTTACTCTCCTCGGTGCGAAAAAATGACCGCATTTCTCTAAGTCGTTTACAGGGGAGTGTGGCGTTGAGTGGTGGTATCAATTTGTGGCAAGGGACAGCGTTAGCGGCCACAGCTAGTGAGGGATTAAAATATACATCTAATCCTGTTGTTCCCTATTTGCAAGCGATCGCTGGTATTACGGGAACTACTAGCTATTATAGTAGCAGCGATAACCAAAGCACTGTCACTGGTACTATCGGGTTAGTGGGACAAATTGGTAATTTTTCTCGCCCTTACTTAGATTATACGGCCTTTAATCTTACCTACTCCCAAGGAACTAATAGCGGTTTATCACCCTTTCTCTTTGACCGTTCGGTTGATAACAAAGTTCTGAATGCGGGTATTTCTCAGCAAGTTTATGGACCATTGCAACTGGGTTTGCAAACATCCGTTAATCTAGACACAGGTAAAGCCACTAGCACTGATTATACATTAGAATACACTCGTCGCACTTATGGTATTACTTTACGTTACAATCCTGTTTTACAATTAGGCGGCTTTAGTATTCGTATTAGTGATTTTAATTGGAATGGAGGTACAGATCCATTTTCTAATGAAGAAGTTAAACCCGTGGTTGGTGGTGTAATTTATCAAGATTAGTGATAAAAAAGATACCCAATTTTTTAAAAGAAGTATCTGACCCTGGTAAATACAGCAGTTCCCGGTATTATGAAGTAGAGACATTAATAATAAAACGCTTGTGGTGCGGGCATCTTGCCCGCATAAATTGTACATAGCTCAAGCTAAACGTGCTGTTCTCCCTGTCTCTTTCCACTTACCTGGGTTTTCCGAGTGTAGTAATATAGATAACTGCCTCATCAATAGGGATACCCAGAACATCATTTACTTGATCATCAAAAAAGCCAGCGATACCACTGACCCCTAAATTTAACCGAATAGCTGCTAAATTTAGCCTTTGTCCTAAAATACCTGCATCTAAGTGTAAATAACGGTAAACACGGTCCCCATATTGGGCAATAGCATTTTTCAAATCAGCAGTATGAAATAGCACTGCACCTGCATCTCTACCTAATTCCTGACCCAAACAGAGAAAATGTAATTCTCGACGGAAATTTTTAAAGCGAATTTGCCGTAATTCTTGAGCTTTAGGTGCATAATAATAACAGCCAGGATCTAATCCTTCCACTCCAGAAACCGCAACAAATGTTTCTATTAAATTCAAGTCAAAATAATCAGGGTGAGGATCTAAATCCTGGTCAAGATAATTTTGCGGTTGATAAGTAAAATCAAGTAAAGCTTTCAGTTCATCAAAACTCAAATCATCACCAGAGTAAGCACGAGTCGAACGACGTTTCTGGATGGTATTTGCTAAATTTACTAAATTTTCTCCCCAATAAATTGGTATAGTTCGAGTTGAAAACTTTTCACAAAAAGGAAAATTATATTTATCTTCTAAAGACTTTTCTAGTTCTACAGTTTGTACATTTAACTTACCAGTAGTATTAGCTGGAATTTGGGTATTGAGATGAAAATATTTTAGCAGTTGACCGTCAGGAACAGATAGATAATTAGTTTCAGTTGTAGATGGTAAAGCAGTCCGTCCTAGTGGTAAATTTTGACGCACATCTAATAAATCTGCCAAAGCTAAAACAGCGGTTGTTCCTTCTTGTTCATGATCAATATAGAGTAACTCATTAACAGCTTCATCTGCAAAACCGCCAATTAAATGAGCACGATAATCAACAATATTACCAGCTAATTCAATATTACTTAAAAGATGTCCGGTATCCAAGAAAATTCGGCGATAAGCCCTGTCTTCATAACGCCAAGCAGAACGATAAAAAACCGCAGTCGTAATAATAGCTAATTGGGTACTTTCTAGGGAAGAATGCCAAAAACAAGCGGCTTGTAAACCTTGCCAAACATCACTTTCCCAAAAGTGCATTAAAGAATGAGTCCGAGATTGATAATTATAAAGTCCCGGTGGTAGTAATGGCGTACCGCGAGAAACTAAATATACTTCAGCCGGATATAATCCTCCCGCACTAGGCGCGGAACGCAAGTATACTGTATTACCCAAAGAAGGCATTTTTGCCGTGAGTCCATAACTGTGAAATAATAGGTGAGATAGTCGCCACCACCATTTAGCATCTTGATGATTGGTAAGCGTTTCTGCTGTTTTTTCTAGATAGGGTTTCAGGTCAATATCAGAACCAATTTTGTATTCCTTAAACGGTACTGGTTGTTTGGCCCAATCTAGATTACGACTCTTAGAAGCCAGGGTTTCTGGGTGGTACTTAGTCCGGTCGTGATAGTATTGAGCGATGGATTGCTTGATTTCTGACATAGTAATTTTAATATCCTTGTTTTTCTACTCTTAATTTTGACATTCATTAGTTCCATTAATTCGTGTTAATCAGTACAATTATCAAAATTAAAAATTCAAACTAAAAAAGTCATGTTTTCTGCTAAAATTCCCAATCACCTGTTCTGGAGAAGATTGAGCAAATGATGCCTGTACGTCAAACCCTGTTAACATCTGATATTCAACTTTCTTATTTAGAATGGAATCAAGGTCAAAAACCATTACTGTTATTACATGGTATGGCTGATCATGCCTTGGTTTGGTCTAGTTTGGGAGATTATTTAGCAGCAGATTATCATATAGTCGCGCCAGATATGCGTGGTCATGGTGAGAGTAGTAAGCCAGAACAAGATTATACTTTTGCCAGCGCGATTTGTGATTTGGAGGCATTAATGGATAAACTGGGGTGGTCTGCGGCTCATATTGTCAGCCACTCTTGGACGGGGAAATTAGCGGCTATTTGGGCGAGGGAGAACCCAGGTAGGTTAAAAAGTATCACATTAGTAGATCCCATTTTTATCTGGAAAATGCCTAGTTTTCTGAAAATCACATTCCCTTTATTGTATCGTGTCTTGCCTTTCCTGAAAAGCATGGGACCTTTTGCAAGTTATGAGGAAGCTGAACAAAAAATTAAACAACTCAGTCAATATCAAAATTGGAGTTCTTTGCAACAGGAGGTTTTTAAAGCCGCAATTGAACAAAAACCCGACGGTACTTGGGGTAGCAAATTTACCATAGCAGCCCGTGATGGCATTTTTAACGCAGTCATGGAAGTACCAGGTTTTATTCACCCAGTTGACACACCTACCCTCTTTATACAACCGGAAAAAGGTGTGAACCGCCAAAATTGGCAAATTCAACCCTACAAAACCAACCTCAAAAATTTACTTATTCGTCAAGTCCCTGGAAATCATTGGCCATTTTTAACTAACCCAATTGAATTTAATCAAACAGTCGCCGTTTTTTTAGCAGCACAAACATGAGATAATCTTAAATCTTCACCAATTACCAATTACCAATTACCAATCACCAAATTATGAGCCTTTGCATTAATCCAGTTTGTCCTCAACCCAACCACCCAGACAATGATGAAAACCGCTTTTGTCAAAGTTGTGGTTCTCAATTAGAATTAATCGGACGTTATCGAGTTTTACGTTTATTGAGTGATAAAACGGGATTTGGTAAAATTTACGAAGCCTATCAACAAGATAGTCCAAAAATTCTGAAAGTCCTCAAAGAAGAATTAACAAATGATAGTAAAGCCTTAGCACTATTTCAACAAGAAGCCAACGTTTTACAACAATTAAATCATCCTGGTATTCCGCAAACAGAAGGTTATTTTCCCTATCAAACCAGAAATAATCTCATATTGCATTGTATGGTGATGGAAAAGATTGAAGGACCTAATTTAGAACAATGGTTAAAACAACAACAAAACCGTCCTATTTCTGAAGTTCAAGCTATAGCTTGGTTAAAACAATTATTAGAAATAATAGCTTTAGTTCATGATCAAAAATATCTTCATAGAGATATTAAACCATCAAATATTATGATTCGTCCTGATGGACAATTAGTGTTAATTGACTTTGGTACAGCTAGGGAAATTACCGGAACTTATCTAGTAAATGGTGGAGGAATAACAGCAATTTCATCATCAGGTTATAGTCCTCTAGAACAAATGCGCGGACAAGCTATACCTCAATCAGATTTTTTTGCATTAGGACGGACATTTGTATTTTTATTAACGGGATATCAACCCGGAGAATTATATGATCCTAATTTGGATATTTTAAAATGGCGACATCATGCAAATCACGTTTCTCCATTATTATTAGATTTAGTTGATTGGTTAATGTCTACGCAAGTAAATCAACGTCCTCATAATGTGGAAGAAATTTATAGAAGATTAGCAGAACTTGAAGATCAAATTATAGGAAATAGAGCAAACAACGTGAATATAGTAGAGGAACAAAAAACAGAATTAGTTAATCAAATAACTACTAATAATGATGTTATTCTTCCACAAGAACCACCGAAAAAATTGCCATTATTCTCGTGGTTTACAGCTTTAATAGTTTCCTTATTACTACTTTGGTGGTTAGCTTTAGGATTTAGAGATAATAAATTCGTAGCTTTACCTTCTGACTATGGACAAACACCAGTTAAAAAAGGTAAAGTTGATTATTTTCCCTATGAAGAAGGGAAAGATAGTCAAGGAAGAGTTGCAGAGTTTAATATTGCAGTTTTATCAGTAGAATATAAATGGCAATTAGGCAGCACATATCAGATTAAATATAATGATCAAACTATGACCATTGATTCCTTAAAATCCAATTTAGAACAAGAAGGAATCCAAAAAATTATGGAAAATCCCAGCGAGATTATTTCTGTAGGAACAGCTTCTTGTGAAGGTAATATTACCGCAGAACAAAGTCGTGCTTTAGAACGTTCTCAACAAATTCAACTATTAGGAAAAAAGATATTTAGTAGTACACCCAGTGTTAAAGGATATCGGTTATTAAATTTGGGACAATTTCAGAGAAAAGATTGTCAAGCTAACCAAGACTCAACAGCCTATCAACGCAGTATTATTATTATTGGGGTGAAAAAACAAGCAGAAGGTGTAATATTAGATGAAGCTTTAAGAGATAGATTAGATAAAAAACCATTTGCAGATTTTAAATTAGATGATTATTCTCTAGGTGCAGCAGATAAATTTAAAACCATACCCAGTAATTTATAGTAGTTATTTATGGTTAAAAAGATGAAAAAATAGGCTATTTAGCAACAAAAGGTAATTAAAAAATATTAAAAGATGAAAACAAATGAACGTAAATAAATTATTTTTAACATCTATTGCGACAATAACAGCAGTATTAATATCAGGTTCAGAGGATATAATAGCTAATTCAAAAGCAAAACAGCCTGGTAATTGTCCTGGTAAAAATCCTCAATTTAGTATTGAGTTTTTTCAGACTAATAATAATGGAGAAAGATATAAAAAAGGGATTAATCATATAATTATTTTTAATCCTCAATCTCCCAAGTTAGATTTTAAGGTAAATGTGGGTTTAGATCATCAGATTTATGCTAAAGATTCTAGGGGAAGATTTCGCAGAGAATATGTACCAAAACAGTTTCGAGAAATTATCACTGATAGTAATTCTAAATTAAATGGTAAATCACCAATTGCAGCTATTAATGCTGACTATATAGATCCAAAAAATCAACCACAAGGTTTAAATATTTCTCGCGGTGTTGAGTATTCAGGAGTATTTAAAAATAGACGTTCTTCTTTTGGAATATCATCAGGAAATCCTCAACAACGAAAAGCCACTATGGGAACTGGAAGAAGAGGAGCAAATATTCTAAATTACAATATGGTGGGAGGTAATGGGAGATTTTATAATCAAGGAAAATTTAAAGATATTTGTCAAGCTTTAGGAAAATTTGCTTGTCAAGGTGCTACTAATCGTTCTTTAGTTGCTATTACTAGTAAAGGTTTTGTAATTTTCCTGGTAAATGATATAAAAGCTAATTCTCTTATTCAATTTTCTGCTAATAATAAAGAATTACTACCCAATCAATTTGATGATGTTTTAACAGGAATTGCTAAAAATAACTGTTTAGGGACAATTCAGGAAGGAATGTTATTTGATGGAGGAATGTCTCCAGGATTGTTTTATAATAATAAAGTCTATGTTGAGAATTTAGGTCCAATTGGTTCGGTATTTTTAATTTATCAAAAGTAATCAAATAACACATTTATTTACTATGTTATCAGTCAAAGATGCAGAAACGATTATTTTCAATCATGTTCGACCTTTAAATCAAGAACATGATCTTGAAGTTGTGGATTTATTAACAGCATTTCATCGCATTTTAGCAACTCCTGTAATTAGTTCTTTGGATTTTCCTCATTGGGACAATTCCGCAATGGATGGTTTTGCTGTACGTTATGAAGATGTACAAAATTCAAATTCTGAAAATCCGACAATTTTAGAAGTTGTCGAAGAGATTCCCGCAGGATATGAACCCAAAATTACTATTAAACCAGGACAAGCAGCAAGGATTTTCACTGGTGCAATAATGCCAAAAGGTGCAGATACTGTAGTTATGCAGGAAAAAACTAATTTACAGGAAAACCAAGTTTTTATCTTAGCTACACCGCAACCGCAAGAATTTGTTAGACACCAAGGAGACTTTTATCAAGCAGGAAAAGAACTTTTACCAGCAGGAATTCCCCTTAACGCAGCGGAAATTGCCATTTTAGCAGCAGCACAATTATCTAAAATCAGTGTTTTCCGTCGTCCACGAGTGGCAATTTTTTCCAGTGGTGATGAATTAGTAACACCAGAACAAACCCTAGAACCTGGACAAATAGTGGATTCTAACCAATATGCTTTAGCTGCTTTGGTAAAAGAATTAGGTGCAGAAGTGTTAATGTTAGGAATTGTTAAAGATGATCAAACTGCTTTAACAGAGACTATTAATTATGCCATTAATCATGCGGATATAGTTCTTTCTTCTGGTGGAGTTTCCGTCGGTGATTATGATTATATTGATAATATCTTAGCATCACTGGGGGCAACAATCCATTTTCGCGCCGTGCAAATGCGTCCAGGAAAACCTTTAACATTTGCCACATTTCCCAATTCCCTTTACTTTGGTTTACCAGGAAATCCCGTTTCTGCATTAGTGACATTTTGGAGATTTGTGCAACCGGCAATTAAAAAACTTTCAGGAATTAAGACAGGTTGGGAAAGTAACTTTTTAAAAGTTAAATCTCATTCCGAATTAAAATCTAACGGGAAAATGGAAACTTATATTTGGGGTAAATTAAATTTAATTAATGGTATTTATGAATTTCAGCAAGCTGGTGGTAATTTAAATTCTGGGAACTTAATTAATTTATCCAAAACTAATGCTTTAGCAATTTTACGAGTTGGAAAAACCTTAGTTACTCCAGGAGAAGAAACCTTGGTTTTACAAATAGGATAATACATAATTGTCTGTTTTGATCAGAAATTTTCATAATCTGCTCCCTACAAACTATATCAAAAAATAGAGTTTAGGTAATAACCAAATTCTCTAATTGCAATCTGTATCGAGTATTAACAGTGGAAGCAAATCTATAAACGTAAAGATAGTAATTACCAGCAAGTAAGCCAGAAAGAGTAATTGTTTCTGATATATTTCCTAGATTTGTTGAAGTAGCAATTACTTCACCTGGGTCAATTAAGCCGTTATTATTACTATCATAAATTAGGCTCATATTTGCATTATCAGTTAAGCCTGTGAGATTAAATGTGAGGTTAGTAGTTCCAGCAAAATTGAAACGGAAAAGGTCATCAATACTGCTATCACCCACGAAGCCATTAACATAATAATAGTAATCATAGACCTTTGGAGTTAAAGTACCAAAATCATGATTAACTATGTTTAAATTATTGCTTATTGGTGGTGCAGAGACTGTTAATGTTGTGTTTAAATTGTACGAAGTCTTGATATTAACTTTGTTACCAAAAGAGTCAAAGTAATTAGTAGCATAAACGTCAATGTAATAAGTTCCCGCAGCTAAGTTAGAAAGATTAAAAGATTCAGATGCAGTACCCGTATTTGTGGAAGTTGCGATTACTTCACTTGGTTCAAAAATACCGTTATTATTAGCATCATAAATCAGTCTCATGTTCGCATCAGCAGTTAAGTTATCAAGAGTTACATTTAATGTGCCAATTCCATCAGACTTGAACTTGTAAAACTGATCAGGAAATTCGCTGTTAACAATATTATTGTATTTCCAAATCCAATTACTACCAGCCATAACCGTACCAAAGTCACTGACCGCAGTAGTCAAAGTATTCCCAGTACCACCTAGCGCAGGTAGAGAATAAGGTTGAGCCACACCATAGTTAATATTCCAACCCACATCCCTCAAAGCTGCTAAGGAAAGTTGACTCAAAGACATAATTGTACTAGTCATTGTCTCAGCCCCAAAAACATCTTTGTTCCAATGAGCATAGTCAGAAAGAGGACCCATACCTGTCATCAGTGGTATAGCAGTTTGGATGAATGTACCCTTTAATTCTCCATAAACCCAACCTGCGTAGGTATTCGCATTGTAAGTACCAGTATATCTATCAACAGTATTTTTAGCAAAACCCACAAGTCCCAAAATATGACCTATTTCATGGACTAATAGACCTGGGTTACGTTCAGAATTACTAACTATATTCAAATCATTCACAACGGCAGGGCTTAAGTGAACTTCTCCTGATATCGGTATATATCGACCATTTGCATCCGGTCTTGTAATTGATCCTGCGGCTATGCCCATCCAACCTGCTAATGAACTATCCTTAGATACATTAATAGTTAAAATATGAGTACCATTGAAACTGCTATAAGAAATGGCTTTTTCCCAAAAATCTGCTGCTTTACGAATTGTCGCTTGAGCAGTGGCATTCATACTGCTATCCAAGTTGAGTTGAATAGAGAATTTGCGATCATCACTAGCAGCAGGTGTAAAATTAGTAGCGAGATTGTAGTTAGCTATTTGGTTGTTATAACTCATTACTTGTAAATAATAAGTTCCGGGATTTAGGAAACTACGAATCGCCTCATTTCCTGTACCTCTTTCCCATTGCCAAGCTAGAATTTCACCAGTATCTATTGTACCCGTAGTAGAATTATATAATTGAGCAGTATCTATGACACCATTGTTATTTTTATCTTGAATTAAACGGACATCTGCATCTCCAGTTAATCCAGTAAGATTAGCAGTGAAAATGCCTGATTGACTAGCTGTAAAACGATAAAAATTATTAAGATCAAGATTACTTACAGAATCATAAATCGGACTAGAACCAATAACAATATTTCTGGCAGTATTCAAAGTATTATTATAACCAATAACACCATCACCATTAGCATCTATGCCAAACTTAGTTTCTTGAGTTAAAGCTTCTGAAGAATTTAATGCCCATTGTCCCTCGGAAGAAACCCAATTCCAATTACTATCTAAATGCCAAATATGCAGGAAGTTTCCATCAGTATTTTTCCAAAGAACTTGGTTATCGCCATTAACAGTTTCTGCGGCTAGGGTTTGCCATCCTGAGTAGATATCTTGATAGATTTGTTGTCCACCATTTTTGATAGCTGTTGGGGTATTTGTTCCTATTTGAGTAAAGTATTTATTGGCTACATCTTTGATTAATTTGGTGTTACCTACTGATTCAATTGAAATGTAAGGCGTACCTATAACACCATCACTATTAGCATCTATACCAAAAACAGATTCTTTACCCCAAGCTTCTGACGAATTTAATGCCCATGCTCCCTCAGAAGAAACCCAATTCCAGTTATTATCTAAATGCCAGATATGCAGGTAGTTTCCGGAAACATTTTTCCAGAGGACTTGGTTATTTCCAGTGACTGTTTCTGCGGCTATAGTTTGCCAGTCTGAACCGTAGATGTTTTGGGAGATTTGTTGTCCACCATTTTTGATGGCAGTTGGGGCATTGGTTCCGACTTGGGTAAAGTATTTGTTGGATTCGTCTTTGACTAATTTGGTATTACCTGCTGATTCAATTGCGGTAACAGGTGAAACGTATGCTGATAAATTCAAATTGTACGAACTATCAGTAGTATTACTGTTAAGATTTACTGCCAGATAATAATTGCCTGGATTCAGATTTTGATTAATTGTCTCCGCTAGAATACCAGTATTGTACGATCCTTTAATAACAATGCCGTTAGCATCAAGTAACTCAACATTAACATCTTGACTTAGCCCATTTAGGGTAAGATTAAAGTTACTTGAACTACTGAGTTGGAATTTCCAATAGTCTTTTTTATATAGTGGGTCTACATAATCTGTGAATAACTGATTTGTTGGACTTAGATTAAGGCTTGTAGCAGAATCTAACGTATGACCTGCGATATCTAATACCATGTATGCACCCTAAGTTTATATATATTCATTATACTCCCAGATTTGTATACTGAGTACAGTATTATTACTGAATTTAAATATGGATTTATTATAAAGTGTTACAAGAAATACCAATCCCAAATTACTTAATTTTATAATAAATTGGGAATATACTTATTATCAAAAGTAATTAAATATTGATTGTATAACAGCATTGTTCAAGATGTTTTTGAACAAGTGAAATTATTTCATCAAAATTAGCAATATATTGTTTTAATTGGGTACTAATACCACAAACTAAAAAGTCTTGATATTTTGGCATTTCTTTTAAAATCAGCGCAGGACGGTTTTTTATTTCTCCATTTACTTGGGGAATAGGGGTTAATATAATATTACCTTCTTTCATAATTATTATATTCTTGTATTGATTCTATGGTATATTCTGGTTCATTATCTCCATAACATTGATTCAGATTTTTCAAAGAAAAATACTCCCAATCGTCTTGATTTTCGATATCGTTATCCACAATAATAGGAGTAATTAATACTTTTGTTCCTTCGGGAATAGATAAAGAATCAATTAATTCTATTTTGCCATTTTTTACAATTGCTAACTGTGATGATATCATAGTTACACTTACCATTTTTCTGTATTTTAGCATATTTAAAAAACTAAAAAAGGGTAATTCCAGAAAAACCAGAATTACCCTAATTAAAAGTTTAAGAAAAACTACGCAAAAGCTGCCATTTTCACATCATTATTACCAAGAATTTCTTGTAATTCCTCAGCGTCAACGGTTTCTTTTTCAATCAGCATTTGAGCAATTTCATCTAATACCTTGCGGTTATTAACTAAAACTTCTTTAGCGCGAATATAAGCAGTATCTACTAACTTCCGAACTTCTTCGTCAATAGCAGCAGCGGTTTCTTCTGAGAAATCGCGTTCTGACATAATATCTCGACCCAGGAACATATTTCCTTGTTGACGACCCAGGGCAACAGGACCCAAGCGATCGCTCATGCCAAACCGAGTTATCATTTGTTTAGCTACGCGTGCGACTTGCTGTAAATCGTTAGAAGCACCAGTAGTAACTTCCTCTTCACCAAAGATAATTTCTTCAGCGAGACGACCACCCAAAGCCACAGCCATTTGATTTTCCAGATACGCACGGCTATATAAACCAGTATCCATACGGTCTTCACTAGGAGTAAACCAAGTCAAACCACCAGCCCGACCACCG